>Ga0183260_10002503_pt1 | contig 15182 bp, 13 predicted proteins | sample AntDrymUQ4972206_2_FD_129768 | JGI IMG/M metagenome (GOLD analysis project Ga0183260, IMG submission 129768) | Polar desert sand microbial communities from Dry Valleys, Antarctica - metaG UQ497 (22.06) (version 2) (version 2) | ecosystem: Environmental > Terrestrial > Soil > Desert | place... | reverse complement strand
TCCCTGCTGCTCGCGTTCGGGACGCTGGTCGCGCTCGTCTCACTGCTGCAGATCGATGTCCTCGGCCGCTCGTGGGAGCTGCACGCGATGGTCGGCGGGGCGCTGCTGATGATCGTCGGCGTGCAGGTCGTGGCACTCGGTCTGTGCGCACACACCTACGGGACCTATTTCATGAACGAGAGGGATCCCTGGTTCGACCGCATGCGCGCGCGTTTCCACCTCGAGCACGGGCTGGTGCTGGGCGGGGTCATCCTCAGCGCCGGCCTCGTCCTCGTGGCGGTGATCGTGGGCACCTGGATCGACCGGGGCTTCGGGCAGCTCTCTGAAGAGCGCCTCGCAGTGCTCGCTGCGGCGCTGGTCATCGTCGGCATCCAGATCTTCTTCACATCGTTCCTGCTCTCCATCCTCGGCCTGCGCCGCCGCGGCTGAGCGCGCAGGGCGTCTCGTGAGCACCGGCGCCGTGAGCGTGCCCGTTTCCGGGGAGCACGGTCCGCCGGACGGCGAACCGCGCCGACGGGACCGCCGGCGCGCTCCGGCGCTCGCCTTCGCCATCGCGCTGCTCGTGCCGGCGATCGGCGTGATCGCGGCCCTGAGCCAGCCGGGTGAGCGCCTGGCGGGAACCAACAACGTCTTCGAGCGCTTCGCGAACGTCGCGCTCGTGGAGGGCACGACGGCGTGCGAGCGCGGCGAGGTCGTGCCCGCGCAGACCGGTGCGGTCCGCTTGAGCACGCAGACCGGCGGTCGCCCGGGCCCGGCGCTGAGCGTTCGGATAGTCGAGAGCGGCGGCCGCATAGTGAGCCGGGGAGCGCTCGCATCCGGCTGGACGGGCGCGCACGCCGACGTCCCGGTCGCGACCGTCGGCACGACCCTGGTCGATGCCCAGGTGTGCGTGACCTCGGCCGGGCCCGGAGAGGTACGGCTGCTCGGCTATGGCGGCGAGGACGGCGTCTTGCTCGACGGGCGCGCCACGGGCGAGACGATCCAGCGTGGGCTCCGCGACCTGCTGGACGCGAAGGGTCTCGCCTATGTGATCACCGGCCATCCGACGATGTTCGGGATCATGTTCACCGAGTCGGTCCCGTCCGAGTACCGCGACTGGGCCGCCACGGACCACGAGCTGTACGACGCGATCGCGGCAGGGATGCTCCAGCGCGGCGCGATGCCCGAGCCGGACAGCCGTGAGCCCTGGTTCATCTGCGAGTCGCACGCACAGGGTGACCTCGTCGACCGCGTCATCGTGGCGTTCGGCGATTCGCTCGACGCCGCGCTGGATGAGCGCCCCCGTGGACGGGACGCCGAGGGACCGCAGGGGGCGATGGCGCATGGCGGCGGTGGCTGATGACGCTCGACGGCAACGCGGTCCGATCGGTCGACCGGGCCGCGTCGCTGCTGCTGGCGCTCGGCGAGAGCCAGGGCGAGGCGGGCGTGACCGAGCTCGCGCGGCGGCTGGGGCTCCACAAGTCGACCGCCTCGCGGCTGCTCGCAACGCTCGAGAAGCGCGGTCTCGTCGAGCAGGACGACGAGACCGGCAAGTACCGCCTGGGGCTCGTGGTCATCCGGCTCGCAGAGAGGGCCGAGCGCACCCTTGATCTGCGAAGCATCGGGCTGCCGGAGCTCGAGCGGCTCGCCCGCCTGACCCACGAGACGACAGGCCTGGGCGTGCTCGAGGCCGACAACCTGCTGACCGTCGCACAGGCCGACGGGCCGAACCTCATCGCGGTGGGCGACTGGACCGGGCGGACCACACCGCTCCACTGCGTGGCCTCCGGCAAGGTACTGATGGCAGCGTTGGCGGAGCGCGAGGTGTTGCGGATCGTGCGCCGCGGGCTGTCCTCCTGCACCGAACGGACGCTGGTGGCGCTCGAGCCCCTCCTCGAGGAGCTGGCACGCGTCCGCCGGCGGGGCTACGCCGTTGCGTTGGGTGAGTACGAGGCCGGGCTCAACGCGGTTGCCGCGCCGGTCCACGATGCCCGCGGCAACGTGATCGCCGCTGTGGATATCTGGGGGCCCTCGTCCCGGGTAACGCCGCGCCGGATCCCGGAGCTCGCAGCGCAGGTCCGCGAGGCGGCCACCGCGATCTCGGCCCGGCTCGGCGCCGGGGCGCCCCCGCTCGAGCAACCCCGTCCCGTCGCGAGCGCCGTGCCCGCCTGACGCAGATCGGCCGCGGGCGCTGACCGGATCGACGCGACCGCTACCCTGTGCCCGTGCGCATCGAGGACCTGCCACCGATCGTCATCGATCCGCTGGCACCCATCGTGATCATCGCGATCGTCGGGCTCATCGCCCTGCGCGGGGTCAGGCTGCTGGTCCGCGGGATCGTCACCGCCCTGTTCGATCGCGAGGCAACCGAGGGAACGGCGCAGGAGCTCTCGGCGATCGAGCTGCAGAAGCGCGCCGACACGATCGCCACGCTCGGCACACGCGTGCTCCACGCCTTCGTCATCGTGATCGTGGCGCTCATGATTCTCGACAAGCTAGATGTAAACGTGGGGCCAGCCATCGCCGGGCTCGGGGTCGCGGGGATCGCCGTGGGCTTCGGCGCGCAGACCCTCGTAAAGGACTATTTCAACGGGGCGCTGATCCTCATCGAGAACCAGTTCTCGATCGGCGACGTCGTGACGCTGGCCGAGGTGACGGGCACCGTCGAGGACCTCACCCTGCGGCGGACGACGCTGCGCGATCTCGACGGCGTCGTGCACACCGTGCCGAACAGCGAGATCAAGGTTGCCGCGAACCGAACGCGATCGTGGGCCCGGATCAACATGGACGTGACGATCGAGCACGGAACGGACGTCGACCGCGCGATCGCCGTCGTCGACGGGGTTGGCCGGGCCATGGAGGAGGATCCGGCGTGGCGGCGGCGCCTGCTCGAGCCGCCGCGCGTGGAGCGGATCGAGGCGATTGGCGAGTACGGGATCACGCTCAAGATCCTGGGCTCGGTCAGTGCGGTCGACCAGTGGGCGGCAGGCGGCGAGCTACGAAAGCGGCTGCTCGCCGCGTTCACTGAGCATGGCATCGGCATCCCGCGCCCGCAGCGTGTCGTGCTCGCGCGGGACCCCGACGGCCCCGGCCCGCGTCCGCTCGAGGCCATCGTGGAACCGCCCGGCGGCCCCGGCGCCGGCGCCTAGCGAGCGCGTGGGGTCGTGAGGGCGGATCGAGGGCCGTCTGACTCCCGGGGGAGTCAGATGCCGGGCTGGCACGCTCGTCGAGGCGCCCGGAGTGCACGAATCAGCCAATCGGGCAGCTCGACCATGCTCGTTTCGCCGCACGGTGACTCCGGGGGGAGTCGGGTGTCCTCCTGGCTGCACCTCCGTGCTTCGCCGCCGAGACGAATCCGCCCGCGGGTGAGGCGATCGGCGCCTCGCCGAGGTCAGCCGCGTCCGTGCGGCAGCCGCCGCGTAGAATGGTTCGGCGATCACGAACGGGAGGAGGGCGCCGGTGAGCGTCGAGCAGCGGGCCGAGATCGAGGCGCTCTACGCCGAACGGCGAACGTTCCCGCCGGACCCGGCCTTCTCCGCGCAGGCCAACGCGCAGCCCTCGCTGTACGACGAGGCCGAGCGTGACTTCGAAGGCTTCTGGGCGCGGCTCGCCCGGGAGAAGCTGAGCTGGTCGACGCCGTTCGAGACGACCCTCGAGTGGGACTTGCCGTTCGCCAAGTGGTTCGTCGGGGGCCAGCTCAACGTCGCCTACAACTGCGTCGATCGCCATGTCGAGGCCGGCCTGGGGGACAAGGTCGCCTATCACTGGATCGGCGAGCCCGGCGACACCCGGACCATCACCTACGCGGACCTCCTGCGCGAGGTGCAGAAGACCGCCAACGCGCTCCTCGAGCTGGGCATCAAGACCGGCGACCGCGTCGCCATCTACATGCCGATGATCCCGGAGCTGCCGATAGCGATGCTCGCCTGTGCCCGCATCGGCGCGCCGCACACGGTGGTATTCGGCGGGTTCAGCTCGGAAGCCCTGGCAGGGAGGGTCAACGACGCCGAGGCAAAGCTTGTCATCACCGCGGACGGTGGCTGGCGCCGCGGGAAGCCGGCCGAGCTCAAGCCCGCGGTCGACGAGGCGCTCGCCGACACGCCCACGATCGAGCACGTGCTCGTCGTGCGCCGGCTGGGCGAACAGGCGACCCAGACCCGGATGCAAGGCGGCCGCGACGTCTGGTGGCACGACATCGTCGATCGCCAGACAACCGATTGTCCGCCGGTGGCGGTCGATTCCGAGCACATGCTGTACCTGCTCTACACCTCGGGCACGACCGCCAAGCCCAAGGGGATCATTCACACGACCGGTGGCTACCTGCTGGGAACCGCGGTGACCCACGAGCTGATCTTCGACATCAAGCCGGACGACGTGTACTGGTGTGCCGCGGACGTGGGCTGGGTGACCGGCCACAGCTACATCGTCTACGGCCCGCTGGCGAACGGCACGACAGGCGTCCTCTACGAGGGCACCCCCGACAGCCCCGACTGGTCCCGCTGGTGGCAGATCGTCGAGGACTACAAGGTCACGATCCTGTACACCGCGCCCACGGCCATCCGGGCCCACATGAAGCAGGGCGCCGAGCACGCCCGACGCCACGACCTGTCGAGCCTGCGCGTGCTGGGCTCGGTGGGCGAGCCGATCAACCCCGAGGCGTGGCTCTGGTATCACGAGCACATCGGGGGCGGCACGGCGCCGATCGTCGACACCTGGTGGCAGACCGAGACCGGCCAGATCCTGATCACGCCGCTGCCCGGGATCACCACCACCAAGCCGGGCTCCGCCACGTTCCCGTTTCCCGGCATCGAGGCCGACATCGTCGACGCCGAGAGCAACAGCGTGCCGCTTGGCGGTGGCGGCCTGCTCGTCCTCAAGCGACCCTGGCCCGCGATGCTGCGCGGCATCTACGGCGACCCCGAGCGCTACAAGTCGACCTACTGGAGTCGCTTCCCCGGCATGTACTTCGCCGGGGACGGCGCGAAGCGCGACGAGGAGGGCTACTACTGGCTGCTCGGCCGGGTCGACGACGTCATGAACGTCTCCGGCCACCGGCTCAGCACGACCGAGATCGAGAGTGCGCTCGTGTCGCATCCGGCGGTCGCCGAGGCCGCCGTCGTCGGAGGCCCGGATCCGGTCACGGGCGAGGCGATCATCGCTTTCGTGATCCTCCGCGTGGGACATGAGCCGAGCGAGGCGCTCGGATCGGAGCTGCGGTCGCACGTGGCGACGAAGATCAGCCCCATCGCGAAGCCCAAGACGCTGATGTTCACGCCGGACCTGCCCAAGACCCGATCGGGCAAGATCATGCGCCGGCTCCTGCGCGACATCGCCCAGGGCAAGGCGCTGGGCGACACGACGACGCTGGCCGACGCCTCGGTCGTCGAGACGATCCGCGCCAACAGCGGCACGGCGGAGGACTAGCGTGCCGTTCGACTTCCTCCGTCGCCGCAGGCGTGGCGCGAACCAGCCACCCGCCCAGGCTCCCTCCGCCGCCGGGCGTCACGGCACCCGGGCGTTCGAGGCACTCACCGAGGAATGGCGCCTGTCGGGCTGGATGGATGTCACCGGGCGGCTGTCGGACGTGCTCAACGAGCGCGGGCCGATTCCGATCTCGGACGTCCGCTGGGCACCACTGGACGAGACCTCGGGCACGACCGACGCCCCCGGTCTCAGGAGCGTCGACCCGTACGATCTCATCGTCGTCATCGCCGGCGAGTCGACGCAGCCCCCGCTGACCGACGCGGAACGCGCGGCCCACAAGGTCCACAAGATCACCTACGACGTGGCCCTCGAGGCACCGCCGTTCCGGATCCTGGGCACCGTCCAGATGTACCCGGGGTCCGAGCCGACCCGCCTGCTCGACCGCAGCACGGAGATGTTCGTCGCGGTGATCGAGGCCGTCGCCTGGCTGGGCAAGCGGGCCGTGACCAATCCCGAGGGCGAGACGATGCTCGTGAACCGCTTCTATCTGCGGGGCGTGGAGCAGATCGACAAGCGGACCGGCGAGCGGCCGCAGAAGCTGCTCGGCCGTCCGATCGGCGGCACCAGCTGGCAGGAGCGGACCTGACGACGATCCGCGCAGTGGTCTTCGACGTCGGGGAGACGCTCGTCGACGAGACCCGGGTCTGGTCTGCCTGGGCGGACCTGCTTGGCGTGCCACGGCTGACGTTCCTCGCGGTCCTGGGCGGCGTCATCGCCCGCGGTGGCGACCATCGCGAGCCGTTCGCGCTGTTCCGGCCGGACCTCGACTTCGAGGCCGAGGCTCGCCGCCATGCCGAGGGCAGCTCCCCGGGGGACGTGGACAGGACGGACCTGTACCCCGACGTCGAGCCGGCCCTCGCCGCGCTCTCGGTGGCCGGATACAGGCTCGGGATCGTGGGCAACCAGCCGAGCCGGACCGAAGCGCTCTTTCGCGGGCTCGACGTCGCCGTCGACCTCGTCGCGTCGTCCGCCAGCTGGGGGATCGAGAAGCCGGATCCGCTGTTCTTCGAGAGGATCGCCACGGAGCTCGGCGTCACCCCGCAGGAGATCGCATACGTCGGGGACCGCCTGGACAACGACGTTCGGCCGGCGGCCCGGGCCGGGATGCTCGCGGTCTTCGTGCGACGCGGACCGTGGGCCTGGATCCAGGCCGGACGCGACGACCCACCCGAGGCGGCGTTCACGATCGAGACGCTGGCCGAGCTGCCCGAGGCGCTCGAGCCGTTCCGCGCGGAACCCCTCAGGCCCGAGCCGGCGCCCTCGATCGGCTGAAGAGACGGAGCGGCAGCCGGTTTGACGATGCCACCGTGGGCGCGCCGAGCAGGCGGTCCGCGAGCGCGTCGAAGTCGGCGCTGATCCGTTCCTTCGGAAACATCTCGGTGACGGTCCGGCCCTCGTTCGCGGCCCGCATGCTGGCAGCCCCGCCGGGGGACACGGAGCCCGCTAGAGGGGACCGACGGCGAGGCCTGGTCGTACCGTGGGGTCAGGTGATGCGGCCGCCCCGGCCGCACCATAAACCGGCCGTTCGCGGGGCATTGACACGGACGGGACTACGATGGTCGGCCGATGGACCGCCCCGCGACGCCGATCCAGCTCCTGCCGCGCGGATCGGCCCTGTCCGCCGAGCCGCTTCCCGCCGGGTCGCCGGTCCCGCTAGACCGCCTCGGTCGGCCGGTCCACGACCTGCGCATCTCGGTCACCGACCGCTGCAACTTCCGGTGCACGTACTGCATGCCAAAGGAGATCTTTGGCGCGGACTTCGCCTTTCTGCCGCGCTCGGAGCTGCTCACCTTCGAGGAGATCGAGCGGCTCGCCCGCACGTTCGTGCGGCTGGGCGTGGGCAAGCTCCGCATCACCGGCGGCGAGCCCCTGGTCCGCCGGGACCTGCCTGTGCTCGTCGCGCTGCTGGCCGCGATCCGGACGCCGGCGGGAGCGCCGGTCGACCTCACCCTGACCACCAACGGCTCGGGCCTCCGGCGGTTGGCCGGGCCGCTGCGCGAGGCGGGCCTGGCCCGGGTGACGGTCAGCCTGGACTCGCTCGACGACGAGGTGTTCCGGGCGATGAACGGCGTGGACTACCCCGTGGCCAACGTGCTCGACGGGATCGCCGCCGCCCGGGAGTCCCGGCTGGGACCGATCAAGGTCAACATGGTCGTCCGGCGCGGAGTCAACGAGGCGAGCATCGTGCCGATGGCACGGTGGGCGCGCGCCGAGGGCTTGATCCTGCGGTTCATCGAGTACATGGACGTGGGCCACTCGAACGGCTGGCAGCTCGATGAGGTCGTGCCCTCCTCGGAGATCGTCGCCGCCGTCGACGCCGACATGGCCCTCGAGGCGCTGCCCGCCAACTACCCGGGCGAGGTCGCGACGCGCTGGCGCTACCGCGACGGCAACGGTGAGGTGGGCGTGATCTCCTCGGTCAGCCAGCCGTTCTGCGCCGACTGCACGCGCGCCCGGCTGTCGGCCGAGGGAACGCTCTACACGTGCCTGTTCGCCGTGTCGGGTCACGACCTGCGGGGGCCGCTGCGCGCCGGCGCGACCGACAACGAGCTGGCGGGCATCGTCGACCGGGTCTGGCGCGGGCGCGCGGACCGCTACTCCGAGCTCCGGACGGCCGCGACCGGAAAGCTGCCCAAGGTCGAGATGTTCGCCATGGGCGGCTGACCAGCGGGTTGTCCACCGGTTGTCCACAGGCCCGGATATCTCGTGGACAGCCGCGGACCGGGTTGCGCGAACTTGGTGGATAAGGCGGTTGTCCCACCCGACCGCCCGACCGTACCGTAGGTCTTGCCCGGAGGGGCCGACTGGGATCGAGAAATCGAGATCACATCAAGGTTTCTCGTCTCGACGGTCGCTTCGGGCGCTTCTTTGCCCGCATTGCGCGACCCGCGAGGGTAGCCGGCGGGGGTTCGCCCGGCGGGACGTGATCGGCATCCCGGTGTCGATACTTCCGTCGGGCGGATGAAGCCTGCGGGCCTCGGCCGTCTGCCCCCTGGACGCTTGCCTGGAGGCCCGCATGCCCGTCGACGCGACGACCCCCCTCCGCCCCATCGACCAGCCGGCGCGCCTCGACGCGCTCGAGGCGGCGGTTCGCGCGCGAACCCCTCTCGTCCCCGCGGTCGGGATCGTGCTCGGCTCGGGGCTGGGCGCGCTCGCGGACGGCGTCGCCGATCCGGTCGCCATCCCCTTCGCTGATCTGCCCGGTTGGCCGGCGGCGACGGCGCCTGGGCACGCCGGCCGGCTCGTGCTGGGACGGCTGGGCGGCACGCCCGTGGTGCTCCTCCAGGGCCGCTTCCATATGTATGAGGGGAACGACCCGGGGCTGGTCGTCCAGCCGGTTCTGCTGTTCGGCCGGTTGGGAGCGCGCGTCGTGGTGCTGACCAACGCCGCCGGTGGCGTCAACCCGGGCTTTGGGCCCGGCACGCTGATGATCATCGCCGATCACCTCAACCTGACCGGCCGGACGCCGCTGATCGGTCCCAACGCCGACGCGATAGGCACCCGGTTCCCGGACCTCGTGGACGCCTGGAGCCCGCGGCTCCGGGATCGACTGCGCGAGGCCGGCTGGGCCGAAAGCGTGCCGCTCGAGGAGGGGATATACGCCGGGCTGCTGGGCCCGCAGTACGAGACCCCCGCCGAGGTCCGGATGCTCCGCGGCCTCGGCGCCGACGCGGTCGGCATGTCGACCGTGCTCGAGTGCATCGCCGCCCGGTGGGCCGGCCTGGAGGTGTGCGGCGTCTCGCTCGTCACCAACGCCGGCGCGGGCATCACCGGCGAGCCGCTGACCCACGAGGAGGTCCTCGCGGCCGGAGCCGAGGCCGGCCCGCGGCTCGCGAGGGTCATCCGCCGGTTGGTCGAGGGGCTGGGCGACGGGGGCTGACGCCGCGGCCCGACGCCGGCCCAGCGTGGGTCAGGCGCTGCCGCGGCGCCGGGGGGCCTCGGCCGACTGGCGGTCTACGACGGGATCGCTGCCCGGCGACACCCACACCAGCAACCGGAGCGGCATGCGGCCCGAGTTCACGATCCGGTGCGGCAGCCCCGGGTCGATCCGGATGCCGGTCAGGGGCTCGAGCGTCTCCTCGATCTGCCCGACCATGACGGCGCCGCGTCCCTCGAGGACCACGAGCGCATGCTCGGCGGCCGGGTGGCGATGCCACTCGTCCACGGCGCCGGGGGCCAGCTCGACCTCGCTCAGGGCGAACGTCGCGCTGCCGAACTCGCCGGGCCGGACCAGCAATCGGCGGCGCAGGCCGTCGCCCCCGGTCAGGAGCGCCGCGGAGCGTCGCGCAACGGGCTCCGCGTCGTCGACCCAGCGGCGCAGCAGTTCCCCCAGCCGGCGTGGATCGGGCTCGGTCGAGGCGAGCAGCGCGAGCGCATCGGCGGTGCCCTCGTTGCGCACGAGGTGGCGTTCCGCCGGCGCCTCGTAGAGCACGTCGCCGGCGCGGACGACCGTCCGCCGCTCGAGCTCCTCGCCGTGCTCGAAGACGATCTCGCCGGCAGCGACATAGACGAGGGTCTCGACGCCGTGCCGGTGCGGCCCGATCTCGACGCCCGGCGGGATGCGGTCGAACTGCAGCTGGATGGTCATCCGGCGCCGCTGTCCGGGAGGCGGCGACGGGCACGCCGCGCCGGGCTCATGTGACCGGCAGCTCCCGCCCGGCGGCCCGCGCGGCCCTGGCCTTGTCCGCCCACGCCGCCAGGACGTTGTCCTTGTGCGGACGGATCGGGCAGTGCTCGTCACGGTTGCCCATCTCGTCGCAGTAGCCCAACGGCACGCACTTCGGGGCCAGGAACGAGCCAAGGAACGGGGACACCTGGAAGATCTCGTGGCGGATCAGCTGGAACAGCCGGCGGATCTCCCACTGGGCCATGGTGCACAGCCGCAGCCCGGACATGTGGATGAGCGCCCGGAGGTTGGTCGTCATCACGAGGTTGGTCCGAGTGGCGTTGGGAAAGACGAATCGGGCGTCCTCGCCGGGCACGCCCGCCTGGAGCATCTCCCCGTAGAGCCCCAGAGCGCCGTCGAGCTGCTCCTCGTACCGGCGCCGGAGCTCCGGGTCACCATCCTCGATCGTCGCGGGCAGCATCGTCGCCGCGCCCTTGAACTTGACGTAGCGCTGGCTCTGCTGGTCGAAGGCCACGCCCGCGCGGTGGCGGACGAGCTGGTGCGACAGCGTTCGCGACACGCCGCTGATCCCGAACGAGAACACGACGTGCTCGATCGTCGACCCGTGGCCGGACTCGATGACCCCCGAGATCAGCTTCTGCATCTTCTGCTGATCGAACTCGCCGGCGACCGCCCGCCGGAAGATCTCCTGCGGCTCCTGCTCGCTGTAGCACGTCCGGCACGCCGTGTAGATGAGCGGCACGTAGTACTGCTCCACGACCTCGCGGTTGGGGAACAGGAGCTTTGCGCTGAGACCAAGGTCGCGCCGGCCGGGGTTCCGGGGGATCCCGGTCTTCTCGCGGGGAGCGGCTGCCTCGGTCGTCATCGCTCGAGTCTAACGGCCGCCGGGGCCGAGCGGTCGGGCAGCGGGAGCGGCGTCCCGTGGCGTCGGGCTCGAACCGGTGAAGCGCGACCCGCGTCGCGCAGCCGCATCACGCGGGCGTGCGCGCCCGCTCTGCCGTCCACTCCCGCGCGGCGGCGAGGATCGCGTCGGTGCTGTCGTCGTGGCCGGCGCGCCACGCGCCGGCCGTCGCCGGATCGTCGCGGAGCGGCAGCGGGTCAAAGCCGAAGATCTGGCGGTTCGTCGGGTTGAGCGCCGTGCCGCTGATGGCCTCCAGTCGGGCCACGGCCCCGGACAGCCGGGCTGCTGTGACCAGGTCGCCAACCCGGTGGGCAAGCGTCGCGACGGCGTCGAGGACGAGCACGATGCCGCTCACGTCGCCGGCCGCCTCGAACTGCGCGAGCGCCTCCGAGAGCCGGTGACCGGCGTTCGCGACGTCACCGTCGTGGATGGCGATCTCGCCGAGCGTGAACAGGCACCAACCGAGCATGAAGGTCTCCCCGAGCTCGCGCAGCGTGGGGAGCGCCTCGAGGCAGTAGGCGCGCGCCCGGGCCGTGTCGCCGCGATCCACCGCCAGGTTGGCCATGAGCCAGAGCGTCCGGGCGAGGCCGGCCCGATCCCCCACCTCGCGGAACAAGCGCTCGGCCTCGTGGGCCGTCTCGGTCGCCCACGCCGTGTCCGTCGTCCCGAACACGAGCGGGAATGCGAGGTTGTAGAGCGCCTGCGCCATCGTCGCCGGGTCGCCGTGCTCTCGGGCGGCCGCGACCTCGGCCTCGTAGTGAGCGGTCGCGGCTGCGAAGTCGCCCAGCCAGTACGCGAGGCCGCCCGCCGCCTCGTGGGCAGCTGCGAGGAGGTCCGGCGGCGTGCCGTCTCCAGCCTGCGCAAGGGCCCGCTCGGCCCGGGCCCGCCCCTCGGCGAGGTGGCCACGAATCTGCCAGAACCGCCAGAGCGCGGCCACCAGCCGCAGCCCGAGCGTGGATTCGCCGCCGCCGGCTGACCATGTCAACGCGGCGCGCATGTTGTCGTGCTCGAGCGCCAGGCGGTCAAGCCAGCTCGGGCCGCCCTCCGCCGTGAGGTGCGGCGCGGCCCTCTCGGCCAGCGCCGTGAACGTCGCGGCGTGGCGGTGCCCGCTCGTGCCGGCCTCGTCCCCCGCGACGAGCTGCTCGGCCGCGAACTCCTGGATCGTCGCGAGCATCGCGAACCGAGGCTCGCCACCGTCCTCGACCCGCCGGATCAAGCTGTGCTCAACGAGCTGCTCTAGCCCGTCGAGGACGTCGATCCCGAGATCGGTCGCCGGTCCGCATACCGCCTCCGCCTCGTCGAGCCCCGCGCCCCCGACGAAGACGCTGAACCGGGCGAATAGGCGCCGCAGCGGCGGGTCGAGCAGATCGTGGCTCCACGCGATCGCGCCGCGCAGGGTTCGCTGCCGCGCCGGCACGTCACGCCCGCCTGACGACAGCATGTCGAGCAGGCGCTCGAGCCGGTTGAGCATCGCGTCGGGTGTGAGCAGCCGGATCCGCGCAGCCGCCAGCTCGATCGCGAGTGGCAGCCCGTCGAGGCGGGCCACGACCGTCGCCACGGCCGCGGCGTTCGACGCATCGACGGTGAACCCGGGCCGTGCGGCGGCCGCCCGCTCGGCGAAGAGCCGGACCGCGTCGGAGGCGGCGGGATCGGCCGGGCTCGTGCCGGTGGCCGGCAGCCCGAGCGGTGGGACCGGGAACTCGTGCTCGCCACCGATCCGCAGGACGATCCGGCTCGACACGAGCAGCCGGACGCGCCGCGCGTCGCGGAGCAGGTCGGCGAGGAGGGGGGCGGCCGCGACGACCTGCTCGAAGTTGTCGAGCACGAGGAGCATCTCGCGCTCGCGCAGGTGCTCGGAGAGCCGGTCACCGTGCGGCCGTCCACCGGCGTCCTGCACCCCGAGCGCCGTCGCGATCTGCGACGGGACGAGGTCGGCGTCCGCGATCTCGGCGAGCGGGACCCAGGTCACGCCGTCCGGGAAGCGGTCGGCGATCTCGGCCGCGACCTGCAGGCTGAGCCGTGTCTTGCCGGTCCCCCCGGGCCCCGTGAGCGTCACGAGCCGCGCCGTCCGGAGCAGCTCGGCGACCGCAGCGACCTCGGCCTCGCGGCCCACGAACGACGTCAGCTGCGTCGGGAGGTTGTTGGCCCGGAGATCGAGCGAGTGGATCGGCGGGAAGTCGGACGGAAGCCCGTCGACGTCGAGCTGGCAGATGCGCTCCGGACGCAGGTCCTTGAGGCGATGCTCGCCCAGCGACCGGAGCCGGGTGCCGGACGGCAGCGCCGGGCTGGCCAGCGGCGCCGTCGCCTCGGACACGAGCACCTGTCCTCCGTGGCCGGCGGCCGCGATCCGGGCGGCGCGGTTGACGTCGTGACCCAGGTACGTGCCGTCGGCCACGACCGCCTCCCCGGTGTGCAGCCCCATCCGGACGCGGACTGGGGCGCCGCCCGGCCAGGGTTCTGCGGCCAGCGAGCGTTGCCCTTCGACCGCCGCGGCGACGGCCTCGCTGGCCCGCTCGAACGCAACGAAGAACGAGTCGCCCTCGGTGGCCACCTCCACGCCCTGGTGCCGGGCGAACGCGGCGCGCAGGAGCGTCCGATGGCGCTCGAGGACCGGGGCGAAGCCGGGCCCCAGCTGCTCGGCCAGCCGCGTGGAGCCCTCGACGTCGGTGAACAGGAAGGTGAGCGTGCCGCTCGGCAGCTCGCGTCTGGTCATCGCGCGTGTGCCGCCGGTCCGCGCTACTGGCGGTGCTGCTCGGTCACCGACCGGAGGCGCCCGGCCAGCCCGCGCAGGATGCCGAGCGTCAGCTGGGGGTTCTCGAGCAGCCCGCGTTCGAAGTCCCACGAGGCGAGGGCCAGGCAGCGCGTCGGCTCCTCCGCGAGGACCTGGGCGATCCGTGGCTGCCCGTCGAGCACCGAGAGCTCGCCGAAGAACTCTCCGGGTCCCAGCGTGGCGAGCGTCTCGCCGTCGCGAACGACCCGGACGCTGCCGTCGACGACGATGAAGAAGCCCGTGCCAACCTCGCCCTGCCGGGCGATGACGCGTCCGGTCGCGTACTCGACCTCCTGGGCGGAGCCTGCGACCGCCCGGAGCTGCTCCTGCTCGAGGCCGGTGAACAGGCGGCACGCGCCCAGCAGCTCGGTGCGTCGGTCGTCTGTCAGGGTCATCGGTCCCGCCTCTCTCGAATCGATAGATGGATGCTGCGGCCACCGAGACGGCACGTCAACGGATGGCGCGAGATGTCGCCTCCACGGCTCGCGGCGATGCACAATGGCACGGGAACGCGAGGGAAGGGGAGCGACATGGCCACGAGCGACGAGCTGGCCGACGCGATCGCGTCGATGGCGCTCTTCGTCGACCTCTCGACGCCCGAGCTGGCGGGCGTCGCGCACACCTTCGAGGAGCGGTTCTTCCCCGACGGCGAGCGCATCCTGCGGCAGGGGCTGCGCGGGTCGGGCTTCCACGTGATCCTCGACGGCGAGGCCTCGGTGGTCGTGGACGGCGAGCAGCGCGCCACCCTCTCTCGCGGCGACTTCTTCGGCGAGGTGTCGATCCTCCTGGGCGAGCCTCCGGTGGCCGACGTCGTCGCGCTCCGCCCGCTGCGCTGCCTCGTGCTCGACGGGCCATCGGTCGAGGCCTTCCTCGTGGCGCATCCGCGGGTGATGTACCGGATGCTCCAGGCGCAGGCGCGCCGGCTGCGGAACGCGAACCGGTGGCGAAGCTGACGCTCGCCGTCGAGCCGTGAGCGAGCAGCGCCCGGAGCGGCCGTTTCCGCCGGGCGACTATCCGCTGGTCGTCGTGGGCAGCGGGCCGGGCGGCATCCAGCTGTCGTACGCGCTGGGGCGGCTGGGGATCGACCACGCGGTGCTTTCGGCGGACGAGGGGCCGGGCGGGATGTTCCGGCGCTGGCCGTTCTTCCAGCGGCTCCTCTCGTGGACCAAGCCATACGCGCCGGCGGAGCGCGGCTCGCCGGCCTACGAGCGGTACGACTGGAACAGCCTGCTGGCCGACGAGCCCGCGCATCGATCCCTCATGCCCGAGTTCATGGACGGGACGTCGTACTTCCCATCGCGCCCCGAGATGGAGCGCAACCTCGTGGCCTTCGCCGAGCGGACCGGCGTCGCCGTCCGGTTCGGCACGCGCTGGACGGCCACCCGCGTGGAGGAGGACCGGTCCGGCGAGCGGTTCGTCCT
>Ga0183260_10002502_pt1 | contig 15188 bp, 19 predicted proteins | sample AntDrymUQ4972206_2_FD_129768 | JGI IMG/M metagenome (GOLD analysis project Ga0183260, IMG submission 129768) | Polar desert sand microbial communities from Dry Valleys, Antarctica - metaG UQ497 (22.06) (version 2) (version 2) | ecosystem: Environmental > Terrestrial > Soil > Desert | place... | reverse complement strand
TGGGCCGGGACGTTCGGCGTGCCCGTGAGAAACCGGGCGGCGCCGGGCGCGTAGCGCATCTCCTCCTCGAACCCGAAGGGCGTCTCGTGCGCCTGCCAGCCGGTGAACGTGGGCTCGAGCCACACCGAGAGGTCGGGCCGGACGTAGAGCCAGCCGTTCCCCGGCCCGCCGCAGAGCCACTTCACCGATCCGCCGACGGCGAAGTCGACCTCGAGCGCCTTGACGTCGACCGGGACGATGCCTGCGGACTGGTAGCAGTCGAGGATCACGTGGGCGCCGACCTCGTGGGCACGTCGGACGATCGGCGCGACGTCCTGGATCTCGCCCGTCTTGAAGAGCACGTGGCTGATCGGCACGAGGAGCGTGCGCTCGTCGATCGTCTCGAGGATCTCGAGGTCGTCCTCGCAGACGACGACCTCGAGCTGCGGCTGCGCCTGGTAGAGGTAGCGCACCGACGGGAAGTTGCCGCGCTCGTAGACGATGCGGTTGCGGGTCGCCTGCGGGGGCAGGAAGCAGGAAAGGACGACCGCCTCGGCAATCGCCACGTTCTGGTGCATCACCGTCGACCCGGGTGGCGCGCTGATGATTCTTCCGACCTGGTCGCCCACGGTCATCGGGGTCGTCCACCAGCCCTCGCCCCAGGCGCGGATCCCGCGCTCGCGCCACATCTGCGCGTACTCGGCGAGGCGCTCTTCGACCCCGCGCGGCATCGCCGCGAGCGAGTGGTTGATCAGGTACGTCGTGTGCTCGAGGATCGGGAACTCGGAGCGGTAGTCCTCGAGCGCGCGCATCCGACCAGCCTAGAGCCTGTGGAGCGATTGGCACGAAGCCGGCACGCGCGCGGACTAACCAAGACCGGTGTCTGACACCGAGGGCCCGAGCTGGACGGCGCGCGCGGGTGCTCGGGTGCTCGCGGTCGCGGTCATTGTCCACAACGGAGCGCTTATGCCAGTGTCCATGCACGTCTGCCCTGTGGGGCGATTGGCACGGAATCGGCTCGCTTCCGGCTTGACGGCGAACGGTGTCTGACACCGGTGCTGGTCAACCCCGAGCCCTGCGGTCAGCTGAGCTTCTTCAGGAGCCCGAGGGCGCGCTGGTCCCAGGGCACGCGATGGGTCATGCCGGCGGCCCGGGGCTCGTCGCGATGGGCGAGGTACCAGTCGTACGTCGCGCAGAGCGTCTCGGCGTTCGAGAGCCGCGGCTCCCAGTCGAGGAGCGAGCGCGCCCGCTCGATCGAGACGAACGAGTCCTTATGCGCGGTGCGGTAGTGCCATTCCGCGAGCGGCGAGAGCTTCGCGAGCTCGAGTGCCCGGAGCGCGATCTCGGCGGGCCTGGCGGGCACCGGCCGGAGCCGAGACGAGGAGCCTGCGTGGGCGATCAGCGCCTCGAGATCCGCGCGGACGGTGCCGAAGCGGCCTGCGCCGATGTTGAGCGCCTGCCAGGCGACCGGCACCTCGAGGCACCGCAGGACAGCCTCGACGAGGTCTTCCACCGCGAGCAGCTGGTAGCGGTTCGAGCCGTCCCCGAGGATGGGGATCCGCCGCCCCTCGCGAATCCAGTCGAACAGGATCTCGAAGACACCGAGTCGCTCCGGCCCGACGAAGGTCTTCGGCCTGACGATCACGGTCTCGATGCCCCGCCGGGCAAACGCGAGGCAGAGGCGCTCCGCGTCGATCTTCGAGGCGCCGTAGTGGCCGACGCCGACGAGCGGGTCGTCCTCGTGGATCGGGTGCCGCTCCGGCACGCCGTAGACGGCCGTCGACGAGATGAGCACGACGCGCCGCACACCATCCTCGACGGCAGCGCCAATCGTCACCGCTGCGCCCTCGACGTTGACCGAGCGGATTGCCTGCCGTGTCACCTGGATCGGAAGGGCGGCGGCGGCGTGGACGAGGACGTCCGCGCCGGCGGTCAGCCGTCGAGCGTCGGCGATGCGCCGAACGTCACCGCGGAGCTCCTCGACCCGACCTTCGAGCTCGACGTCGTCGAGCGGCGCGAGGTCGAGAGTGCGCACCGCGTGACCCCCGGCGAGCAGACGCCGAGCAAGATGCAGGCCGAGGAAGCCCGCGCCGCCTGAGATCGCGACGAGCACGGCGCGCAAGCCTAGACGCGTCGAGCGTTCGTCGAGAGAAGCTGTAGTGGTTGCGGCCGCGAAGAAGTGAAGGCCAACGACTGGGTCTTCACCAAGCGGTGACCGCCAAGAGCTAACGGGTGAGGATGCCCTCCGCGGTGATCCCGACCGCACGGGTGCCGAAGTCCTCGAGCGACAGCGTGCGCACGAGCCCGTGGGCTGCTTCCGACGGATCGAGCACAGGGCGCCCCGACTCGACGAGACGCGTCGCCACCAGCCTTCCCGATTCGAACCGGCCGTCGCTCCCGAGCGTGACGCGCAGGATTGCCCCGACCGAGAGCGCGCCGCCGCGCTCGACGACGCGGTACCCCGCGAGCGACCCGAGCGAATAGGCGATCAGGCGGCCGCGGTACCACTCCATCCCGCGGAGGACGCGCGGACCATGCCCGACGACGAGATCGCCGCCCGCATCGACCGCGGCGTGCGCGAACCGGACGACGTCGCCACGGTTCTCACCGCGGTACCGCTCGACACCCCGCGTGACATGCTGCCGATCAACGCCCTCGGCGCCTGCGTGCATCGAGACGACGACGAGGTCGGCCAGGCGGGCGGCGCGACGGACGAGCCTCGTTGCACCGGCGATGTCGGTGACCGAGCCTGTGCCCGGTGTCGTCCCGAAACCGACGATCGCGACGTCCGCCGCGGCGACCCGCTGGATCGCGATCTGGCTCTCGAGCCCCGTGTGCCCGACACCGACGTCGGTGAGCGCGTCGACGGTCTGCCGGAGCCCCGCGACCCCGGCATCGTCCGCGTGGTCGTTCGCGAGCCCGAGCACGGTGAAGCCGGTCTCCGCGAACGTGCCGGCGAAGGCCGGGGGGAGGCGGAACGACGAGCAGCCACCGCCGGACGCGCTGCATTCGGGTGCCGCGCCGCGCACGAGCGCCGCCTCGAGGTTCCCGACGACGACGTCGCCGGCGAGATCGGTCTGCACGTCGGCGAAGAACCCACGGCCCTCCGCGGGCGGCACGGCCGGTGTCGAGCCGAGGACGAGGTCGCCCGTCACGACGACCGTGACCGGCACGGGAGTCGGCGGCCGGCGCGGCACTTGCGGCGTGACGGGCGGACGAGGCGTCGGTTCCACCGTGTCCACCGGCACCGGAGCCGCTACCGGTCGTTCCGCACCCTCGACGAGTAACGAGAAACCGAGAGCACCGAGCACGACGACCGCGCCGGCGCGGACGATCAGCGCGACGACGCGCATCGATGCGAGGTCTTAGTTCCGGTTGCCCAGGAAGATGAGCGCGTAGTACGCGAGCTGCGAGAGCGCCGCGAGCGCCCCGGCCACGTAGGTCATCGCAGCTGCGGTCAGCACTTTGCGTGCGCCCTGGGACTCTCCGCGCGACACGAGGCCCATGTCGTTCAGCTGGCCCATCGCCCGCCGCGAGGCGTCGAACTCGACCGGCAGCGTCACGAGCTGGAAGAGGACGACGATCGCATACAGGATCACCGCGAGACCGATCAGCTGGAAGATCTGGGCGAACGCGCCGATCAGGAGGAGGAAGATCCACGCGCTCGAGGCGAACGAGACGACCGGGAACATCGCCGAGCGCACCTGGAACGGCCCGTACGCTTTTGCGTGCTGGATTGCATGCCCGACCTCGTGTGCGGCGATTGCCGTCGAAGCAACCGCCCGGCCGGCGTAGACCGGCTCGGAGAGGTGCACCGACTTCTTCCTCGGGTCGTAGTGGTCGGAGAGCGGCCCACCCGGCGAGGGCTCGACGGGAACGCCCTGGAGACCGTTCCGGTCGAGGATCTGGCGCGCGACCTCGGCGCCGGTGAGGCCGTTGGCGACCTGCACCTGCATGTTCGACGCGACGGTCTTCCGGAGCCAGCCCTGCACCACGAATCCGAGGATCAGCGGCGGGATCAGGAAGATGAAATAGAGAGTCCAGCTGCCCATGTCGACCGAAGCGTAACAACGGCATACGATCGCGGCCAGATGTCGGACGCGCCTTCATTGGAGAACAACACTCGCTCTGAGCTGGAGCTCGACAACCCGCTCGAGCGGCTGCGGCTCCTCTCGGGCGACGACGACGCGATCGCCGCCTTCCTCGACGATCTCGACGTCGACTCGCCGCGCGAGCGCGAGCTGCTCGCGGAGCTTGCCCGCACGCGGATCCTCGCCCGGCCAGAACGCTTCGACGCGGATCACCGGAGGCTGATCGAGGCGCTCGAGAGCCTCAGACGCCACGGCTTCCACGGCTCGCAGGCCGCGGCTGCGCTCGGCCCGGGCCGACACGTCGTGCGCTGGCTCATCGAGCTGGTCGCCCGCTACCTCGTGATCTCCTACGTCAAGTCGGTCGCGACGTCGCTCCGCAACCTCTACTGGCTGCGCGAGATGGAGTCCGAGTCCGACTCCCAGGAGCTGAAGCTACTCCGACCCGCCCGGTTCGACGCGACCGCGCTCTGCGAGATCATGCGCTCGCGCGAGGTCGGGGTGCCGTCCTTCGTGATCGCCGGCCTCCTGATCCCGCTCGCGGCGACGCTATGGCGCCTGCTCACCGGGTTCACGTTCGAGCAATGGTGGGTCGCCGCCCTGGTCGGCCTCGTGGGCGTGGCGATCGGCCTCGGGCTCGCGTGGATCGTCCTGCGCGGCACGGCGCTCGCCTCGAGCCGGATCCGGGTCGCCGTCCGCGAGCCGCTCCAGGCCGTCTGGGACGTCGGGAGCTGCGGTGGTGCACCGAAAGACCGTTCCCGCACGTTCGCTGCGATCGCGATCGTCCTCGCCGTCGGCGTCTGGATCGTCCTGCCGACGCTGGTCGCGCTCGCGTTCGTCGCCACCTGACCGGCATGACCATCTGGCTCCATGCCGACGAGCTGCGGGTCGGGCTTGGCTGCATGCGTTTCTCGACCGACCAGGAGCGAGACCCCGAGCGCGCAAAGCAGACGATCCGGACGGCCCTCGACGCGGGAATCACGGTGTTCGACACCGCGCACGCCTACGGGCACGGCGAGGCGGAGCTGGGTCACAACGAGCGCCTCGTCGCGCGCGCGCGCTCGGAGGGGCCGGGGCGACGGATCGCGTCCGCGTCGTGACGAAGGGGGGGATGCGGCGCGACGGCGGCCGCTGGGTGCCGGACGGCCGGGCGAAGGTGCTCCGGGCCGACTGCGAGGCGAGCCTCGAGGCACTCGATGGGCTGGCGATCGACCTCTACCTGGTGCACGCGCCGGATCCGCGCACGCCGTGGCGGACAACCGTCCGCGCACTCGCCCGCCTGCTCGATGAGGGTCTCGTGCGCATCGTCGGCGTCTCGAACGTCACCCGCCGGCAGCTCGACGAGTCGCTCGCGCTCGTCTCGCTCGCCGCGATCGAGGTCGGACTCTCTCCGCTCGACGACCGCGCGCTTCGCGGAGGGTTCGTCGAGCGCTGCGAGCAGGCCGGCGTGGCCGTGCTCGCCCACTCGCCGCTCGGTGGCCCGAGACGCAGCGGCGCGCTCGAGCGCAATGCCGTCCTCGCCGAGGTCGCTGCGACGACCGGGGCGAGCGCCGCCGAGGTCGCGCTCGCCTGGCTCCTCGATCTCTCGCCGGTCGTAGTCCCGATTCCCGGCGCCCGTCGCCCGGCGACGGCCCGCTCGGCCGCCCACGGCGCGCGACTCCGGCTCGAGCCCGACGCCCGCGAGACGCTCGCCCACGCGTTCGGACGAGCCAGACTGGCCGTCCAGCCGCCGGCGGCAAAGGGGTCGGGCGAGGTCGTGCTCGTGATCGGCATTCCGGGCGCGGGCAAGAGCCGGGTCGCGGCGACGTACGTTGCACGCGGCTACGAGCGACTCAACCGCGACGACCGCGGTGGCACGCTGCGCGACCTTGCGAGGGCGCTCGACGAGACGCTCGCTGCCGGCCGCCGCGAGGTCGTCCTGGACAACACCTACCTCGGTCGAGACGCGCGGAGCCACGTCGTCGAGGCGGCCTCGCGCCACGGGGTGCAGGTGCGCTGCGTCTGGCTCGACACGCCACTGGCCGACGCACAAGTGAACCTCGTCCGCCGGCTCCTCGAGACGCTCGGGAGGCTGCCGGGCGTCGAGGAGCTGCGTGGCGGTCGTGCGGCCGGGATCGTCTCTCCGACCGCTCAGATGCGAGCGCTGCGCGAGCTCGAGCCACCCGAGCCCGATGAGGGATTCGCAGAGGTCGAGCGTGTGCCGTTCGAACGGGCTCCGGGCGCGGGTGCCGCGGTTGTATTCGTCGCGGCCTCGGCGCTCGAGAGCACGCAGTGGCCGCGAACGCTGCGCGGCCTCCTACCCGAGGCGCCCCACCTCGTCTTCGACTGGCGCCCAGGTGCCCGTCCGAGCGCGCTCGCCTCGGCCCGGGACGCACTGCGAACTGAGGTCGGCGAGCTGGTGGAGGCCACGCTCTGCCCGCATCCCGCCGGCGCGCCGATCTGCTGGTGCCGACCGCCGCTGCCCGGGCTGCCACTCGCGTTCGCGCACGCTCACGGAGCCGATCCGGCCCGCTCGATTCTCGTCGGGACGAGCGCGGCGCACCGCACGCTCGCGGCGGCGCTCGGCGCGCGTCTCGTCGCCCCGTGACGATCAGAGGGCGTGCTCGTGGTGCGCGTGCACGACGGCGTGCCCCTTCCCGCGCGCAATGAGCCAGCGGTTCACGGGGAACGCAGCCACGAACGCGACGGCGAGCGCGAAGGCGAGGCTCCCCAGAAGAGCGGATCGGCGAGCCCGGCCTCCATCGCCCCCGGGACGACGAGGAGGACGCCGTTGTCGACGAGCTCCATGACGGCGATCGAGAGCGTGTCGCTCGCGAGCGCGAGCGGCACGGCTGTACCGAGCGCGAGGCCTGCCCGGAGGAGCGGCAGCATCGTGAGCGAGTAGCCGAAGAAGAACGCGAGGACGACGGCGAGCGCGATCGTCGACCAATCGCCCCAGCCGAGCGCCGTGCCGATGATCATGCCGAGCACCTCGCCGATCGCGCACCCTGTCAGGCAGTGGAGCGTTGCGCTCAGCGCGACCGAGTTCAGTGACGAGTTCTTGATACCCCTATAGGGTATTAACCCAGGCCACGACTCCAGGTGTCCGACTTCAGTCGGACACCTGCTCTTCGCCGTCCAGTCGCTCGGCGAGCTCGCTGACAAGCCGCCGGAGCTCGTCGCGAATCGGACGCACCTCGTCGACCGGCAGCCCCTTTGGGTCGCGCAGTGTCCAGGCGATGCGGCGGACCCCCGGCGTGATGGGGCAGACCTCCTCTGCACAGGTCGAGACTGCGAGGTCGGCCCACTCGAGCAGCTCGGCATCGAGTCGTCGCGGCACGTGAGCCGACGCGTCGAGACCGAGCTCGGCAAGCGCTTCGACGACCTGCGGATGCGGCGCGACGCCCGGGTCGCTGCCAGCCGACCTCGCGTAGTGGCGGTCGCCGCCGATCGCCCGAAACAGGTGCTCGGCCATCACGCTTCGGCCGGCGTTCGCGACGCAGACGAAAAGGACGTTCACCGTTGCCGCTCCGCCGGGGCGCCCCGCACGGCCTGGTAGGCAAGCGCCCCGAGAGCGGCGCCAAGAAGCGGGGCCGTAAGGTAGATCCAGAGCATGTCGAGCTCGCCTGCGACGAGCGCCGGCCCGAGCGAGCGCGCCGGGTTGAGCGATGCACCGCTCACAGGGCCGCCGACGAGGACGGCGAGCGCGATCGTGCCGCCGATCGCGATCGCCGCGGCCTCGCCGACCGCACGCGTATCGGTGGCGACCGCCATCACGACGAAGAGCAGGAGCGCCGTCAGCACGACCTCCCAGAGGAACGCCTGACCGTCCGAGCCCGCGGGAAGCGTGGCGCCGACGTCGGCGACATCGCCGAGCGACCCGCGGAGCACCGCGGCTGCGAGGAGCGCACCGGCGACTTGCGCGCACCAGTAGCCGAGGAGCCGCGCGGCGGGCAGATGTCGCGTGAGGGCGAAGGCGAGCGAGACACCGGGGTTGAGATGCGCGCCCGAAACGTGCCCGACCGCGTAGACCATCGCCATCACCACGAGGCCGGTCGCGGCGGCGATCCCGGTGTGCCCGAGCGCGTCGGTCTCCGCGTCGACCATGACCGCCCCCGCCGCCGTGAACACGAGCAGGAAGGTGCCGACGAGCTCGGCGGCAAGGGCGCGAGGCAGAGTGACGCTCAGCAACAGCCCGCGGACGCGGCGGGCTGGACGACCGGCAGCCCCCGCCGCACCGGCTCGCGCGTCTTCACACCGCGGACGATCGCGCCGTGCATCCCGTCGGCGACCTCGTGGGTGAGCTCGACCGCGACGTCGTCGAACCCCGCCGCCTCGAGACCGGCGACGTACTCGCCCACCGACAGCGCTCCGGCGATGCAGCCGACGAAGCTGCCTCGCTCTACACGATCCTCGACGGAGAGACGATCCTCGGCGACGATGTCGGAGATCCCGAGCCGCCCACCGGGCCGGAGCACGCGCGCGATCTCCGCGAGCACGGAGGCCTTGTCGGTGGAGAGGTTGATCACGCAGTTCGAGATCACGACGTCGACGGATGCAACGGGGAGCGGGATCTGCTCGATCAGCCCCTTGAGGAAGTGGACGTTGGTGACGCCTGCCTCCATCGCGTTGCGCTGCGCGAGCGCCAGCATCTCGTCGGTCATGTCGAGCCCGTAGGCCGTCCCCGTCGGTCCGACGCGCCGAGCGGAGAGGATCACGTCGATCCCGCCGCCCGAGCCGAGATCGAGCACCGTCTCGCCGTCGCGGAGCTCGGCGACCGCGGTCGGGTTGCCGCAGCCGAGCGAGGCGAGCGCGGCCGTCTCGGGGAGCGCGTCTCGCTGGTCGGCGTCGTAGAGCGCCTGCCCGAACCCGCCGGTCTCTTCGTCGCAGCAGCTGCCGCTCCCGCAACCGCATGCACCAGTCTTTTCCGTCACGGCCCGGGCGGACTCGGCGTACCGCCGCCGCACGGCCTCGCGCAGCTCGTCGGCCGCGGTCGTCATCAGCAGCAGGCTCCTTGTAGGTCGGCGACGGCGGCGAGCGTCTCGACCGCGTCGCGCTCGAGGGAGAAGAACGCCCAGCGGCCCTGCTGCTGGCGCTCGACGAGCCCTGCCTCGACGAGCTTCTTCATGTGGTGGGAGACGGTCGGCTGTGTCAGCCCGAGTGGCTCGGTGAGGTTGCAGATGCAGACGGGCTCGCCCGCGTTCGTCGCAAGCAGGTTGACGATGCGTACCCGCGCCGGATCGGCGAGCGCGCGGAAGAGCTCGGCGGTCGCCACCGCTTCGTCGTCGGTCAGCGCCGGGGCCGCGAGCGGGGCACAACAGAGCGAGGGAAGGGCAGTAGCGCTCATATCGACGTTCATCTATTGTATCGACGATCATCGATTGACGCAAGGAGCGATTGTGGAGCTCGAGCAGGCGAAGAGCATCGTCCGGCGGTTCGTCGAGGCGATCAACGAGCGTGACGCGGCAGCCGTTGACGAGCTCGCGAGCGGTGAGCTCACCCGCCGAGCCCGCGACTGGGTGCGACCCTTCGACGCGGCGTTCCCTGACTTCCGCATGGAGCTCGCCGAGCTCGTCGCCGAGGGCGACACGGTCGTCGCCCACCTCCGGTGCTCGGGCACGCACACGGGCACGTGGCTCGGGATCCCGGCGACCGGGCGCCGCTTCGAGCGAGTGGACGAGATCTACGTGTTCACGCTCGAGGGCGGTCGGATCGTCGCCGCCTCAGGGGTGGAGGACAACCTGACCCGGATCAGGCAGCTCGGTCTCACGGTGTCGGCACCGGTTCCGTCACCCGACGAAGGGTCCTGACGTCCTCGATCAGGAGAACGGGCAGAGTCGCGACGACGACCACCGCAGCCGCACCGACGAGCGTCTCGGTCACTCCGACAACGGTCGAGATCGGCCCGGCGATCGCCGCGCCGAGCGGGATGAAGACGAACGAGCCGAGCATGTCGTACGAGTAGAGGCGCGATAGCTGCTCGGCGGGAATCTGCTGCTGCATGGCTGTGTCCCAAAAGACACCAAAGAGGGACAACCCGATTCCGGCGACGAACGCCCCCACGCCGATCGCGATGGCGGGCGCGGGGAACGACAGGAGAACGAGGGGAAGCGCGAAGCTGAACACGGCGAGCGTCGCCGCAAAAAGCAGGCGATCGGGTCGAAACCGGAGCACGGCGAGACCACCGAGGATCGTCCCGACAGCCCCTGCGGCCAGGATGAGACCCCACGTCGCCGCTCCGCCGAGCTCGTCGTCAGCGACCACCGGCCCGAGCACCGCCCATGCTCCGACGTACGCGGCGTTCACGAACGCGAACTGGACGACGATCGCCCAGAGCCACGATCGAGACCGGAACCCGTCCCACCCATCACGAAGCTCCTGGAGGAAGTTCGACCCAGGGATGGTCATGCTTCGAGGCAGCCGGAGACCGACGAGGAAGACTGCGCCGAGAAAGTAGGTGGCCGCGTCGAATGCGAGCGCCCACCCCGACCCCAGCGCGGCGACGAGAATGCCGCCCGCAGCAGTGCCGAGAACCTGAGTCGAGCTCCTCGTCAGCCCGAGAAGCGCGTTCGCCTCCTGCAGGCGACCGACACTCACGACCTGCGGCACGATGCCCGCGGCCGCCGGAAGGAAGAATGAGGACGCCATTCCTCGTACGACCTGCAAGACCACGAGATGCCAGATCTCTGCCGTTCCGCTCAGGAAGAGGATCGCGATCGCCGCTTGCGCCGCGCCGGCCACGAGGTCGGAGCCGACCATCACGTGGTGCCGCGGCAACCGGTCGGCCCAGATCCCGCCGACGAGGAGGAAGACGATTTGCGGCACAACGCCGGCGGCAACGACGAGCCCGAGATCGCCCGCCGACCCGGTCAGGTCGAGCACGGCGAACGCGAGCGCGATCGGCGCGAACGCGCTCCCGAAAAGCGAGACCGTCCGCCCGAGGAAGAGCAGGCGGAACTGGCGTTCGCGAAGTATGTCGAGCGAGTCGCGGAGGATCGACCGAGCCTCGCAGACGCCGAGGCTCAGCGCGCGGAGCCGGCGATCGCCTCGAGCTCGTCGGCGACCTCGACGAGCGGTCGACGCGTGTCGAGCTCGGCGGTGGCCCCGACGCGCAGGAGTGGCTCGACCTCGGCGTGGTCGCGGACGATCTGCGCGCGCTCGGCGTCGCGCTTGCCGAAGTCGTTCGTGCGTCGTGTCCGGACGCGGTCGAGAATCACGTCCAACGGCGCGCTGAGGAGCACGACCTCGTCGAAACGGTCGTAGAAGCGCCCCTGGTTCGCAACGCAGCCTTGCACGAAGAGCGTGCCGCCGGCACCGTCGAGAAGCGCCGCGATCAGATCCTCGCGCCAGGGCCGCTCCCCGTCGACCACCTCGCTCCAGTCGCCCTCGTCGGTCTCGACGACTGCGTACCCGCGTCGCGCCAGCTCGGTGAGCACCGACGACTTGCCGGTGCCGGACATGCCGGTGACGAGGACGATCGCGATTGACAAAGCGTAGGGGCCGACGCGCGTCCGGCCCCTACGCCGAGCGTGCGTCAGCGGCGCGTGCCGACCGCGAGGAGGTACTCCTGCTCGAAGCGCGCAGCGTCCTCGGCCCCACGGTTCCAGCCGTCGCAGAAGGCGTCGAGCGCGTCGTCGAGCTCGGCCGCCCGGCCCTCCCGCTCGGCGTTCGCGCGCACCGCGATCGTCGGCCCGTAGTAGGCCTTGAAGTGCTCACCCCAGTCACGCGGCCGGGCGAACGCCGTCACCTCGAGCACGTCGCGCTCGACCGTGTGGAGCTCGACGCGATCGCCGAGAAGCGACCGAAGATGCTCCTCGCTGCCCCAGAGTGGAGGTGCCTGGACGCCGGGCGGCGGGGCAGGCGCGAAGGGCTTCATCGTGGCGAAGAGCGCACCGATCATCCCCTCGGGCGTCCAGCTCAGGAGCCCGATCGTCCCGCCCGTCCGGCAGACGCGGACGAGCTCGTCGGCAGCCGCCTGGTGGTGCGGCGCGAACATGACGCCGATCGCGGACAGGACGACGTCGAACGACCCGTCCGCGAACGGCAGGTCCTCGGCGTCGGCCTCGACCCAGTCGAGGTCGAGCCCCTCCGCTCTCGCGAGCCCTCGCCCCGCGTCGAGGAGCGTCGGCGTGAGATCGCTGGCGGTAACATCGGCGCCTCGGCGAGCCGCCGGCAATGAGGCGTTGCCTGTGCCGGCTGCGACGTCGAGGACTTGCATGCCAGGCTCGATCCGGCACGCCTCGACGAGCCGCTCCCCGACGGGGAGCAGGAACGTGTCGACCATCTGCGGGTAGTCGCCGGAGGCCCACATCGCGCGGTGCCGCGCCTTGAGCTCCGTATCGGCGAGCTGTGTCGTCATGACGTCTCCTCTGTCGATTGCAGGCAAAGCCTGCGCCTCGAGCGAGCGGAGCGCATCGGGAGCGCTCCCTATCTTCTCCCTATCGCGCTCGCCTCGTCTCGGGCTGCGACGGCAGCGGCCTCGGTGCGGTTCCGGACGCCGAGCTTCGCGAGGATCCGGCTCACGTGGTGGCCGGCGGTCTTCTCGGTGATGAAGAGGGTCGTCGCGATCTGTGCGTTCGACATCCCGGTGCGGAGGAGGTCGAGCACCTCGTCCTCGCGCGTGGTGAGCTCACGGCCCGCCTGCGCGCGTGCACCGGTCGACGCACCGAGCTCTCGCAGCAGCTCGGCGGCCTCGTCGCGCGCGCGCGCCGCGCCCAGCTCGCTGGATACGTCGTACGCCGCGCGCGCCTCCTCGAGGGCGACGTCGGTCGCGTGGCCAGAGAGCGCTCGTGCCAGCACGAGCCGAGCCTCCGCGGTCTCGTAGGGCATCCCGAGCCGACCGAAGCCGGTCAGCGCAAGCCGCGCGGCTTCCGCAGCAGCGTCGCTACGGCCCGCGGCTTCGTGCACGCGAGCGCCGGCGAGGTCGGCGCTTGCCTGGACGACGGCTCTGCCCGACGTCCGCCCGAGCTCGCCGAGGGCCTGCGCGGCGGCCTCCGCGCCCGAGCCGCCGGCGGCGGCGAGACTCGCCTCGACGAGGACGGCGAGGAGCCCGGCGGTCTGGAGCGCATCGTCGGCCGCCCCGCTCAGCCCGCGCTCGAGAAGCGACACGGCGACCTGCGGACGACCTTGGGCGAGCCGGAGCTGCGCGAGTGCGCGCAGCGACTCGGGATGCTCCTCGCGACCGACTAGCAGCTGCTCCGCCTCCCCAAGCCGCCCCTGCCGGACGCGAAGCTCAGCGAGAGTCGCCACGGTCGGCGCCGCTAGCGCGGGAAGGTGACGCGCGTGCACCTCGAGCGCGCTCTGGAGGGCCGCCTCCGCCTCGTCCCAGCGACCCTTGGCGAGCAGTACGTCGGCGTGGATCGTCCGGCACGCTCCGTAGAGCGGCGCCGTTCCCCGGTCGCGCGAGAACTGGTCGACGTGCTCGCACCATTCCGCCGCTCGCTCCCAGTCACCTGCGCTCGTGCAGGCGGCGATTAGGTTGCAGTACGCCTCGGCGAGGGTGTGCACATTCCGAACACGCCCGGCCGAGGCGGCTGCCATGGCCTCCTCGAGCAGGCGCACGCCCTCGTCCCAACGGCCGGCGCCGACCTCGGCGCGCCCAAGCACGCTGAGCGCGAAGACCTCGAGGTCGTCTGCGCCCGTCTCTTTCGCGATCGTCATCGCGCGCCGCGCGTGCGCGGCGCGCTCCTCGAGGCTCTCGGCGTGCCTCGCACGCTCGACTGCAACCCATCCCTGGCCTGGACACGATCCCGCGCCTTCGACCGCGCGCTCGGCGCGCGCGAGCCAGCCGCGGGCGGCCGACGCGCGGCCGCCGACAGAGTGCTGGTGCGAGACCCACACCGCGAGTCGAGCGGCATCGTCGCACCGACCCTCTCGCGCGTACGCCTCCACCGCACGCTCCCGCGCGGCGATGCCGCCCCTCACGTCTGCGAGAAACCAGAGCGCCAGACCGAGCCCCTCGAGCGCATCGGGGGTCTCCCCGTGCGCGAGAGCAGCCTCGTACGCCTCTCTCGCCTCTTCCCACCGGGCCGCCTCCAGCGCGAGTCGCCCCTGCTCCAGCCGACCGGCGAGTTCCGTGTCCACGACCCCTCGAGTCTAGGAGGCGGGCGTCGTCGGGCCAATCAGTTGTCGCTCAGCTCATGAGCTGGATTTCGACCCCGAGTCGGCGATACGTGCGCACCGCGCGGACGTCTCGGGTCACGAGCGTCGCTCCGGCCTCGGCGACGGTGAGGCCGACGAGAGCGTCGTAGACCGCCCCGCCCGTGACTCCGTCGTCGTTGCAGCGCCGCACGACTTGTCGACTCAGCGTGGAGGACGGCACGAGGATCCGCTCGTCCGGGAACCAGCGCTCGAGAAGATCTGTCACGATCGCCGGCGCCAGCCGGTGAGGGGACGGCATGCGGGTCAGCACCGAGTACGTCTCGAGTCGCGCGTGCGCCGCGATCGATGCTCCACCCGCCGCAGTTCGCGCCGGCGCGTGGGCGACGTGCCATGTAGCGAGAGCAGCGACGGCGACGCTCGTGTCGACGACGATCAGCGGCGAACCTGCTCGAGCACGTCCCGAACGAGCTCGTCGGTCAGCGGCGGTACATCCTCGAGCGGCGCAGCCACTGGTCCCTCGTCCGTGTCGACGATTCTGACGTCGGAGGTCGCGGGCCGAAGCTCGATCACACCATCCCGCTCCTCGACCTCGAGCACTTCGCCCCCTTGGAGCCGCAACCTGTCGCGGATCGGCTTCGGGACCACGACCCGGCCCAGACGATCGATGGAAGCTTTCATACCAGTAGTTTTACCAGTGACGTGACCCGGCACGTTGAGCGCCCTCAGGTCTACGTCACGGTCTGCACCGGCACCTCGAAGAACTGGACCGAGACGCGGCGCTCGGTGTTGCCGGGGTTCATCGCGTTCAGCGCCTCGTCACCGCGCCGCATCGCGTCCGCGCTCTCGAAGAGCGTGATCCCGAGGCCCTTGCCCGTCTGACGGTCGACGAGCATGAGCATCTTCGCGCCCTCGAGGCCCGCCGGCACCTCGCCCTCGACCTCCGACTGAACCATCGCGATCGCGTCGTCGACCTTTGCCGGGTCGCTCTCGAACGTTGCCACGCGTGCGTACACGTTTCCCTCCTCGAATCGGCTTGGCTCG
>Ga0183260_10002501_pt1 | contig 15191 bp, 10 predicted proteins | sample AntDrymUQ4972206_2_FD_129768 | JGI IMG/M metagenome (GOLD analysis project Ga0183260, IMG submission 129768) | Polar desert sand microbial communities from Dry Valleys, Antarctica - metaG UQ497 (22.06) (version 2) (version 2) | ecosystem: Environmental > Terrestrial > Soil > Desert | place... | reverse complement strand
TGGTCGGAGACCCGCTCCGTCCTGCATGTCAACGTCTATAGAGGATTGATCTCCTCACAGGAGGCCAAGCGTTCGCTTGAGCTAATCGGCTCTGGGGCGATCAAAGAGCATCGCCACCCACGGCTTGGCCACGAAGCATGGCGTATTGCCGGCGAGCTCGGTTGGGCAAAGACCTATGACGCCGAGTACCTGGCCCTTGCAGCGCTGGCAGGTGCTCGCCTCGTGACCTTTGACCGGCGCCTTGTCCGCGCTGCGGAAAGACTCGGCCTCGTAGCCGGCTTCGAGCCCCCGAGGTGAGCCCAAGGGGGGAGGAGGGAATGCCGGGGGCGGAGGGAATGCCGGCGGGCAGGGTCGCGCTTGTCACCGGCGGGACGCGCGGCATTGGGTTTGCGATCGCCGAGGAGCTCCTCGGCGCAGGCGCGAGCGTCTTGCTCACCGCCAGGAAACAAGATGATCTCGACGCCGCGCTCGAGGGGCTCGGCGCCGGCGAGCGGGCCATGGGGGTTGCCGGAAGCTCCGATGACGGCGGGCATCGCGCCTCTGCGGTCGCGAGCTGTGTTGCGCGCTTTGGCTCGCTCGATCTCCTCGTCAACAACGCGGGGACCAACCCTCAATACGGGCCGCTGGTCGAAGCGGACCTCGGCGCGGTCGCAAAGATCATGGACGTAAACCTCGTGGCCCCGCTCGGCTGGATACAGGAGGCGTGGCGGGCGTGGATGGGCGCGCACGGAGGAGTGGTGCTCAACGTCGCCTCGGCGGGAGGGCTGCGCCCGGGGGCTCACATCGGCGCCTACAACGCGAGCAAGGCGGCGCTCATACACATGACCAAGCAGCTCGCGACCGAGCTTGCGCCAGGGGTGCGGATCAACGCCATCGCCCCCGGGGTTGTGAGGACGCGCTTTGCAAGAGCCCTGTTCGAGGGCCGCGAGGAGGAGGTGTCGGCCCGCTACCCGCTCGGACGGATCGGGGAGCCGTCAGACGCAGCGAAGCTCGCCGTCTTTCTGTTGAGCGATAACGCCTCATGGATCACGGGAGAGACCGTGACGCTCGACGGGGGCATCACTCAGCGACCATGGTGAGCGGGCCGCAGATCAGACGCGCCGCGGGGCCGGCTCGGCGGGACCGCAGATCAGAAGCGGGGCCGGCTCGGCCGGACCGCAGATCAACACGGCGCGGCGATAGGCTGGTGACCGCGCAGCCTCGGCGAACGGCGATCAAGGGGGAGGATCATGGTCTTTGCCAGCCCGTATCCGGACATCGAGATCCCCGACGTTGACCTGGCCACGTTCGTGCTCGAGCGCGCCGCCGAGCTTGGGGACAAGCCCGCCCTGATCGACGGTCCGAGCGGGCGGACCGTGACCTTCGCCGAGCTGAAAGCCTCGGTCGAGGGTGTGGCGGCGGGGCTTGCTGAACGCGGCTTCGGCAAGGGCGATGTCTTTGCGCTTTACGCACCGAACATGCCCGAGTATGTCATCGCATTCTTTGGCGTCGCTATGGCCGGCGGGATCAACACAACGATCAACCCGCTGTTCACCGCCGACGAGCTCGCGTCACAGCTCAACGACTCCAAGGCCCGCTTTCTGCTGACGATCCCACAGTTCCTCGAGGCCGCTCACAGCGGCGCGAGCCGGTCGGGCGTGGCCGAGGTCTTCGTCATCGGGGAGGCCGAGGGCGCAACCCCCTTCGCCGAACTTAGCAGCGCAGGCGCCCCACCCGCCGTCGACATCGACCCGGGCGAGGACTTGGTTGTGCTTCCGTACTCGAGTGGCACGACCGGGTTGCCCAAGGGGGTCATGCTGACGCACCGCAACCTCGTTGCCAACGTCGCGCAGTGCCGCGAGGCCATCCGGGTAAGCGATGCGGACACGGTCATCGCGGTGCTTCCTTTCTTTCACATCTACGGGATGACGGTCTTGATGAACCTTGCTCTCGGGGCCGGAGCGACCGTCGTCACAATGCCGCGCTTCGACCTCGAGGGCTTCCTCAGCCTGATTCAGAAGCACAAGGTGACGCGCGCTTACGTCGTGCCGCCGATCGTTCTTGGCCTCGCCAAGCACCCCCTCGTCGACAACTTCGACCTCTCTTCTCTGGAGGTCATCATGTCCGGCGCAGCCCCGCTTGGTTCCGAGCTCGCCGAAGCGGCGGCCGAGCGGCTCGGCTGTCTCGTCATCCAGGGTTATGGCCTCACCGAGACCTCGCCGGTTACCCACACGACCTTCGACGAGCCGGGACACAACAAGCCGGGGTCGATAGGGCCCCTGGTCTCCAACACCGAGGCGCGCATCACCGACCTCGAAACGGGCGACGACCTCGACACCGACGCCACGGGAGAGCTGTTGATCAAGGGGGCCCAGGTCATGAAGGGCTACCTGAACAACGAGGGCGCAACAAAGGCGACGATCGATTCCCACGGTTGGCTTCACACGGGCGACCTCGCCACGGCCGATGCCGACGGCTACTTCTACATCGTCGACCGGCTCAAGGAGCTCATCAAGTACAAGGGCTATCAGGTCGCGCCAGCCGAGCTCGAAGCGCTGCTGCTGACCCACCCCGCCGTAACCGATGCGGCCGTCATCCCGATACCTGACGAGGAGGCGGGCGAGGTCCCGAAGGCGTATGTGGTCACGGAGGGCGACGTTTCGGCGGAGGAGATCATGGACCACGTCTCCTCCAAGGTGGCCCCGTACAAGAAGCTCCGCGCGGTGGCCTTCGTCGATGCGATACCCAAGTCCGCGTCGGGAAAGCTACTGCGGCGCGTGCTGGTCGACTCCGACCGCGGCGCCCAATCTCGGTAATCACGGGGTCTGAGGCAACCGCCAGAGCAACCGCCGTCGTCTGCGGTCGCTATAGGACGGTCGGCGACGGCAGAACGGCCCCGGGGCCGCAGGCAAAGACCGGGGCCCTGGTGCACGTGCTGCTAGAGTCCGAGCGTCCCAGGGTTGGAGATTCCTCCGCCGCGCCGCGAGGCTCGGGCGGGGGCCGAACGTGCGAGCCATCGGAGAGGAACAGTTGCCAAAGCGCGTCCTAGTGGTTGCTGCCGTGGCGCTTGTCGTTGCCATATTCGCCGCCTACGTGCTGAGGCCGGAGACCGGCGCCCCGGCCGGCGCACCCACCTCGGACGAGATGGCGGATGCGCTCGGTGCTGCGCTCATGACCCACCTGAAGCGGGGCCATGTCCCCGGCCGCTCGGGCGAGCTCCTGACCGTCCCGCTGCCGCACCGCTACTTCGTGGGCGAGTGGGACCTCACGACCCTTGGGACCTCGACCCCGTGGCTGGCGAGCTCGCATCCCAACCCGTGGTCGTACACGGCGAGGGTCCCGATCATCCTCTACGGGCCCGGCTACGCGCCCCAGGGCATGGAGGTCACGGAGGCAACCGACATCGCAAGCCTGGCTCCCACCTACGCCGGGCTCCTCGGCCTCGACGGCTTCGAAGCCGACGGCGAGCCCCTCGAGGCCATCCTCGACCAAGGCTCCCAAGAACAGAAACCCCCCAAGGTGATCTTCAACTTCATCATGGACGGCGGGGGCTGGAACGTGCTCGAGAACTACGCGAATGCATGGCCGACGATCAAGGCTCTGGGGGCCGGCGGAACCACCTACATGAACGCCACGATCGGGTCTGCGCCCTCGATCACGGGCGCCCTGCACGCCACCTTCGGGACGGGAAGCTACCCGCTCGAGCACGGTATGCCGGGCAATCAGCTGCGCGGCGCCGACGGCGTCCCGATCGACGCTTGGCTGCAGGACGCCGACCCCCGCTATCTTGAGATCCCCACCGTCTCCGAGCTGTGGGACGAAGAGACGGACAACGAGGCCACGGTCGCAACTGTTTCCTACGAGGGGTGGCACCTCGGCATGATCGGGCACGGGGCCTACAGGGACGGCGGCGACAAGGACGTCGCCGCGCTGTGGGAAGCGGGCGAGAACGAGTGGTGGATCAACGACGACTTCTACGAGCTTCCTGGGGCACTTGCCGAGACCGACCTCGACCGCCTCGAGTCCTATGAAGCCCGGCTCGATGAGCGCGACGGCGCCGTCGACGGAACATGGTTCGATCACACGCCCGAAGAGCTCAAGGAGGAGACGACCAGGCCCGGCACGCCGGCGTTTGTGAAGTTCACGGGCGACGCCATCATCGACACCATGCGTGAATACAAGATCGGGTCGGACGACGTCACCGATCTCATGTGGGTCGAGATGAAGATGCCCGATTTTGCCGGTCACCTGTGGAACATGAGCGGCCCCGAGGTCGGAGACGTGCTTGCCGCCACCGATGCGCAGCTTGCCCGCATCAAAAAGGAGCTCGACAAGACCGTCGGCGAGGGCAACTACCTCATTGCCATCTCGGCCGATCACGGCCAGCAGCCTTTGCCCGAGCTCAATGGGGGGTGGCGGATCAACACGAGCGAGTTCGAGCGGGACGTCGAGGCGCGCTTCGGCAATGTCGTCGAGAAGGTCACGACCGTCGACCTCTTCCTCGATGCCGATGCCCTCTCGTCCGAGGGTGTGGACCCAGCCGACATCGCCTCCTACATCGGGACCTACACGCTTGGTGAAAACATCCCCGACGGCGCGGCAGGCGCCGATCTCGTTCCCGAGGGACGCAGGGACGAGCCCTTGTTTGCCGGTGCCTTCACGACCGAGTACCTGCAGTCCCTCACGCCCGAGACCATCGCAAGCTTCGGGGACGGCGACTACTCGGAGGCCGACTTCACGGTCGCCGGAGAGAGCGGGCAGTGACGTGAGCATGATCAGGCAAGGTGCTTCCCTGCTCTTCAAGAAGAAGGATTACGGGGCCCTCATGGGCGTGCAGTTCTTTGCGCAGGCAGGTGACGGGCTCGTACAGGCGGCCATTGCAAAGCTGATCGCGTTCGGGGGCCAGGAGGGCTTCGATGTCGAGGCGGCGCGCTCGCCGGAGGAGCTCCTTCGCATCGTGCTCTACATATTCGTTCCCTACACACTCATCAGCCCGTTCCTTGGAGTTGTCATCGACCGCTGGGACAGGCGTCGCCTGCTGTTCTTTGCCAACGCGCTGCGCGCCGTCGTGGTGGCGTTGATCGCGATTGTCGGCTTTAGCTCCGTGGGTGACGTCGTTCTGTTCCTCGCGTTCCTGTTAACCCTTGCCTCGACGCGCGTCGTTCTTGCGACCAAGTCGGCCGCGCTGCCAGAAACCGTCGAGCGCGGTGTGCTGGTCGAGGCCAACGCGATCTCGCAGTTCGGGGGTGCGATCTTCCAGCTCGGCGGCGCCGGTGTCGCAATCGTTGTGGCCGCGATCCTTCCCGCCGAGCCCATCGTGATCGCGGGTGCGCTCGTGTACGGGATCGGGGCCACCTTCGCCCTCGTGATCCGCCGCGCCGGAGAGGTGCGCGCCGAATCCACACTGGGGGAGGAAATCTCCAGGGTTGCGAGAAACATCGCCGCCGGCGTGCGCGAGGTGGCGGCTACGCCCCGGGCTGCCGCCTCGATTACAACCTACTTTTGGCTGCGGCTGCTGTGGAGCTTCTCGATCGTGGGAATCGGTTTCGTGGCGCGCGACCTGCTCGCAGATGACGACCTCACGATCCTGTTGATAACAGGCGGCGCCGGCGCCGCAGGAGCTGCGCTCGGCTTTCTTGCCGCCGACCGCCTCCACAGGCGGGTGCCGACCACAGCACACCTCGTGCTCGGGGCTTCTGTGGTGGCGGGGGTCGCAGTTGCCGCGCTCGGCAGCTTTGAGCTTGCCGCTTCCCTTGCGCTGCTGACCTTCCTGCTCGGCCTCGGCTTCTTCTTGGGAAAAATCTCGCTCGACACGATGGTTCAGGAAGCTCTCGGCGACGATTTCAGGGGCCGGGCCTTCTCGCTCTACGACATCGCGTACAACCTCGCCTGGGTGGTGGCGGCCGTGATCATGAACCTGCTGTGGACCGAGGCCCTGCAGGGGGCTCTCATCGCCGGTATGGGCGTGGTCTTTCTCGTGGGCGTGGCGGTGATCGGCGCATGGTTCCGGCGCGCCGGGCTCCTCCAGGTCCCGGCGGGAGCGCCGACCGAATCCCTACTGTGATACGGGCCACGCGCACGCGCTTGCTCAGCGCGGCCGCCGCCGTGATCGCAGTCGCCGTTGTGGTGCCCGTGGTCGCCGCCCTTTCGAGCCGCGCTGAGGCCCCGTCTTTCAAGGAGCAGGCCTGCTCGTTGCCGCCGGCATGGCTCGAGCGCACCCTCGAGGGCTACTCGCCCGACCGCTCGGGGCAGATCCAGCTGCTCCCAAGAACCCCCGCCTATTTCTCGAGCGGCGCCGGGGGGTGGAGCCACTCGGGGCCGTGGCCCTATCTTCAGGATGTGCCGATCGTGTTCTACGGTCCGGGCTTGATCCCCGCCAGGGGCGCGATCGAGAGGCCGGTGACCATGGCCGACATCGCACCGACCCTCGCCCGGCTGATGGGGGGTTCCTTCGCCACGCCGGACGGCAAGCCCTTGCCCGAGGTGGCGACGGTCGAAGGGAGCCTTCGCCCCGCCGACCGTCCCAAGCTCATCGTCACGGTCGTCTACGACGGCGGCGGCTGGAATGTCTTGAATCAGTGGCCGGGGGACTGGCCGGTGCTGAAGATGATGATGGAGGAGGGCACCGCGTTCACGGACGCCACGGTCGGCTCCTCGCCTTCGGTCACCCCTTCCGTCCACACGACGCTGGGGACCGGCGTCTTCCCGGCGCGCCACGGCATCACCGACATCCCGGTCTTCGTCGAGGACGGCGCCGTCGTCGACGCGTTTCTCGGAGGCGAGTCGTCGCGCCTCATGAAGGTGCCCGCGCTTGCGGAGCGGTGGGACGAGGCAAACGCCAACCGGGCCAACATCGGCATGGTCGGCTACGAGCCGTGGCATCTCGGCATGATCGGGCAGGGCGCAGAGAAGCCGGGTGGCGACAAGGACGACGCGGTGTGGCTCGACATCGACACCAACGAGTGGATCAGCGATTCGGACAGCTACACCCTGCCCGACGCGGTCGCATCTGCGCCGGGGCTCGAGGCTGATGTCGCCGCCCTCGACGCTGCCGACGGCGAGCGGGACGGCGCGTGGGGCGAGCACGCCATCCTCGAGGATCCCGCCCGGTTGGAAGAGACGCCCGCTTTCATCGCCTATCACACGAGGGCGATGCTCGACCTCATTGAAGCCGAGGGCTACGGGGACGACTCCATCACCGACCTGATGTTCACCAACTACAAACAGATCGACCGCGTCGGGCACTACTTCAACATGGCATCGGACGAGGTCCGCGACTCGCTCGCGGCGACCGATGAGCAGGTCGGGGTCATCATCGACACCTTGAACCGCGAGGTGGGGCGGGGGGAGTGGGCAATGGTGCTCACCGCAGACCACGGCCAGCAGCCCGACGCCGGCGCCGTGAACGGCTACGGGATCGACCCGCTCGAGGTCGTCGAGGACATCGACGACCGCTTCGGGCCGATCACCAAGCAGGTGCGGCCGACGCAGGTGTTTCTCTATCCCGACGCCCTCGAGGAGCAGGAAGTCGAAGTGGATGAGGTGGCGCGCTTCCTGTCGGACTACAGGCTTGCGGACAGCACGATTCGGCCCGACACCAGGCTGGGGGGCGCAGGGGCGTTCGGCCCACAGGACCGGATCTTCGACCTCGCCGTGCCCTCCAAGGTGCTTCCAACCATCCGCTGCTGAGCCGGCTGGGTGGGAGACGGCCGGGTGGGAGACGGGCGGGTCCGGAAGCCCGGTAGGATCGCGCACCAATGGCCGTCTCTACATTGTCCGATCGCGCCCGCAGAGAGTCCAGGCTCAACAATGACACCTCAGGCGGCTTCCTAGGCAGGCCGGCGGCCTACCTAGCGACGACGCTCATACTCTTTGCGTTGTTCGGCTGGACCTTCATCGCCGACCCCGAACGCGTTGCCCCTACCAAAGACCCTGCTTACTACACCTGGCGGACCGAGGCGCTGCTCTCCGAGCGCCCCGTCAGGCTCCTCGAGGTCGACGGCGCTTTCGACATGTTCGCAGGCGGCTACAGGGTGTCGGCGCCGGTCATCGGCGGTTTTCTGCGCCACGTCGGGGGGGTCGGCCCGCTCAGGACCACGGTGCTGCTCATGGTTGCGCTGCCTGTAATCACGGCACTGCTGCTCGCCGGGTTCGCCTACCGGCAGCTTCGTGACCCCCTCGCCTGGCATGCGGTGGCGTTCACGTCGGCGGGACTGTTCTTGACGCCGCCGTTCGTCGGCTACCTCGACAACCTCTTGTGCCTGTTCTTTATCGCTGCTGCGCTTCCGTTCCTCGAGGCCGCACGCCGCTCCTGGCCGGCGCGCTTTGCCCTGTTCTTTTTCTTGCTCCTGTCCGGCTTCACCCACCCGACGACGCTCGTCATCTTCGGCGGCACGCTCGGGCTCATGGCCGCCGTCCGGTTCCTGCTGCGTGGCTTCGACCTTCGCTCGGTGATCAGAGACGACGGGCCGATGCTCCTCACGGCCCTGGCTGCCGCCGTCGCCACCTATGCGCTGTGGACGCTCGGGATATGGGGCGACTCGGCGTCGCTCACCGAATCCGCCCTTCCGCCCCCCTACGACAGCGCGTTTTTCCTCGAGCGGCTCGGCCTCTGGGTGGCGGCCATGAACCCGCTTCTCACAGGACCGCTGTTCCTTATCGGGCTTGCGGGGCTCGCGCTCGTCGGCAGAAACGGGGAGGCCGCCGATCTTGTCCGCATCTCGATCCTGTGGCTTGCCCCCCTGGCCGGCATCCTCGGGTTTCTCGCGGGGCTGACCTATCCCTATTACCGCTTCTTCAACACGACCCTTGCGTGGGTCCTGCTCGTGGGTGCCGGGGCCTATTTCGTGCTCCGCGGCGCCCTCGAACTCGCCCACGGCGGGGGAGCGGCGCGCTTCGCCGGCTGGGCGGGGATCGCAGTGATCGTTGCGATCCTTGGCTACAACTTTGCCACCGGATTCAAGGTCTCGGGCTGGAACAAGCCTCAAGGGGGGTGGATCTCGGCCGATCTACGAACCGACCTCGATGCGCTACGCGGGGAGCTCGCCGCCGAGGAGGACAGGGACCGGCCCGTGGTATTCGTGATCGACGAGACGCCGTCGCCCCAGGTGTGGGGGTTCACCAAGCTATCCGGAAACACTTCCCGCTACGGGCTCCCGCCGGGCCAGGTCGACAACGGCTACCTCTATCTCGGATCACTGGCCAATTATCTCGAAGGCAAGCCCACCACAGAAGGGGACCCGACCTACGACCGTCTTTCGCCGGCGCTGCTCGAGGATGCCGAGGATGGCATAGCAGCGACCGAGGGTGAGCCGCTCACGGTGGTCGCAAGCGCGTTCAACGTGAACGGCGCCAACACCGATATAGCCGAAGGCGGAGCCCCCGCCCGTCTTGTGGAGAACGCCGATGCCGAGGTCTGGATGCTCGATGACGGAACCGTCGTGAAGTCAGGCTCAGCCGAGACCGCGCGCGCCGCCGAGGTCGCACCCCCTCTCGGATGGAATTTGTCCGGCGTCCTTCACCTCCTGCGGGTCGTCGCCGGGGTCGCGCTCTTGATCGTGCCCGGCGCCTTTGCCGTGCGCTGGGCGCTGCCCGATGCGAGCTTCGCCGAGGCGCTTGGCCTCGCCCCCGCGCTTGCGGTGACGGGCCTGACCGTGGCGGGTGTGGCGGCCCTGGCAGTCACCCGTTCTCCCTTCTCTCCTGCGCTCGCCTGGATCTGCCTCGGTATCGCGCTGGCCCTCGGGGCAGTGCTTGGGCTTGTGGCGCGGTCGGCGGGACCGGCGTGGCGGGAGACGACGTCTGGGGGAGTTGGCCGGCGGCGCGCCCTCCGCCTGTGAGCCTTCGCACCAAGTCCGGCCACGCCCGGTCCGCCGGGGCTCGCGCCGGCCGCCGGGGGGGTGCCGGAGCACCCGGCCGAGCCATGGTGCTCTTCGGGCGCCTGCCGGCGGCCGCTCCTGGCAGGACGTCGACGTTCCTTTGGCTCGTGGTCCTTGGATCCCTCGCCGCCGGCCTTGTGAGCTTTGCCGTGGGCGCGGGCGTGGTTGCCCTGTGGTGCTTCGCTGCCGTCGCGGTCGCGGCGGCACTTGTCCTTCCGCTTCACTACGCCCTCGTCTCGCCGCTGTTCGTGGGCGTGCTCGCGTGGCTCGTCGACATGCTCCCGTTCGTGGTGATCATTGGGTGGGGCGCCGTCGTCGCACGCTGGACCGCAACCCTGGTGCGCGAACGTCGTCTGCCCGCCGGGGGCAGGTGGATCTGGCTCCCTATCGGGCTCGGAGTTTGGACCGCGCTCGGAGTCATCGTCATCCCGGGGGCCGACATCAAGCACTTCATACTGCTGCTCGCAATCCAGGTGGTCATTAGCGGTGCTGTCCTTGCCGTTGTCGACTGCTTGGGTTCGCTCGAGGAGCGAACGAAGGTTGCAGCAGGTCTCGTCGTCTTCGTGCTCATCCTCACCGCCGGCGTTCTTGCCGAGTGGGCAGGCGTTCCCCTGCAGACCTTGCAAGACAGAGAAACCTCGGCTCTGGTCGAGGGGGCGTACGGTGTCGACGCATTCACCAACGGCGTCGGGATGATCAAGTACGAGCGCTCTCGCCGAGGCGGCGCTTTGGAGCTTTCACGCAAAATCGAACAGATCGGCAAGAGCAATCCCGGCGTCCCTGAGGTAGAGGTCTTCCAACCGACCTTCAGCTCCTTTCCCGGGAGCTTGATCGTCCGCTTCGCGGGCTCGGCGCGCCCGTGGGAGCGGGAGCTCGCCGCTGCCGACGTCGAGCTTCTCTACGACAACCTCGGCTTTGGGCCCGCCAATCAGATTCCGAGGTTGCGCTCGTTTCCGCGCAACGCGAACACTTACGCGGGCATCGGAGCCGCCATCCTGCCCTTTGCGTTTTTTCTTGCATGGGGCAGCGGCAGGAGACGGGCGCTCGGCTGGACGGGAGTTGCAGCGTGCTTTGCTGGCGTCGCCTTCTCTCTTACGCGCGGCGCGTGGCTTGCGGTGGCTCTGGGAATCGCATTTCTTGTCGTCTTTGGCGCCGTGACGCGCCGCCAGAAGCTCCAGATGATCGGCTCGTTCGTGCTTACGGCCGTCGTGCTCACCGCCTTCTTCTTTGCGGTGTACAGGGTCGACCCCGTCTTCGCGCGGGCAAAGGGTGAGGGGAGCATCGGAACGAGGACGGCCACCTACGGGGACACGATCGAGGCGGTCCAGGGCAAGTACTTTCTGATTGGCTACGGGACTGAGAAGCCAAGGACGGCCAGCGGTGTATCGCACGCGCTCGGCCGCTACATACCGCGCGCCGGAACGCATTCGACCTACCTCAACTATCTCTTTCGCACCGGTGCGCCGGGCGCTCTGATGATCGTGGCCCTCTACGCCGCGGCGGGCCTGCATGCACTGGCCGCCGCCCGTTCCAAAGTGAGCCAGGAGGAAAAGGCCTGGTCGACGCTTGCCGCAGCCGCAGTGCTCATTGCCGCTGCCCACGGAGTCGTCTTGAGCCTTTATGTTGAGCCCGTGTACACGCTTGTGATCTCGCTGCTGCTTGGGCTCGCCATGGCCGGAACCACCAACCTGAAAAGCTCTGTTCTGCCGTGGCGTGCACCTCCCCCGCAGCGCGCCGCTTCGCGGTGACCCGGACAGACAAACCGCGCCGGGACTCCGGCCTTTCAACCGAGACGGCCGCCGACGTCCGAATCGTAGCGAAGGGCGGCGCCATCCAAATCATCGGGCAGATCACCCAGCGGAGCCTGTCGTTCCTGTTCACGCTCGTGATCGAGGCGTTTTTCCAGGTGGGGGGCTTCGGCCTCTACCGCTTCGTCACGCAGGTGCTTGCGATCGGAGGCCAGCTCGGGCTCGCCGGTTTCAACTATGCGTCGATGCGATTCATCGCCCGAGCACGGGCGTTGGATGATCCCTCCGGGGTTCGCAGCGCGGCGCGTGTGGGGCTCCTCGGCTCCGCCGTGGCGTCCGCCGTCGTCCTTGCGGTCCTCTTGGCGGGGGCCGGCATCATTGCGCAACCGTTCACGTCTTCTCCGGGGGATGCGGGAGAGCTCGCGTTCTTGCTGCGAGTCGGCGCGCCGTATGTGCCACTCTTCGCCTTCATGCAAGTACTGAGGTATAGCACTCAGGCGTACAAGACCATGATTCCTTCTGTCGTCGTCGGCAACATCATTCAGCCGGCGATGCGCTTCATTCTCGGGGTCGCGCTGCTCGTCGCCGGCTTCGGGATCACCGGGGCGGTGACGACCCTGTCCATCAGCATGGGTATCGGGGTGCTTGCGGCTGCGTACTACCTCCGGCGTATGCTCTCGCCCGCCGAGCGCGGCGCCGAACGGCAGCCGATGCTTGGCCCCATGGTGAAGTTTGCGCTTCCTCAGGCGGGTACCTCTCTCTTGAGCCTTCAGGCTTTGGGACTCGGCGTCATCGTGCTCAAGCTCTTCGAGAACAACGTTCAGGTGGGGCTGTTCGGGATTGCCCTGGCACTCCAGGGGCCGGGTTCCGTTTTCTTGAGCGGCATCGTGAACATCTGGGCCCCCGTCGTCTCCGATCTTTACGAGCGTGGAGAGATCGAGCGTCTCGGCTTTCTCTACAAGACCATCACCCGATGGGTTGCGACATTCTCGTTTCCGATCTTTGCAGCCCTGGTTCTGTTCCCGGAGCTGTTCGTGGCCATCTTTGGCTCCGACGCGGCCGAGGCCGCGCCGTTGGTTGCGATTCTTGCAGCAGGGAGCTTCCTCTACACCGGCACGGGGCCGTCCGGCTATGTCATCTCGATGACGGGGCGGCCTGGAGTGAACTTCGTGAACTCGATCGTGGGGGTCGGCTTTTACATCGCTTTGGGTCTCTGGCTCGTGCCGCGCTACGGCGCCCTCGGCATGGCGATAGGGGATGCGGTTGTGACCGGCTCGGTCAATGTTGTGCGCGTGATCGAGGCAAAGGTGCTCGTCGGCGTGCAGCCCTACGGGCGATCGTTTCTCAAGCCGGTGTCGGCTACCGCAGCCGCAGCCGCGGTCGCGGTCTTATGGAGGGCCGTGTTCGGGGACGCGGTCATCATCTCAGTTGGCGGGCTGGCGGTTGCCGCCGCCGTCTACCTCGGCGTCCTGTTGCTCATGGGCGTCGATCCCGAGGAACGCCACATTTGGGAGACAATCAAGACCCGCATGCTCCGCCGCCGCCCGTGAGCGAGCCCGGCCGATGCTGGCATACCATCCTATGGCATCGATCCCTGAGGAGGCTGCGTGAAGTCCGACGTGCTGTCCCTTGACACTTCGCGGAGCAACTTCGTCGACATCACCGAAGCAGTCAACAGATTTGTTGCCGAGGCCGGGGGCGACGGGCTCGTCAACGTATTCGTGCCGCACGCGACCGCAGGCCTGGCCCTAATCGAGACCGGGTCGGGGTCGGAGTCCGACCTCGCCGGCGCAATCGACCGTGTGCTGCCGCGCGACGCCGGCTACGCGCACAGGCATGGCTCTCCCGGCCACGGCGCAGACCATCTCCTTCCTGCGTTCTTGTCCCCCTCGGTGTCGATACCCGTCGTGGACGGGGCCGTGGCGCTCGGGACCTGGCAGAGCATCGTCATGGTCGACCTGAACGCCGACAATCCCGCGCGCAAGGTGCGGCTCTCGTTCGTGGCGGGTTAGTGGACCACTACCCCCGTTCATAAGGCAGCGGCCACGGGTTGGGGGTACAACCGCCGACACCCTTGGTCTGTTGCATCATGATCGGGGCGGGAGCGCCCGCTGAGGTGCAGTAGAGGTGGCCCTTGCCGAGCGCGTGGCCGACCTCGTGGTTGATCATGTAGCGGCGGTATCCATCGAGGTCGGTTCCGAAAGAGTCGGCGCCGTTGGTCCAGCGCCAGGAATTGAGGACCGCGCGCTCGCCCTGGTGACACGAGTAGATGCCGTTGGTCACAAGCGGGGCGCAGAGCCGGTCGGTGGTGCCGGCGCTTGCGAGCGTCACCCGGAAGCTCACGGGCCCTGCGCTCACCCTCTGAAACGCACGCGCTCCATCGCCGCCCCATCCCTTGGGACTCGACAGGACGGACTCGACGAGGAGCGCAAAGGCCCGCCTGTCGACCCCGAGTCCACCCTCGGTCTCCACTATGTAGCGGTAGAGGTAGCCGGTGCCGTTGTGCGGTCCCGCCGAGCCTGAGCCGCCTGCCACGAGGAGCCTTCCTGTGGGTTGGGGGGCCGGGTCGCCCGCCGGCGCCGCTTGCCTGGTCGCCGTTTGTCTCGAGCCAGGCCGTCTCGGCGCGAGCCCTGGGCGCCCAGGCCCCGCCGGCGCCCCGTCCGCGGACGTAACAGGGGCTGCCTCGATCTCGAGGGCCCCGGCACGGGGCGGGGCGTCCGTGCGCTCGGGCGGACTCGCCCTCCGCTCCACCAGGTCGTAGGCGCCGACAGCTCCAGCGGCGACAACGACCGCAAGCAGGAGCTCCCGCCAGAACGTCCCGGCGAGGGGCCGCCGCCTCGAGGTCTCGATCGCATGGCGGGGCCGAGGGCGCGTTCGTTCTGTAGTCGCGCTTGGGCGCGCCCGGTTTGGTGCTCCAGGCCCGCCGAGCCGGTCCTGCTCTCTTCTCAAACGCATTCCTTAGGTGTCGGGGTTGGGGCCGGTGCCTTGAAGTAATCATCTTCCATCTTCGCCGCCGATGCATGGATGGCGGGCCCCCAGTCCTGAGCCCGCACTAACTCCTCGAGCTCCTGAGCCGACCCACGGGAAGCCCGGCGCGCCCGAGCCCGGCCCTTAGCCTCGCCGCTCCCGAGGGCGAGGCGAAGCGGCGGGGATAGCCGAGCTCTGCCAGGAGGTCCCCGGCAAGGGCCTCGAAGACCTCCACCTGAGCGGGCGGCATGACCCCTTCCCATGCCCTCAGGCCAGATGTCGGAGGACGAAGGATGTTGGGGTTGCCCTGGGTCGCCCACGGCATCACGAGGTCGCCTCCCGAACTGCTGTGGTCGAGCATGCCGGGATCGAAATCGAGCTCGAGGAAGTCACACAGGCGCCGCGCATGACTCTCGGGGTCGCCGACGAGGTCCTCGTACCGAAGCTCCGTGTAGCGTCCGGTCCCCAGAGCGCGGCCGTCGTCCATTCCGCCGCGCACGCGACGCGCCCACAGGGCGGCCGCCGCCGCAACGGTTTTGGGGCCGAAGCTCACGTCGGCGTAGGACAGGGCAACGTTTCTCCCGTCCCTTATGAGGTGGATGAAGCGAGCACCCGGCCACAG
>Ga0183260_10002500_pt1 | contig 15195 bp, 9 predicted proteins | sample AntDrymUQ4972206_2_FD_129768 | JGI IMG/M metagenome (GOLD analysis project Ga0183260, IMG submission 129768) | Polar desert sand microbial communities from Dry Valleys, Antarctica - metaG UQ497 (22.06) (version 2) (version 2) | ecosystem: Environmental > Terrestrial > Soil > Desert | place... | reverse complement strand
GCGTACCACCCGGCGGCCCTTGTCGCCGGGAACGATGTTCACCCAGCCGCTGGAGTAGTCGAGCGCGGCGTCCTCAGGCTTCTCGAAGAGGCCCTGGGCTATGCTCGAGACGAATCCCTTTATTCCCTTGCGCGGATGGGTGATGGCGACCTGATCACGAAAACTCATCTGCTCGCCGAGCCAGCGCATCCGCGCCTTTTCCATGAATGTGACCTGTCCGCTGGCGGCGACTGCGGCTTGCACCGCGCGCCGAGCGTCACTTCGGGCGCCGAGTTCTCGAGGTGAGGTCATCCAGCGGCGGGCGCGCCAAGTTACGGCGACCTTGCGGCTGAGCTCTGGGCGGATGGAGGCCTTGACCGACGCCAGCGCCTCCTTGGGGGTCATGCCCGAGACATCGACTCCCGCGACCGTGGTTCCGGGGAGCAGCCGGCCCTCGTACTTGTCCGCGTAGTCCTGGGTTGCCAAGGCCACGCCTCCGGCTGCAAGCGCAACGAGCAGCACGAGCACCGCGAAGGCTGCGCCCACCTTTTTCCATGCCGATCTGGTCGCAGGCGGCGCGTCCTCCCGCGGAATGATTGCGACTGCCTCTCTTGCTAGCACTGGCCCCTTCTTCACCTCCCGGCGAACGCCGATGTTATAGGCATCTCGCTCGCTATCCGCCGCTTCCAGGAGCGACCCACTCCACCGCGCCGGCAGGCGGCCTCGCAAGATAACCGATCCGCCGCACGGCCAAGCCGCACACGCGTCCGATTGGACGCTCGAAAGCATCAACCGGTTGCAGGCACATGATCGGCATCTGAAGGCCGGCCCTGAAGCACCCTTACCATGGGAGCATGAACTTAGACAGACCGGCTGTTCACAAGTCGGCGATCTACGAGTCGTTGCTGGACCTGGTGGGCAACACACCATTGCTGCGCCTGGCGCATGTCGGCCGCGGCCTGTCACCGGAGCTTCTCGCCAAGGTCGAGCTGCTGAACCCCGGAGGCAGCGTGAAGGACCGAATCGGAATTCGGATGATCGAGTCGGCCGAGCAGGCCGGACTACTGCGTCCGGGGGGCACCATCGTGGAGCCCACTTCCGGCAACACGGGGGTCGGCCTCGCCATCGCCGCCTCGCTCAAGGGCTACCGCTGCATCTTCACCATGCCCGACAAGATGAGCCAGGAGAAGATCACGCTGCTGAGGGCCTACGGGGCCGAGGTCGTTATCGCCCCCACCTCTGTCCCCCCCGAGTCCCCGCAGTCCTACTACCGGGTCGCCGATCGGCTTGCCGAAGAGATCCCCGGGGCGTTTCAGCCCAACCAGTACGTCAATCAGGAGAACCCTAGGACGCACTACGAAACCACGGGCCCGGAGATCTGGGAGCAGACCGAGGGCCGCGTCACTCACTTCGTCGCCGGCGTGGGCACGGGCGGGACGATCACCGGAGTCGCCCGCTATCTAAAGGAGCGCAACGACGCCGTGGTGGTAGTGGGCGCCGACCCCGAGGGCTCGCTGTACACCGGCGAGCATGCCCATCCCTATCTCACCGAAGGTATCGGCGAGGACTTCATGCCCGAGAGCTTCGACCCCTCGGTCGTAGACCACTGGGTGACGGTCTCCGACCGGGACTCGCTTCTCACCGCCCGCAGGATCGCCCGGGAAGAGGGTCTTCTGGTGGGCGAATCGTGTGGCTCAGCCGTGTTCGCCGCCCTCTCCATAGCTGCGGGGCTCTCCCCCACCGATGTCGTTGTGGTGATCCTTCCCGACACCGGCCGCAACTACCTGTCAAAGCTCTACAACGATGCCTGGATGCTTCAGAACGGCTTCATCGAGCGACCCGGAACGCAGGCTCGGATCGGCCAGGTTCTGGCACGCAAGCGGCGGCTCGAACCCCACGTCCCGGACCTCGTGGTGATTGGTGCCCACGATGGAGTCGGCCGCGCCATAGAGATGTTCCAGAGTTTCGGAATCTCCCAGCTGCCGGTGGCCGCAACCTCGGCCGCCGGGGACATCTCCGAGATCGTTGGGTCGATCAGGGAGCGCAGCCTGCTCGATCGCCTCTTCCGCGACCCGTCCTCGGTCGAGCGCGAGGTCGCCGAGGTCATGGACCCTCCCCTCCCCGTCCTCGAATCCTCCGCCGGCGTGGAGGCGATGTTCGCCGACCTGTCGGGCGGAGCGGAGGCCGTGGTGGTGGTGGACGGTACCGTGCCCGAGGGGGTGCTTACCCGAGCCGACCTTCTCGACTTCCTCGCCCACCAGACGACGAGCTAGAGGCTGTCGACGGATCCACTGGTCGTGAGGTGACATCTAAAGCATCTGACGATCACTCGGTGGATTACGCGCTCAGGGCTTGCTCGAGGTCCGCGATGAGATCGTCGGGATGCTCGATGCCGACCGAGAGCCGCAGGAGTCCCGGCGGAAGCTCGACTCCCGAGCCTTCCAGGCTCGCATGGGTCATGCGGGCCGGGTGTTCGATGAGGGACTCGACTCCACCCAGCGACTCTCCCAAGAAGAACAGCCGGGTTCGCTCGCAGACTTGAAGCGCACGGCTCTCGGAGGAGAGCTCGACCGACACCATGCCCCCGTAGAGCGCTTCCCCGGAGGCGTCCATCTGAGCGGCGGCAAGCCCGTGGCCCCGATCGGCCTCGAGACCCGGATAGCGAACGCTAGCTACCTCGGAGTGGCCGGTCAGCCACTCGGCGACGACGGCCGCTCCGGCGCAATGGGCGCGCATGCGCAAGGCCAGCGTCTTGAGCCCGCGCAGCAACAGCCACGAGTCGAACGGGCCCGGCACTGCGCCCACCGCGTTCTGGAGAAACTTCAGGCGCGCGGCGAGAGCCTCGTCCGAGGTGGTCACCGCCCCCATGACCAGGTCGGAGTGGCCACCGAGGTACTTGGTAGCGGAGTAGACGACCGCATCGGCGCCGAGCTCGAGGGGGCGCTGCAGATAGGGAGTGGCAAAGGTGTTGTCGACGACGAACAGCGCACCGGCCGCGTGTGCCCGCGCTGCGATCATCCTGAGGTCGAGGACTCTCAGCAGGGGGTTGGTGGGGGATTCCGCCAGCACCAGGCCGGAGCCGTCGCCGAGAGCCTTCTCGAGCGAGCTCGGATCCGTCATATCCGCCATCTCATAAGCCATGCCGGTCTCGGTCATCACCTTGTCGAACAGCCGGTACGTTCCTCCGTAGCCGTCGTCGGGGATAACGACTCTGCGTCGCTCGCCGAGAGCCAGTGCGAGGGTCGTTATGGCCGCCATCCCCGAAGAGAAAGCAACCGCGAAGCGAGCGCCCTCGAGCGCCGCCAAACAGGTTTCAAGCGCTCGCCTGGTGGGATTGTCGGTGCGGGAGTATTCGTAGCCCCGATGCCGCCCGACCGCCTCCTGGACGTACGTGGAGGTCTGGTAGATGGGAACGACCGCGGCCCCCGTGGCGGGATCGGGCTCCTGACCTGTGTGGATGGCGGCCGTCTCGAACCGAATAGCATCAGTCATGCGCTTCTCCGAAGCAGAGGGATGTGGATAACTGCAATGAGCGACCTGGATAACATGACGACACCCCCGGGCATAGCCATCACCTCGGGCAAGGTCATTAACGAAGAGATCGGACGCTTCCCCGGCCCCTACGTTGAAGCGGTGAGACTGAGCCACGGAGCCCCCGTGGTGCTGTCGCCGTTCACGGCTCAGCGCTCGGACGAGGCCGTCCCTCCCGGCGTTTCCTGGCTGGAGGGTCTCGAGCCCGGAGACCCCTCGCCACTCGACGGCGTCTCGGGCCTCATCCTCACCGGAGGCGGCGACGTCGACCCCGCCCTCTACTCCCAGAAACGCCATGCCCGCACCCGCAACATCAGCAGCCTGCGCGACCGCTTCGAGCTCGGGCTGCTGGGGGCCGCTCTCGAGCGGGACCTGCCCGTTCTGGCCATCTGCCGCGGGATGCAGTTGCTGAACGTCTTTCTGGGCGGGCACTTGGACCAACATCTCGCCGACCGGCGGGACCGCCTCCCGCACGATCGCGACCGCCCTCGGGCGGAGATAGCTCATGAGGTCGGGATTGCCGAGGGAGCGGACCTCGCCGAGGTGCTCGGATCGAGCAGGCTCGGTGTCAACTCTCACCACCATCAGGGGCTGGACGGCGCCGCCGACGGGCTCGAGGAGATCGCCTGGGCCGACGACGGCGTGCTGGAGGCGGTCGTGTCCACGGAGTATTCATGGGCCCTGGGGGTCCAGTGGCATCCCGAGGCAATGATCTCCAGCCACCCGGTCCAACGGGGCCTGTTCGACGCCCTCACCGAAGCGGCCTCGGCCTGGGCCACCGCCGGAGTGGTCGGCCGCTAGGAGGTTGTGTCCTTACGCCCCGATTGGGCTGAGTGGACTATCGGAGACGCAGCAGATCCGACCCCAATAGGACTCCCGAAGTAAAACGGCTCAGGGCTTGATGTTCTGATTCATGTGGAACAGATTGTCGGGATCGTACTTTCGCTTGACCTCAACCAGCTTGGCGTAGTTTGCGCCGTAGTTGGCTGGGACGCGCCCCTGATCATCGTCGGCGGCAAAATTGACGTAGCCACCCTCCTCCGAATGCGGCGCGACCGCGTCGTAGTAATCGCGTACCCACTGGATGTTGTTTTCGTTATCGGCGGGGTCGGGCCACATTCCAGCGATCACCGTAGCGAAGTTGGAGTCACGGTGGCCGAAGGCCGTCTCGTCGGATCCGATGCGATGGCATGCCCCGTCGATCGGATAGATGTGCACGGTTGAGTTCACCGCCGGCAACTTGGGCGCATGCTTTAGATGCGCGTCGATCGCCGCGTCGGTCAGTTCTGTCGCGAAGTTTGCTTTCCAGTAGTGTTGGAGTCCCGGCGGGACAAGTCCGTCGAAGGCCGAATTGAGCATCGGGTACGGCATAGGCCCGACGTGCTCAGCAACAACGGGTGCGAGATCATGCAACGGTCTGAGCGCTTTCTCACCCTCGTCGACCGAGCCCGCCCAGCATGCAACGGCCACGCAGAAAGTATCACCGTGACGCTCCTCGGGGATGAAGGGCAACGGCGGTGCGATCTGGAAGGCCGGGAAACCACCCCACTGTTCGGTTGCCTCTGGAAGGAATTCGCGGAAGAACCGGATGACGTCGCCTGCGTGATCGAGCTCATAGAAGATGGGTCCGCCGTAGATGTTCTTGACCGGATGCAGCTGATATTCGAAGGAAGTGACGACGCCGAAGTTGCCCCCGCCGCCCCGCAACGCCCAGAAGAGATCTTCGTTCTCGCTCTGAGTCGCGGTAACAAAGCTGCCTTCAGCGGTAACTACGTCGCACGACACCAAATTGTCGCACGATAGGCCGTACCCGCGGGAGAGATATCCGATGCCTCCACCGAGAGTGAGCCCACCGATCCCGGTCGTCGAGATAATTCCACCGGTTGTGGCCAACCCGAAAGCGTGCGTCGCATGATTGAAGTCGCCCCAGGTGGCTCCGCCTTCGGCGCGTGCGGTCTTGGTCTTGGGATCTACGCGGACACCTCGCATCGGCGACAGGTCAATCACGACGCCGTCATCGCAGGTGCCAAATCCAGGCACGCTGTGGCTTCCGCCGCGGATCGACAGATCAAGCTCGTTCTCTCGAGCAAAGTCGACCGCTGCCACAACATCGCCAACGTCCTGGGCGCGGACGACGACTCGTGGCCGCTTGTCGATCATCGCGTTGTAGACCGTCCGAGCCTCCTCGTAACCCTCGTCGTCACGAGTGACGACGGGACCGCGGACGCTCTCCCGTAACGCATCGACGGTACGGTTCGCCATGACTCCTCCTTGTCGAGCAGGTCTCTTGCGAGCGGCCGCTGAAAGCGCTTGGGGGGCTGCGACCGACAGCCGCTCCTCTCATCGGAGACTAGCAAACCAAGCGGCAGGAGACAAGGGCTCGTCGACCCGCCTTCGGTGGTCAATGTGCAACTGTTGCAGATCGACTACGGGGGTTCATGTGTGACCGTTGCACCTCGGCTCCCTCCATAGGTTGGCCTAGGGCCGGGGCCGGGACATGGAGCGGCCGGGTTGGGGCGGCCGGGTTGGGGCGGCCGGGTTGGGGCCGCCGGCTAAGCGTCCGGCAGGGGGAAGCCCAGGACGTCGGCCCAGTCCGGGGCCCGCCGAGATCGGGCGGAGCGCTCGGCCACCACCGCAACGTTCGAAGACACCAGAGCGACCACGGGAGGGCCCGAAGAGGTCCAGCGGCTCAGGGGGACCTCGAGACGCAGCCCTGCCCCGATCTTCAGCCCCTGAAGCGGTTCCGGTGCCCGAAAGGCCTTCTCGCTGCGAAGCAGGACATCGACGCGTCCGTCACGGGCGGTCGGATTGAGGATCGCTATCGAGTCGCGCTCCGACTCCGCCGCGGGCGGGGTCACTAACCACGAGCGCGCCGGAGTCGCTGTTCCCAGCTCGGCCGTCACTCCCTCACCGAGATCGCCCCCGTAGGACAGCTCGCGCTCGGCGATGAACTCGACCCCGTTGGTCGATGCCACTGTGGCGCTGACCCCCACCGGCTTCTTAGCCGAGCCGGCAATGGTCCCTCCGGCGAGCGTGAGGCGGCGCGCCGAGCGAGGGGGGACCGACACGTCCATGAGCCCCGCCGGCTGTGCCGCCCGGTCTTTGGCCGCCAGCGACACGGTGACGGTCAGCTCTCTCTCGGAGGGGTTGAGAACCGATATCGACTCCTCGACTCCCCGCCCGATGAGGCCGTGAGCAAAGAACCAACTCGACGCCGGCTCGGTGGCGCCGAGGGAGAAGCTAAACCCGCGTGAACCCTCCCGAGGGCGCGAGATCACCGATTTCCACGCGACGACTCGACCCCGCACCGCCGACACCTCGGCCCCCAGCAGTTGCCGTGGCACGACGACTCGATTGAGCCTGACCTCCTGGGAGCCGCCCGCAGGCACGGCGACGTCGGAGAGACTGGACTTGACTATGTCGGAGATCTGAGTGAACAAGGTGATCCTCACTACCGCCTCCTCGGGAAAGGGATTGTGGAGCAACAGTCGCTCGTCGTGTCCTATGGCGGTGGTACCGGCGGCGAAGAACCAGTCGGACGACGCCTCCGGTGAGCAGCGGGCGGCCGCGCTACCGCGCTCCTTCGAGCTCGAAAGGTCAAGGGACAGGCCCGCAAAGAGGGGCGCGCCGCGACCCTCCACCGCCTGTGGGCGCGTGCGCATTGGGCCCGACCACACCCGCGTGCCGGCGCCGGGCGGCTTGGCAGGGGCCGGCACAACAGCAACAGCGGCCCGCTCGAGCCCCCAAGACACCGTCACATTCCCCGACGCACCCTCGTGGTCGAGCAGGGCGGAGCAGAACAGCGCCCGGCCCACGAACGGGGCCACAATCTCGGGAACGGAACCTTCTCCAGCCTTGCCGCTCCCGAGATCGAGTGCGACCGCCCCGGCCAGCAGGGCGATCACCATCAGCGTCAAAGTCGCCTCTCGCGCCCGCTCGGTCATCGGCGCCCGCCCGTTCGATGCCTTCCTCCTGATGCTTCAGAAGCCCTCCTTACGGTCGCCGCCCCGAAGGTTGCGAGCCATAGAAACCCGAGCCCGACGAGCCACAGCAGATAACCGGGGGGACGTTCGAAGCTCAGTTCCAGACGAGCGGCCCCGCCTTCGGGTACGAGGAATGCGTTACCCCAGGCGGTGCGCCGGCGCTCCAAGGAGCGCTCCCCCACAGAGCCGGCCCATCCTTCGTCGGTGGTCTCGGCCAGGAACAGTGTCCCGGGGCCTGATATCCGGGCGGCATCCCAGCTCTCACCGGCGCCCCGGAGCAATTCCGCTGCCTCTCGTGGCCGGCTCAAGACATCACGGTTCCCAGCGGCAGCAGGTAGCTCTGGGGCGACACCCGCCCGTACCACCTGGGCCCGGTTCTCGAGGACGAGGTAGCCGGCCCCCTCACGGGCCACCGCAATGTCCCGCTGGGCCAGCCACGCTTCGTTCTGTTGATCGTCCTCCGGAAGAACTACGAAACCCACATCGAATCCGCCGAGCCAGCGCCCACCCCGGTCGGTCGCCCCCTGCTCGATGGCAGCGATCGCCTGGCTGAGAACCTCATGGGCGCGTCCGTCGAAACCACCGAGGACGTCCGGAAGTCGCTTGCCCTGCAGGCCGGTCAACTCGTAACCAGTCTGCGGGGCGAACGGATCCTGGTCGTCTCCGAACCACTCCTGCCCCACCCACAGGACCCTGGAGTCGCCCTCTGTGCGGGCCTCGCCGCCGAGGGCGGCAGTGATCTGAGCGATCGTGTCGGAGCCCGCTGCGCCGCCGGCGAGGCCGGGCATCCACTCGCCGCTCCACAGCGCCGGTCCCAGACCGGCTGCGAATAGGGCAGCGGCCACTGCGAGCGCGCCGAAGGCCGCCGGCTGCAACGGGCCCAAGCGGCGCTGGGGAAGATCGAGGACGACTGCCGCCACGGCAAGGCCGGCCAGCAACGCCAGGCAGAGCCACGGCAGCACGGCTGCCTGCACGGCGCTGGGTGCCAGAGGCAAGGCTGGGCTCGCCGCCCCGGTGAATAGGGTCGTTCCACCTATCAGCAGCCACAGCGCCAGCGCCAGACGCCGCCGGGGACCCGCCGCAAGGGTGGCGGCCAGGCCTCCGAGGAGGACGGGGGCCAGAGCCATGGCCAGTGGCACCTCGGGAACGCGTCCCAGGGCGAGATCCAGGACGCCTCCGTAGGCGACGACATCACCCAGCTCTTCCACAAGAGGCTCGCCCGAGAACCATCCCAAGCTCCAGGGCAGTAGCAGCGCCCACGCCAGCGCCACGCTCACGCACACACCCACCATCTCTCGCAGGGGCCACCGAGCCGACATGAGCCCTCTGCCGGCGGCCAGCAGGACCCCGGCGCCGAGCCACAGGAACAGCGACCCCGGCACCAGCGACGCCCCAATGGCGGCGCTCAGCGCCAGTCGCGCCAGCTCCGCCCCCGGATCGTGGCCCGGAGGCCGCAGCCAACCGGTGAGTCGCAGCAGGGCGTGCAGCGCGAACGGCGCTATCGCACCCAAGAGCAGTGCGCCGAGATCACCGGAGCGGATACCGGCGTAGCCCACTCCGCCCAGCAGATAGAAGGAACCTGCCACCCAGCGGGCCGGGCGCCCGGCGAGCTCGCTCATGAGCCGGTAGGCACCCACGAAGGCAAGCACCGCAAACGCCGCGAGCATTACCTCGAAGGCGAGGCTGGTAGCTCCTAACAACGCTAGCGGAAACAACCCCAGCACCAGGAAGGCGGGCGAGGCGGGCCACGGCGCTCCGAATCCTGACTCCCGCCACAAGCTGAAGTAGGTCCCGAGGACGGCGCCCGAATCATTGGGGAAGGGAAGTAGCTGGCCGACCGGAGCGGGCTCGGTCCACAGCACGTTCCTCCATCCGATCAGCAGGAGAAGGACGAGGACACCCGCAACGACGCTCGTGGGCTGCGACACCCGAGTCCTTACTGCGCGGATCCGGCTCGTCCTTCGGCCGAGCAGCTCGGCTCTGCGCCCCCACGCCTCTTCCAGCCGCTCGGCCTGATAAGAGATGTACGCCCGCAGGCGGGTGGTTTCCTTGACGGTGAGCCGGTTGAGGCTGCGATCGGCTACCGCACGCCCTCTCTGCACCTTTACTCGGGCGAGCCAGGTCTGCGGCAGGCGGAGGAGGTTCCACCCCAGCGCGCGCGCGATATTGACGATTTCCCCATACTGGCGCAGGACCACGAAAGCGATCATCTCCGCCACCGCGAGAATGACGAATTGAGGCACCAGCCAGACCAAGCGCAATCCCGATGCGCTCTTGGCGATGGAGCGAAGCCGGTTGCGCCTTATGTAGTAGCGAGCCGGCGTGAAGGGGGAGAGACGCTGGCCGGTGGCCAGAGCGATGGCGTGGCGGGCCGCGGCTCGCGGCTCGACGCGCACTGAATGTCCTGCCACACGCGCCCGCCAGCACAGATCGAGGTCCTCCGAGAACGCCCGCATGCGGGCGTCCCAACCCCCCAGGGTCCTGAACACCTCATGGCGCACGAGCATGCACGTCGAGGTGACGAAAAAGACCTCGGAGGGATGGTCGTGCTGGCCGACGTCTATCTCTCCACGCTCGAGCCCCTTGTAGGGGTAGCCGAAACGGTCCACGGCCATCCCCACCTCTTCCAGGCGCGAGGGATCGTTCCAACCCACGATCTTCGGCCCCAGGATGGCGGTGGCGGGATCGGCCGCGATGCGGCGAACCATGGACGCCAGCGCGTCCGGCTCGAGCGCAGCATCGTCGTGCACGAAGAGGAGAAGCTCGGCGTCGGTTCTGACGCGCGACAGGGCCCAGTTGATGGCGCCGCCGAAGCCAAGCGGGCGAGCGGTCCGCAGATATCCCCATCTGCGTCGTCGGCAATGACGCTTGACGATCCTCTTCAAGGCCGGCGCGGAGCGGTGATCCGGGGACGCGTCGTCGACCACCAGGATGTCCATCAACTCGTAGGACTGGTTCGCCAGCGCGGCAAGGCACTCTCTGATCCAGCGGCGGCCCCTGTGGGTGACCACGATGGCAAGCACCGCGACAGCCTCGGTTTCAGCGGAGGGACCTCGCCGAAAGCCTTCCTCGACCCCCACCGATGTTGCCTTCATGCCCTGATCGCCCCGGTCCTGCGGAAGAGCAGCCGTGTTAGCAGGAGACGGCCTCGTACAAAGTGGTTCGACGGCGAGCCGTCCTTCCGATGGATCGAACCAGCGCCTCCATCTCCTCGGCCTCGAGTCCCTGCCCGTGAGACGCTCCGGCTGCGCGCGAGATGTTCTCGTTCATGAGCGTGCCCCCCAGATCATTGCAGCCGGCCTGGAGCGCAAGTTTCGAGCCTTCAACCCCCATCTTGACCCAGGAAACTTGAATGTTGGGAATGAACCCATGAAGCGCGATCCGGGCCACGGCATGCATCTTGAGCGCCTCCTCGAAGGTCGGGCCTCTTCGTGCCTTCCCCTTGAGGTAGATAGGTGCCGCCATGTGCACGAACGGAAGCGGCACGAACTCGAACAGGCCCGGACCATCGCTGCTCAACTCGACGTGCAGACGCCTAACGACCTCGAGATGGCGAGCCCAGTTGCGCGGACCTTCCACGGTCCCGAACATTATCGTCGCGTTTGACCTGAGTCCCAAGGCGTGGGCGGCGCGATGGACCTCGCACCACTCGGAGGTCGTCAGCTTGTCGGGACAGATCAGGGCTCGGATGTCATCGTCCAGGATCTCGGCGGCGGTGCCGGGCAGTGTCTTGAGCCCGGCATCCCGCAACTGCGCCAGGAAGTCGTACACCGATAGGTTCGAGGCGGCGGCTCCCTGGAAGACTTCGAGCGCGGTGAACGCGTGCACGTGAACCCCCGGCACTTCCTCTTTGACCGCCCGCAGGTAGTCGAGATAGTGGGCGCTGGTGAAGGAGTGGTGAATGCCCCCCTGCATACAGACCTCGGTGGCCCCTTTGTCCCAAGCCTCGCGCGCCCGTGAAGCGACCTCCTCGGGGGTCAGCAGATAGGGCTCGCCGCGAAGGTTCAGCGAGCGCGGGCCCTTGGAGAAAGCACAGAAACCGCACCGGAAGTAACACATGTTCGTGTAGTTGATATTGCGATTGACAACATAGGTGACGTCGTCTCCGACCGCCTCCCTGCGGAGCTCGTCGGCGACGGTGTACAGGCGCTCGGCCTCGGCACCGCGCGCCGAGAACAGCAGACAGACCTCCTCCTCCGAGAGGGTCTCGCTCGCCTGCGCACGATCGAGAGCGCGGTTGAGGGGACCCCGGATAAGCCTCCCCGGCACGGCCCACGCACGCGCATGTGCTTGCTCGAGAGCGATCCTGGCCCGCTCGGGAGGAGCTGCCTCGGCCCCCGAATACCACACGCCGGCGCCTTCCTCTCTGCGATAGCCCTCGGCATCGACGGCGTCCAGCAGGCGAGATCTGAGTCCTGCGTCGATCCACCGCTCGAGTGCAAGCGGGGTGGCGCAGTAGCGGGGGTGCACGGCGGTTCGCTGAAGCAGAAGAAAACCGCGTTCCTCGGTGACCGCTCGCAGCTCGTCGAGCTGCGGCCATGGCGCTTCCGGATTGACGTGATCCTGGGTAACCGGCGATACGCCTCCCCAGTCCGACAACCCCGCATCCAGATAGGTCCCGTAGTCTCGCGGAGCAAGGTTGGGAGGGGACTGGATCACGACCTCCGGAGGCAGAATCAGCCGGGCGAGGGCGATCGCAGTGCGCATGTCGGCCGCGGCGGGCTCGGGCCACGCCTCCATCGGAGTTGACGACTTGGCCCGGAAGTTCTGCACGATGACCTCGTGTATGTGACCGTGCCGCTCATGCGCGGCCCGGATCGCAAGCAGTGCCTCGACCCGGTCCTCAGGCGACTCCCCGATCCCAATGAGGATGCCGGTCGTGAACGGCACGCGGGCCCGGCCGGCCGCCTCGAGCGTCTCGAGCCTCACGGCAGGCTTCTTGTCCGGGGCCCCGAAATGGGCGCCGCCCCTGCGGAGCAGGTTCTCGGAGATCGTCTCGAGCATCATCCCCTGACTTACCGATACTTCCCGCAGAAGCTCGATCTCCTCCCCGGTCATCGCTCCGGGGTTGGCGTGAGGCAGAAGCGAGGTCTCCTCGAGCACCGCGCGGCAGGCGGCGGCGAGGTAGGAGACGGTCGTTCGGTGGCCCAGGGACTCCAGCTCAGCGCGGGCCTGCGCCCACTTGCGCTCAGGCTTGTCACCGAGGGTGAACAGCGCCTCCTTGCAGCCGGCCGCCTGGCCTGCGGAGGCGATGGCGAGGACTTCTTCCAGGGACAGGTAGGCCCTCTCGGTGGGGCTCGGGGGCCGGGCGAAGGTGCAGTAGCCGCACGAATCGCGGCACAGCTTCGTCAGCGGGATGAAGACCTTCTTCGAGTACGTGATCCGGGGGCCGAAGATGTCGTTGCGGATCGCCGCGGCCCCCGCATGCAGCGCCTCGGGCGATTCCTTGCCGAGGGCCGCTAGACGCCTCACCTCGTCGTCGGTCAGGGGCTCGAACCGAGTGGCGCGGTCGAGAAGCTCGTCGAGCAAGGCCATGGCGCCGAAACTACCAGCGCCCGGCGGCATACCGGTTGGTCCGTCACGAAAGTCCACCCGAGATCGCAGTGGCAAGAAGGGACAATGGACACCTGCCCACAAAAGGCGCCCCTAGAAAAAGTTGTGCGAACCGGACCGCGGACATTTGCCACGGCTCAATGCGCCGGGTGAGCGGGGCCGGATCGGCGCGTAGACTCCGGGGCCGTGAAAGTCGTGGCGCTGGCGGGTGGGGTGGGAGGGGCCAAGCTCCTCGTGGGGCTCCAGAGTGTCACCGGCTCTGACCTCACGGCGATCGTGAACACGGGCGACGATGCCGAGCTCTACGGCGTGCACGTGTCGCCCGACCTCGACATCGTCACCTACTGGCTCGCGGGGATCGCCGATCATGAGCGCGGCTGGGGGATCGAGGCAGACACGTTCGATCTCGTCGACGCTCTCGAGCGGCTCGGTGAGGACGCCTGGTTCCGGCTCGGCGACCGCGATTTCGCCACCTGCCTGGCACGCACACGGCGCCTACGGGCGGGCATGACGCTGAGTGAGGCGAGCGGCGAGCTCACACGACGCCTGGGCGTCATCGCCCGGGTCCTGCCCATGTCTGACGACTCGGTCCGCACCGTGATCGAAACTTCCGACGGCCGCCGACTCGAGTTCCAGGAGTACTTCGTCAAGGAGCACAACCGGCCGGAGGTAGCGGCCGTTTCCTTCGACGGGCTCGAGGACGCCAAGCCCGCCCCCGGAGTCCTCGATGCCCTTGCCGACGCCGAGCTCGTGATCCTGTGCCCCTCCAACCCCTTTCTGTCGATCGCTCCCATCACGTCACTGATGGGCGTCGAGGAGACGCTCGCCGCCCACCCGCGCGTGATCGCCGTCTCCCCCATCGTGCGCGGCGCGGCCCTCAAGGGCCCTGCCGACCGCATGCTCAGGAGCCTCGGTGCGGGCGCCGGCGCGGCCGCCGTGGCGCGTCTCTACGCCGGGTTCTGCGACGAGTTCGTGGTGGATGTCTCGGATCGAGCCGAGAGCGCGGCGGTGGAGGAGCTCGGGATCAAAGCGGTGGCGCTCCCAACAATCATGAGTGATCGCGGCGCTTCGGAGCGGCTCGCCTCCTCCTTGCTGGAGTTGTGACGGCCTCGACGGGGGGGATGGAGGCGGGGGGCGAGCTGCGTGTGCTGGGGCTCGAAGGAATCCCGGAAGTGACCGAGAACCACGATCTAGCGGCCCTGATCGCGGCGGCCGCCCCCGACGGAGGCTTTCACGACGGCGACGTCGTAGTGGTGGCGCACAAGGCCATCTCCAAGGCCGAGGGCCGCCTGGTGGAGGGGGCCGAACGCTCGGCCACGATCGAGGCGGAGTCGGCCCGGATCCTTCGGCGCTCCGGCGGGCTCGTGATCTCGGAGACGCGCCACGGTTTCGTGTGCGCCAACGCCGGCGTGGACGCCTCCAACGTCGCGCCGGGGTGGGTCTGCCTGCTGCCGCTGGACCCAGACCTCTCGGCCAGGCGGCTCAAAGCCCGGCTGCGCCATCTAACCGGGGCCGACGTCGCTGTGGTTATCTCCGACACCTTTGGCCGGACCTGGCGCCAGGGGCAGACCAATGTGGCGATCGGCGTCGCAGGGATCGATCCGTTCCTGGATTACAGGGGGCAGCGGGACTCTTTCGGCAACGAGCTCTCCGCCACGATCATCTGTGTCGCCGACGAGCTGGCGGGGGCCGCCGAGCTCGTGATGGGCAAAGCGACGGGCAGGGCCGCGGCCCTGATCCGCGGCGCGGGTATCGTGCGAGGACCGGGCTCGGCGGCTGCGATCGTGCGGCCGCCCGACCAGGATCTCTTCAGATGAGCCCGCCGTCCGTCGAAACTAAGCCGAGGGCCGCTGCTAACCTCGGCCCTCTAAGCGCACGCCTCTAAGCGCACGACCTCTCAGCGCACGACCTCAAAGAAGGTCCAGATGAGCCAGAAACTCGACAAGCAACAGAGCAAGAAACTCCAGGAGAAACAGCGCAAACGGCTTGCCGAACAGGCCCGCAAGGCGCAACAGCGCCAGTCCAGTCGGCGCTCGAACCTGGTGACTGCCGGCATCGCCGGAGTCGTGATCGTGGCAGTCGTCGCCCTTGTGCTGTCCGACCGCAGCGCCACGACCGCGGTCTCAGTCCCCGACGGGGTCGCGACCTC
>Ga0183260_10002499_pt1 | contig 15195 bp, 11 predicted proteins | sample AntDrymUQ4972206_2_FD_129768 | JGI IMG/M metagenome (GOLD analysis project Ga0183260, IMG submission 129768) | Polar desert sand microbial communities from Dry Valleys, Antarctica - metaG UQ497 (22.06) (version 2) (version 2) | ecosystem: Environmental > Terrestrial > Soil > Desert | place... | reverse complement strand
TGTTATGTATCTCTCCCGCGGAGAAGAACTGATCGATCTCTCCGAGAAGGTTGTCGAGAAGCGTGCTGCCGCTGCGGCCGCGGCCGAGGATTGCGAGGACCTTGACCTTGTTCCCATCCTCCCCAGGCTGTGAATGTCCCTTCTGGGGGTCCCGCAGCGGCGTCACCTTCACGCCTTCACGTCCGTGCTGTACCCGAGCCGTTTCATCACCGGCGAGATCTGCGGAAGAATTCGCATGATCTCGTCTTCCCGATCCCTCCACTTTTCTGCCCGGGGAGGGGTGTTGGTCTGGACGGGGTGAGCGCCCAGATTGCGAGCCATCTCGAGCACGGGCTCGGTCATGCCGAGTCCGAGGCGATCGAACGCGTCGGTCAGCACGGCGGCAGGTGCTCGAAGCAGCTCCTCGAACTGGATCTCGATGTAAGAGGGAGGTTCTAGTGTTTGGAGGTCGGCTATCGCGATCTCGTAGGAGGTCGTGTATTGAAGCGCAGCGATGTCTGCGAATGTGGTTCTTTTCCGCTCTTGCCATCCCGGAGGTAGGACGTAGCTCCACAGCCTCCCTTCGTATTCGTTCAGCTCTAGCTTCTCGGGAAGGCGGTAGGAGACGCCATGCCGTACCGTCCACCCTTCAATCAAAGAGCTCACGGTGTCTAGGCCACTCCGTCTCAACAGAATGATCGAAGCGTCGGGAAACAATGACATCAGATAGGGGAGTTTCAAGGCGTTGCGCGGGGTCTTGTCGAGGAAGCGGGCGCCGTCCGTCATCTTTTCGATGGCCGAGTAAAGAAAATGCGGCTCCGATTCCTTGATGTCCTCCTTGGTTACGCGATCCGACGTCCAACCCTTGTGGCGGGGGTGCTGGTACGCATTCCACAGCACATGGCCTTCACCGCGCGGGGCCCAGAAGGCCTCGTGACGGCGCATGAGGCGGAACAGCAGGGTAGTGCCGGAACGAGGAGAACCGATGATGAACACCGGCTTATGAGGGGGTAACGCATCGCGCTCTAGGCGAGCGCGGGCACGCAGCCAGTACCTCTGCGTGTGCAGCACCCGCCGCCGGGCGAAGATGTTGAACCGGAGACCAAGCGAGTCCTCTGCAGCTTGCTCGTCGCCGGACGCGCTTCTAGTCATCGGGCGGCACTTATCTCATTCAGGATTGCTTCAACCTCCTCCATCCGCTGCTCGGATTGCTCTGCCCTCTCTTGTTCGGCGTTCCCTGCCTTGCTCTCCTCGATTCACTGCTGTGCGAAGGTTACCGATCTAATGTCGTTCCTTCGGCATTGCTTTGTTTCACCCGTTCGATCACCACCGGCCCACGGGTGAAACTGGCGTGTTGGGCGGTTCCCCGATCAAGCTGGTAAAGCCCGTTAGGCCCGCGCGCTAGGCAAGGCCGACCACCAATCCTAGCTGTTGGCACTCCAGATGGGCAACCTCCGGCTGGCAGCCGAGGTCGCATGTCCAAGAGCCTCAGCGGGGGCGGAGAGGATAGCCATACCGGGCCAGCAGGGGCAGGGCCAGTCCGGTGCACACGAGCCGGTCAACCGGGTCTTGTTGTGCCAACCAATCATTGTCCTTTCTCAACTCGACTGTTCCCGTCGCGAAGCGGCTGGGGTTGCCCGAAACTGTGTGATTCGGCCGGAGCCGCACGGTGTGCTCATCTACGAAGGGCAGCTGCGCCTTCTCTTCGCCGACTAGGCTGGTGATCCTTCTCAGAGCACCGGGGGGGTCGGCGACGAAATCCTCATAGCGCAGGAGCAGCGACCGAGCGCTCGAGTGCCGGCGGCGCACCGCCTCGGCCGCCAGGTTCCATGCCGTCCAGCTGACGGTGCTGTTGAATGCGCTGTGCTTGACCATCTCCATGGGACTGTCCCGGTCGAGCTGGAGCTTCGCCCGGCCCCACGAATACGCCACAGCTCGCGGGTCACGCACCAAATGGACGTAGAAGGGGGTCACCTCCGGCAGAAAGCGGAGCACTGCGGCGCCGGCGGGCTCTTTCGAGGAATCCACCACCACTCGCGCATCCGTCGTTTCGGCCGTTGCGACATAGAGTTCCTGAATAACGCTCGCGTAGCCGGCCAAAGGTGAAGATTGCGAGAGCCGGCCGGGCGTTTGGCTGAGGAGGCGGGGTGTATGCCGCATCCTCACCGCTTGCTTCTGATAAGACACGATCGTACGAGGGTCGCCATGGGCAGGTGAGGCGTCGCCAAACTGGGGCCCAAGCACCTTGCTCCAGACCTCGCAGTCATTGATGAGCTTGCCGCAACCGCAGCGACGTCCTTCGATCAGCCCTCGCTTCCAGAGGTGGACCAGCTCGCCTGCGGAGAAGAAGCCGTCAACGGAGCCGAGCACGTTGTCAAGGATAGTGCTGCCGCTTCTGCCCCATCCCATGATGTAGACGACCTTCGTCGTTTCCTTGCTCATAGCGACCCGGGCTTCTGGCGGCACGGCCGACAGCCCGTTTGCTCGATCACCTCAGCCTTCTTGGGGGAACCGATTTGCTTGCCTGGCTTTAGGGGCCGGCCATTAACGCCGGCCGGCCCCTCCAGGCAAAGAGGCATCCCGCCTCAATGCGATTTCTCGAGTCTAAGTCACCCCGGGCAAAGCTCGCGACTGCTTGCTCACTAACCCGGTGATCTAACGAGCGTTGGCCGGGCAGACGAAGGGCGAGTCGCACTTCAAAGCGTCTCCATTCAGGCGATTGCCCTTTGCGGAACCCGTGGAGGCTCCGAGACCCCGGTTAAAGGCCGTGATTCCAACGTCGGCCTGGGGGTGAGCGGGAGTGGCACCCGTGTCGTTGTTAGTCAGAGTGGCACCTTGCGCCGAGACGATTCCGATATCTGCCTTCCTCTGAAGGTTGCACCAGTCGTTGCCCTTGACGACGTTGTCTGAGATCGTTGCGGAGGCAGGGGTCGACTTGTTGAGGTAGGTGTTCTCGTAGTGGATACCGAAGCTGCAATTATCGAGGATGACATTGTTCCTGACTATGAAGCCCATCTCGGTGTTCTTGCAATCTACATCGCACCAGACACCTTGATTGTTGTCATGAACGAAGGAGTTGGTGATCGTGAATCCGCCCCGGACCCCCCCTTTGATGCCGGCCGCAAAGCCGTTGTTGTTCGGTCCGTCCCATTTATTGCCGTTGTGATCGAGCTCAACATCGTCGATGACAAGGGCCGCTCCGGGGCTCCCGATGCCCTGGCTGTCGGCGCCGTGAATTCTGGCATGCTGAATAAGCCAGTTGTCGCCCGGAGCCACGGCTCTGCCGCACTCGATAGTTGAGGCATCACAAGCGGAAGTCGATTTGTCGGTTCCACCCGCTACGTCAACATTCTGAATAACCACCTTGTTGGACTGGCTTCCCGATATGAGTTGCCGTGCCGAGGTGCTCTTGATGAAGGTGCTCCCAACTCCCGCCCCGCTGATCTTGTCGCCGCTCTGCAGCTCAAGCCCGGCGGAGTCAACGGTGTAGTTTCCTGCGGCGACACAGAAGGTCGTGCCCGCGCCGGCGCGCCTGACTGCGTTCTGCAGGGTGGTACCCCCACCACTGACCTGCGTGCCGCTGCACGCTGCGGCCCCGATACTCGGAGCAACCACAGGGATGGCGTTTGCGGGGGCGATGAGCGCGATCACCGATCCGAGTAATCCTGAAGCTACAAGGGCGGAAAGAGAGCGCGGGCGTCTAAGGGCATGCATGGGTGTTCCTCCATTTCGATGGCCGGCCAACTCGTGGTGAGGCCCTGTTCCGGCCTTGCGACCGGTGTGTCGTTGGCGTGGAGGGGGTCGGTTACTCCCTCACCCTTCTCTTTCGGAAATGGGAGAGAATTCCTTTAGCAGCCGTGGCGGTGGCGTGTTACCAGGGCCCCCAGATCGCATACATCACGGCGGCTTCTTTGCCTGTGTCGCCCTGCTGGTTCACGAACATCGTCTTGCCTTGAGGATCGAAGCAGACGCCCGCAAACTCGGAGTTGGCGGTGTTGGCACGAGCAAAGGGGTAGATCTCGCCACTCATTGTGAGGCCGCGAATAAATGGAGGGGGGGCAGAGTCTTCACATATGAAGAGATCTCCCATCGGCGAGACGACGAGGTTGTCTGGGTTCTTCAACTCCTCAGGGCCTGGAGACTCGTACAGGAGTGTGAGAATCTCTCTACTGGGGTCGTAGGCCCAGATCTGGCCACAGCCCGCTTCCCCGGCCTCCGTGCAGTCGAAATAGATGCGCCCGTCACCCACCCAGGCGCCTTCCTGCCTGTCGAAAGCGGCTGCACCCTTGTCGCGTGCTTGCACTCTCACCGAGTCGGTCCCCGGATCGGGGTCATCGATGTCCACCCACTCAACGGAGGAGCCCTTCCCTACCGTCCAGCCCGTTTTTGTGCTCACTCTTGGCGCTCCGACCACCGAAAGCGCTTGCAGCCGGCCGCTCGAGGCGGCGAGGTCTCCCGCATTGGCCGGCGCAACGCCGGGGAGGTAGCGATAGAAGGCCGAATCGTCACTGACGTCTTCCGTCTCATAGAGGATGCCGTCGTGCCACGCGGTCGCCTCGTGAACAAAGCGCCCGGCGCCCTTGATCGGGACCGCTGGGACCGGACCGGTCGCCGACGAGTCAACCTCGAAGGCGTAACCATGAGGCTCGTCGCCGTCGAAGAAGACCTCTTCACACGAGATCCACGTTCCCCAAGGTGTGGGCCCACCCGCGCAGTTGTTGAGAGTCCCTCCAAGCACCGCTCGGCTTTCCACCACTGAGCGATCTGACGCCACGATGAGCTTGGTCACACCGCCGTTTGCCGTTGAGTCGGCGTCGTATCGTTCGTCATCTGGGACAACGACCGCAACTTCCCCAGGCTCGCCCTTGTTCTCGTGATTGCGCATGACCACCGTTGCGCCGTCGGGCCCTCGAAAGGTCGCCATTCCGTCAAAGCGGCCCGGCGTTGGATTCCCGTCGTCCATGATGTCGCCCTGTCGGGAGACGACTCGGTATGTGAACCCCTTGGGGAGTAGCAGATCCCCCTTGTCCTCAAGCGGGCCGTAGCCACTCCCTGTCGTTTCCTGGTCAAGAAGAGTTTCGCCGGTGCACGCTTGGAGCGGTGCGGCAAGAGCCAGCCCTCCAAGGGCGGCACCTTGCCTCATTAACCTTCTTCTGCTCACACGGCGAGTCACGCGGTTTCCTTTCATTTTGGAGCAGTGCGAGGGCGCCGTGAGTTGCCGACGCGCTCTAAGCGATTTTGGCTCATCTGACTCGCTAACAACCCGTGAGTGCGCTCTTGCGAGCAACGTTTGTCGCTTGTCTTCGTTTTAATACGATGACAGGGACGTTTCGGCAACTCGGGAGGCTCGTGCACAAGCTCATCAAGATCTTGGTTGCGGGAGTGTTGGTCTTTCCGGCCGTCCCGGCGGCCCAGGCGGCCCCTTCCATGTGCTTTGGGCATGCTGCCACTGTGCTCGGGACGGGGGGAGACGACACGCTCACGGGTACCGGAGGGCGGGATGTGATTTCCGGGCGAGCCGGAAGCGACACGATCAGCGGCGGAGGTGGAGCCGATCTCATCTGTGGAGATGATGGAAACGACACGCTGTCGGGCGGCCGGGGAGCCGACTCGGTGACGGGTGACGATGGCGAAGACCACGTGATTGGAGGGTCGGGAGCCGATGACCTCTCAGGCGGAGGTCAGTGCTATTGCGATGGCAAACTGGGCGGTGACACCGTTTCTTACGAGAACGCTCGAGCCCCCGTGAGCGTCAACCTCGCAACCCGGATTGCCACGGGGCAGGGCACGGACAACATCATTGACTTTGCCGAGATCCGTGGATCGGATTATGCCGACACCCTCAGGGGCGGTCCCAACTCGAGCGGAGGGATCGTTATCCACGGCGGCGCGGGGGCGGATGCCATCTATGGTGCTCCCTCTGGTGCCCTAGTGGACATCCTGTATGGTGATTCGGGAAACGATCAGGTGCATGCTCGCGGCGGGACCGGAACCCTGGAAGGGGGGCCCGGTGACGATCTCCTCGACGGCGTCTCCGACAACCTCGACGAATTCGAGCGTTTCACAGTTTCATACGCCCAAGCCGCAGGTCCTGTTGAGGTTGATCTCCAGGGGGGAGTCGCCACCGGAGAGGGTAGCGACACACTGCTCGGGTTCACCGGATTAACGGGCTCAGATTTCAGAGACGTGTTGCTCGGGAGTGCGCTGGGCGACAGCATCTTTGGTCTCGGAGGCGACGACTTCATTCTGGGTCGAGACGGCGCCGACGAGCTCGTTGCCGACAGCCTCCTCTGTTCTGATCTCAACCCGTGCACAGACGGCGCGGACGTCCTTTTTGGCGGCCGCGGCCCAGACTTCCTGCTCAACTACAGCCATTACTCCTGCGCCTCGCGCTGCGGCGCCGGCGATAACATGTTCAGGGGCGGCTATGGGAACGATTACTTCGCCGGCGGCCACGGGGACGACACGCTCAGAGGCGGACCGGGACGCGATGTCGCAGCATTTCCTTTCGCTCTCGAGCCGGTGATTGCGAGTCTCGGTACGGAACGTGCAACAGGGATGGGGGCCGACGTGCTCGCGAGCATTGAAGACCTCGTCGGCAGCCGCCACGATGACCGGTTGACCGGCGACCGCTTTGCAAACACCATCTCTGGTTTTGCAGGCGACGATCGAATCTTCGGTGCCGCAGGCTCTGACTCGCTCCTCGGAGACGCTGGCAACGACTCGTTGTTCGGGAACCTTGATGGGGACGTCCTCGATGCGAGGGACGGGGTCCAAGGCAATGACAGAGCCGACGGGGGCGAGGACATTGACCGCTGTGCGGCCGACCCTGGTGACATTGTCAATAGTTGCGAAGGCTGAGCTAAGCGCCGCAGCCGGCCCGCTTCGGCTCCGCGCGCGCCACCTCAGACTCCAGCTTGTGCAATCGCCCCATCGATCTCGGCGAGGTCCGCTTCGGTGAGGGCGACGCCGGGCGCAGATAGCCACGCGTCCACTTGGGCCGGGCGCCGGGCGCCGGCAATTGCCGCGGTGACGCCCGGGACTACCAAGGTCCAGGCGATAGCCAGCTCCGCCATACTCACGCCGAGGCGGCGTGCGATCGGCCGAACCCCCTCAACCAGAGCAAGGCCCTTGGATAACTCCGGGTCCCGGAACTGGGGTGAGCGACTGCGCCAATCGTCTTCTGGCAGAGTCTCGACGCGGGCGCGCTCGAGCTTCCCTGTGAGCAGGCCCGAGGCCATGGGGGAATAGACGATCACGCCCGTTTCGTGTTCCCGGCACCAGGGGATCACATCGTCGGCGGCCGACCGCTTGATCATGTTGAGCGGTGGCTGGCAGGAATCGACGTGGCGGATCGCTTCGCACCGCCCGAGCAGGCCAACGTCGAAGTTGGAAACGCCGGCCCAGCGGACCTTGCCCTCGTTAATGAGCTCGGCCATGGTTCCCCAGGACTCCTCCACCGGAGTGCCGGTTGAGTCGTCGGGTCGATGGAACTGGTAGAGGTCGATTCTTTCCGCGCGGAGCCGCTTGAGGCTCCCTTCACATTCGGCTCGGATGGACTCGGGACGGAGGTCGTACTCGACCTTGCGGAGCTCCGGCCTGTAGAAGCCCCCGCACTTGGTGGCCACGAAGACGTCGCCTCCCTGTTTGACGGATGCGAGCGCCTCTCCGACGACTTCCTCCGAGTGACCGAGGCCGTAGACCGCGGCGGTGTCGATCCAGTTGATGCCGGAATCGATGGCGTGCAGGATGGCTTCTACGGATTCATCGTCGCCTTGTGGTCCCCAACCGAACCTGTAGGGTCCGCCGACCGCCCACGTGCCGACACCAATACGCGTGAGCTCGGGACCCTCGACTCCCAGCTTGCGCTTTATCACCGGTCCGGCTTTCTGCCCGAATGTGATCGCCCGGCCTGGGGAGAGGCGAGCCCGGTTTGCTCTGCGGGGTAAGAGCTCGGAGTCGGCCCGCCCGGCCTCGAGCGCCCGAAGAGACCAAGGAGCAACCGCCGGCTTAGGTCTCTTGCCTGGGTCGCCGAGTCGGTGTAGACCCGGCGCGATCCACCGAAGGGGTCGGCCATGTCCTCTTTGCCCACGAAACCCACAGACTCCCTTTGCTCGGCGGCGCTCTTGAGGGCAAGCCGTGCCCGCTCGACTGGATCCTCCGACTCTACGGTGTCGACGGTTTCCAGCAGCCTGACGATCTCCTTGAACAGGAAGACAGTCTCGTGGCGGGCGTTGCCTTCGACGACGGCAGCAGCAATGTGGGCGTGCTCGAAACCGATCACCAGGTCGGCGCCGGACAGATCGACGCCGGCAAGTGGCCGTGCCCTGTGCGATGCAAGATCAACTCCGAAGGAACCAAGCACCTCGAGGAGCTCCCGAGGGGGACCCAGCCGCCCGACGTCGAGGAGACCGACGGAGCTCACCTCGACCGGCAGCTGCAGGCCCGAGAGTCGTACAAAAGCCTCCGCCATCGGGCTTCGGCAGCGGTTGCCCGTGCAGACGAAGACGATGTTCAGCATGACTAAGCAGTATCCCTCAGCGGCTGATCCTGCACTTGGTCTGGGCGGCGGGCCCCCAGTCGAGGCCGAAAGCCAGAGGTTATTACTCTACCGGGGGTGTAAAATGAATAGTTACCTCGAGGAAGGCTGCTATGGCGACGATTTCCCCCTACTCCGAGGCTCCCAAACCGGAACGGGCACTCGACCTGCGCGAGTACCTGAGTGTCTTGCGCGCACGCAAGTGGTCGATCCTGGTCGTGGCTGCCTTGGTTGTGGCAAGCACACTGTTCTTCTCATTTCGCCAGACCCCGCTCTATCGCTCAGAATCCAGGGTTTTGGTCACCTCCGGAACCTCCACGACCCAGAACGGGGCAGTCGAAGAAGTAAACATCGCCAACGAGACGGAGCTTGCGACCTCTTTCAGTGTTGCCCGGCGAGCCGGAGAGGCCTTGGGCGAGGACGATTTTCAGGCCCTGCGTCGCAACCTCACGGTCGAAGACGCAGGAGAAGACACCGACATTCTCGTTTTTGGCTACGTCCACTCCAAGCCCACCGACGCGCAGAATCGAGTAGAGGCTTTCTCGGAGGGGTATCTCGACGACCGCTACGAAAGGCTCCTGGCCGAATCCCAACCGATCACCGATGAGCTCGAACGCCTGAGGACAGAGCTGACGGAGGTCGAGACAAGCCTCGCTGAAGCCGTCGACGAAACCGAGCAAATAACGCTGCAGAGCAGGCAGCAGCAGCTCGTTGTCGATATCAGCGAGCTCGAGCAGCAGTCCGAGGCCCTTACCCCCCCATCGCAGGAAGCGGTCGGACAAGTCATCGAACCCGCTGCGCTGCCGAGCTCCCCGGTCAGCCCCGATCACATCAAGAGCGCCCTCTTGGGCCTCCTAGTCGGCTTGAGCCTCGGGGTCGGTGTTGCTTTCCTGCGGGAGCATCTGGACGAGGGCCTCAGGGGACGTGACGATCTCGAGGCCCGCCTTGGGGTTCCGGTGCTTGCGGTGGTGCCGCGCGTCCCGAGCTGGCGAGCCGGCGGCCCGCCGGTGCTCGTAACACAAATGAACCCGGAAGCTCCCGCCTCGGAGGCCTACAAGACGCTACGCACGGGCGTCCTTTTCGCCGCCGGAAAGCAGGGCGCCAAGACCTTGCTCATCACAGGTGGAAGCCAAGAGGAGGGGAAATCGGCGACCACAGCGAACCTGGGCATGGTGCTTGCTCAGGCGGGCAGAAGGGTCATCTTGGTCTCGGGTGATCTTCGCCGGCCGAGGCTCCATCTTTTCTTCGGCGAGGGCAGTCGCTCGGGGCTCACGAACGTGCTTGCCGGTGAGATTACGCCTTGGGAAGCGATGGTGCGTCCTTGGACGGAGAACCTTCGGCTCCTTCCGAGCGGGCTTGTTCCCGGGAACCCGGCGGAGCTGTTGGGATCAGAGGCGATGCGACACCTCTTGACGGAGTTGCGGGAGGCCGCCGACTTCGTTCTCATCGACTCTCCACCGGTGCTTGCTGTTGCCGACGCCATCACAGTGGCGCCCCTGGTCGATGCGGTCATCTTCGTCGCCGACGCGCATAAGACGTCGCGAGACTCAGTCGTGAGCGCCAGGCAGCAGCTCCAGCAGGTAAATGCAAACCTCATCGGCGGCGTGCTCAACAACCTTGATCCTCAAAAGGCGGGAACACATCAATCCCGGTATGACAGCTATGCGAGTTACCACCCGAAGGAGGCACCGCCGTCCTCCGGGCCTGAAGAAAAGAAGCGAGGTTTACGCTCCGTCCTGACCGGAGGCAACCGCTAGCGCGACTGGTTGCGGATCAATAGATAGCTGGTCTGCCGGTTGGATAGTAGGAGAAACCTGCGGCGCGCATCTGTTCGGGTTCGAAGAAGTTGCGGCCGTCCACTATCACGGGGTGCTGCATGATCTCGTCGAGCTTTGCCAGATCGAGGTCACGGAACTCCGCCCACTCGGAGCACAGGACAAGGCAGTCGGCTCCGCCGGCGGCCTCGTAGGGATCGGAAGCCACCTCGAGGCCGGGAAGCTCCGCTTTGGCTTCGGCCCCCGCCTCTGGGTCGTAGCCGACGACGACGGCCCCCTGCGACATGAGGCGACGAGCGAGCGCAAGGGCAGGAGAAAAGCGCACATCGTCGGTCCCGGGTTTGAACGAGAGTCCGAGAAGAGCGACTTTTTTGTTCTCGAGGTTCCACAGCGCGTCGCGGACCTTCTCGGCCGTTGCCTCGACCGCCTCATCATTGATTCGGGCCACTTCTTTCAGGAGGCGGAACTTGTAGCCGAGTCCCGATGCTAAGCGCTCGAATGCGACGAGGTCCTTGGGGAAGCAATAGCCGCCGTATCCCAAACCTGCGGCGAGGAACTGCTTACCGATCCGATCGTCGGCCCCCATCACCTCGGCCACCGCGACAACGTCGGCGCCCGACCGCTCGCACAGGCGCGCCAGCGCATTGGCGTAAGAGATCTTGAGCGCGAGAAAGGCGTTGCAAGCGTGCTTAGCGAGCTCTGCGGTTGCTATGTCCGTCTCGATCAGCCGGCAGCCGTTGCCGATAAGGGGCGCATATAGCTCGCGCATCACGGCGAACGCACTTGGGGATTCGGCGCCCACCAGGATGCGATCCGGGTTCAGAGAGTCCTCAATCGCTTTTCCTTCTCTCAGGAACTCCGGATTGGACACAACCTCGTGCGCAAGATCGGGCTTGAGCCGCACGAGCATCTGCTTGACCCTCTGGGCCGTCCCGGCGGGGACCGTAGATTTCTCGACCACCACCGTCCGGCGGGAGGCGTGGCGTCCAACCACGGCCGCGGCCTGCTCGACGGCCACGAGGCTTGCCTCCCCAGAGGCTCGAGGGGGGGTACCGACGCAGATGAACACAATGTCCGCTTCGGCGACTGCTGCGGTCGAATCGCTGGTGAAAGACAGCTTGCCTGCCCGCATACCGCTGACGAGCAGTTCCTCGACGCCGGGCTCGTAGAACGGCGACCGACCCTTTTGGAGCTGACCGATCTTTTCCTCATCGGAGTCGGTCCCCACCACCACGTGGCCAAGCTCCGCCAGAGAGACACACGTAATTAGGCCCACATGTCCGGTCCCTATGACCGTTACCCTCATGCCGCGCTGCCCGGGGGGGCGACGAGTCGTGCCATGTGGGCTACCCAGCGACTGGGGCCGCGACAGGCGCCTTGCCTGCGTGGCGAAGCTCGGATTCGATCCACGGGTAGGTTTGCCTGAGCCCTTCTTCGAGGCTGACTTGTGGCTCCCAGCCGAGCACCTCGCGCAGCTTGGAGTTGTCGCTGTTTCGTCCCCTCACGCCCTGCGGCTTGGATGTGTCATGAACCTTGGTGAGGGACTTGCCTGCGATCTTGCAGACCAGGTCGACGAGGCCGTCCACTGTGATCAGTTCGTCGGTTCCAAGGTTAAGCGGGTGGGAGTAGTCGGACTGCATCAGACGGTAGATACCCTCGACGCAGTCGTCAACGTACATGAATGAACGCGTCTGGCGGCCATCCCCCCAGACCTCGATCTCGTCGCCGTCGTTGACCACGGCCACCTTGCGGCTGATCGCTGCGGGTGCTTTCTCGCGCCCTCCCTCGTAGGTTCCAAGCGGGCCATAGATGTTGTGGAAGCGCGCCACCCGGGTGGGCAGCTTCCCGTCCTCGTCGTAGTACTGGCATAGCTTCTCGGCATAGAGCTTCTCCCACCCGTAGCCCTCCTCGGGGTCCGCTGGATAAGCGGCCTCCTCCTTCAGGGGGGTGACGTCGGGGTCGTTCTGGAGATACATGGGATAGATGCATGCAGACGAGGAATAGAAGTAGCGTGACGCGGCGTTTTGATAGGCGGCATCGAGCATGTGAGCATTTATCAAGACATTGTTGCGCGCAATGTCGGCGTGGTTGCCGGTGATGTAGCCGATGCCGCCCATGTCGGCGGCGAGCTGATAAACCTCCTCGACGTCGCGGGTCGCCTCGAGACAGTCTTCCCAACGGCGAAGATCGAGGACCTGGAAGTCGTCGGCCCTGCTCGGCTCGTACTCAGGCTCCCTTACGTCCACGGCCCGTACCCAGTAATCCCGATCTTTCAGGTAGTTCACCATGTGGTGGGCAATGAATCCCCCTGCGCCGGTCACCAATGCTTTCTTCATCACAACACCCTTCCCTCTGCTTCGCCTCTACTCGGCAACGAAGCTGATATTCCTATCGTCGGTCAAGCCGAGGTCTTGAGAATTGATGGCTGGCAAGCTCCAGGGCGAAAAGGGCCGCAAAGCGGGGATTGTGGTAGAGGTAGCGCCTCCAGAGCCGCCGAGGCTCGGTCACGAGGCGGAAAAGCCACTCTGTGCCCGTCTTCTGCATGATCTCCGGCGCCTGCTTCTTCCTACCAGCAAGAAAATCAAACGCTGCCCCCACCCCCACCATCACGGATTGCACTTGTCCCCTGTGGGCAACCATGAAGCGCTCCTGCTTGGGGGTGCTCAAACCAACGAACAGAATCTGGGCCCCGGAACCGTTGACGTCCTCGATGACCTGCTCGTCTTCATCCGAGGTGAGCGGACGCCACGGCGGGCTCCACTGATAGGCAATCTGCAGGCCGGGCCAGCGGCGCCGGAGCTCGGCTACTAGATCCTGGAGAACGTCCGGCGCGCCGCCGTAGAAGCCGACGGAAATGCCTTGTTCGCTCGCTTTGGCACAAAGGGCGGGGGTCAGGTCGGGTCCATACACGCGCGTGGCCTGCGGTATCCCCAGGGCTCGCAGCCCCCATACGAGCGGCATCCCGTCCGATGTCACGAAATCGGCGCCGTTCATGATGGCCTTGAAGCCGGCGTCGTCGTGCGCCTCCATGACGTTGTTGACCGAGGCTACGCACACGTACCTGGATTCCTTCCGCTGGGCCCAGGTAAGGATCCGCTCGGACGCGTTCTCGTAGCTCGAGGCGTCGACACGCATGCCTACGATGTGCCGGCTGCCGAAATGGTCGATATCGGAGGTCCCCGCCGTGGCGTTCGCGCTCACCAGGGGCGCCTTGGCACGCAAGCACCGAAATTGCGCATGTTCGCGCCGGCGCTCAATATGCGCCCCTTTGCGCGAGCATGACTGTAACCGTCTTCAGCAAGACGTAGAGGTCCAGAGTCAGGGACCAGTTCTCGATGTAGAACAGATCCAGACGCAGCGCCTGCTCGGGGTTGAGGTTGCTGCGGCCGTTGATCTGCCACCAGCCCGTGACTCCTGCCGGAACCTCGTGCCTGGACCGCAGAAGCTCGAGGTTGGCGGCCACCTGCTCGGCCGGGAGCGGGCGCGGCCCCACGAGGCTCATATCTCCTCGAACCACATTCCATAGCTGCGGTAACTCATCCAGGCTCAGGCGGCGCAGCCACGCCCCGAGCTTTGTGATGCGCGGATCATTCTCCGGCTTGAAGAAGGGCACAGTGGGATCGGGGGACTCTGCCACCCGCACCTGATCTGCATTCCGCACCATTGTGCGGAACTTGTACATCATGAAGCTGCGGCTCCCCTTCGTGACCCGCGGTTGGGAAAAGAGCACCGGACCTTGCGAAGTTGCCCGGACGGCTAGAGCGATGAGGGCAAAAAGGGGCAGCGAAAGCAGCAGCACGATGCCGGCCACGACAACGTCGAAGACCCGCTTGATCACAGTCTGGGAGCCGGTGAGCTGAACGGGCTTGACGGTCAGTGCCATGGCCGTACCCACCTGCTGAACGGACAGGCGTGAGGTCAGGATCTCGGGGAGGTTGGCGGAGACGCGCACCTCTACGCCTTCCTGGCGAGCGGCTTGCGCCACAAGCAGCATGTCCTCGGCCCCGACCGCGGTCGATGCCACGAAGACGCACTCGGCGGCGTGATCGCGTATAGCCTGCGGGAGGGACTCGATGCGCCCCACTACCTGAAGCCTGTCGGGCGCTACCTGAGGGCCTGAGGCGGCGATGTAACCGAGCGGCGCGAAGCCCGTCCGCTTCGGTTGCATGGCCACGGCGAGCCGGGATGCCTCGGCGTTCGTGCCCACGATCAGGGTTCGAAACACGAGACGACCGTCCGCCTTCATTCGGCTCTGATAGATCCTCCACACATGGCGTGCCGTCATCTCGAAGGCAACGGCGAAGACCCACACGAGGCCAACCCACGCTCGAGAGAAAGACGAATCGAACCAGAAACTTGCAACCATCACGAGCAGGACGCCGAGACTCGCCGCCCCGAGCGTGCGGCGGAACTCCTCGGCGGCTCCGAGATGCTGCGGAGCGTAGAGGCCGAAGCCGTGGAAGACGGCGAGCCACACCACCGGAGCGGTGAGGACAACGAGCATGTAGTCCAAGTGCATGGATCGAAGCCCGAACGTCACCAACCACGCACTGAGGAGAGCAAGGCACAGGCTTGCTGCGTCGGTTGCCGCCAGGCCCCAGGTGATCTTGCGGTAGAGACCGCGCACGTCCTTGACCCCGCGAACGCCGGCAGACACCGGATCGCCGAGGTGGCGCGCCGCAGGCGCACCCGATTCGAGGGCGCCGACGACGCTCAGGTCGTCTCTGGTGAAGACCCGGGCCGACGGCTCGTTCGCTTCAAGAACGATCTCATCTTCTTCCCGCTCTGTGACCGCAACCGAAGAGCTTGAAGTCAAATCGCTCGCGACAAAATTACCTAGCCCGGCCCGTTCCATTTGTTCCACCCGTGTTCCACCCGTTTCCCAAGTCTTCTTCGCTCTGG
>Ga0183260_10002498_pt1 | contig 15197 bp, 17 predicted proteins | sample AntDrymUQ4972206_2_FD_129768 | JGI IMG/M metagenome (GOLD analysis project Ga0183260, IMG submission 129768) | Polar desert sand microbial communities from Dry Valleys, Antarctica - metaG UQ497 (22.06) (version 2) (version 2) | ecosystem: Environmental > Terrestrial > Soil > Desert | place... | reverse complement strand
CGTTGCCGCCATGGCTGGTTGAAGAACACCAGCCGCAGCGATCGCTTGCCGTCGCTCACGGTGACGTCGAGCAGATGCTTCTGCTGGTAGTTGGTGGGGTACCGGCCGCGTGCGTTGAGGGGGCGGCCATGCACCTTGCTGACCTTCGCCATGACCGTGGCGTCCTCGCCGATCTGCAGCTTCGCGAGGTCGGTCAGCTCCCCGAGTTCGTCGTACCGGCGGGGGTAGTGCCGCAGCAGATCCCGCACGGTGAGGAGATCGAGCGCCTTGTCCAGGGCTGCGGCCGTCTTGCCGCCGACGACCGAGCGCAACGGCGTGTCCACTCCGGGCATGGTTATTCGATCCCGAGCAGGAGGGGGTAGTGCGGCTGGCCCCCGTGATAGACGACAACCTCGACGGTGGGATGGATCCGCTTGAGATGCTCCGCCAGCTCCGCGGGGAGGGTGGACGGTGCGCCGGATCCGACGATGACGGTGACCATCTCCCCGCCGGCGAGCAGCAATCGGTCCACGAGGTCGCAGGCCAGCTGCCCGACCGACTCGCCGATGAGGACGACGTCCCCGTCGGCCAGGCCGAGTGCGTCCCCGGCCTGGCAGCGCCCGGCCGAGGTCATCGCGTCGCGGACGGCGACGGTCACCTCCGCCCAGCGAGTGGCCGCGGCCGCTTCGGCCATCGCGATGACGTCGTCGGCGAAGCGGCGGCCGGGGTCGGCGACGGCCACGGCGGCAAGGCCCTGGACCGGCGATCGGGTCGGTACGACGGCCACGTCCTGGCCGCCATCGCGCGCCTGCGCGGCGGCGGTGTCCGCAACACCGGTGACGTTTCCGTGGTTGGGCAGCACGACCACCTCGGCGGCCCCGGTCTGCCGGATGGCCGCCACGACCTCGGCCGTCGACGGGTTGCTGGACGGGCCGCCCTCGACGACATGCACCCGCTCGGCTTCGAACAGCGCTCCGAGGCCCTCGCCAGGCGCTACCGCCACGACCGCGCGGCCGGTCCAGCCCGCCGCGCGCTCGGCCGCGATCTGATCACGGAAACGGGTGACCGTGATGGCCTCCGGCCGCCCGGCGCGGACTCCGGACTCGATGGCGGCACCGACGTCGTTGACGTGGACGTGCACCTTCCACAGGCCGTCGCCGGAGCCGACCACGACGAGGGAGTCGCCCAGCCCGGCCAGCTCGGAGCGCATCGTCTGGACAGCCGCGAACTCCGCTGACAGGAGATACTGGACCTCGTAGCCGAACTCCGATGAGCCGGACTCGCGGGCCCGTTCGAGCGCTCGGGTGTCCCGGGTCGGGCGGGCGGACGGCCGGCGTACGACGGGGTTGTCGGTCACGACCCCGACGAGGGCGTCGAGCATCACCACGAGGCCACGGCCGCCGGCGTCGACCACCCCGGCCAGCGCCAGCGCGGGTAACTGGCGGGGTGTCTGCGCCAGCGCCTCGGCCGCCGCGGCCGCGGCAGCGGCGACCACCCGCGGCAACTCGTCGGTGCCGGCTCGCTTGGCAGCCTCGGCGGCTGCTCGAACGACCGTCAGCACGGTTCCCTCGACCGGTTCGGCCACCGCGCCATAGGCGAGCGACACCGCACGGGCCAGCCCCTCAGTGACGGCCTGGCCGTCCGGCGGCGACGCAGCGGTGGCTGCGACAGCTATTGCCTCGGCGAGCCCCCGCAGGATCTGGCTCACGATGACCCCGGAGTTGCCCCTGGCACCGAGCAACGCGCCACGGGCCATTACCGCGGCCGTCTGGGCGACTCCCTCGGGCAACTCACGCCGGAGCAGGTCAGCCGCTCCCTGGAGGGTCAGCAGCAGGTTCGTGCCGGTGTCCCCGTCAGGGATGGGGTACACGTTGAGGTCGTCGATCTCCGCGCAGTGGTAGTCGAGCGCCTCGACGCAGGCCGAACACCAACGCCCGAGCGTGGCGGCATCCAGCGTCCTCACCATGGCTGCCGAGCCTAACGGGCGGCACCGACGCGATTGGGCGTGCGCGCGGGCGCTCGGCTACCCTGGCGAGAGTGCCCGGTGTCCTTGGGCAGCGCTCACCTTCCTCAGGAGTGGTTCGACGTGGCAGCCGTCTGCGATGTGTGTAGTAAGAGCCCAAGCTTCGGCATGTCGGTCTCGCACTCCCACCGCCGGACCAGCCGCCGGTGGAACCCGAACATCCAGACGGTGCGGGCGCTGGTCAAGCCCGGCACCCGTCGCCGGCTGAACGTCTGCACGTCCTGCCTCAAGGCCGGCAAGGTCGTCCGCGGCTGAGCAGCCCTGCTGGTCGCGTTCTGGAGCGCCAGCGCCGCGGCGTAGCTGCTACGACTGCCGAGTCATGATCGTCAGGACAAAGCGGCTCTCTGGCAGCCAGATCTGCCTGACGATCATGGACGGCAGCGGCGACCTCGCAGCGCGCCGCCAGCTGACGAACGCTGTATGGTGCTCGTCCGTCCGTGCCGCTAGACGCCCGTTCCCCGTTGCGGCGCGCCCTGTCCGGGAATCGCCGCACGGTCCAGGCCCAGGATCAGTGCGAGTGCCGTCTCTATCTGGTCCATGGCTGTGGGGTCGACGCTTCCGATCCGGCGCACGAACCGCGACGAGACGACGGCTCTGACGGCCCTGCACACAGCGCGGCTCGGACGGTCTATACCCGCGATCGGCGCCATTTCGACACGGAGCCCCGAGGGGACCAAAGAGCTTGAGAGCGGGACGAGGACGATCAGCTCCCCCGGCGCGCCGGTGCTCAGTTCGTCTGCGGAGACGACGACAGCAGGACGGGTCTTGCCCGGCTCGCCGTGGCGTCCTGCGCCCAGCGCGACGAGCCAGACCTCTCGGCGACGCGGCGCGTCAGTCGAGGCCATCTTCGACGGTGACGTCCCACTCCCGCATCTCGTCCCGAGCGTCGGGATTCTGCGCGTCGATGCGGCTGGCCTCGCGCTCCGAACGCCAGAGAGCTTCGCGTCGCCGCTCGTCGGCGATCTCGCCAAGAAGTGCTGCCAGCGATACTCCGCGTTCACGGGCCTGCTGGGCAAGCAGGTCCCGTGTGGCACGGGTCACTCGGATGGTGCTGGTCTGGGTAACCATATCGCTGGATCATAGCGCCTAAGTTCGGCGTCGGGTGGCGTCGACATGCCGATTCCAGACCGAGCCCTCAAGTGCCCGCTGTTCGGCGGTCCCCACTGCTGCCAATGCCAGCTGACTCCCCCCGCGACCTGTCCGTCGTCGGCCAGGACGGTCAGCCCACCCGCGCGTCAAACTGCGCCGCAGCCGGTGACGCTCGAGGGCTCGCGGACCAAACTGGTCGAACGGGCTCTCGCCACCCGTCAGAAGGCAAAGATCGTCGAGCGTCTGAGCGCGCAGGTTGGCCATCGCCCCAGTGCGCCGGGCCGCCAGGGCCGGAGGGTCTGCCGTCGTCCTGGCGATGAGCAGGCCTCGTTGACCGACTACCGTGGCCGACCGCCAACGAGACGATGGTGCGCCTTTGGCGCCTGCGCGGCCACCTCACTGGCCAACGCCGCGTGAGCGGGCGGCGGTGACAATCAGGTCGACGACGGTGTTCCGCGGCAGTGCTGTCGAGTCGACCACCAGGTGGTACTGCCGGCAGTCATGGGCGTCGCGGCGGTAGAAGTGCCGCCAGTAGGCGATCCGGGCGGCGTCGTTCTCCCGCAGGATGCTCATGTCGATCCGCTCGTCCGGCTCGGCGTACTCCTGCGCGCGGGCCAGCCGGGCATCGGCCGGTCCGTCGAGGCGCACGTGCAGGGCGTCCGGTATGTCGGCCAGCACGACGGCACCGGCTCGGCCCAGGATCACACCGCCGGTGCTGGCCGCCACCTCGTGCAACACCTGCTCGGTCTTCTCCCGGAACGCCCGCTCGTCCGGAGCCGGCGTCGCCGCCAGCGGCCCGGCGCCGGACAGGTCGGGCAGCAGCGCCATCGAGGAGATCACCCGCCACAGGCCGCTGGCCACCGTCTCGTCCTTGGCCTCGGCGTCGTCGAGGGACACCCCGAGCTTGTGCGCGACCGAGGCCGGGATGGCCCGGTCGACGAAGGGCAGCCCCAGTATCTCGGCGACCTCGGGTCCGATCTGGCTGCCCAAGGCGCCGTACGACGCCGAGATCGTGACGATTCCCATCGCATCCGCCTAGCGCTGTCCAGCGTGAGCCGGATCATGCCAGCTTCACCTGCTTTCCGAAGTACCGTGCGTCGGGCTCCTCTCGGTAGGGGCCGTACCCGCGCACCGGCCGGTAGCCGGAGGTGACGTACAGGCTGATCGCCTCTGGTTGGGCCAGCCCGGTGAACAGCTCGATCCGCGGCCGGCGGGGTGAACTCGGCCGGGTCGACCGGCGTCGCGTCCGGTCCGCCGTACCGGAGGACGTACTCCTGCTGCACCCGCTCGATGAGGTCCGTCACAACCGGGTCGTCGAAGGGCAGGGCTCGGAACCGCATCAGCCGCGGGCGCCGCCGCTGAAGGAGTCCCAGCCCGGCAGTGGGTACGCCGCCCCGTCGACCAGCACGCCCTCGCCCTCGCGGACCCGGCCGATCACCGTCCAGCCGCGTGGCACCGACTTCGCCGACGGGAACGTCGCCACCAGCGGGTGGTCCTCGCCTCCGGTGAGCAGGAACCGCATCGGGTCGACGTTCAGCGCGCGGCCGACGTCCTGAAGCCGGGGGGCGACCTCCAGCCGCGGGGTGTCGATGCAGATCTGTACGGCGCTGGCCCTGGCGACATGCCCGAGGTCCTGGACCAACCCGTCGCTGACGTCGCACATCGATGTCGCGCCACAGGTCGCGGCGATCGGGCCCTCGGCGTACGGGGGGGCCGGGCGACGGTAGGCGGCGACGACCTGCGCCGGGGAGCGGAACCCGCGGCTGAGGACGGCGAGACCGGCCGCTGACCAGCCCAGGCGGCCGGTCAGGGCGACGACGTCCCCGGGCTCGGCCCCCGCTCGGGTCACCGGCGACCGCCCCTCCAGATCGCCGAGCGCGGTCACCGCAATCGTCAGCGTCGGGCTGCGGCTCACGTCCCCGCCGACCAGGACCGCGCCAACCAGCGCGCACTCGGTGTCGAAGGCGGCCGTGAACTCCCGCGCCCACGCCGCGGGCAGGTCCGCCGGGCAGGCCAGCCCGACCAGCAGGGCTGTCGGCACGGCTCCCATGGCGGCGATGTCGACCAGATTCTGGGCGGCGGCCTTGACGCCGACATCCGCTGCGGAGGACCAGTCGCGGCGGAAGTGACTGCCCTCGACGAGCAGGTCGGTGGAGGCGACGACGCGCCCGTCCGGCGTCCGGACCACCGCGGCATCGTCGCCCGGACCGAGCAGGCACGACGGTCCGCCGCGCAGCCGCTCCGTCACCTGCTCGATGAGTGCGAACTCCCCGATGTCGCCGACTGTGATGACCGACCTCCTGAACTGTCCGGTAGGTTAGCTTTCTCTTCCCGCCCGCGATGAAAGGGATGGCTGTGGTCCAGGCTTACATCCTCATCCAGACCGAAGTCGGCAAGGCCGCGTCGGTGGCAACATCGGTCGCCGAGATCAAGGGCGTCACGGCCGCCGAGGACGTCACCGGCCCGTACGACGTGATCGTCCGCGCCGAGGCGCGCAACGTGGACGAGCTGGGCAAGCTGGTCGTGGCCAAGGTGCAGGGCGTGGACGGCATCACCCGGACCCTGACCTGTCCGGTCGTCCACCTCTGATCCGCCCGGCCCTGCTCGCGACGGCGGTCGCACTCCCTCTGTTCGTCGTTCTCGTCCTGCTGTTCAACCGCGGCCGCGAATCGGAGCCTGATCCCGTGTCGCCGCGCGCCGAGCTTCCCATCCTGGAGGTGGAGACGCCGGAGGTCACCCCCGACGCCGACCGGCTGTGTCCCACCCTGATGGGCGGGCTGCCTCTCACCCTGGCCGACTCCCAGGCGAGGCCGGTCCGCTCCGCCTCGGCGTACGCCGCCGCGTGGGGAGACCCGCCTATCGTGCTGCGCTGCGGCGTACCTCGCCCGCCCGGTCTGGCCGCAGATTCCTCGGTGTTCGAGATCAACGGCGTCGCCTGGTTCACCGAGCCCGGCGAGGACGACACGGTGTGGACGGCGGTCGACCGCGAGGTGTACGTCGACGTACGGGTACCGAGCGGGCAGGCCAGCGGACCGGTGGCGCTGCTGAGCGTCGTCATCACCGACCGGCTGCCGATGATCAGCCAGCCGAGTGCCTCGCCAACGCCGACGCGATGAGCCGGTCCATCAGCGCGGGGTAGGACAGGCCGCTGACCTCCCACATCCGCGGGAACATCGAGATCTCGGTGAATCCGGGCATCGTGTTGATCTCATTGACGACGGGGCCCACGTCGGTGAGGAAGAAGTCCACGCGCGCGAGCCCGTCGCACGACAGCGCGGTGAACGCCTGACAGGCCATCCCCCGCAGCTGCTCGGTCACCTCGCCGGGCAAGACTGCTGGGACGTCGAACTCGCAGGCGTCATCAAGATACTTGGCCTCGAAGTCGTACCACTCGTGATCGCCGACGATCCGGATCTCGCCCGGGACGCTGGCCTCGGGCGGCCCACCGCCGACGCCCTCGAGTACGCCGCACTCGATCTCGCGGCCGGACACCGCCGCCTCCACGATGACCTTGGTGTCCACCGCACGGGCCGTCGTCACGGCCGCGTCGAGGCCTGACCAGTCGGTGACCTTGGTGATGCCGATGCTGGAGCCGGCCCGGGCCGGTTTGACAAAGACGGGGAGCCCGAGCCGGTCCCGGTCGACCTCGCTCAGGATTGCGTGGGGCCGCAGTACGGCGTACTGCCCGACCGGCAAGCCGGCGGCGGCGAGCAGTTTCTTGGTGAACTCCTTGTCCATCCCGGCGGCGCTGGCGAACACCCCCGCCCCGACGTAGGGCAGTCCGGTCATCTCCAGCAGTCCCTGGATGGTCCCGTCCTCCCCGTAGCTGCCGTGCAGCACCGGGAAGACTACGTCCACCGAGTCCAACGCAGCCGGCCCGGCGACGGCGTCGAGCAGGATCAGCCCGCGTGCGGCCGGGTCACCGGACAACACGACCGCGGCGCCCTTGCTGACCTCCGGCAGCTCGCCGTCGTGGATCTGCAGGGCGGCGGGGTCGTCGGCGGCGAGCACCCATGACCCCTCCGCGGTGATGCCGACGGGTACGACGTCGTACCGGTCCCTATCCAGGGCCCGCATCACGTTGCCGGCCGAGACGCAGCTGATCGCGTGCTCGGCGCTGCGCCCACCGAACACCACCGCGACGCGTATCCTCGTCACTGCAGCGATCCTAGCGAGTCGGCGGCCGCGACAAAGTCGGCGACGAGGTCGGCGGTGTCCTCGCATCCACAGGAGATCCGGACGAACCCCTCCGGAACCCGATCACCGCCCCATTGCGCGCGCCGGTCGACGGTGGTGTGCAGGCCGCCGAAACTGGTCGCAGCCACGGCAAGCCTGCTGGCGGATAGGAAGCTCTGCACCGTCGCCGCGTCGGCCAGCTCGAAGGACAGCAGGCCGACAGGCCGACGCATCTCCCTGGTGAACTGGTCGTGCGAGGGGTCGCTGGGCAGCCCCGGATACCGCAGCCCCGTCACGGCGGGGTGATTCACCAGCGCGTTGGCGAGCGCGCGAGCGTTGGCGGACTGCCGGTCCAGCCGTAGCTCAAGCGTGCCCAGGGAGCGATGCGCCAGCCACACCTCGAACGGTCCGGGCACGGTGCCGGACCGGGTTCGCCAGTCCCGCAGCCGAGTCGCGCGGTCCGGGCCGCGGCTCGCGACGTGGCCGAGCAGCAGATCGCTGTGCCCCGACAGCGCCTTTGTGTCCGCGGCCAGGCTGAAGTCCGCACCGAGGTCCAGAGGTCGCAGACCCAACGGTGTCGCGGTCGTGTTGTCGACAGCGACCAAACACCCGCTGTCGTGGGCGGCTTCCGTCACCGCCTCGATGTTGCACACGTCGAGGCGGGGATTGCTGGGCGACTCGATCAGCAGCAGCGCCACTCCCTCCAGGCCGCCGACGCCAGCGACCTCGTCGAGGTCCACTGTGGACACTTCCTCGACCCTGATGTCGAACCTGGCCAGCTCCTCGTGGGCGAACACCCTTGTCCCGAAGTAGCCGTCGGACGGTACGACCACCCGGTCACCGGGGCGAAGCGTCGTCAGCAGTACGGCCGAGATTGCCGCCATCCCCGACGGGAACACGACCGACGGCCCACCCTCCAATGTGGACAGTGCTTCCTCGAAAGCGACGAGGGTCGGGTTCTCGTAGCGGGCGTAGTACCGCTCACCCGGGCCGAGGTGAAAAGGGGCGGCGAACACCGGCCCCGGCAGGAACGGCTGGCCGGCGACGGGCTCGGGCTGGCCCGCGCGCACGACCCGCGTCCCGTCGCCATCGGAGGCGTGCGTCATTCCGGCTTCGGCTCCCGTCGCATGACTCTCCGCAGCACGTCCGGAGCACGTTCGCCGTTGTGGCAGATCGCGACAACGGCCTCGGTGATGGGCATGTCCACGCCATGGGCGTGCGCCAGATCGAGCACCGAACGGCAGGACGCCACCCCCTCGGCGATCTGCGTGGCCGCTTGCAGCACCTGCTCCAGCGTTTCCCCGCGCCCCAGCCGCTCGCCGAACGTCCGGTTCCGCGACAGCGGCGAGGAGCAGGTGGCGACGAGATCGCCGAGGCCGGCCAGCCCGGCGAAGGTCGACTCCTCGGCGCCGAGCGCCAGGCCCAGTCGCGCGGTCTCGGCGAGCCCGCGAGTCATGATCGAGGCGCGGGTGTTGTCGCCGAACCCCATCCCCTCGGCCATGCCACACGCCAGCGCGATGATGTTCTTCACCGTGCCGCCGAGCTCGCAACCGACGACGTCGGTGTTCGTGTAAGGCCGCAGGTAGGCGGTCTGGCAGGACTCCTGCAGGTCCACCGCACGGTCGTGGTCAGAACATGCGACGACGGTTGCGGCCGGCTGTTCCTCGGCGATCTCACGCGCCAGGTTCGGCCCGGTGATGACGGCGACGTTCGACAGGGGCACGCCGGCAACCTCGCTGATCACTTCACTCATCCGCTTGGCGGTCCCGAGCTCGATGCCCTTCATGAGACTGACCAGCGTGGCACGCTCCTGCAGCAGCGGCACCCAGCGGGTCAGGTTCTGCCGCGCCGTCTGCGACGGCACAGCGAGGACGACGATATCGGCATCGTGTAAGGCCCGGTCCGGGTCGGAGGTGGCCGTCAGCGCCGGCGGCAGCGCGATCCCCGGCAGGTAGTCGGGATTCTCATGGGTCTCGTTGATGAGGTCGGCAAGTTCGGGACGGCGCGCCCACAGGGTGACCGAACAGCCGGCGTGCATCATCACACGGGCGAACGCCGTACCCCACGAGCCACTGCCGAGAACCGCGGCCGTCCTCATGGGTGGGTCCGCTCACCGACGAGCCAGAAGCCGTCCGGCGCGGGCTCGTCGCGCTCGACGGCGAGCAGGTCGCGTACCGCCGAGAAGGCGGTGTCCGTGATCTCCCGCAGCGCCTCCGGTGTCACCGGTCGGCCGCGAAAATACGACAGGTCGACCGGCGGCCCGGCCACAACCACCACCCTCTTCCGCGGAAAGAGCCGGAACTTGCCCGTGTGGTAGTCCCAGGACCGCTGCTGGCCCCACTGCGCTACGGGGATGACCGGTACGTCGGTGGCCAGCCACAGCCGGGCGAGCCCGGTCTTGCCCTGCATCGGCCACCAGTCGGGGTCGCGGGTCACCGTCCCTTCCGGATACACCACCACGGCTTCACCGTCCCGCAGCGCCTGCTCGGCAGCGCGCAGTGCGGTGGTGGCCTCGTTCGTTCCCCGCCGTACCGGGATCTGCCGGGCACCACGCAGCACCGCGCCGACGAAGAAGACGCCGAACAGGCCCTCCTTGACCAGGAAACGGGGAATCCGCCCGGCATCCCAGGTGAATCGGGCTATCGAGAACGGGTCCAGCTTGGACACGTGGTTGGCCATCAAGATCACGCCGCCGGTGCGGGGGACGTGCTGCTGACCGGCCCATCGGAACCGGAACATCAGGCGTACGACGGGCCGGACGACGATGGCGCTCAACCGCAGCCACCAGCCGAGCGGGCCGCGGCCACCGTGCCCGGTCTGCCGCCCCACCGCCCTCGTCACCCGGCGAGTCTGGCCCGCCGCTCGGCCCGTGTCGAGAACCTGTAACACGCGTCGACCAGGCCGCGACGTGACGCGACGCCACTGCCAGGTCAATGCGGTGAAATCTGGACATAGAGCGGCCATTCATTGACGGTCATCCTGGTACATGCAGCTCCCATGCTTCTCCCCTCGGCTGACCTAACCGGTAGCAACGGCGCATGCCGCTATGGCGAGATCTGAGGCAGGTGACACCCGAGCCGTTGTGACTACCGAGGATGCGCGCCCTACCCCCGAGAGGGTCGTCTCCAACTCAAGGACGACAGCATCGTCAACCGATGATTGTGTCCAGTAAAGAATCTGGGAGCCGTTTGCTGATGAATAGACAGGGCTGATGACGCCCTCAGCCAGCGTCGATGTCTCACCACTCCCGAGATCCAGGGAGACGGCTACAACGACGGAGTCATCAATCGTGTTGAGCACCTGCGTGAACAACAGCGCATCACCCGCTGGAGACCAGGAGAGGGCGCCAATGTTCTTGTCCCCTTCAGAGACCAGCCGCTCTTCGCCGGTTCTTGCGTCAGCGACCCAGATCTGGGAAATGTACTTCTCCTGCGTTCCGGTAAGCCGCATGAATGCGAGGTTCTCGCCGTCCGGGCTCCAAGCGACTGCGAAGTCTGACTCGGGCTGAGACGTTCCGCTATCGCCGGAGAGTTGACGAATCGACGTACCGTCTGCATTCATCGTGAAGACTCGATGTTCGCTTTGTGGCGGATCAATGATTCCAACAAGGGCTATAGTCTTGCCGTCCGGCGAGTATCTTGCCATCTCCAGTTCATCGTAGCAATCCGCGATGAGTGGGCGCTCGTTGTAGCCATCGGAATCCATGAGCCATAGGGAGCGGTGCGGGTCCTCTCCGGCGACTCGCTTCTCCGATTCGCGGGTAAAGAGGATTTCCGTGCCGCCTGGGCTGAACGTCGGATTGTCGGACAACCCGCCCTCGGTGAGCTGAACTGCCCGCCCGGCCGCGTCGAGGCCGAAGATGTCAGTCCGGTCCTCCCCTTGAAGGGCGGCGAAGGCCAAGGCGACACCCGGCTTGCCCGGACAAGTCGGTGGCAGCAGGGCTGAGTTGGGAGCCTCCGGTGGCCGTGCACAGGCGCTGAGCAGTAGCAGAACGGCCGTGCTCGAAATCGCCCACTGTGTCTTGCCCACGGCAACCGCATCTCTGTCCCGATCGACCATACAGAGGCGTCGCCCTGCCCGCTTCGTCTCTGTTCCCGGGCCGCCGTCGGCCGACCGGCACCGCCTGAGGACAATCATCCCGTGGCTTGGTCCCTGATTGTTCCGGTCAAGCGGCTGGCGCTGGCCAAGTCGCGGCTGATCGGTCCGCGGGACGGCATCCACAGTCCTGCTCTCGCGTTGGCCCTTGTCCGGGACACGATTGCCGCCGCCGTCTCCACCGCAGGAGTGACCCGAGTCGTCGTCGTGACCGACGACGAGGAGGTACGTGCCGCCGTCACCGGATTGGGCGCGGTGGTGCGTTCCGACGTACCACAGGGTGGGCTGAACGCGGCGATTAGCGCGGGGGCGTCGTACGCCGTCGGCATCGCCGGTCGGCATCCGGTCGCGGCGCTGCCGAGCGACCTTCCGGCGCTGACTCCCGACGTGCTGGCGGAGGCTCTGGCGGCGGCCGCCGGGCACCCCTCGGCGTTCGTCCCCGACACCGACGGGACCGGTACGACGTTGCTGACCGCGACCTCGGGTGACCTGCACCCTCGTTACGGACCGGACTCAGCCAGCGAGCACGCACTCGACGGGGCGATCCGCCTCGTCGGGAACTGGCCAGGGCTTCGACGCGACGTGGACACGATCGACGACCTGTTGACCGCCTCGTCGCTGGGGGTGGGCCGTGCCACCGAGGCAGTGCTGGCCATAGGCCCCAACCTCAGGCACAGGGCGGCGCACACAACGCCCTGTGCCTGACGCTAACCCGTCGGCCTCGACGCGCTGGCTTCTGCTTCTGCGTACGCAAGGCACCGGCCTTCGTCGTCCTGATATCTCGGGCCGCGGTCCGTTTCCTCCGGATCGTCCCACTCAACGACGGGCTCGCCCTGCTCGTCAACAAACTCGCCAGGGAAGACGATGGAGAGATCGTGTCCGCTGACTTGCATGCATTCCACGTACAACAGGCTCACCGCATTCGAGTACGTGTTGGGGACAGGGCCGTCCGGCTCCAATGCGGGCGCCTGGTTCACCGGCGCGTCTGTCGCGGTTGGCTCGCCCGCAGGCCCCGCCGGGCCAACGCCGGGTGGCAACCCGAGTTGAGCTGCCAGCGCGACGCCCGCCGCCGTCAGCGAACTCGCAGCAGCCACGCCGAGGCGGCGCAACCTCCGGCGTCGCCGCCCAAGCCTCAAGAGAGCAACGGGATCCACGCGGTCGGCGGGCAACGGCTCGCCCCGCATTGCCTTCCGCAGATCTTCGGTGGTGTTCATGGCGAACCTTCCGCTTGTCCAGCCGCTGCTAACGGGGTAGGTCGTGGCACCGTGCGCTCGTCGGCGTCGTCGGTCAACTCATCTGAGACGCGCAGCTTCTTCAATGCGCGATGGTGCAGGCTCTTGACGGTGCCGACCTTCAGATCCAAGACCCGCGCGGTCTCGACCTCGGTCAGGTCCTCGAAGTACCGCAGGACGACAACCGCACGCTCGCGAGCCGTCAACTGATGCATGGCTGCCATCAGGGAAATCCGAGCACCCACGTCCGGTGCCGCATCGGAACTGGGACCTTCCGGCACGCGGTCGGTTGTGACTTCGGTGCGCGGTCTTCGCCGCCACCGGTCGGTCGCACCGTTGACGAGCGCTTGACGCACATAGCCGAACGGATCGTCCTGCTCGATCCGACGCCATCTGGGGTAGCACCGGACCAGAACGCCCTGCAGCAGGTCCTCCGCATCTGCGCCGACGAGCAGCCGTGCTACGTGAAGCAGCTGGCGCGAATGGGTTTCGATGAAGCGTGCGAACGCTGCGTCGGTCCCTCCGAGCTGACGCTTCGGCATGCACTCACAGACGTGGAGCTGAGGAGAAAGGTTGCAACCGGAGCCCATGTCTCCGTCGCCATCGCAGACACCGACGCCGGCACGCGGCTGGCCCGTCCTGAAGGTGGTCGTGCATCGGCCTAGTCTCTGGCCCGTGTCGCCAAACGAACTGCAGGGGACGGTGAGTTCCTTCGACGCTGCGACGCGGTGCGGATCCGTCCTGCTCGACGACGGCAGCGCCGTACGTTTCGACGGGGCGGCGTTCGCCGCAGGCGGTCTGCGGCTGCTCCGCCCGGGACAGCGGGTACGGATGGAGATCCTGGACGGCCAGGTCGTGCTGATCACCATTCTGACGCTTCGTTCACCCGGCTAGGGCATCATCTCGTCATGGTCAGCACTGCCACCCCGGCGCCCGACGAGCACGTTCTCGGCGCCGACCGGTTCCTCAACCGTGAGTTGTCCTGGCTGGACTACAGCGCGAGGGTGCTCGGCCTAGCCGAGAACCCGCACACGCCGCTGCTCGAACGAGTCAAGATCCTCGCGATCTTCGCGGGCAATTTGGACGAGTTCTACATGGTGCGCGTCGCCGGCCTCAAGCGGCGGCAGAGCACCGGCATTTCTGTCCGCTCTGCGGACGGTCTGTCCCCGCGCGTGCAGCTGGAACTGATCGCCGAGCGGACCCGGGACCTCGTCGATCAGCATGCGCGGCTCTTCGCAGACGTCGTCCAGCCCGAGCTCGACAAGCAAGGCATCCGCATCCTGCGCTGGGAGGATTTGCCGGAGGACGACACGGTGCGGCTGCGGGAGTACTTCCGGGACCGGATCTTCCCGGTCCTGACGCCGCTTGCGGTCGACCCGGCTCACCCGTTCCCCTACATCAGCGGGCTGTCTTTGAACATCGCCGTCGTCGTCCGCGACCCGGCGCTCGGGGCAGAGCGTTTCGCGCGGGTCAAGGTGCCGAACAACGTCCCCCGGTTCGTCCCGGTCGCCGAAGGCCAGTCGGTGCTGCCGCTGGAGGAACTCATCGCCGCGCACCTGCCGCAGCTGTTCCCGGGCATGGACGTCGGCGAGCACCACCTGTTCCGGGTCACCCGCAACGCCGACGTCGAGGTCGAGGAGGACCGCGACGAGGACCTGCTGCAGGCCCTCGAACGCGAGCTCGCGCGGCGCCGTTTCGGCCCGGCCGTCCGGCTCGAAATCGGCGAGATGATGGATCAGCACATGCTCGACCTGCTGATCCGCGAGATGGACATGAGCTACGCCGACGTCCTTCGCGTTCCCGGTCTGCTGGACCTCTCGGCGCTGTGGTCGCTGTACGACTTCGACGCGCCCGCCCTCAAGGACGCGCCGTTCGTCCCTGCCACGCATCCGCGGCTGAGCGAGGGCGAGACTGCCAAGAGCGTCTTCGCGACGTTGCGCGAGGGCGACGTGATGGTGCACCACCCCTACGACTCGTTCGCGACGAGCGTGCAGCGTTTCATCGAGCAGGCCGCCGCCGACCCAAACGTGCTGGCGATCAAGCAGACGCTCTACCGCACGTCCGGCGATTCCCCCATCGTCGAGGCCCTCGCCGAGGCCGCCACCGCAGGAAAGCAGGTAGTCGTCCTCGTCGAGGTCAAGGCGCGCTTCGACGAGGAGGCCAACATCAGTTGGGCCAAGATGCTGGAACGGGCCGGCTGCCACGTCGTCTACGGCTTGGTCGGTCTCAAGACACACTGCAAGGCGGCCCTCGTCGTACGCCGGGAAGGCGGCGGACTGCGCCGCTACTGCCACATCGGCACGGGCAACTACAACCCGAAGACGGCCCGGCTCTACGAGGATCTCGGCGTGCTCACCGCCGATCCTCGGGTGGGTGCCGACCTCACCGACCTGTTCAACGCACTGACCGGCTACTCGCGGCAGACCTCCTACCGCACCCTGCTGGTGGCGCCGTACGGCATCAGGACCGGCCTGCTCGAGCGGATCGAGCGCGAGATCGACCATGCGGTGGCCGGCCGGGAGTCCGGCATCGACGTCAAAATCAACTCGCTCGTGGACGAGCAGATCGTGGATGCGATGTACCGGGCGTCCAACGCCGGTGTG
>Ga0183260_10002497_pt1 | contig 15197 bp, 15 predicted proteins | sample AntDrymUQ4972206_2_FD_129768 | JGI IMG/M metagenome (GOLD analysis project Ga0183260, IMG submission 129768) | Polar desert sand microbial communities from Dry Valleys, Antarctica - metaG UQ497 (22.06) (version 2) (version 2) | ecosystem: Environmental > Terrestrial > Soil > Desert | place... | reverse complement strand
GTCGCGCTTGACCTGGTCCTGCAGGTCCAGCTTCCAGTCGAACCCGATCGCGCCGGGGATGTGCGCCTCCCGGTAGAGCGCGGGGTTCTCGTCGACCTCGACGATCCGGATGCTGTCGTCGTCGAGGTGGTCCTCGACCCACTGGGTGTCCACGAGCACGTCGCTGGCGTAGTCGGCCATCGGTAGCTCCTTCCTAATTCCTACCGGCTTTGACGGTTTTACGGATCATAGCCCGAGCAGCCGGTCCACCGACGCGTGGGCGGAGGCCAGCCAGGCGGCATGGTCGAGCGGGTCGGCGGTGAGCACCTCCAGCGGGATCTGCCAGGTCTCCGCCGCCGCGCGGGCCACCTGCTCGCCCTCGGGCAGCGAGCCTTCGTAGACGACGCCGCGCACCGGCGTGTCGACGAGCTTCTCCCACAGCATCCGCAGCCGCCCCGCGTGCAGCTCGGGGACGGGGAGCGTGCCCATCAGCCAGCACACGACGGTCACGCCGGAGAGCGCGCCCATCAGCGTGCCGATGCGGTCGGGGTCGCCGGCGTAGGGCTCGGCGCCGGCGGCGCGGATCGCGTCCGCGTGAGCGCGATCGCGCGTCGTGCCGCGGACCGCGTGGCCGGCCGCCACCAGCTCCGCGGCCAGCGCCCGCCCGCGGCAGCCGCAGGGCACGATCAGGATCCGGGCCACCGGTCTACTCCTCGGGCTGCTGCTCGCGGTAGCGCGAGCGCTGCTCGGCCAGCTCCTCGCGGTGGCGCCGCACGCTGGCCTCGATATCCTCCTCGTCGCGCTCGGGCAGGCCGCGCCTGCGCCGCAGCTCGTTCTGCGCCTCGATCATCTGCGTGATGTCGTCTATGTCGTTCTGGGCCTCGACCTCGGGCGAGCGCGTGGGCTTCCAGTCGAGGATGTCGAGCGCCGAGCGCTTGGAGAACACCCCGAGCAGCAGCACGAAGATCACGAAGAAGGCCAGCGTGCCCCCGAAGATGACGGTGAACGGGTCCAGGTCCGTAATACTCGCACCGGTGAGCGCGGCGCCGAAGGTCATTGGGGTGCTTGGCGCGGGGACGATGGGCGCGGGGATCGCGCAACTCGCCGCGCAGGCCGGTGCGCGGACGCTGCTGCACGACCCCGCGGGCGAGGCGCTCGAGCGCGGGCTGGCGGGCGCGCGGGAGCGCCTGGAACGCGGCGTCGAGAAGGGCCGCCTGCAGCGCGAGCGGCTCGGCTCGCTCGAGCCGGCGGCCGAGCTCGCCGGCCTGGCGCAGGCGCAGCTGGTGATCGAGGCGGCGCCCGAGGACCTCGAGCTCAAGCGGCGCCTGTTCACCGAGCTGGCCGGGCACGTCGCCGGCGACTGCGTGCTCGCCACCAACACCTCGTCGCTGAGCGTGACCGAGCTCGCCGCCGGCGTGCCTGGGCCGGAGCGCGTGGTCGGCATGCACTTCTTCAACCCGCCGCCGGTGATGAAGCTGCTCGAGCTGGTGGCCGGCGAGCGCTCGGGGACGGCCGCGCTGGGCGTCGCCCGCGCCGCCGGCGAGGCGATGGGCCGGCACGTGATCGACGCGGCCGACGGCGTCGGCTTCCTCGTGAACCGCTGCAACCGGCCGTTCGGGCTGGAGGGGCTGCGGCTCGTCGAGCAGCGCCTCGCGACGCCCGAGCAGGTCGATCGCATCTGCCGCATGGCGGGCGGCTTCCGGATGGGGCCGTTCGAGCTGATGGACCTGGTCGGGATCGACGTCGGCTTCACGATCTCGCAGTCGTTCTTCCGCCAGTCCTACGGCGAGCCGCGCTGGCGGCCGTCGCCGCTCGCCGCCCGCGCGGTCGCCGCCGGGCGGCACGGGCGCAAGACCGGCGAGGGCTGGTACCGCTACCCGGACGGCCCGCCGGAGGACCCGGAGCCGCCCGCGCCGGGCGGCGGTGACGGGCTGGTGGTGATCGCCGGCGAGAGCGAGCTGGCCGAGCGGCTGGCGATCGCCGCCGCCGAGGCCAGCTGGGACGTCGCCGAGCCCGCCGGCTCCGAGGGCGAGGTGCCGTTCCTGATCCTGGACTGCGGCGGCGCGGACGGCGACCCGCCATTGCAGGGCGGGCCACAGCTGCTGCTGTGCGACGCCGCCCCGCTGGCGGAGCAGGACCCGAGCGGCCCGTCGGCGGGCTTCCACCTGCTGCCGCCGTTCGGCTCGCTCGCGGAGCTGACCTCGACGCCGTCGACCGCGCCCGCCACGCTGGCCGCCGCGGAGCACTTCTTCGCCACGCTCGGGATGGTCTGCGAGCACGTCGGCGACGCCCCCGGGCTGGTGCTCGGGCGGATCGTCGCGCAGCTCGTCAACGAGGCGGCGTTCGCCGTCGGCGAGGGCGTCGGCTCGCCCGCCGACGTCGACGCCGGCATGGTGCTCGGGCTCAACCACCCGCGCGGCCCGCTCGAGTGGGGCGACGAGATCGGCCCGGCCGAGGTGCACGGCCTGCTCACGGCGCTGCAGGAGGAGTACCGTGAGGAGCGCTACCGGCCCGCTCCCGAGCTGCTCCGCGCGGCGCGGACGGGCGAGCCGCTCCGACCGGACGGCTAGCGTGTTCACTTGCGCGTGCCCCGCCCTCGCCTGATCCTCGCTCCGCTCGCGGCCGCCGCCCTGCTCGCCGCCGCGGCCCCTGCCCATGCCGGCTTCCGCACGATCGCCGAGCCGCTGCAGCTTCCCGGCGACGCCGCCGCCGCCGGCGTCCGCGCCGACCGCGCCACCTGGCTGGTGGGCGCCTGCCCCGGCGCGGGCGCGCAGGCCGCCGCGCGCGGCTTCGCGGCGCGGCGCATCGGCCCGGCCTCCAGCGGTGACTACGTGGTCGCCCGCCGTCACGCGCGGTCGTTCGCCGGGGCGCTGCGCAGCCGCGGGCTGCTCGTCTACGCGCAGGGCAACGGCCTTGCCGTGATCACGCAGGCGGTGCGCGACGACCCGCTGTCGGCCCCGCCGAACGCCTGGCGTTCCGCGGTCGCCGACCCGGACCTCACGCCGCCGCCGGTCGCGGACACCAGCCCGCTGATCGCCCTGCTCGACACGCGGCTCGACGAGACGCACCCCGAGTTCGGCGGCAGCCGGGTGACCACCCGCGGCGACCGGCCGCTCGTGGACCTGCACGGCACCGCCACCGCCGCGGTGGCCGCCGCCCCGGCCAACGGCGTCGGGATCCTCGGCGTCTGGCCGGGCGCGCGAGCGCTCAACGTCCCGCTGCCGCCGGACCGCCTCACCTGCGCGGCCTCCGCGGCCGGCGTGCACAAGGCGATCGACGCGGGCGCCGCGGTGATCAACATGAGCTACGGCTCGTGCAGCCTGTGCGTCGCCGAGTACCGCGCCCTGCAGCGCGCGGTGCGGCGCGGCATCATCGCCGTGGCGGCGGCCGGCAACGAGTTCGGCGACGGCAACCCGCCGGAGTTCCCCGCCTCGCTGCCGCACGTGCTCACGGTCGCGGCCGTCAACGCGCGGCTCGACAGCTCGGCGTTCTCCAACCGCAACGCCGCGGTCGACCTGAGCGCGCCGGGGGAGAACATCATGACCGCGGTGCCGCCGGCGTTCGACGAGGACGGCACCGTGGACGGCTTCCAGCGGCTCGACGGGACGAGCTTCTCGGCGCCGATGGTCTCCGCCGCGGTCGCCTGGGTGCGCCAGGCGCGGCCGGAGCTCTCCCCCGACCAGGTCGCGCAGGTCGTGCGCCTGTCCGCCCGCGACCTCGGCCGCAAGGGCTTCGACGACGACACCGGGTTCGGGCTGCTCGACGTCGGCGCGGCGCTCTCCAAGCCGCCGCCGCCGCGCGACCCGCTCGAGCCCAACGACGACATGGCGTTCGTCAACGGCCGCGCCTTCGGCAAGCCCAGCCCGGCCGTGTTCGGTGGCCGTGGTAGCGCGCGGGTGGTCGGCCTGGTCGACGCCTACGAGGACCCGGCCGACGTCTACCGGGTCAGGCTCCGCCCCCGCTCGCGCGTGCGCGTGACCGCCACGCCGGCGTTCGGCGATCCCGTGCTGGTGGGCTTCAAGCCAGGCACGACCTCGTTGCGCCGGCGCGCGCTGCAGACGTCGCGGCGCAAGGGCTCGCGCACGGAGCGGATCACGCTGCGCAACCGCTCCGGCCGCGCCCGCACGTTCTTCGTGGCGCTCGGCGTCCAGCGCGGCGGGCGCAGCCTGGACGCCGGCTACCGGCTGACGATCAGGCGCTAGGGCTGGACGCCGAGGGCAGCCACTGCTCCTCGGCGAGGTCGCCCGTGCCCTCGAGCGCGGCGGGGGTGGGGACGGCCGGGTTGTCGCGCAGGTACCACTCGGCGTCCAGCGCGGCCTGACAGCCGGAGCCGGCGGCGGTGATGGCCTGGCGGTACGTGTGGTCGACGAGGTCGCCGGCGGCGAAGACGCCCGGCAGGTTCGTGCGCGTGGACTTGCCCTCCGTCGCGACGTAGCCGTCCTCGTCGGTCGCGACGAGGCCGTCGACGATCTCCGACTGCGGCTCGTGGCCGATCGCGATGAAGGCGCCGTCCATCGGCAGCTCGCGATGCTCGCCGGTCTCGATGTTGCGCAGCCGCGCGCGGTCGAGCGCGCCGCTGTCTCCGGCGAGGAACTCCTCGACCACGAACGGCGTCAGGAACTCGATGTTGTCGGTGTTCCGCGCACGCTCGAGCATGATCTTCGAGGCGCGGAACTCGGCCCGGCGGTTGACGATCACGACCTTGGAGGAGAACTTGGCCAGGAAGATGGCCTCTTCCATCGCCGAGTCCCCGCCGCCGACGATGATCGTCGCGCGGTCCTTGAAGAACGCGGCGTCGCAGGTGGCGCAGTAGGACACCCCGCGCCCGTTGGCGAGCTCCTCCTCCCCCGGCACGTCCAGCTTCTTGTGCTCGGCGCCCATCGCGAGGATCACCGAGCGCGCCTGGTAGCGCTCGTCGTCGACCCAGACGGTGTGCGGCTCGCCCTCGGCGCCCGGCTCGAAGCGGGTGGCGTTGTCGGTGATGAAGCGCGTGCCGAAGCGCTCGGCCTGGTCGCGCAGGTCCTGCATCATCTGCGGGCCCATCACGCCCTGCGGATAGCCCGGATAGTTCTCGACATCGGTCGTCTGCTGCAGCAGGCCGCCCCACAGGAAGCCCTCGATGACGAGGGGCTGCAGGTTGGCGCGCGCGGTGTAGAGCGCGGCCGTGTAGCCGGCTGGTCCGCTTCCGATGATGATCACGTTCTCGACGTCGGGCATCCTCTCCGCTTCCTTTACTTCACTTTGTATAGTGAGTCTAGCGCTTCGGACAAGTGTTACGTCCGCGCGGCGGCCATGCGCTCGTGCCGCCAGCTCTCGACCGTCCGGCGGAGCTGGAAGTAGGCGATCACGCCGGGGATCATCGGCAGCCAGAAGGTGACGCCGCGGAACAGCAGCACGGCCACGACGGCCTGGCCCGCGTCGACGCCGAACGCCGCGAGCGCGGCGATCATGCCGCCCTCGACCCCGCCGACGCCGCCGGGCAGCGGCAGCAGGTTTCCGAACATGCCGACGAAGAAGGCCATCGTCACCACGGCGACCGGCGGAGCGTCGCCGAAGGCGCGGAAACCGGCCCACAGCACGCCGACCTGGAACGCCCAGAAGAACACCGCTCCGGCCAGCGCGGGGTCGGGGTGGCGGATGTGCCGGAGCGCGTCGCGCATCCCGGCCGAGACCGAGGCGGGCAGGTTGGCCAGCCGCTGCGCCCAGTGGCCGAGGCGGCCGCGGCGGCGCGCGAACCCCTCGAGGCGCCGCTGCAGGTCGGTCGGCACCAGCACGGTCGAGACGCCGATCGCCGTCAGCAGCACCGCGACCCCGGCCGGCACGACGGTCAGGCCGAACGGTGCCTCGCCGGGGAGCAGCCCCAGCCGCAGGCCGAGCCCGCAGACGATCAGCGCGGCCATGTAGGGGAAGTAGGTGAGGACCAGGAAGGTCAGCGTCTTGTCGGCCACCAGGCGCTTGCCCATCCCGGCGCGCCGCAGCGCCCAGGCGGTCAGCACGAGCCCGCCCGCCCCGCCGGCCGCGAAGATCCGCGACGCCGCCAGCCCCGCCATCGTGATCTGGTAGCTCGCGCTCCAGTCGATGCGCGAGGCGCCCGCGCGCATGAAGATGCCGCGGAACATCGCCACGTAGCTGACGAACATCCCGAACCCGAACAGCAGCGCGAGGAACGTCCAATACGGGCTGCCGTCCTCGATCCGCTGCCAGGTGTCCTCCAGCCCGGCGAGCTGGGGCAGCAGCAGGTAGAGCGCGGCGATCGAGAGCACCAGGAACGCGCCGAGCCCGAGCGCGCTGCGGCGGTTGATCTCCAGCCCGTGGCCCTCGTCCGCCTCGGGCGGCATGACGTCGTGGTGGAGCGCGAGCTCTGGCGGGGCGACGCGCTCCGTGCGATCGGTGTGGGTCTCGCTCATGCGGCGGCCCTCCGCTCGAGCGCGCGCACGGCGCCGCTCACCGTCCGTGCCAGCGGGGTGGCGGCCGGCGTGGCGCGGCGGATGCCCTCCGCGAGCGCGAGGCCGGCGGCCAGGTCGACGACGTAGTGCTCGCCGAGGTAGACGAGCGCGGTGCCGAGCAGCACCGCGTAGGCCCAGGCGAGAGGAGCCGCGGCCGCGCCGCTGTCGGAGAGGACGTGCGCGGCCGTCACGGAGGTGGCGAAGTGCAGCGACGGCATGGCAGCGAGGGGGTTTCCCCCGAGGAAACCGTACAGAGGCGCCCAACCCGACCTCCAGAAGTGCTCGCCGTACTCGAACATCACGCGGCGCAGCTCCGGTGTGCGGCCGTCGGCCATCAGGCCCTGCGCGGCGGCGTACCACGGCGGGGCGGTCGGGATCGCCCAGTAGCCGATCAGGCCGACGTCGAACGTCCCGTAGATCTGCGTCGCCCCGCGCGCGAAGTGCTCGGGACGCCGCAGGAGCAGGTACGCGACGGTGCCGTGGGGGAACAGGAACCACAGCCAGTGCGACCACACGAGCACCTTCTCCCACGTCCGGAACGCGCCGGGCGTGGCGAGCGCGCGCTGCAGGCGCAGCGTCGGGGTGGTGCCGAGGCCGAGCGCGCGGTCCGCGCGCACGGGGTACGCGACGCGCACCCTGCGCTCGAGGGCGGCCGGATCGTCGTTGGGCATCTGGTAGGTCGCCACATAGGCCCACATCTGCAGAACGCAGACGCCGGCGTCGCGGCCGCGCGAGCGCGGCACGAGCACGCACAAGGCCAATGGCCCGAGGGCGGCCGTCCCTGTCACCACCGGCGGCGGGAGCCGGAGGCGACGGCGAACGAGCGGCGCCGCCACCGCGGCGGCGATCGCCGCCCCCGCGGCCGCGCGGATGGCGGGGGACGGGCGCACCCGCCCGAGGATATGGACGGCCGCGGACGCTGTTTATGGGGTTACCCGCCCTTCGTTGGCTGGGGTTGGCCCGTCGGTGGCGGGTGCTGCCGCGCTCGCGTTCCTCGCGGCGCCTGCTGCGGCTGGGTGAGGGGGTGGTTGGACGGGCGTCTCTGGCGGCTTTGCGCCGTCAACGTCGTGCGCGGCCCTCCGCGAGTCGGCCCTCCCGACGTTGACCGCGATTATCGAGGTCAACGTCGTGCGCGGCCCTCCGCGCGCCGACCCTCCCGACGTTGCCGCGGTAGGTCGACCAACGTCGAACCGCTCCCGCCGCTGCAGGGCGCTTCGACGTTGAGGACGCATACGGTCCCGAACGTCGAACCGCTCCACTCACGGCCCGGCGGTTCGACGCTGGCAGACGAACGCCCCGGCCCGGAACCTAGACCACCCTCCCTACAAGCGCAGTTCTTCGGCCCGGCACTACCTCCCGGCCCGGAGCCGCCCCCCGGGCCCGGAGCCACCTCCCGCCCGGAGCCGCCGCCCGGCCGGCACCACCCGGCGGACTACGAGGACGCGGGAACGCCGGCGGCGGCCACGAGCGAGCGGACGATGCCGCTGCGGGGGTCGACCTCGGGGTGCCACTGGACGCCGAGCGCGTACGTGCGGCCCGGCACCTCGATCGCCTCGACGAGGTCGTCGAGCACGCTCCAGCCGCTCTCGACGAGGCCCTCGCCGATGCGGTCGACGCCCTGGTGATGGTGGGACTTGGTCGCGTGGACGGTCTCGCCGGCCGCGCGGGCGGCCAGGGAGCTCTCCGCAAGCCGCACGTCGTGGTCGGCGTTGTCGAAGGAGCCGAGCGAGCGGCGGTGGTCCGTGTGGCCGACGTCCTCGGGCAGGTGCTGGTTCAGCGTCCCGCCCAGCGCGACGTTGAGGAGCTGCATCCCACGGCAGATGCCCAGCAGCGGCACGTCGCGCTCCAGTGCCCGCCGCGTCAGCGCGATCTCGACCGCGTCGCGCTCCGGGCGCGTGTTGATGGTGCAGCGGTGGCGCTCGGCGCCGTAGGAGCTCGGGTCGATGTCGGCGCCGCCGGCCAGCACCAGCGCGTCGAGCGCATCGAGGATGTCGTCCGGGTGCTCGGCCAGCCACAGGTCCGGCGGGAGCATCACCGCGATGCCGCCCGCCTCGCGCAGCGCGTCGGCGTACGAGCGCGAGAGCAGGAAGGCCTCCTGGTCCCAGACGGTCCAGCGCGCGCGCTCCACGGCGGCGCAGAGCCCGATCCTCGGCCGGCGAAGGTCGTTGGCCATGCCATCGACGTTACCCCACCGCCAACACCCGACACGCGGGATGGGCGGCGGGCTCGCCCGCCTGCGGCGACCCGGGCGCTCGAGGCCGACACGCGGGATGGGCGGCGGGCTCGGCCGGCCGCGGCGAACCCGGCTCGCACGGACCGGACCCGTAGGATCGCGCCGATGACCTACGAAACCGTCGACGTGGAGCGCCGCGGCGGCGAGCTGCGCATCACGCTCAACCGCCCCGAGGCGATGAACGCCTGGAACACGCAACTGGGCGAGGACCTGCGCGCGGCCGTCGAGCAGGCGGCCTCCGACGACGCCGTGCGCGCCGTGGTCGTCACCGGCGCCGGCCGCGCGTTCTCCTCCGGCGCGGACCTGAAGGCCGGCTTCGAGCCCACCGAGCAGGGCCATCCCGACGTCGAGACCGCGCTCAAGGAGCGCTACCACCCGATCATCACCGGGCTGCGCACGATGCCCAAGCCGGTCCTGGCGGCCGTCAACGGGCCGGCGGTCGGAATCGGGCTCTCGCTCGCGCTCGCCGCCGACCTCGTGATCGCGCGCGAGAGCGCCTACTTCCTGCTCGCCTTCGTGAACATCGGCCTCGTGCCCGACGGCGGCTCGTCGCTGATGGTGCCCGAGCGCGTCGGGTTCGCGCGCGCGAGCGAGATGGCGCTGCTCGGCGAGAGGGTCCCCGCGCGCCAGGCGCTCGAGTGGGGCCTGATCAACCGCGTGGCGGCCGACGAGGACTTCGACGCCGAGGTCGACGCGCTCGCACAGCGGCTGGCCGGCGGCCCCACGCGCTCCTACGCCGGCAGCAAGCGCCAGCTCAACGAGTGGCTCTTCTCACAGATGGACCGCCAGCTCGACCTCGAGGCGACGGTTCAGCAGGAATCGGCCGCTTCGGGCGACTTCCAGGAGGGCATCCAGGCCTTCCTGGAGAAGCGCCCGCCCGCGTTCGAAGGGCGCTGAGGGGGCCCCTACGGTCAGCTGATCGGCCGCGCGCCGCCCGGTCGCGCCAGCTGCGGCCCTCTTCGGCCTGCACGCTCCATATACTCCGCCGCCGCATGCCCAAGGTGCTCCTCACCCGTGGCCTGGCCGCCGCCGTGCTGGGCCTCGCCCTGGCGCCCGCGGCGGCGCAGGCCGGGTGGCTGTTCCCCGAGAAGGGCGGCTCACCCAACGCGGACAAGATCTGGACTCTCTACCTGCTGATCTTCGTCCTGGCGAGCGTGGTGTTCCTGGGCGTCGGCGGCGCGCTGCTGTGGGCGATGGTCAAGTTCCGTGCCCGCAAGGGCGCGGTCGCCGCCCAGATCCACGGCAACACGCGCCTGGAGATCGGCTGGACCGTCGGCGCGTTCCTGATCCTCGTCTTCATCACGGTCTTCACCTTCATCACGCTGCCGGGCATCAAGAACCCGCCGGCCTCGGACATCGACGCGAGCGGCAACCCGGTGACGGCCTCCAACCTGCTCTACGCCTCCACCGACCAGCCGGCACCGCCGGAGGGCAGCGCGAGCCTCAACATCCGGGTCGACGGCCAGCAGTACGTCTGGCGCTACCAGTACCCCCGCGGCGACAAGGAGATCTTCGCCTACGTAGACATGGTGGTGCCCGTGGGGATGACCGTGACGCTGGACATCACGGCCGACGACGTCGCGCACTCGTGGTGGATCCCGAAGCTCGGCGGCAAGATGGACGCCGTGCCGGGCTACGTCAACAAGACGTGGTTCAAGATCCCGGACAGCGCGATCGCCCCGGGCCAGAAATCGGTCGTCTTCGAAGGGCAGTGCGCCGAGCTGTGCGGCCGCAACCACGCCAACATGCTCGCCCGCGTGATCGGCATGCGCTTCCCGGACTACAAGGCCTGGGTCGAGCGCAAGGCGGCCGAGATCAAGCAGGCCCGCGAGCAGGCCGCCGAGACCCGCAAGCGGCTCCAGGAAGAGCAGGGCGGCTAGCCGGCCGGCCCGAACCGGCCCACCCCGACACGACATGGCGACGACCTCCTCCACCGAGACCACCGAGACCTCCGAGCGCACCGCGCTGCCGATCCTCGAGCGGCCCGTGCCGCACATCATCTCCCACGCGGCCGAGCGCGAGCGCACGGGCTTCACCTCGTGGTTCACGACCACCGATCACAAGAAGATCGGGATCCTCTACCTCTACACGGTCCTCGTCTTCTTCGTGCTGGGCGGCATCGAGGCGCTGCTGATCCGGATCCAGCTGGGCGCTCCGGAGAACACGTTCGTCACGCCGGAGATCTACAACCAGCTGTTCACGATGCACGGCACGACGATGATCTTCCTGGTCATCGTGCCGGTGTGGGCGGGCTTCGCGAACTACCTGCTGCCGCTGATGATCGGCGCCCGCGACGTGGCCTTCCCGCGCCTGAACGCCTGGTCGTACTGGATGTTCCTGTTCGGCGGCCTGGCCCTGTACGCCTCGTTCTTCTTCAGCCCGCCCGAAGCCGGCTGGTTCTCCTACGTCCCGCTCTCGTCGAAGGACTACACGCCCTCCAACGGCCAAGAGGCGTGGATCTACATGGTCCACCTCACCGGCCTGGCCTCGATCCTCGGCGCGATCAACTTCATCGCCACGATCCACAACATGCGCGCGCCGGGCATGGGCTGGGGCCGCCTGCCGCTGTTCGTCTGGACGATCCTGATCTACGCGTACCTGATCGTCCTGGCCCTGTCGTCGCTGGCCGCCACGGTCACGATGCTGCTGCTGGACCGCAACTTCGGCACCCGCTTCTTCGATCCCAACGAGGGCGGGTCGGCGCTGCTGTGGCAGCACCTGTTCTGGTTCTTCGGCCACCCGGAGGTCTACATCCTCGTGCTGCCGGCCTTTGGTGTCTTCTCCGAGGTCCTGCCGGTGTTCGCGCGCAAGCCGATCTTCGGCTACAAGGCGATCGCCGCGGCCACCGCCGGCATCGCCTTCCTCGGCGTGCTCGTGTGGGCGCACCACATGTTCTCGACGCCGATGTCGACCGTCGTGCTGGCGTTCTTCATGCTCTCGAGCTTCCTGATCGCCGTGCCGACGGGCGTGAAGATCTTCAACTGGATCGCGACACTGTGGCGCGGTACGGTCGAGTACAGCGTGGCGCTGCTCTATTGCGTCGGCGGCATCTTCACGTTCCTGATGGGCGGCATCACCGGCATCTTCCTCGCCGTCTTCCCGATCGACTGGCAGCTGACGGACACCTACTTCGTGGTGGCCCACTTCCACTACACGGCGTTCGGCGCGAGCGCGTTCGGCATGGTCGCCGCGCTGTACTTCTGGTTCCCGAAGATGAGCGGCCGGATGCTCAACGAGGCGCTCGGCAAGGTCTCCTTCGTCTTCTTCTTCGTCGGCTTCCACCTGACGTTCCTGATCCAGCACTCGGCCGGGCTCGACGGCATGCCGCGGCGCATCTACGAGTACAGCGACCAGTCGGGCTGGCAGATCTACAACCTGATCTCGACGTTCGGCGCCTTCCTGATCGCCTTCGGCGTGCTGCTGACGATCGTCAACCTGGTCCGCTCGATCAAGAAGGGCACGATCGCGGGCCCCGACCCGTGGAAGGCCAACACGCTCGAGTGGTTCACGCCGTCCCCGCCGCCGGAGAACAACTTCGACGTGGTGCCGCGTGTGCGCTCGGTCGAGCCGATGAAGGACATCCGCCGGCAGGTGGAGCAGCAGACCGGCGCGGTGCAGCACTACGAGTCCGGCAAGCCGCTCGTACGGCGATGACGAGCCTCGGAGCCCCCACGACGCTGGCGATCGGCGGCGCCCGCCAGGTGCTCGCCGACTACGCCACACTGACCAAGCCGCGGGTGCAGCTCCTGCTGCTGCTGACCACGGTGAGCACGATGTACGTGGCGGGCGACCCGTCGCTCAGCCTGGTCCTGCTGACCTGCCTCGGCGGGTCGCTGTCGGCCGGTGGCGCGGGGGCGGTCAACCACTACTACGACCGCGACATCGACGCGCAGATGGCCCGCACGGCGACGCGGCCGGTGCCCGCGGGGCGCGTGCGGCCCGGCGCGGCGCTGGCCTACGGCGTGACGCTGCAGGCGCTCTCCTTCCTCGTGCTCGCGCTGGCGGTCAACCTGCTGAGCGCGCTCCTCGCGCTGTGCGGCTTCCTCGGCTACGTGTTCGTCTACACGATGTGGCTCAAGCGCACGACGCCGCAGAACATCGTGATCGGCGGCGCGGCCGGGGCCGTTCCGCCCCTGGTGGGCTGGGCCGCCGTGACGGGCTCCGTCGACCCCGCGGCCTGGTACCTGTTCGCGATCGTCTTCTACTGGACGCCGCCGCACTTCTGGGCGCTGTCGCTGCTGATGAAGGACGAGTACGCGCGCGTGGGCGTGCCGATGATGCCGGTGGTCCACGGCGAGGTCGAGACGCGGCGCCAGATCCTCCTCTACACCGGTCTGCTGGTCGTTCTGACAATGCTGCCCGTCGTGTTCGGCTTCTTCGGCGCGCTGTACGCCGTCGGCGCCGCGGGGCTCGGAGCCGCCTTCCTGGTGCTGGCGCTGCGGCTGCAGCGCCGCGCGGACCGCCCCAGCGCCCTGCGGACCTACCTGTTCTCGCTCGCCTATCTCGCGCTGCTCTTCGGCGCGATGGTCGCCGACGCGCGGCTGTAGAATCCGCGCCCATGGACCGCCGCCTCGCGCGCCGCAACCTGCGCACCGCCATGATCACCGCGATCATCGCCCTGATCATGTTCGCGCTGACCTTCGTCGCCGCCGCGCTCTACGTCGCATGATCGATCCCGAGCACCGCACCGCGCCGCCGGTGGGCGAGGAGATCCACATGCCGGCGCCGAGCATCGTCCCCGTGATCAACGCCGCGGCGCTGGCGATCGCGATCGTGGCGATCACGATCTCCTGGGTCGTGGTCGGGGCCGCGCTCGTCGTCTTCCTGGCCACGACGGTCAAGTGGGTCCTCGACGTCCGCCGTGACATCGCCGACCTGCCGCTCGAGCACGATCACTGACTGGCGCAGTCGGCCGCGGCACCCGTAGAGTCCCGCTCGTGGTCACCCACCTGGAGGAGGGACCCAACGGGGCGCCCGCGCTCGCCGCTCGCTACGCCGCCGCCTTCGCGGCGTACCTGAGCGACCGCGGGGAGCGCGGACTGGGGGCCGCGTACGACCTGGGGCGCGAGGCCGTCGCGGCCCATCTGAGCGTGCTCGACCTCGCCGAGGCCCACCACGAGGCGCTGCGCGGGGCGCTGGCCGCCGAGCCCGACCAGCCGACGGAGGCCACGCTGCAGGCGGCCGCGGACTTCCTGCGCGAGAGCCTGTCGATCTTCGAGAGCGTCCACCGCGGCTACACGGAGGTCCAGGAGGTGGCGCGGCTCGAGCACCAGCACGTCGACCAGCTGCGCGCGCTGGCCGACGCCTCGGTGGCGATCAACTCCTCGCTCGGGGTGGAGGAGATCCTCCAGCTCACCGCCGACGCGGCGCGGGGGATCGTCGGCGTCGAGCGGGCGTCGGTGGCGGTGATGGCCTCCAGCTCCCGCCTGCCGCCGCTGACGGCCACCTCGCCGCAGCAGCTCGGCGAGGGCCCGGCCGAGCCGGCCCGCCTGAGCGCCCGCCTGACCGACCGCGGCCGCGAGCTCGGCGCCATCGAGCTCGTGGACGAGCCCGGCCGCGAGTTCACCGCCCGCGACGAGGCGATCCTCGCCCAGCTCGCCGGGCTGTCGTCCGTGGCGATCTCCAACGCGCGCCTCTACGAGCGCGAGCGCACGATCGCCCGCACCCTGCAGCGCAGCCTGCGCCCGGGCGCGCTGCCGGAGGTGCCGGGCCTCGCCGCGGCGGTGCGCTTCCGCCCCGCCGGCGAGAGCATCGAGCTGGGCGGCGACTTCTACGACCTCTACAGGGCGCGCGACGGCGGCTGGGCCGCGCTGATCGGCGACGTCCAGGGCAAGGGGCCGGACGCGGCGGCGGTCACCGCGCTCGCGCGCCACACGCTGCGGGCCGCCGCCGCGTACGAGCACTCCCCCAGCGCCGTGCTCTCGCTGCTGCACCGCGCGCTGCGCGAGCAGCGCTCCGACGACCGCTTCATCACGGTCGCCTACGCGCACATGCAGATCGCCGTCGAGCACGTGCGGCTCGAGCTGGCCTGCGGCGGCCACCCGCTCCCGCTCGTGGTCCACCCCGACGGCAGCGTCGACGCCGTCGGCCGGCTCGGCACCCTGCTCGGCACCGACATCGACCCGCTGCTGGCCGACGTCACGGTGGAGCTGGAGATGGGCGACGTGCTGGTGCTCTACACGGACGGCGTCACCGAGGTGCGCCGGCAGCGCACGGAGGTGTTCGGCACCCGCGAGCTGACCGAGCTGCTGAGCACGTGCGGCGGCCTGGAGCCCTCCGAAGTCGCCGACCGCGTCGAGGCCGCGGTCGTCACCGCGTCCGAGGGCCGCCTGCGCGACGACGTGGCGATCCTGGCCTTCGGCCCGACGCACCAGCCTCCGGAGCGGCCTGGGATACTCCCCGGCGGCCCAGCAACGAAGGAGACGCATGGCTGACCATCCGGACGCAGCCGCCGGCATGACGAACGGCTCCCAGGAGACCAGCGCCGACCTGCTCAAGGAGCTGGTCGCGCACCTGAGCGCCAACCGGACGAACCTGCG
>Ga0183260_10002496_pt1 | contig 15199 bp, 17 predicted proteins | sample AntDrymUQ4972206_2_FD_129768 | JGI IMG/M metagenome (GOLD analysis project Ga0183260, IMG submission 129768) | Polar desert sand microbial communities from Dry Valleys, Antarctica - metaG UQ497 (22.06) (version 2) (version 2) | ecosystem: Environmental > Terrestrial > Soil > Desert | place... | reverse complement strand
GCGCAGCTCGATCACGCGGTCCTGCTCGAGCGCCCGGCGGGCCATCGGCGCCGACTCCATCGTGATGTGGACATCGTCGAAGGTCTCCAGGGAGATGCCGCGCGCGCCGGTCGGGCGCGCCCGCCGCTGTGCATCGTCGTAGCTGAAGATGACCGCCCGCTGCATGCCCGTGAGGTCGCAGACCGCGCCCGCCAGGCGCGAGTAGAACTCGGTCCCCTCCGCGGACTCGTCGGTCTGCGAGAGAACGTCGACGAGCAGGTCGACCGTGGCGATCGCGGCGGCGGGACGCTGGTCGTCGGTGCGGGAGCCGTCTGCGTGCACGTCCTGATCCTCTCGCATCGACTGTGTGAGTGAGCGCACAGAGGCCCGCAGACGCGTTTTGCGATGCGGCTGTGATGGCTAGTCTCTAGTGACGGCTTGGCGTCAGGCTCGGTTTCTCGTCTGCGTCCTCACTTTGCTCTCCGGATCCGCCGTCCCGGGGACACCTCTACTTGGATTGGATGTCGCATGAACGCTTCTCAGAAGAAGGTCGTGCAGTACCTCGCCGAAGCCCAGGCCAGCGAGCAGGCTCTGGTGCGCGTGCTGCAGTCGCAGATCGCCATGACGCCCCGCGGCGCCTACCGCACGGCCCTGGAGCAGCACCTGCGCCAGACGCGCGACCACGCCGCGCGCGTCGGCGAGCGCCTGCAGGAGCTGGGACAGACCGGCAATCCGCTGAGCGCCGTGGTCGGCGTCGTCGCCAAGGGCGTGGGGCAGGCGGTGGCCTTCGGCAAGACGCCATACGACCTGGTGCGCGGCTCCGGCGGCGAGGAGAAGGTGCTCAAGAACGCCAAGGACGCCTACGCCTCAGAGGCTCTGGAGATCGCCACGTACACGGCGATCGAGCGCCTGGCCAGCGCCGTCGGCGACGAAGAGACGGCCAAGCTGGCCGCGGCGATCCGCGCCGACGAGGAGAAGATGCTCGAGCGCGTCCTGCGCGAGATCCCCAAGCTCACGGAGGCCGTCGTTCGCGCCGAGGTCAAGGGCAACCCGTCGTTCGACGCGACCACCACGGGCGCCGCCGATGCCGTCCGCGAGGCCGGCGACGCAGCGATCAACACGGCACGCGAGACCAGCGCACGGGCCAAGCGGACCACCCGCCAGGCCCGTAAGGTTCCGGGTGTCGCCCAGGCCGAGGGGCAGATCAAGGGCGCCGTCGCGTCCGAAGCCGACCTGGCCATTGCGCGCTATGACAAGCTCACCGCCGAGGAGATCAGCGGCAAGCTGGCCGAGCTCTCGCAGATCGATCTGGCCAAGATCGACTCCTACGAGCGCAAGAACCAGAACCGCACCACGATCCTCAGCCGCATCACCTCCCTGCGCGGCGACGAGCCGTGGGCCGGCTATGACGAGCTGACCGCCGACGAGGTGCAGGCCGTCCTCTCCGAGGGTGACGACGATCGCGTTGAGCAGGTTCGCTCCTACGAGCGCAGCCACAAGAACCGCGCCGGCGTCCTGAAGGCAGCCGAGCGCGAGCTCGCCAACGCCTAGAGCCTGACCGTGGGGGTTGTTCGCCCCTAAACCGCAGATCGCGAAGGGCCAGCGACAGCTGGCCCTTCGTCATTCAGGAGCAGCCGACCCATCTGCCGCGCGCGCTTGGCGGCGTCGCGGTCGCCCTCGCCGGCGGCGACGATCGAGCGAGCATCACGTTGATGAACGAGCAGCCCTCGAAGCCGGTTTGGTGAAGCCACTCGTCGAAGACGTCGAAGATCGCCAGCAGGCGCTCGCGAGGATCGGCCGCGCGCCGCTGCACCTCCGCCTGCAGCCAGTGCCGCGTCCACTGCTCCTCGCGGCGCTCGAGGTAGGCGAGCACGAGGGCCTCCTTGGAGGCGAAATGCCGGTAGAGCGTCATCCGCGCGACGCCCGACTGGCTGATGATCGCGTTGATCCCGACGCCGCGGATGCCGCGGCGCGAGAACAGGTCGTAGGCGGCATCGAGGATGCGCGTGCGGGCATCGGGGGCCGTTACTGCCATGTCCCGAGCCTAGCTCGTGCCGGTGCTTCAGGGGGTGCAGGTCGACTATGGTCTCGGCTGAGGGGAGACCAACCAGTCTCTAGTCCGCCATGCGAGGGAACGTGATGCAGCAGGCCGACACGAACGCGCGCTTCGTCATCGCGTTCGAGCAAGCGTGAGCGGCGCCTATCGCAGCGCCGATGACGCGCGCCACGGCCGGCCCCCCGCTTCATCGCCAACCAAGGAGGAGAACACATGATCATTCCCACTGAGCTCGTGGGGTCGTTGCCGCGGCCGATGAAGTTGCAGGAGGCCTACGCGGACTACGACGAGGGCAAGATCACCTGGGAGCAGCTCAAGGAGGAGCAGGACGCTGCCGCCGAGGACTCGATCAAGCGCCTCGAGGCGACCGGCGAGCCGATCGTCACCGACGGAGAGCAGCGCGAGTCGAGCTTTGCGACGTATCCGATCACGGACACCCTGGCCGGCACGGGCCTGGCCGACAACCTGGCCGGCGACGGGCAGTTCTTCGCGATCTTCGACGACGGCCATCACCGCCAGCTGCCGCGGCTGACGGGCGGCCCGTTTCGCTACAAGACGTTCGCCTCGGAGTTCGTCGAGAAGAACAAGGCGATCGCCTCGCACGACGTCAAGCAGGCGGTCATCGCCCCGTCGATGCTGATGCTGCTCTACCCGCTCGAGGAGGAGATCGAGGGCTACAGCCGCGAGCAGTTCCTCGACGACCTCTGCGACGAGGTCGAGAAGGACATCCGCAAGTGCTTCGACGCGGGCGCGGTGCGCGTCTCGATCGACTTCACCGAGGGCCGGCTGGCCAACAAGAACGACGCGCGCAACCCCTGGACCAACAAGGACATGCTGCAGGAGTTCATCGACCTCAACAACCGCGTGCTCGACCGCTTCTCCGCCGAGGAGCGCGCCAACATCGGCATTCACACCTGTCCCGGCGGCGACTGCGACTCGGTGCACTCCAAGGAGGTGCCCTACGAGAAGCTGCTGAGCAAGATGTTCCAGCTCAATGCCGGTTACTTCCTCATCCAGTGCTCCAGCGAAGATGACAAGGAGAACGTCTACCGCCTGTGCGGCGAGCACAGCCGCGACGACGCCGATGGCGTGCCCCAGGTGTGCTTCATGGGGGTCATCAACCCGCTCGACCCCACGGTCGAAACGCCCGAGCAGGTGCGCGACGATCTGATCCTCGCGGCGAAGTACATCCCCGTCGAGCGCCTGGGCGCGACGGACGACTGCGGCTTCTCGCCGTTCAGCCGCGACGTCAAGCCCAGTCACGGATCGCCGGACTTCGCGCGCGACATCGCGATGCAGAAGATCTCCGCGCGCCTGGAGGGTGTGGGCATGGCCCGCGAGCAGCTCGCGCCGGTGAGCGCCTGAGTCGACGACCGCTGCCGCGGCCGCCCCTGCGGGCGGTCGCGGGACAGCCCTCGGTGAGCCGCAAGCGGACCAGCCGATGCCCGTGATGGTCTCGATAGCCCCACCGCCACGGGCAGATGCGCCGGCCGTCGGGGCTCCTGGCAGGTCCGCGTGAGCTCCGGCTACCGTTTGGGTGGATGGATCGTCTGCCCACATGGCCGGTCGCCGCCGGCTCCCTGCTGCTCGGCTTCGGCGTCGCGCAGGCGACGGGCATCCGGCCGCTCGGCGGGATCGTCCTCGTCGCGGCCGCCACGTGGTGCACGTTGCGCTGGCGGCGTGCCGCCGGCGCCGGCCGCGCCGGCGTGCTGCTGGGCGTCTATGTCGCGGCATTCGCCGTCTCGCATCTGATTGCCGATACGCTCGGATCGTGGCCCGCCGTGCTGCTCGCGGCCGGCGTCACCGGCTTCGCCGCGTGGGAGCTCGCCGACGGCGGCGCAGCACGTCGCACGGCAGCCGTCTGACGTAGGTAGTCCGCACTGGGGCAGATCAACGATGACCCCGACTTCGTGGCGTCTGCGTATCCGCGCACTCCGACTGGCAGGACGTGCACCGCAGGTTCAACTCCAGCGGGGTCTTCGACAGCCCGTTCTCGCGGCGCGTCGGAATCTCCGAGTAGCGCAGCGGGGCTGTGCGCGCCGCCGGCGTGAGATCCTGATGCGCGGAATGGCGGCGCGCAAGACGATCGACGAGCTGCTGGTCGAGGCGCGCGCAAGCCTGGAGCGCGTCGGGCCGCAGGAGGCACGCCAAGCGGTGCGCGACGGGGCGCTGCTCATCGACATCCGCGCCGAGCATCAGCGCGCGGCGGACGGCGTCGTGCCCGAAGCGATCTGGTTTGAGCGCAACGTGCTCGAGTGGCGCTGCGATCCCAGCTCTGACGCGCGCGACGAGCGCGTCGGCGGCCTGGACCGTCACGTCATCGTGATGTGCGACGAGAGCTACACGTCGAGCCTCGCGGCTGCGGCGCTGCAGCAGCTCGGCTTCGCGCGGGCTACTGATCTCGACGGCGGCTTTCAGGCCTGGCGCGCGGCGGGGCTGCCCATCGATTCCGCGCCGTAGACCGATGCTCAGTGCTGCCCGTCGCCCGCGCTCAGCTTGAGCGCGTGGGGCAACATCGGCACGAGGACGTCGAGGCACTCGCGAACGGCCTTGGGATTGCCGGGCAGGTTGATGACGAGTGTCGTGCCGCGCTGGCCGGCGACGGCGCGCGACAGCCACGCGAGCGGCTGCCGGCGGGCGGTCTCGGCGCGCATCGCCTCGGCGATCCCGGGGGCCTCGCGATCGAGCACCGAGCGCGTGGCCTCGGGCGTGACGTCGCGCGGGGCGAGGCCAGTGCCACCGGAGGTCAAGATGAGGTCGGCCTGGTCGGCGAACTGAATGATCGCCGCGGCGATGTCGTCGTGCTCGTCGGGCACGAGCTGCGTGGCGATGACCTCGATGCCGGCCTCCTGGAGGATCTCGGTCATCTGCGTCGTCGTGGTGTCCTCGCGCGTCCCGGCCGAGCGCGTGTCGCTGATCGTCAGGAGCGCGGCGGTGGGCATCGGCGGTGCTTCTAGCCGCCGATTTGGCTCATGGTGCGGTGTGGTTGTGTGTAGCCGGGGTCGTTGACGTGGTGTTTGAGTTCTTTTTGCCAGACGGCGTCGCGGATGATCTGTTGGAGTTGGGGGTTGGTGGCGCCGTTGCGTAGGGGGGCGCGGAGGTCGGTTTCGTGCAGGCTGAACAGGCAGGTTCTGAGTTTGCCTTCGGCGGTGATGCGGATGCGGTTGCAGTCTGAGCAGAAGGGTTCTGAAACGGGGTTGATGAAGCCGATCGTGCCGTGGCCGTCTTTGAAGCGGTAGCTGCGCGCGGTCGCCGACGGTTCGCGCTCAAGCGCTTGGAGGGGGTAGACGGCGTGGATTGCTTGGCGGATCTCTTCGCCGGTGAGCACGCTTGAGGGGTCCCAGTTGTGATCGGCGTCCAGGGGCATGAACTCGATGAAGCGCACCTCGTAGGGATGCTCGCGGGCGAACTTGGCCATCGGCAGGATCTCGGTCTCGGTGAAGCCTCTGATCCCGACGGCGTTGATCTTGATCGGATGCGCCTGCGGGAACGCGGCGAGGACCTTCAGGCCGGCCAGGACTCGTGGCAGGCTGTCGCGCCTGGTGATCTCATAGAAGCGATCGCGCTGCAGCGAATCGATCGAGACGTTGAAGCGATTGACGCCCGCGGCGACCAGTGCCTGCGCGTCGCGCTCAAGCAAAAAGCCGTTGGTCGTCACGCTCAGATCCTGCACGCCGTCGACGGCGGCGAGCATCGCGGCCAGCCTGGGAAACTCGCGCCGCACCAACGGCTCGCCACCGGTCAACCGCACGTCACTGACGCCCATCGACGCCAACAACCCCACCAGGCGCTCGATCTCCTCAAAGCTCAGCACCTGATCGCGCTCAAGCCACTGAAGGCCCTCCGCCGGCATGCAGTACTGACAACGAAAATTACAACGATCAGTCACCGACACCCGCACATCACCAATCAACCGACCATGCCCATCCACCAACCGCTCAACCACACTCATCGCGCCTCCAGACGCCGGAACGCCCGCCGCGCTTCTCGAGCAACTCGACACGCTCGATGACGACCCCACGCTCGATCCCCTTGACCATGTCGTAGACGCACAGCGCCCCCGCGGAGGCTCCGACCATCGCCTCCATCTCCACGCCCGTGCGCGCGCTCACGCGCGCCGTCGTGGTGACGCCGACCTCGCCCGCGGCCGCGTCGACGTCTATGTCGACGTCGACGGAGCTCAGGCCGAGCGTGTGCGCAAGCGGGATCCATTCGTCCGTGCGCTTGGCGGCCATGATGGCCGCCAGCCGCGCGGTGGCGATCACGTCGCCCTTCGGCGCGTCGCCAGCGGCCACGGCCGCGGCCGTCGCGGGCGTCATCCGGACCACCGCGCGGGCGATCGCGACGCGTTCGGTGACCGGCTTGGAGCCGACGTCGACCATGCGCGCGTTGCCCTCCGCGTCGAGGTGCGTGAGCTGCTCGCTATCGGCTGCGCCCGGCACGACCCTCCACGTTAGCGCGCGCATGGGGTTGCAAAGAGCGCCTGCCGGGGCATAGGATCCACCGCCTATGCAATGCCTATGCAGATCTACCCGTCATCGGATCCGTCCGTTGCTCGCGCTCGTCTGCCTCACGGCGCTCACAGCCGCCGGCTGCGGCTCGGACGACAAGGACTCATCATCCAAGGGCGGCGGCGGCTTGGTCGTGTCGGCCGCGGCGTCGCTGAAGTCGGCGCTCACGAGCTACGGCGGCAGCTTCACCGAGGCCAAGGCGCAGTTCAGCTTCGCCGCCTCCGACGAGCTGGCCGCTCAGATCCGCAAGGGCGCAAAGCCCGACGTGTTCGCGTCGGCGAACACGAAGCTGCCCGACGAGCTGTTCACCGACAAGCTCGTCGAGAAGCCGACGGTCTTCGCTTCCAACCGGCTCGTGCTCGCGGTTCCCGCCGACAGCGACAAGGTGCGCTCGCTCGAAGACGTCGCGGGCGACAAGGTCAGCGTCGCGATCGGGGCTCCGGCGGTGCCGATCGGCGCCTATACGCGCAAGGTTCTCGCGAAGCTCGACGCCGGGACGCGCAAGGGCATCCTCGCCAACGTCAAGACCGAGGAGCCCGACGTGGCGGGGATCTCCGCCAAGCTCCAGCAGGGGGCCGCCGATGCCGGCTTTCTGTACTTCACGGACGTCGAGGCGACGAACGGCAAGCTGAAGACGATCGAGCTGCCCGAGTCGCTGCAGCCGCAGGTCGCCTACGGCGTGGCGGTCGTCAAGGGCACGCCCAACCGCGACGCCGCGCAGGCCTTCATCGACGGGCTGCTCAAGGGCGCCGGCGCCGACGCACTGCGCGACGCAGGCTTCAAGCCACCGCCGCAGTAGGTGGCTGTATCGCCGATCGACAACCAGATGGCGGCGGGGGCCGCACGACCACGCAGCTAGTGCGGGCGCGCTGGTTCGCGAGCGCGCTGTTCGGCGCGCTCGCGCTTGCGCTGACATTCCTGACGCTGCCCGTCGTTGCGATCCTCGTCGAGGAGAGCCCCGGCGAGCTCGTCGGCAGCCTCGACGATCCCGGCGTGCTCGACGCCCTGTGGCTGAGCCTGCGCGCGACGCTCACGGCGGTGGTGATCATCGTCGTCGTCGGCACGCCCGCCGCCTACCTGCTCGCGACGCGCCGCTTCCGCGGGCGCGAGCTCGTCATCACGCTCGTCGAGCTACCGCTCGTGATGCCGCCCGCGGTCGCCGGCGTCGCGCTGCTGGCGGCGCTCGGGCGCGAGGGGCTGATCGGCGGCGCGATCGAGGACGCGGGCCTGCGGCTGGTCTTCGAGACCGCCGGCGTGGTCGTCGCGTTGACGTTCGTGGCGGCGCCGTTCTACGTCCGCGGCGCGCAGGTCGCGTTCGGCTCGGTCGACCGCAGCTGGCTGGAGGCGTCGCGGACGCTCGGCTGCAGCGAGGCGCGCACGTTCCTACGGATCGCGATCCCGGCCGCCGCACCCGGTCTGCTGGCGGGACTCGCGCTGGCGTGGGGCCGCGCGCTGGGCGAGTTCGGCGCGACGCTGATCTTCGCCGGCTCGTTTCGCGGTCGCACGCAGACCGCGCCGCTGGCGATCTACGAGCGCCTGGGCACCGATTTCACCGCTGCGCTCGCGCTGTCGGCGGTGCTCGTCTCCGTGTCGGCGGCGCTGCTGCTGTCGATCAAGCTGCTCAGCGGAAGGCGGGCCTTCGATGCTGTCCATTGAGGCGCGCACGAGTCTGGGGCGCTTCGTGCTCGATGCCGCGATCGAGGTCGCCGCGGGTGAGTGCCTGGCGATCGCGGGGCCGTCGGGCGCCGGCAAGAGCACGCTGCTGCGTGTCGCAGCCGGCCTGCTGCGTCCCGACGAGGGCGTTGTGTCGTGCGGCGAGGATGTCTGGCTTGACACCTCCCGCGGGCGCGACATCGCGCCCGAGCAGCGCGGCTGCGGCTACGTCTTTCAGGACTACGCGCTCTTCGGCCACCTGCGCGTGTGGCAGAACGTCGCCTACGGGCTGCGCCGGCTTCCGCGCGCGACGCGCCGCGAGCGCGCCCAGGAACTGCTCGCGCGCTTCGGCATCGCGCAGCTCGCCGAAGCTCGCCCGCGCACGCTGTCCGGTGGCGAGCGCCAGCGCGTCGCCCTCGCGCGTGCGCTCGCACCGCAGCCGCGCGCGCTGCTGCTCGACGAGCCGCTGTCGGCGCTCGATGCGCGCACGCGCGCCAGCGCCTCGCGCGAGCTGGCCGGCGTCCTGCGCGCAACGGGCGTGCCCGCGCTGCTCGTGACGCACGACTTCACCGAAGCCGCCGTGCTCGGCGACCGCGTCGCGGTCATCGACGGTGGCCGGATCGTGCAGCAGGGCTCCGCGGGCGAGCTCGCGGCGTCGCCGGCGTCGGCGTTCGTGGCCGACTTCACCGGGGCCGTGGTGCTGACCGGGACGGCGCGCGAGGGGCCGGACGGGATGACGATCGTCGAGCTCGACGGTGGCGGCCTCGCCAGGAGCACGGACCGCCGCAGCGGGCCCGTCGCGCTCAGCATCCACCCGTGGGAGGTCGCGCTCGAGCCCGCCGATGCGCCGACCGGCGGCTCGGCGCAGAACCGGCTGCCGGCGGAGGTCGTGACCGTGACCGAGATCGGCAACCGCGTGCGCGTCGGTCTCACCGTGCCGCAGCCGCTCGTCGCCGAGGTCACGGGCGCGGCCGTCGGCGGGCTGCACCTCGCGCCGGGGGCTCATGTGATGGCGAGCTGGAAGGCGACGGCGACGCGCCTGATCAGCCTGTGACGAGCGGCGGCTGCGACATCCGCTCGATCGCATCGCTTCGTTCGCCGGCTCCGCCGGCTGCTCAGCCGTCGCCGTCAAGCGCAGCGCACGCGCTCGCAGCGCCTCACACGGCAACCGGGGACCCGCGCGCGGGCCGCATGCGATCCTGTTTGGCGTGACCCGCGCAGCGTTCGCAGCAATGCTCGCAGCCGCGACGCTTGCGCTCGGTGGCTGCGGATCCGACGACGGCGCGCGCGCAGACGATCAGCGCCCGCCGACCGGCGACGACAAGCCACGCGCGGCGGCCGCCGCCGGCGTTCGGCTCGCTTCGGTCGGACGCTTCGACGCGCCGCTCCACGTCGCGGCCCCACCGGCGGACCGGCGGCGCGTGTTCGTCGTCGAGCAGGACGGCGCGATCCGCGTCGTGCGCGGCGGCAGAAAGCTGTCGCGCCCGTTCTTGGACCTTCGCTCGAAGGTGGTCGCGGGCGGGGAGCAGGGGCTCTTGTCGCTGGCCTTCGCGCCGGACTACCACAGCTCCAGGCGCTTCTACGTCAACTACACCGACCAGCAGGGTTTGCAGCGCGTCGTCGAATACAGGCGCGCGAAGAGCAGTGGTGATCGCGCATTGAGGGGGAGCGCCAGGCTCGTGCTCAAGTACGACGACCTGGAGCCCAACCACAACGGCGGTCAGCTCGCGTTCGGGCCGGACCGGCTGCTGTACATCGGCACCGGTGACGGCGGTGGCGGCAATGACGATCATGGCGAGCGTGGCAATGCCCAGAACCTTGCCAACCTGCTGGGCAAGATCCTGCGCATCGACCCTCGCAGCTCGAGCGGCCGCCGCTACAGCGTCCCCGGCGACAACCCCTTCGTGGGCCGCGACGGCGCCGACGAGATCTACAGCTACGGCCTGCGCAACCCGTGGCGCTTCTCCTTCGACCGCACGACCGGAGACCTGACGATCGGCGACGTCGGCCAGAACGCGCGCGAGGAGATCAACTTCGCGTCGCGCGACAAGGCCGTCGGCGTCAACTACGGCTGGCGCCCGTTCGAGGGCACGCGGCGCAACTTCGACGAGAACGCGCCCGGCCATGTGCCGCCGGTGCTCGAGCTCAGCCATGGCGACGGCAACTGCTCGGTGACCGGCGGCTACGTCGTGCGCGACAGGACGCTGCCGGCGCTTGCGGGCCGCTACGTGTACGGCGACTTCTGCAAGGGTCAGCTGCGCTCCGCGAAGCTGTCGCCGGGCACCGCGAGGGACGATCGCTCGCTGGGACTGTCGAACGTCAAGGGACTGTCGTCGTTCGGCGAGGACGCCCGTGGACGCGTGTACGTGGTGTCGCTCGAGGGCGCCGTCTATCGCCTCACTTCGGGCTGAGCGCACCGGACCCGGACGGCCGCCCGTCGTACGCTGGGCGCGATGGCGGACCTGCTCCTCAAGCGCCATGACCTCACGCTGGTGCGCGCTGCGAACGCGGGCCCTCTCACGCTGACGGGCACGAACACGTGGCTGATCGGTCGGGACCCGTGCTGGATCGTCGATCCGGGCCCGGCGCTCGAGGCGCACGTCGAGGCGGTGCTCGGCGAAGCCCGGCTGCGCGGTGGCGTCGGCGGGATCGCGCTCACGCACGACCATGGCGATCACGCCGACGCCGCCGAGCTGCTGCGCGAGCGCGCGGGGCGGCCGCCGGTCGGCGCGGCGCGCTGGGATGGCGCGGACGTAACGCTGCGCGACGGCGCGGTGTTCGGGCCGCTGACGGTCGTCGCCACCGCCGGTCACGCGCCTGACCACCTGGCCTTCGTCGCCGGCGCGGTCTGCTTCACCGGCGATGCCGTGCTGGGCGAGAGCAGCGTCTTCGTCGCACCCGACCCAGGGGCCATGCGGACATATCTTGACGCGCTGCACAGGTTGCGCGCGCTGGCGCCGGCCCTGCTGTGCCCGGGTCACGGGCCCCACGTCGCGGAGCCGTCCGCGAGGCTCGTCAGCTACCTGCACCACCGCCTGGACCGCGAGCGCCGCCTCGTCGCCGCACTCGCGGCCGGCCTGCGCGGCGTCGACGAGCTGCTCGACCGCGTCTGGGACGACGCTCCCGCGAGCCTGCGAGCGGCCACGACCGCCACGCTCGCGGCTCACCTCGACAAGCTCGACGAGGAGGGGCTGCTGCCGGCCGGAGTGCAGCGTCCGCCGTGGCCGCCGCCGGGCGGGCTGGCACCCATCCTCTAGCTCTGCGCGGCCGCCTCCGCCAGGCGCGCGCGCGCCAGCGTCATCGCAGCCGCCAGCGGAGAGACATGCGTGGCACGAGCGTCATCGAGGATCAGCCGCAGGGTGTCACCGATCTCGCGCACGAGCGTGCGAGCCCGGCGCGGGTCGTAGCCGGCGGGCTCGAGCTCGACGGAGATGTTGATGATGCCGCCTGCGTTGACGACGAAGTCCGGCGCCCACAGGATCCCGCGCTCGGCCAGCGCGCTTGCGACGTCATCGCTTGCGAGCTGGTTGTTGGCGGCGCCGACGACGATCGGCGCTCCGAGCCGCGCGACGCTGTCGTGATCGAGCACGCCGCCCAGCGCGCATGGCACGAACACGTCGGCGGCGCTCGGCAGCGCCGCGGCGGGCTCGATCCACTGGGCGCCCAGCTCGCGCGCCAGCTCGCGCTTGGAGCGATCGATGTCGGTCACGAGCAGCCGCGCCCCGCCCTTGGCGCACAGCTGGGCGACATGGCGACCGACATGGCCCAGCCCCGCCAGCGCGAGCGTGCGCTTCTCCAGCGAGGGCGATCCGAAGACGAGCTCGCAGCTGACGCGGATCGCGGTCTCGACGCCGAGCGCGGTCCATGGGCTCGGATCGCCGGACCCACCGCGCTTGCGTGACAGTCCGGTCACGTGCTGCGTCGTCGAGGCGATGACCTCCATGTCACGCGCTGAGGTGCCGACGTCCTCGGCGCTGATGTAGCTGCCGCCGAGCGATTGCACCGTCTCGCCGAAGTCGCGCAGCGCGTCGGCGCGCAGCCCGCGGCGCGCCGGGGAGGCCGGGTCCGGCGCCATGATCAGGCCCTTGCCGCCGCCGAGCGGCAGCCCGGCGACGGCCGACTTGAAGGTCATCGCGCGCGACAGGCGCAGCGCGTCACGCACGGCCGCGCGCGCGCCGTCGTAATGCAACATGCGGCAGCCGCCGAGCGCGGGGCCGCGCACCGCCGAGTGCACGGCCACCATCGTGAACAGTCCCGACCGGTGCCCGCGGCGGACGAGCAGCGTCTCGTGATCGAGGGTGGCGACGTAGTGGTCGATGGGAGCTAAGGCGTGTGCGCGGAGCCGGCGCCTTGGCCGCTTCCGGTGCCTGCATCGTTGCCCGCCCGACGATCGTCGCCCGCGGGGGCTGGCTCGGTCGCGATCGGGTCGAGCGACGGGTCCGCCTCGGGCGTCGGCGTCAGGCCGTCGATGCCGTAGCCGAAGCCGTCCTCCTCGTCGGGCGCGGCCGCGCCGCCGGTGGTCGTATCGGCAGCGCCGCCGTGCTCGCTGGCGACGATGGGAGCCGGCGCCCACATCGCGGGCGCAGCGGGTTCGCGCCTGCGCTTGGCGGCAGCCGCAGCCGAGCGCTTGCGCGCGACGACGGCCTGGGAGCTGCCTACGGCTGACGGAGGCGCGCCACCCCAAACCTGAGGCGCGGGGCCCTGCGCGGCACCGTGGTTCGAGCCCGCCGCGCTGGCCTTCGGTTTCGTCATCACGTCCCGTACCTCCGCCGCGCCGCCGGCGGTCAGCGCGGCGCAGCAGACGGCGGCGGCGACCTTGGCCATCGTTCCACCGCCCGCCGCCACCAGCGCTCCACTGCCCGCCGCGGCCCCGCCGCCCGCGGAGGCGGCGCTCGCGGAGCCGGCCCCGCCGAGCCCGAGCAGCTTCATTCCGGCGCTCGCGAGCCCTGGGCCGGCGGGCGTGAGCGCGTTCAGGCCCTTGCTCACGCCGCGCAGCTGAGCGCGGTACGCGAGACAGCCGGGACAGTCGCGCAGGTGGCGCCGCGCGAGGCCGCTGGCGCGCACGCCGCGGTCGAACGATGCAGCCAGGTCAAGGCGGATCTCGGGGCACGCCGTGTCGCGCGCCTCGTGCGCCTCGACGAGGCCGATGCGCGCCCGCACGAGCAGCGACTTGACGGCCGGCAGCGTGACGCCGAGCGCCGCGCCGAGCTCGGCGTAGGTCAGGCCGTCGATCTCGCGCATGAGCAGCGCCGAGCGTTGCTGGTCGGGTAGCCGCCGCACGTCGGCGATCAGCTGCTGCAGATCCTCGCGCCGCTCGGACTCGGCGATCGGGTCGTGCAGCGGCTTGCGCGACGTGTCGAAGAGATCGATCGGCTGCGGCATGGGCTTGCGCAGATGGTCGATGCAGCGGTTGTGCGCGACCCGATACAGCCACGCACGTAGCGACAGCGGCCGGTCGTTGGAGCGCAGCGAGGAGTAGGCGCGCATGAAGACGTCCTGCAGCGCGTCCTCGGCATCCTGCCGCGAGCCGGCCAGCATCTGGCGCGTGTAGGCGAACAGCCGCTGGCGATAGCGATCGTGGATGACGCCGAAGGCCGCGTCGTTGCCGGCACGAAACAGCGCCACGAGCTGCTCGTCGGTGCGCACCCGCAGCAGGGGCACCGTGACCGTGATCCGGTTGAGCGCGGCGGGTGCTCGAAGTGCTCCGGCCTCCATGTCGTCCCACGCACTGTAACCGCAGAGGTGGCGGGAAGTTGTGCGTTTCCCCTGCGAGAAGCCGTCCCTTGGAGCGAGTCGCTATAGCTGCGTAGCGACGCCGCGGTCGACGAGCGCGAGACCAGCAGCTTCGAGCAGGTCGGGCACCTGCCGGCGCCAGCACGTCGAGCCGACTGGCGAACCTCGCCGCCGCCGCGGCGCGCAGCACGGCTGCAAGGCTGTCCCCGCCTCTACGCCGTTGGCCTCAGCGTCCCTTCGCTGCCTTCTTTTCGAGCTTCGAGGTGTCTCGCGGCTCGAGGAACGGCTCGTCCAGCGGCGCGCTGACCGCCTTCGCGCTGCTGGCTGCGTTGCAGCTCGGCGTTGAACTCAGCGCCGAAGAGAATCGCGATGTTGGTGATCCACAGCCACATCAGGAACGCGATGACGCCGCCGAGCGATCCGTAGGTCTTGTTGTAGGAGGCGAAGTTCGCCACGTAGAAGGTGAATAGCAGCGATGCGAGGATCCAGATGACCAGAGCGACGATGCCGCCGGGGCTGAATCTGAAGCCGGGCTGCTTGACGTGGGCGTCGCCCAGTACAGGAAGGCGAGCATGAACGCCACGACGAGCATGATCACGGGGATCTTGGCGAAGTCCCAGACCTTGACGGAAACAGCGCCAGCACCGCGTAGTAGGTCAGAGCGGCGGCCCAGTCGGTGAGGTTGTCGGCCGAGAACTCACTGAGGGTCCGCTTCAGCGTGTCCTTTTTCGACGTGCCGCCGAGGTCGGCGGGGCTGTCGGGCGTTTGCCCACGCGGCGCGCCGCGCCGCTCGCGCTTGGCTTCGACGGTCTCGCGTTCGTCGCGATGTTCGAGCGTCATCGTGGTCTCCTGTCGTGTCGGTTGCCCGGCCAGGCACCGGTCAGCGGCATTCGGCGTGATGCCCTCGATGCGCTTGATGACCTGGTCGCGCACCGCGTCGGCGATTCGGGATCGACGCGCCGTAGAGACCTACTTGCCTGCGAGTCCGGGCACATGCATGGGCCGGCTACTGGATCCGTGCCGGGAGGTAGTCGCTCTGCGGGCTGCCGCCGTCCACGCGGGCCTTCTGCTGCTGGGCGCGCTGCTTGCCCTGCTGCAGGTCGTGCCTGATCTTGTCCTTGTTGCGCCGGCCGGCGTCGTAGGCGTCGTTGAGCATCTTGCTCGCGACGTCGCGGCCGCCGAGGCCGAAGGCCAGCGTGGACGGCGGCAGCCTGATGCCAGCTCAGCCGATTGCGTGTTCGACGGCCCAGCGGGTGAGCTCGGAGCG
>Ga0183260_10002495_pt1 | contig 15200 bp, 13 predicted proteins | sample AntDrymUQ4972206_2_FD_129768 | JGI IMG/M metagenome (GOLD analysis project Ga0183260, IMG submission 129768) | Polar desert sand microbial communities from Dry Valleys, Antarctica - metaG UQ497 (22.06) (version 2) (version 2) | ecosystem: Environmental > Terrestrial > Soil > Desert | place... | reverse complement strand
CTGGCGCTCGACGCGATCGTCGTCACGGCGTTTGTGTACTTGACGGGCGGTATCAACAGCTACTTCTCGTCGCTCTACACGTTGCCGATCATTGCCGCTACCACGGTCGAGTCGCGCCGTGGCGGCATCATGGTCGGCGTCCTCAGCTGTGCGCTCTACGCCGGGCTCGTGACCGCCCAGTTCACCGGAGTGCAAGGATTCGCGCTGCCCCCCGGGCAGGTGCTTCCGCCGCTGAAGCTGGCGATGTTCACGGTTGGTTTGAACCTGTTCGGGTTCGCCGCGGTCGCCGGACTGACCGCGTTCCTCGCGCAAGGTCTGCGGCAGGCTGACATCGAACTGCAGCGAGCGTCCGACCAGATCGAGGACCTGCAGGCGTTCAGCCGGCACATCATCGACAGCCTGACGAGCGGGCTGGCGACGACGGACATCGAAGGGCGGATCCTGACGTTCAACCGCGCTGCGACCGCGATCACCGGGATCGAGCCGGGCGCTGCGATCGGCGGCAAGGCGGTAGAGATTCTCGCGTTGCCCGACTCGTTCAACGAGGTGTTCAGCGGCATCGAAGGGCGAATCGAGATGCCGCGACTCGATTTCACGTTCCGTCTGCCGGAGGGTCGTCGAATCGAGCTCGGTCTGAGCACGGCGCCGCTCGTGACACCGCGCGGGGCCGCTGGTTTCGTGCTGACGTTCCGGGATGTCACGCAGGCGCGCAAGGAGGAACGCGAGGCCCAGTTCCAACAGCGGCTGGCGGCTGTCGGCGAGATGGCGGCGGGCATTGCGCACGAGATCCGCAATCCGCTGGCCTCGATGGCCGGGTCGATTCAGATCCTCCGTCAGGATCTGCCGCTCAACGACGAGCAGTCGCAGCTGATGGACATCGTGCTCCGGGAGTCCGATCGCCTGAACGACACGATCCGGAGCTTCCTGGCATATGCGCGTCCACAGCGGCAGGCGAATGCGCCCGTCGACGTGGGGCGTATCGTCACGGACGCGGGAAGGCTGCTCGAGAACAGCCCGGAATTGAATGCGAAGCACCGGATCGCGATCCGGGCGCCGTTGGTCCCGGTATGGCTCAACGCGGACGAGAGTCAGATCCGGCAGATTGTGTGGAACCTGGCGACCAACGGTTTGCGAGCGATGCCCAACGGCGGGACGCTGACCCTGTCGGCACGCCGGCGGGAAGCTGTCGACGAGGATCCGGAGGAGGTCGTGATCGAGGTGCTCGATGAGGGCACCGGCATAGCGGCAGAGGATCTCGACGGCATCTTTCAGCCGTTCCGCGCCGGCTTCGTACGCGGAACAGGCCTGGGGCTGTCAATCGTCCAGCGCATTGTCGCGGAGTACGGCGGAGAGATTGAAGTGACGTCGGAACGTGGCAGCGGCACCCGGGTGCTGGTGCGGTTTCCAGCAAATACGCGTGAGGCCGGCGTAGCGGTCGCGGCGGAGAAGGGTCAGTGATGGCAGAACAGATGTGGGATACGGCGACGGCCCCGGTCGTGCCGGCGGCACCGACCGCCCGGGTGCTCGTCGTGGACGATGAGCCGTCGATGCGGCAGATGTTGTCCTTCGCACTTCGCCGTGAGGGATATGACGTATCTACCGCGGATGACGGCCGGACGGCGCTCGACGCGCTGCGAGAAGGACGCTTCGACCTGGTCGTCACCGACGTCCGGATGCCGGAGATCTCCGGCGTCGATCTGCTGCGCGAGGCGAAGCGCCTGGACCCCGCCCTCAGCATCATCATGATGACGGCGTACGGCTCGAAGGAGACGGTGCTGGAGGCGCTGCGTCTCGGCGCGACCGACTATGTCGAGAAGACGCCGAACCTGCGCGACGAACTGACGCTCCGCGTCCGCAAGGAGCTCGACCGCAAGCGGCTGCAGCAGGAAAACGTCCTGATGAAGCGGACGCTGAAGACCGCGCACCAGTTCTCGAACATCATCGGCACGAGCGAGCCGATGCTGGCGGTCTTCCAGCTGGTGGAGACGATTGCCCCGACCAGCAGCACGGTGCTGATCGGGCGAATCCGGGACGGGGAAGGAACTGGTCGCGCGCGCCATCCACTTCAATTCCGCGCGCAAGGACCGTCCGTTCGTCGCGCTCAATTGCGGAGCACTGTCGGAAACGCTGCTGGATTCGGAGCTCTTCGGCCACGTCCGCGGGGCGTTCACCAGCGCCGACACGAACAAGAAGGGTCTGATCGAGATGGCCGAGAAGGGGACGATCTTTCTCGACGAGATCGGCGAGATGTCTCCTCTCGTCCAGGTGAAGCTGTTGCGCGTGCTCCAGGAGCGGAAGTTTCGCAGGCTTGGCGGGACCGACGAAGTCGACGCGGATATCCGGATCATTGCCGCCACCAATCGGGATCTGTCGAAGATGGTGACGGAAGGGAAATTTCGCGAGGACCTCTTCTACCGCATCAACGTGATACCGCTCCGGCTGCCGCCGCTGCGTGAACGGAGAGAAGACATCCCGCAGCTGGCGGCACACTTCGTCAGCCGTTTCGCGAAGTTGATGGGCAAACCGGTGACGGCGATTTCCGGCGATGCGCTGGAGTTGTTGAAGGGATATGCCTGGCCCGGCAACATCCGCGAGCTGGAAAATGCGATGGAGCGGGCAGTGGCACTCGAGCAAACGCCCTCCGTGCTGGCCGACAGTCTGCCGGAGCAGGTCCGCACCGGCACCCACGTTGCCGCCGCGATCGCGGCAGCGGCGCCCGGCAGCTTCCCGACCGAGGGATTCGACCTCGAACAGCACGTCCAGCACATGGAGCGGGAGTACATCGCCGAAGCACTGCGTCGGGCGGGTGGCGTCAAGGTCAAGGCCGCCGAGCTGCTCGGGATGAGCTTCCGCTCTTTCCGCTACTACACCAAGAAGTACAACCTGAAGTGAGCCCGCGGGGCTCGACTGTGAAGTGTCAGTCCAGGTTGACACTATTTGTCGGTCCGGCGAAAATTGTCATGCGGTTTACTTCTCCGTGGCGCCCGCCCACACGTCTAAATACAAGCATCCAAGCTAGTTGCGCCCGAGCCTTGCGATCGCTCAAGGATTGGCACCGCCGTTGCTGATTTACCGGATATCAAATTCAAACGGCCCAATTTCGGTCAATCGCTTCGGTTTTCAAGGAGAGTCACATGAAGGTTCGTAATCAGAAGGGTTTCACCCTTATCGAGCTGCTGATCGTTGTTGCGATCATCGGCATCATCGCGGCGATTGCCGTTCCCGGTCTTCTGCGCGCCCGGATGTCCGGTAACGAGGCTTCGGCGATCGGTTCGATGCGTGCGGTCAGCAGCGCCAACTCGGCGTACTCCGCGGCAGCTGGCAACGGCGGCTATGCGATCGCGCTGGCAACGCTCGCGACGACCTGCGGTTCGGTGGGCCAGGGCTTCCTGCCGCCCGACATGACCAGCGCCGCCACCGTTCTCAAGAGCGGCTACGACGTGACTCTCGCGACCAGCGGCGCCGCAGTGGCGGGTCCCGCGGACTGCAACGGCCTCGCGACCGAGCTCGACTTCCTGGGCACGGCTTCGCCGGCGCAGGCCGGCAGCACCGGCAACCGTTTCTTCGGTGTGACGGCGGCTGGGACGGTGTTCCAGAACTCGACGGGCGCCCCGACCTTCGCCGACATGGCGGCTGGCGGCAGCGCGACCTCCACGCCGATCCAGTAAGGGATCCCGCGAAAGCGTGATCGGATTTTCTGGATTCACAGTACGCTCAAAGGGGATGTCCACATCGTGGGCATCCCTTTTTACATTTATGAGCATTGACCTTCGACGCGGCTCCTCGCGGGGCTTCACGCTCGTGGAGCTCCTCATCGTCCTTGCGATCGTGGGGATTCTCGCGTCGCTGGCGACGGCAGGCTACCGCCTGGTGCGAGTACGGGCCGCCGAGGCCGCGGCGATCACGGCGCTCGGTGCGGTAAACCAGGCGCAGTTTGCATTTTCACAGACGTGCGGGAACCAGCGGTATTCGCCAACGCTGGCCGGGCTTGGTGTGCCGGCCCCGGTATCCGGCCAGGCCTTCCTCAGTCCGGACATGACCGCGGATCCCGCGACCAAGAGTGGATACTTGTTCGTGATGGAGGGCACGGCCGTGCTCGACGCACCGCAAACGTGCAACGGTCTGGCGCCGGTGCTCTCGTACAAACTGACGGCGGATCCCACCTACCCGGGGATCTCGGGCGTCCGTTTCTTTGGCACGAACGCGGACCGGGTGCTCTATGCCGACACGGCCACGTTTGCCGGCAACATGCCCGAGCGCGGTGCGCCCGGGCACGGGACGGAAGTGAAGTAAAATCCCCTCGTCCGGAAAAAATTTATGTCCTCAAAAACCCGCACCCTGCTGGTGGCGTTCGCGCTCGTTGGCCTGGTTGCCTCCACCATCTCCAGCTACGTCCATTACCAGTTGCTTACGGAGCCGAACTACAACAGCTTCTGCGACGTGAGCACCCGTGTCAGCTGCACTGAGGCATACGTCAGCCGCTACGGGAGCTTCATGGGTGTGCCGGTCGCGATCGGCGGAGTGATCTTCTTCGGGATCATAGCGTTGCTTGCGGGATTCGCCGGGCAACCGAAGTCCCCCGCACGAGAGAATGCGGCCGGCTATATCTTCGCGCTCTCAACCGTCGGTCTGGCGTTTGCGTTGTATCTCGGCTGGGCGTCTTACTTCGTACTGAAGGTGTTCTGCATTCTGTGCGCGATCACCTACGTGTCGGTCATCGCGCTGTTCATCGTTTCAGGTGGAGCTACAACTTTCCCCATGATCACGTTGCCACGCCGCGCGTCCCGCGATCTGCGGACGCTCTTTGCCAGCCCTGTCGCTCTCGTTCTGCTGCTGGCTGTGTTCGCCGGTAGCGCCGCGCTCATCGCCTCATTCCCGAACGAGCAGGCGGCCGCAGCAACCCAGGCCGAAGCAGTTGCCACGTACCAGCCGTTGACCCCGGAGCAGCGCGGGCAGATCGAGGCATGGTGGGCGGTGCAACCGGTAGTCGATCTGCCTTTTGCCCGCGGCGCCGGCACCAAGGTGCAGATCGTGAAGTTCAGCGACTACATGTGCCCCTCGTGTAAGGCGGCGCATGATGCATTCAAACCGGTTTTGGCGAAGTATCAGGGCCAGCCGATCGAGTTCCTTCTGAAGCACTATCCGCTCGAGCCGGAGTGCAACATCAATACGCCGACGATGAACCACTACGGATCCTGCGAAGCGGCGGCTGCTTATGAGATGGCGAAGGGCACGCCGAACGCCAGCAAACTGGACGACTGGTTGTTCCGGAACCAGGCCACGCTTTCGAAGGATCTCGTGCGGCAGGCAGCGTCCGACCAGGCCGGGATCAACGACTTCGACGCGCGATACGAGACCGCTTTACAGGCCGTCCGCGCGGATGTCGAACAGGGTGCGAAGCTGGGCGTCAGTTCGACACCGACCATCTATATCAATGGCCGCCGTATCCCCGGTGGCGGCCTGCCGCCTGCCTACTACGACGCCATCATCGAGATGCTCCTGAAGACCGACAAGTAAGGACTCCCCAAGTGGAGGATGTGCCGAATCAACTCCCGACCTCCAGCGCCCAAGCTCCACAGCCAAAGCTTGGAGCCCCACGGCGTTGGAAGTTGGAATTTGGGTGTTGGGAGTTGACGCGTTTTTTCACAGCCCGCGAATGACGCCCGCGATCGAGCTACAGGACCTGACAAAGGACTACGCCGTCGGTTTCTGGCGTCCGCGACCCTATCGCGCTCTGGACCGACTCTCGCTGACGATCCAACCGGGCGAAGTCTTCGGCTTTCTCGGGCCGAACGGCGCCGGCAAGACCACCACGTTGAAGCTGCTGATGCAGCTGATCTTCCCGACGTCGGGTCGTGCTGAGATCCTCGGCAAGCCGGTCGGACACGTCGAAACCCGCCGCCGCATTGGCTACCTCCCCGAGAACCCCTACTTCTACGATTACCTCACCGCCGAAGAGCTGCTGACGTACTTCGCGCAACTGCTCGGTGTGCCTAGCGCCGAGCGCACCCGGCGAGTCGGTGATCTTCTGGACCGGGTTGGCCTCGGCCGCGAACGGCGCTTTCAGCTGCGCAAGTTCTCGAAGGGCATGATTCAGCGCGTCGGTATTGCGCAGGCCTTGCTGAACGACCCCGAAGTGATCTTTCTCGACGAGCCCATGTCCGGGTTAGACCCGCTGGGACGACGAGATGTGCGCGCGCTCATCCTCGAATTGCGTGAGCAGGGCAGGACGGTCTTCTTCAGCTCGCACATCCTGGCCGACGCAGAAATCCTGTGCAGCCGCGTCGCGGTGGTCGCGGGCGGCCGGCTCGCGGCAAGTGGGCGGCTGACCGAGCTGGCGGAGTTCCGCATCCGGGGCTGGGAGCTCGTCGTAGTGAACGTCTCGCCGTCCGCACTCGAGCGGCTGCGCCCCATCGCCACGGGGCTGACAGAGACAAGCAGCGGCCGCTACACGGTGGAACTCCCGCTCGCCGAAACACCCGAAGCTGTAGTGACGATGCTGGCGGGTGCCGGTGCGTCGATCCTGTCCCTCAATCCCGTGCGGGATACGCTCGAAGACTTCTTCGTGCAGCAGATTGCGGCCGCCGGCGCCGGTGCGCGCGCCAAAGTCGTTGGGGATGGCGATGCACGCCGTTAGGCACATCGCCGTCAACGTGTTCCGCGAGTCGGTTCGCGACCGCGTTCCCTACAACCTCGTGATCTTCGCGATCCTGCTGATCAGCGCGTCCTATCTTCTCGGGCAGCTGACGGCCGGGCAGGACGTCAAGATCATCAAGGACCTCGGTCTCGCGGCGACGTCTGTCTTTGGGCTCTTCATCTCGATTTTCATCGGCATCGGCCTGGTCTCGAAGGAAGTGGAGCGCCGCAGCATCTACTCGCTGCTCGCCAAGCCGATCAGCCGGCCGCAACTGATTGCCGGCAAGTACACAGGTCTCGTTCTGACACTCGTGGTGAACGTCGCCTCGATGACAGTCGCGCTGTACATCGTGCTCGCGGTAATCAGCTGGAATGCGTCGCCCGAGATGCGCGCTTCGTGGGAGGCACCTGCGCTCGATCCGCAGTTGTTGAAAGCGGTGCTGCTGATCTTCATCGAGCTGATGTTGATCACCGCGATGGCGCTCTTCTTCTCCACATTCTCCAGTCCGATCCTTTCCGCCGCCCTGACCTTCGGCCTCTACATCGTCGGGCACTTCAACGCCGACCTGAAGAACTTCGAACTCGTCGTCGACTCGAAACCGGCGGTGTGGCTGGCGCGGGGCTTGTACCACATTCTCCCGGACCTTTCCGCCTTCGATGTGAAGATGCAGGTCGTGCACGGGCTCACGGTGCCGGCCGGCTATCTTCTGTCCGCCGTGGGCTACGGTGCCGGTTACATCGCTGCGCTGCTGCTGGTCGCGACCGTGATCTTCTCGAGGCGAGACTTCAAGTGAGTGCCGCCGCAGTTGGGCGCGGATTGGCCGGAAGCGCAGTTCCGGCTGCCGGTACCATCGTCGCAGCAGCGGTGTGTCTGGCTTTTGCGATGACGCTGCAGGTCGTCCGGGACCGGATCTACCCACGTCAGGACGCTGCGACCGAGCCGCTCCTGTATGTCCGCTCGCCGCAGGCACTCGATCGGATCGTGCTCGGCTTCGACGCGCTCGCCGCGGACGTCTACTGGGTCCGCGCGATCCAGCATTACGGGGGAGAGCGGCTTGCGCCGAATACCAGCGGCCGCAAATACGAGCTGCTCTATCCGCTGCTCGACATCGCAACCACCCTCGATCCGTACTTCAATATCGCGTACCGGTTCGGCGGCATCTTTTTGAGCGAGGACTACCCGGGCGGTGCCGGCCGTCCCGATCGCGCGATCCAGCTGCTCCGAAAAGGGATCGCGCAAAACCGCGGCAAGTGGCAGTATCACCACGACATTGCTTTCATCTATTACTGGGCGCTGCACAACCGCGCTGAGGCGGCGACCTGGTTCAGGCGGGCCGCGGCGCAGCCCGACGCACCCAACTGGCTGCTCCCGCTGGCCGCGTCGATGCTGGTCGAAGCAAACGACCGCGCCTCATCACGGTACCTGTGGGGAGAGATCGCGCAATCCGACCAGGAGTGGCTGCGCTCTCGCGCCGAGCGTGCCCTCCTCCAGCTCGACGCCATGGACCAGATCGACGCGTTGACTGGCGTTCTGAAGGGACGATTGCGAATGATATCTGCCCCGTACTCGTGGCAGCGGCTGCTGGAGGCAGGGGTGATCCGCACCATCCCCGCGGATCCATCGAACACACCCTACGCGCTCGATTCCGTAACGGGAGAGATCAAGGTGGCGAGCGCGTCCCCACTCTTCCCCATGCCCAGGACCGGTTCGCCGCGATGACGATGTCTGGTCTCGAACTGGCGATCGTCGCATTGTTCGGCCTGGCGATCGGCAGCTTCCTCAACGTCGTCATCCATCGACTGCCTCGCGGCGCATCGATCGTGAGTCCGGGGTCGCGGTGCCCGGCCTGCGGGTATGCGTTGCGCGCGATGGATAACATCCCGGTCGTCAGCTATCTGATGCTCCGGGGACGCTGTCGCCAGTGCGGCGTGCGCATCTCGCCGCGCTACCCGCTGGTCGAGATCGCCACCGCCGCGCTCTTCGTGCTGCACTACTTTGTGTTCGGGTGGACACCGCTTCTTGCCGTCCGGCTGCTCTTTGCGGCGTCGCTCGTTGCGCTCTTCGCCATCGACCTGGAACACCATCTCCTCCCGGACGCGATTACGCTGCCGGGTGTCGGCGCCGGGCTGCTGGCCAGCCTCTTTCTTCCGCCCGGCATTCGCGATGCCTTGATCGGCGTCCTCGCCGGCGGCGGTGTGCTCTGGCTTATCGGCGAAGCCTATTACCGATACGCCGGTGAGGAAGGGATGGGTGGAGGAGACGTCAAGATGCTGGCGATGATCGGAGCCTTCCTCGGATGGCAGCTGGTTATCGTCACCCTCGTGTTCTCGTCGATCGCCGGCTCGTTGATCGGCGTTCTCCTGATCGTGACGAAGCGGGGCGGAATGAAATACGCACTCCCGTACGGGACGTTCCTCTCGATCGCCGCGCTCGTCGCGTCGCTCGCCGGGGCGCAGATCGTCGAATGGTACGTCGGGAGGTATTACCCGTGACTGAGTCCGGCGCTCTCTTCCTCGGACTCAACGCGGTCGTCGCGGCTCTCGTCGGCGTGCTCGCGTTCGCCGTGACCAAGATCATTGCGTCGGCGCGGGCCGTCGGGAAGGGGCGTGGGCCCGGGACCGAAACGGCGTTCATGGCGTCGGCGATGGAGCAGGCCCTCGAACGTGTGCGTGAGCAGGAGCGCGCAATGAAGGCGCGCGCCGAGGCATCCGAACGCCTCAGCGAGGAGATCATTGCGAGCATTACGTCCGGCCTGCTGGTGGTCACCGGCGATCGGCTCGTGCGCACGCTAAATCCAGCAGGCCGCCGCATCCTCGGCGTTCCAGAGTTGCCCGACGTGCCGGCCGGGCCGGGTGAGCCTGTTCCTCCGATGCGCGAGGTGCTTCGCACCGCTGCTTCGCTGGCGGCTGTGGTCGAGGAGTGCCTGTCGACGGGCCGGCCGATCCTCCGGCGTGCGGTGCAGATGGGGCACCCGGCGGGAGCTGCGCTACACCTCGGCGTCACCGTCTCTCCTATCACCGACGGCGAAGGTGGAGCGCAGGGCGCAATCTGCCTCTTCACCGACCTCAGTGCGGTGGTCGAACTCGAAGAGCAGCTCCGTCTGAAGGACAGTCTCGCGAGACTCGGCGAACTGACCGCCGGCATCGCCCACGAGTTCCGCAACGGGCTCGCCACCATCCACGGGTATGGACGGCTGCTCGATCTGGAGAAGCTTCCGGAGGAGTTTCGTCCGTACGTGCAGGGCATCCGTCAGGAGACGGAGGCGCTGCGCCAGGTCGTCATCAACTTCCTCAACTTCGCGAAGCCGGCGGAGCTCGCTCTCAGTCCGGTGGCACTGCGTGGCATCGCGGAACGGGCAGCGGAGGAGATCCGCGCTGACGTCGCGTCCCGCGGCGGTGATGTGCGCGTGACGGGGGAGTTCGGCATCGTGCAGGGTGACGAAGTGCTGCTGCGCCAGGCCTTCAGCAATCTCTGTCGCAATGCGGTCGAAGCCTGTGTCGACGAGCAGGTGCCGCCGCGCATTGCCATCACCGGATCGATCGATGCGGCACAGCGCACGCAGATCATGACCGTCACCGACAATGGTCCCGGAGTCGACGCCAGTGTGACGGCCCGGATGTTCCGGCCGTTCTTCACCACGAAGAAAACAGGGACGGGCCTCGGCCTCGCCCTCGTGCAAAAGATCATCGTCACGCACAACGGCAAGGTCACCGCCGCCAACGCCGATGGCGCCGGCGCCAGGATCCTCGTCACCCTGCCTCTCAACGGCTGACATTTCGAAATCGTCAGAGTTGCCGCAGAATTGCACGCATCCAGCCTTCCACACCGCTTCCGCTGGCGCCTCGTAAGTTACTGCGCCAACTGAAGAAAGCCCCCGTCTGTGGGGATGCCGCGGCGAACCTGCCGCGTGGCAGTCTCATTGCTCAGCCAGGAGTGTCAATGTCCCGAGTTGTGTGTACCGAGCGTGGGTTCTCCCTGACGGAGCTTGTCCTCGTAGTCGCCATGGTGGGCACGCTGGCGGCGGTTGCGGTCCCGCTCAGCGGCAATCTCATGGCGACCATGAAGTTGAACGAGGCCTCACGGTTGATCGAGCGCGAGCTCGCTGACGCACGGCTGCGTGCGGTCTCGAGTAACCGGGCGTTGAGGGTGCGCACGAACTGCCCGGCCGCGGGCTTTGTGCGGACGGTGGAATTCATGAACACGGCGGCTGACGCCGCGACGAACCGGTGTCTGAACAGCGCCTACCCGTTTCCCGCGGACGACGACCTGATGACGCTGCCGAACTACGACGGTCCGGTGCGGACCATTCCGAACGGCGCGACCGTCACGACCGTGATCTATCAGTTCCAGCCGGATGGCACCGTGTTCAACGTCGTCAACAACGTCGTCACGGCAATGGCGACGGAACAGACGATGACGATCTCCCGCGTGAACAAGTCGAGGGCAGTAAAGGTCAACAGTGCAGGCAAGATTCAGATCCAGTAGGGGTTTCAGCCTCGCCGAGGTCCTGGTGTCGATGGGCCTGCTGACGACCGTGTCGCTGGGGGTTGCGCAGTTGTTTGCCTTGTCGACCCTCGCGAACTACACCGCTCGGGGACAGACGTCCACGACCGCCATGGCTCAACAGAAGATGGAGCAGCTCCGGGCGTTGACGTGGGGCTTCGACGCCGATGGTCAGGGGCTCCCGGTCACAGACACCAGTACGAATCTGTCGGTCGAACCGCCGAGCGCCGGCGGCTCTGGACTGAATCCATCGCCGGCAAGTTCACTGGACGAGAGCATCGCGGAGTTTGTGGATTATCTCGATGCAAATGGTGTCTACGTCGGGACCGGTACCGTTCCGCCCGACGGGTCGGTATTCATTCGACGCTGGTCGATACAGCCGCTGCCGACCAATCCGAACAACACCATCGTCTTGCAGGTGCTCGTGACCGCCATAGCGAGCGAGGCGAACCGGGCGCCAGGGCCAGGCCCGCGCCGGCGACTCCCCGGCGATGCGGTGCTCGTCAGCGTCAAGTCGAGGAAGGCCCAGTGACATCTCGCACGCGGCGCAACGACTCGGGCTTCAGCCTCACCGAACTGCTGATCTCTACCGCCATCATGCTGACGGTAACGGGCGCGATCTTCAGCCTGATGGCGCCGTCGCAGGGGACCGCCCAGGTGCAGCCGGAAGTTGCTGACATGCAGCAGCGGATGCGGGTCGGCAACGAGACGATCTTCAAGGAGCTGGTCATGGCGGGCGCAGGCCCGTATCAGGGTGCCACCACCGGATCGCTGGTGAATTTCTTCGCGCCGATCCTGCCGCGACGCACCGGGCGAACGGCCGCCGACCCGACCCGCGGCCTTGCCAGCGTCAAGACCGACGCGATCACTCTGTCGTACATCCCGAACAGTTACTCGCAGACGACGATCTCGAACGCAATGCCGCCACAGTCAGCGGAAATCAAGGTCAATGACCAGCCCAACTGCCCGAAGGGCCGCGAGCTGTGCGGCTTCGAAACCGGGATGCAGGTGATCATCTTCGACACCAGCGGCAACTACGACACCTTCACCATCACCAACGTGCAGGATTCAGCCGGACATCTGCAGCACCGCCAGCAGCCCCTCAACTACCCATACCAGGCCGGCGCGCAGATCACGCAGATTGTCAGCAACACGTATTACTTGGACCGCAACACGAGCAAGTTGATGCGCTATAACGGCTCGACCGAAGACATCGCCATCGCCGACGACGTCGTGGACCTGCGCTTCGAGTACTACGGTGACCCGGCGCCGCCGTTGTTGCCGAAACCGCTCGCCGGTGTTGCGAACTGTCTCTACGACGCCGTCGGCAACTACATCGGGCCGGCCGCGATGACACCGACGGACGGTTCACTGGTGGAGCTGACCGCCGACGTCCTCTCCGATGGTCCGTTCTGCGGGAGCGGCCCGAACGAATTCGATGCCGACCTGCTCAGGGTCCGCAAGGTTCGGGTCAGCCTGCGCGTGCAGACGGCCTCTTCTGTTTTCCGCGGCGCCGACACGAACCTGTTCATGAAGCCCGGCTCCGCCCGGGGCGGCCAGCGCTATATCCCCGACTACGGTCTGACCTTCGAGGTCGCGCCGCGCAATCTCAACCTGGCGCGGTGATGGCAATGACACGGCTGCAGGCCCGGCTCGCGAACCAGGACGGCACGGCGTTGATCATCGCGCTGATGTCGATGATGTTGCTCACCGCACTCGGCGGCGCAGTGATCATGGTCAGCCGGACCGAGACCGCCATCGCCAGCAACTATCGCAACAGCCAGGAGGCGCTGTATGCCGCGGACGCGGCGATCGAGCGCGTCGTCCAGGATCTGCTGATGGTCCCACGCTGGAACGACATCCTCGCGGATGGCGGCGCCGGTGTCGCGGGAGTGACGTCCAGCTTCACGAGGGGTAATCCTGCCAGCCAGATCACCCTGCCCGCGGGCGGCAAGGTGACGCTGAATGCGACCACGGCGAACATGCAGGCCCTGACCAACGCCGAGGACGTCTGGGGAAACAACGATCCACAGTGGCGGCTGTTTGCGTGGGGTCCGCTGACTGATCTCCTCGATACCGCCGCAATCGACAGCAACATGTATGTCGCGGTCTGGGTTGCGGACGATCCGGCCGACGGGTCGTCCGTCGGCGTCGCGGATGGGAACCCTCTGGCCGACGCGAACGGGACGTTGACGCTGCGCGCCGAGGCCATCGGTCCGGGCGGGACGCGCAAGACGATCGAGGTCACCGTCGCGCGAACGTCCGGAACCGAAATTGAGCGCGGGCAAATCGCCCAGCGCGGACAGGAAGAACTGAATCAGCGCGCCCGCAAGGCGGCCGTGCAGACGCCCGGCAAGAGTCTCACCAATATGCGGATGAACACCGCGACCGGCACCCTGGGAGTGCAGTAGATGTCACGCTTGTTGCGACGTAGTCTCCGTACACCGCACGCCCGCCGTCGCGCGTCCGCGATGCTGGGCCTCGCGACCATGGCGTGGTGGACGGCGAACGCGTCCGCGCAGCTCGATCCCCTCTTGTTCGTCAAGCGTGTTCCGCCGACTGTCATCATCGTCTTCGATACGAGCGTGCGCATGCTCGAGGACGGCAGCGGGAACTACTACGATCCCGTGGAGTACACCTCGTCAAGTGACGCGGCGGTCGCATCGGCCATGGGTGTGTCCGGGGCCACGCGCTACCGTCGCATCTACAAGAACCTGCAGTACGAGAGTGTGGTCGATGCCAGCTCGAAGTTCGAGGCGACCGACATCACTGCAGTGGGCAACACCGCGGCCGGCTACTCCACCTTCTACAACAGCACGCGGCTGGAGATCGCCAAGACCGGTATCAAGCAGGCGGTCGGTGAGAACGCCGGAGCCGCCTATCGCTGGGGCTTGATCAAGCTTCGTCAAACCTCGCCCGCCTGGCGCGCGTCGCCGAACTGCGACAAGCCGGTCCGGGTGACGGGGAATGCCACGTTGGCCCCGGTCTCGGACTCCAATCCCTGCAACGCAGGGTCGGCGGGGAAGTTCGGCATCTACGTGCCGTCGGTCGCGAGCGCCAACTACTCGAACGAGACACTCTATGGTGGCACCGCGCGCCTGGTCACCCCGGCGTCGAACACCTCCACCTCCATGATTGCCATCACCGGGCAGGGGATCGGTGTCAGCGGCGGGCTCATCCCCGCAGGCGCCGGTGCACGGACCTACAACGACCGTCCCATCTCGCACGCGCTCGATGACGCCCGTGCGGCGGCCGTTGCCGCGATGACCGCCGATACCGCCGCCAACCGCACCTGCCGCAACACTGTTGTGATCCTGATCACGAGCGGCAAGGACGAGGGCAACGCCGCGTATACCGCGTCGCACAACCCGGAAACCATCGCAACATCATTCCTGAATGTCACCGCGAGCGGCACCACGAAACGAGTACCGATTCACGTCCTTGCGATCAAACCAGCCGCGGGGGACGAGACGCAGCTGCAGGGGATCGCGACCAAGAGTGGCGGCCGCTACGTCAATGTGACGAGCGCAGCCGAGATCGCGCGCAACATCAACTACGCGGTGCAGGCCGGCTTTACGCGATCCACGGATTTTCAGACCAGCGCGAGCAGCGAGTTCGTCGGGGTCAGCCCGATCGTTGCGACCGTCAATCTCAAGGGTGCCCTCGCGGCCAACGGCACCGCGCTCCCGAACACCGACGTCAACGCGTCGCCCGGCGGTCAGGCGTTGTCGCAGCGCAGCAACATGCTGCTGACCGCGGGCTTTTCGCTGCCAGGCTTCGACGGCGTGCTGCGCGCCTTCCGCGTTTACCGCCCTGAGCCCGACAGCACCAAGGTCACAGGCTGGAAGTTCGTCAACGACGGGACCAAACTGTGGCCGGACCTCGATGGACGGCCCTCCCTCGCCGGCCAGGCTCGCGTGCCCGCGGATCCCAACGCTCGCAACATCTACACCTTCATCCCGGACGGCTCGGGGGGCGGTTCGATGGTGGCCTTCAACACCACCAACGAGGCGACGCTTCGTTCGCACATGAACATCACCGGGTCAGCCGCCAGCGTGAT
>Ga0183260_10002494_pt1 | contig 15203 bp, 14 predicted proteins | sample AntDrymUQ4972206_2_FD_129768 | JGI IMG/M metagenome (GOLD analysis project Ga0183260, IMG submission 129768) | Polar desert sand microbial communities from Dry Valleys, Antarctica - metaG UQ497 (22.06) (version 2) (version 2) | ecosystem: Environmental > Terrestrial > Soil > Desert | place... | reverse complement strand
GTCAAGAGCAAGCTGGCGGCGGACGACACTGTGAAGTCCTACCGCATTGACGTCGACACGAAGGACGCCGTCGTCACGCTCAACGGCGCGGTGGACACGGCGGCAGCGCGCACACGCGCGGTGGAACTGGCGCGCGGCACGGACGGCGTCCGTGACGTGGTGGACCGTTTGACGGTCTCGCCGGGAACGACCCCGACGACGGGTGTGGATGACAAGGTCTCCGGCGAAGCCCGGGAAGCGTCGCGTGAGGCCGATGCGAAGACTGACAGGGCGAAGCGCGACGACGACACGACCGACCGCGACGGTAATATTGTCGGCGACGCAGGCCTGACGACCAAGGTCAAGACCAAGTTCCTTGCCGACAACGACATCTCGGGTCTGAAGATCGACGTCGATTCGAAGAACGGGATCGTCACGCTGACCGGCAACGTTCCCACGGCTGCGGAGAAGGCCCTGGCGCTGAAGGTGGCCAAGAGCACCGATGGCGTGAAGTCAGTCGTGGATCGTCTTAAGGTTGTGAAGTAGTAGAGAGGCTCACCCCTGTTGATGGGGCCGGTGCTGGTGCACCGGCCCTTTTTTCGTACCACCACTCATCACCTTCGTACCACCACTCATCACCCGGTGTCGCGCCGCGAGTGAGGGTGGGCACGCCCGCGAACTCGAAAGTAGCCACGAATCGGGACATACAATGTGTCCATCGCGATTTCCACTACTGGAGAGTTGATTGTGAAGACCAGCCGCGCTCTTTTTCTCCTCCTGTTCTCCTTCTCGATCTTTCCGGCCGTTGATGCCACTGCCCAGATCGACGCCCGGATGTTGCGTTACCCAGCCGTGTCCCGCGATCGGATCGCTTTCGTTTATGCGGGAGACGTCTGGCTGGTCGGGAAAGAAGGCGGCGCCGCCGTTCGCCTGACGTCCTCGCCCGGCGAAGAGACTTTCCCGCGGTTCTCGCCGGACGGCTCGAAGGTCGCTTACAGCGCCTCGTACGACGGCAACGTGGACGTGTATGTGATCCCGACCGCCGGGGGTGAACCGACACGTCTGACGTTCCACCCGATGCCGGACCGCGCGATCGGCTGGACGCCCGACGGCAAGCAGGTCCTGTTCGCCTCATCGCGCGAGAGCGGGCGTCAGCGCTTCAATCAGTTCTACACCGTCGGCACCGCCGGCGGTCTCCCACAGAAGCTCGTCGTCCCGTACGGCGAGTTCGGCGCCTATTCTCCGGACGGTCGGCAGTTCGCCTACATGCCGATGGCGCAGGACTTCCGCAATTGGAAGCGCTACCGTGGCGGGTGGGCGCCGGACCTCTGGTTGTTCGACCTCGCCAGCAAGTCGGCCAAGAACATCACCAATCACCCCGGTAATGACGCGCAGCCGATGTGGCACGGCAACACGATCTACTTCCTGTCGGACCGGGGCACCAACGAACGCAACAACGTATGGGCGTACGACGTGAAGGCCGCGACTTCGCGGCAGGTGACGCAGTTCACCGAGTTCGACATCACCTTTCCATCGCTCGGGCCGGACGGCATCGTGTTCCAGGCCGGCGGCCGGCTGTATCTGCTCGACGTGCCGTCGGGTAAGCAGCGCGAAGTGCCCGTCCGTGTGATCACCGACGAGATCACGCTGCGCGCGCGCACGGCCAAGGCCGAGACGCTGATTCGATCGGCGGGGGTATCGCCCACTGGGAAGCGCGCGATCCTGGAGGCGCGCGGTGATGTGTTCACCGCGCCGGCGGAGTTCGGGCCGGTGGTGAACATGACCCGGACGTCCGGCGTCGCCGAGCGCTACCCGCGCTGGTCCCCCGATGGCAAGACGCTGGCCTATTGGAGCGACCAGAGCGGTGAGTACGAGCTCACCGTTCGTCCTGCGGAAGGCGCCGGGCCGGAGCGGAAGGTCACCTCCCTTGGCGCTGGCTTCCGCTACGCGCCGTACTGGTCCCCCGACAGCCGCAAGGTCGCCTTCGTGGACCAGGCGATGCGGATCCACATGGCCGATGTGGACTCCGGTAAGACGGTCAAGATCGATGACAGTCCCGAGTGGATGAATCACGGTTCGCTGGAGGCCTTTGAGTTCGAGTGGTCCCCGGACTCGCGCTGGCTGGCGTATGCGCGCCCGACCGGAGATGCGAACAGCTCGCTCTTTCTGTATGACACCAGGGGATCGAAGCTCACGCGCGCGACGACCGGATATCTGAACGACAGCCAGCCGACGTTCGATCCGGACGGCAAGTATCTGTTCTACGCGTCGAACCGCGAGTTCTCACCGGTCTATGGCAGTTTCGATAACAGTTGGACCTACCCCAACCCGACCCGCATCATCGCGGTGCCGCTGCGGAAGGATGTTCCGTCGCCGCTGCACGCGCGGAATGACTTCGAAGGGCAGCCGGAGACGAAGAAGCCTGAAGAGAAAAAGGACGAGACGGCCAAACCTGCGCCCGACGCGAAGGACGTCAACATCGACCTGGACGGCTTCGAGGCGCGGGCGGTGGTGCTGCCGCCCGCTGCCGGCAACTACTCGGGCCTCCAGGCCGTGAAGGGCAAGCTGCTGTTCCCGCGGCAGCCCCGCAGCGGGTCGGCGGACACGAAGAGCCCGATCCTGTACTTTGATCTGACCGAGCGGGAAGAGAAGCCGGTCCTCGACGATGCCGCCGGCTTTGAAGTCACGGTCGACGGCAAGAAGATACTGGTCGCCGTCCAGGGCCGCTTCGCGATCCTCGACATCAAGTCACCGCAGAAGTTCGAGAAGCCGATCGCCACCGCCGACATGGAGGCGCCGGTCGATCCGCGCGCTGAATGGAAGCAGATGTTCGAAGACGTCTACCGCTTTCAGCGGGACTTCTTCTACGACAAGGGCATGCACGGCGTCGACTGGGCCGCGATGAAGACGCGCTACGGGAAGCTGCTCGAAGACGCTGTCACCCGTTGGGACGTCGATTTCATCATCGGCGAGTTCATCGGCGAGCTGAACGCGTCGCACACGTATTACAGCGGCGGAGAGAAGGAGAACCCGCCGGCACGCAACGTCGGGTTGCTCGGCGCCGACTGGGAACTGCATCAACCTGCAACCAGCCAGGGCGGCTATCGCGTGAAGAAAATCGTCCGCGGCGGACCGTGGGATACGGGCGTGCGCGCGCCGCTTGACGAGCCCGGCGTCAACGTCGGTGAAGGGGACTACATCCTCGCCGTGAATGGCGTCACGATCGACACGAAGCAGGATCCTTACGCCGCCTTCCAGGGCCTTGGCAACAAGACCGTGGTGCTGACGGTGAACCACAAGCCGTCGACCGAGGGTGCACGGCAGGTGCTGGCGCGCACGCTGACCAGCGAGGTCGAGCTTCGCTACCGCGCGTGGATCGAGGAGCGACGGCAGATTGTCGACAAAGCCACCGGCGGGAAAGTTGGTTACATCTACGTGCAGAGCACCGGCGTGGACGCACAGAACGAGCTGGTTCGGCAGTTCATAGGCCAGTGGAAGAAGGATGGGTTGATCATCGACGAGCGCTGGAATGGCGGGGGACAGATCCCGGATCGGTTCATCGAGCTGCTCAATCGTCCGATCCTGGCCTACTGGGGGGTGCGCGACGGATCGAGCTGGCAGTGGCCGCCGGTTGCGCATCGCGGCGCGCAGGTGATGCTGATCAACGGCTGGAGCGGATCCGGCGGTGACGCCTTCCCGACTTACTTCAAGCAGGCGAAGATCGGACCGGTGATCGGCACTCGGACGTGGGGCGGACTCATCGGCATCAGCGGGGCGCCGGTCCTGGTCGACGGCGGCGAGGTGACGGTACCGACTTTCCGCATGTATGACCCGAAGGGCACATGGTTCCCCGAGGGTCACGGCGTCGAACCCGACATCGAGGTCGTCGACGATCCTTCACAGCTGGCCAACGGCACCGATCCGCAGCTGGCGCGCGCGATCAAGGAAGTGCAGGCAGGGATTGAGAAGATGCCCAAGGTGCCCACTCGTCCTGGGCCCGAACGCCGGGTGCCGAAAGGGGGCGGGAAGAATTGACGATTGCGGATTGCGGATTGCCGATTACGGATCGGCGATTGTGGATTGCTGATTTACGGATCGGGGATTGTGGATTGCTGATGCACGGACGGCGATGGTGGATGGCTGATTCACGGACGGCGATGGTCGATCGCTGATTTACGGATTGCCGAGTGTGGATTGAAGGCCCGACCTCGAGAGGCGGGCCCTTCGTTCCTACGTCGATTTCTTGTCGCTCACCACTTCCGCGACCTTGCTGACAGTGCCAATCGGGTCGTTCGCGGCTTCCTTGACGGTGTTGGCGGCGTCGCGGGCCACTTCCTGGGCGCGGTCCACGACGGAGTCGCGGGCTTCACCCATCAACTCGTTCTCGCGTTCGGTCTCGGGCAGCGATGCGCCGATGGCCGCCCCGGCCAGCACGGCGGCGGCGCCGACGAGAAGCGGGTTATCGCGGAGCATCCGCTGGAGCTGGTTCGAGGTCCGGCGGACCGTCTGCCGCGCGGTGTCAGTCGCGTCAGAGATCGCCTGCGACGTTCCGCCCGTCCAGCCCTCGCTGCCGTAGCCGTATTGACGGCTGTCGCCGTATTGACGGTTCGCGCCGTATTGACGGCTGTCGCCGGATACGCGGTTGTACCCGGACTGGCGGTTGTCGTCGACGTCGCTATAGCCGGCTTCAGTCGCGCGGTAGTAATCGGCCCCGGTCGCGTTGGCGCCACGCGCGTTTCGCGTCGAGTACTCCGACCAGCTGCGGTCGCTGGAATCGTTGCCCTTGTTGCGACCCATCAGAAGCCACGCCACACCCGCCCCGATCATCAATGCCGGGATCGGGTTCTGCTTCGCGCCTTCGACCATGTCGTAGGCCCGCTCGCGCGAGCCGCGCATCATGTCCTGCGCTGTTTCACTTGCTGTGTCAGCCATGTTCTTCACCTTCTCCGTTGTAGCGCTCTTGACTCTCTCGGTCGCGTCCGACACGAGATTGGACGGGCGCAGCTTTTCCTGGATCGCCTCGATGGTCTCTGACATCTCGGCGCGGGTGTGCGCGATCTCACTCTCGATCTCGCGGGCGCGCCGGCTTGCGTCGGCATCGAGGTCGGCATCGGCGCCGGTGGCGCCGCTGCGCGTGGTCACTGAAGACGTGGCGGACGGCGTCGTGCTGGCGTAGTCGCGCACCTGCTCCTCTCCACGGCCGCGGAGCTCGTCGCCGCGTCCCTGGGAATCGTCGCCGGTACCTACGCGCCTTGTCGTGTCGTCCATTTTGCGTCCTCCTTCAGTGATTCCATGGTGCGGGTTGGCGTCACGCTGCTGGTGCGCAGCCCGGTCAGCCCCCTGTTGACGAGCAGATATCCGATACCGATCGTCAGCAGGCTGATGATGAGCGCCGACAGCCACGGCGTGACGCCCAGCTCGCTGAGCCCGAGTACCAGCGCGGCGAGGAACACCAGCAGTCCGGCATGCGCGAGCGCGCCGCCTGCTGCCGCAACTCCGACATGTCCGCCGGCCTTCTTGGCCTTGGCGGTCATCTCGGTCGACGCGAGTTCTACTTCCTTGCGCACGAGCTGACTGGTCTCGCGCGACAGCTCGGCGAGCAGATCGCCGATCGATCGGTTGTCCAGCTTGTCAGCCATTAGCGCCCCTCAGTGGACGGAAAGTCGGTTTTTTTGTTTGTTTTCGACGCCTTACCGGCGGAGCCGGTTACCTTGTTGCCATAGGCGTTCTCGGTTGAGCCCGTCCCCGTAGTGGTGCCTTCGCTGCCACGCATGGACTCGCTCGTGTTGCCGAATCCGGACGTGCTGGAGCCGGTCGTTCCGGTACCCAGGCCGGTTCCCGTCAGGCCGATGTCGGACGTCTGGCTCCCGCCATAACCGGACGCGCCAGAGCCGCCGCCATAACCTGAAACACCGGCCCCCCCTGTCGAGCCCGGGTTTCCGTAGCCATAGCTGCTGCCCCCGGCGCCGCGTTCACCTCCATAGCCGGCCGAGCCATAACCGCCGCTGCCGGAGCCGCCCGTCCCATAGTTGCCGTATGAGGAGCGTGACTCCGGCGACGAGCTCTTGAGGAAGCGGGCGCCGAGCAGGCCAATCGCGAATGCGCCACCAACGAAGAGGGCAGGCTGGCGCCGCGCCAGCTGCTGCGCGTCAGTCATCAGCTCGCCGATGTCCTTGTTTCTGAGCCGCTCGGAGAAGCGCTCGATCTGCTCGGCCGCTTGTTCGGCGTAGCGAGCGACAGTGTCGTTCTGGTTATCGCGGAGGTGCTGGGTCGTCTGACGCACAGCCTGCGCGACCGAGCCGAGCCCATCGGTCGCCCGATCCTTCTGGCTCGACAACTGTGCGGTTGCCTGCTCCTTGACCTTGCCGACGATACCGCTCGTGTTGGTGGAGTGTGCTTCTGTGGAGTGTGTTGCCGTGCCGGTGGTCCCCGGAGTGGAGCCGAGTGTACCTGGCTCCTTGAATTCTGCCATTCCAGTCCCCCTTGTGTATGCGCAGCATCGCTGCGCTCAGTTCTCAAGAGGGATTGGAATGATCGTGCCAAGCACGCGCTACTCTGCGATATACCGCCACACGCCGGACGAGTTGTCACGGCGCCAGATGGTGAAGAACGGTACCGCCTTCGGACCGTTGGGCTCGGGCTTCTTTATCCGGATCATCCCGAACGTGATGCTGCGGTCTCAACGTGCGCCGTGCTTAGCCGCTTCGCGGCATCCGCGTAGGCACGGTCCGCATTCAGTAATCCATCGACTGCCGCGCCAGGGGTGGTGGCGGTAGTCTGAAGCGTCATAAGGCTCAGCAGGGCGAGGGTGCGCATCAACATGGGGATCATCTCAGATGAGAGGGCGGGGGCGAGCGCGGAGGGACCGGATCCACTCTCGCCGGGATCGTTCCATTCTCCACAGGGCTGACGTGCCATACTCTCCACCTCTTCATGGTGCTGTTCTGGATAACCATCGCGTGCGCGATCGTTGCGGTCATTTATTCGCTGCGGCTGCACCAGGTCACAGGCCGTCAGCGCGAACTGTCGCGGCTGGTCCACGCACGCACGGCGGAACTGCGTGAGCGCTCCGCTCAGCTCGAGGCAGCGAACGCGGCGCTTGAAGAGCTTGCCGCGGTCGACCCGATGACGGGGCTGTTCAACCGGCGCCGATTCGACGTGTTCCTGCAGCAGGAATGGCAGCGGTCCAATCGTTCACGGCTCCCGCTGTCACTGCTGCTGGTCGACATCGACCACTTCAAGCAGTTCAACGACCTCTACGGCCATCCAGCGGGCGACGATTGCATCAGGAAGGTGGTCGAGGTCATTCGGGATTCTGCCAACCGGGTCACCGACCTCGGGTGCCGGTATGGCGGTGAGGAGTTCGCGATCATCCTTGCCGAGACCCCGGCCACCGGTGCACTCGCGGTCGCGGAGTTCATCCGGAAGGAAGTAGAGCTGCTCGCAATCCCGCACGGTCTCCATCCAGAGAAAGTCGTAACTGTGAGCACGGGAATCGCGACAAAGGACGGAAACCAGTATCCGCGCATGCACGATCTGATCGCCGCGTGCGATAAGGCGCTCTACCGGGCGAAGAATGAGGGCAGGAACAGGACGAGTACGGATGTGGCAGGCGTGGAAACCGCGCCGGCCAGCGTGAATCTGGCCGGCGCCTGACTGAATCGAGGCTTACTTTTTGCCCTTGCCGGTTGCGCCGTCTTCGGCGATGCGCAACTGGTTCTCGACTCCTGCCGCGCCCATCGCGCGGGCAAGCAGATCGGCCCGGCGCCGATCGGCGGCGGTGCGGACGACCCCGGTCAGCGTGACCTCGCCGTCGCTCACTTGGACATTGATGACCGTGCGGCCGCGACCCGCGGCGACGGCAAAGGATCCGTCCTCCTCGATACGCTCGAGGATCAGGTGCTGCAGTTCGTCGTCGTGCAGCATCCCCGTTTTGGCCCGTCGGATGGCTTCAGCTCTCATATTTCTGCTCATTCCTTCTCAACCCTGTGTATGACGCGCGGAAGAATAAATTGGATTCTATTATCTCCCGCCCGAACCTGTCGCCGCAAAGTGCTGATCCCGTGAGACATCGGCCGAAAAGGCCTAGCGGCGGAGATCGAAGGCCGCCATCTCGTTGAGGTTGCGGATCAGCAGATAACCGCTCGAAATCGACGGGTGATTCCAGGTCTTGCCATCGAGAACAGGGAACCGGCTCAGCTCGATGTGCTTTTCGGCAGACGCTCGGACGAGAGCGAGCTCTCCGCTTTCGGTGAGGACAACCAGGTGCCCGCTTGCGAGCATGACCTGCCCGTAGCCATAGCGACCGCCCTTCCACATCAATGCTCCGGTCGCGGCGTCGATACAGGCAAGGATCGACTCGTCCAGCCCGTAGATGTGGCCCTCGTGGAGCACCGAACTGGTGAACTGATTCTTCATGCGGTTGGTCCGCCAGAGTTCGCGCACGGAGAATCGGTCACCGTCTTTGGTCAGTTGGATGGCAGCCGCTCCGGAGCCGTAGCCGGTGGAAACGAACACCCGGTCGTCTCCAAGCAGAAGCGGTTGCGAGGCATTGACCCCGTACTGGGTCACCCACGGGAATTCCCAAAGGACGGCGTGGCTGCCGGCGTCGAGCGCAACGAGGCGCGTCGCGGTGAAGACGAGGATCTGGCGGACGCCGCCCAGTGTCACGAGCATCGGTGACGCATACGACGCGGCGTCGTCCAGCGCCGACCACGCTCGCTTACCGGTGACGCGATCGTAGGCGACGACTGAATTGCTGTTCGATCCTCCGGGCAGCACGACGACCGCGTTGTCGACGACCAGGGGCGCCGCCGCCATGCCCCACTGCAGATTCGTGGCGCCGGCATCGTCCAGGATGTTCGTGCGCCAGAGGACGGTGCCGGTTGCGGCATCCAGCGCGCGCAGCTCACCGGCGCCACCAACGGCGTATATCCTGCCGTCGTGGAATGTCGGCGTCGCGCGCGGGCCGTCGCCACCCATTGCCTCGCGGAAAACGGCCCTCGACGCGTTCGTCCATAGCTCGCGTCCCGTGAGTACATCGTAGGCGGCGACGACCTCCTGTGGCCCTCGCTGCTCGATCGTAAAGGCGTGGCCGTCCGCCACCACGAACGATGCGTAGCCGCCGCCGAGCGGCTGCTTCCAAAGTGGTTTTAGTCCGCCGGCGGGCCAGTCGGTTCGGATCGCCAGCTCGCGGTAGTGTCCACTGCGATCCGGACCGCGAAAGTCGGTCCAGTATCGCGTTGTCGTCGCGGTTGGCTTCGGGAGATCCACTACCTTCGCCGGATCGACTGCCGCTGTTGGCACCCCGGTGTCAGAAGGGGAGGGGGCCGCCGGTGGCGCACTAGCCTCCGGTGGAGGGCCGCTCGCTTTCTGAGCTTCGCGATGCTTCGCGATCAAATCAGCCTGTGCGTCAGTCGACTGGACGAACGCGAGGCTCGGCACCCCGCCTCCATCCAGGATGACGCGCATCCCGAACAAGTACAACACGACACCAGCGACCGCGATTGCGACAACCGCAAAGCCGACGAATTTCAAAATTTTCTTGACCATGAGTAGCCCATCTTAGCCAACCGCGCAGAAGACGGCCGCGACCGGCCGGGTGTTATCAGTGCTCGTCGGTCTGCTCGATCCGCTCATGGTCAGCGACGGCGTCGGCATCCAGTCGCTCCCTCAACCAGATCTTCTCGAGAGGAGGGTACATCGCGGCAATCGGCAGTGCGATCAGCGCACCGACGACGCCAGCGAGTTCCGCGCCGACGGCAAACGCCGCCAGTACCGCCAGGCTGGAGAGTCGCATCGCGCGCCCGTAGACCCTGGGCTGGATGTAGTAGTTCTCAATCGCGTTGTAAGCGAGATAGATGCCCGTAACCGCGACCGCAGTCGTGACGGAAACCGTGAGTGCGAGAAGAAACGCCGGCACGATCGAGAGGATCATCCCGACGACCGGGATGAAGTTGAGGATCCCGGCGAGCAGGGCCAGCAGCATTGCCCCCGGCACCTTCAACAGCAGCAGGACGATGTAGGTGAAGACCGTGGCGATCACCGAGGTGATGACGTTGCCTCGCACATATCCGAAGATCGCCTGGCGGGCCGCGGCAGCCGAGCGGTGGATCTTCGGCCGCCGGGCGCGCGGCGCAAAAGCAACGAACCACTCGTAGGTGCGCCGCCCGTCGAGAAGCAGGTAGACCGTGATGATCAAGCCGATGCCGACCGACACCAGTCCCGACAGCAGAGCGCGCCCAAGCGTCGTGGCGTATCGGCTGATCGGTGACTCACCCGAGTCACCTGAGGGCAGCAACCCTTTCACGAACGCCGGCATGCGGCTTTCGAGCTGCTCCTGCGCGTCCTGCATGCGCGTGCCGAGCATGCCCGCCTCGTCCTTGAGCGACGTACTTCCGAAGTAGATCAACGCGCCAAACATGCCGGCGAGCAGCAACACGACGAGGAATGAGCCGAACGGACGACGGATACGACGTTCGTCCAGCCACGAGACGACCGGGTCCAGTGCGACGGCCAGGAACGCGGCGACGACAAAGAGCAGGAACCAGCTCCACAGCCGCAACCAGATCCACGCGAGCGCGACGACGGTGAGCAGGCGGAAGAACGTCGCGAAGGTGACGTCGACGCGGCGGGTGTTCGGGGCCGGCACCTGGCGCTACCGCTCGGCTAGGCCGGGCACGTGCTGGCGAATGAAGTCCCGGACGGCGGGATGGCGCACCGCCTGGTACAGATTCGTACCCGTGTTGCAGGTATTCGCAGAGGTGGCCGAGGTGATACCCGCGATCGACCATGTGCCGCCTTCTGACAGCAGGATCGGGCCCCCGGAATCACCCTGGCACACGGAACTTGACGGTGGCGCGTAGATGGTCCGCAGAATGTCACTGCTCACCGCCGACAGCGTCGTGCTTCCGGAGCGGAGGAAGGCGATGGTGTCGTTCTGATCCCGCCCCCACCCGGCAATGATGGCGGTCTCGCCAACTCGTCCTTCGCGGCTGGTGAGGATCGCGACCGGACTCCGCGGCACGTCCTCGCCAAGGAAGATGAGCCCCACGTCGAAGCCAGACTGATTGAATCGGAAGCCGGGATAGAAGAGGAACGACTCGGCGACAATCTCCGGACCGGTACCGGGCCACACCCGGGCAATGGCGACGCCATCATCCAGGCAGTGCGCAGCGGTGAGCACGATCCGCGGCGCAACGACAGTGCCGGAGCAGCCGCCGAGCCCCGAATCAGCTGCGTCCCGCAGGTTCAACTTGACGACCGACGACCGCTCGACCGGGCACTCGGCGCCGTTGAGAATCCCGATGGAAGGAGTGGACCCGCCGAGCGAGTTGCAGGTGTCGGCTGCCGGAATCGGCGCCGCCGCAGTCGGCGTAGAGGGGCCGTCCCCTCCGCCACACGCTGCGAGGATCATGAGGGCTACGAAGATCGCAGAGCTACGCATGGATTCCCCCGCTTCGCCAGTCCCTGGCTTCGCAACTTCCAACTACCAAAACCCAACTCCCAAGAAATGCACCCCGCACTCCCATCGTCAGTGCGCCACACCCTCAGCGTGAGTGCCCCCGCACCCTCGACGTGAGTGCCCGCGCACTTCCATCGAGCGCTCGTTACTCCCGTTCGTCCGTTTTCGGGTGAGGTAATGCGAGCCCCGTCCAGGGCGCGAGCACGCCGGCCTTCACGTATGTGAACAGCTTCTCACGCGTATCGACGATGTCGAGATTGCGCATGGTGAGCTGGCCGATACGGTCCTGCGGGGAGAACATCGATGCCCCCTTCTCCATCGTCAGGCGTTCGGGCTTGTAGGTGAGATTGGGCGAGGTCGTGTTCAGGATCGAGTAGTCGTTGCCGCGGCGCAGTTCGACGGTCACTTCTCCAGTGATCGCGCGCGCGACCCAGCGCTGCGCGGTCTCGCGCAGCATCATGGACTGCGGATCGAACCAGCGGCCCTGGTAGAGGAGCCGTCCGAGGCGGCGGCCGTTCTCGCGATACTGTTCGATCGTGTCCTCGTTGTGGATCCCGGTGATCAGGCGCTCGTAGGCGATGAAGAGGAGTGCGAGCCCCGGCGCTTCGTAGATCCCGCGGCTCTTCGCCTCGATGATGCGGTTCTCGATCTGATCGCTCATGCCGAGGCCGTGCCGTCCGCCGATGCGGTTCGCCTCAAGAATCAACTGGACGCGGTCCTTGAACGTCATCCCGTTCAATGCGACCGGTTGCCCTTCGTCGTAGGTGATCGTCACCGTCTCGCGCTTCACCTCGACGTCATCGCGCCAGTGCGCGACGCCCATAATCGGGTCGACGATCTGGAGGCCGGTGTCGAGGCGCTCGAGGTCCTTCGCTTCGTGGGTGGCGCCGAGGATGTTGGAGTCGGTCGAGTAGGCCTTCTCGGACTTCATCCGGTATTCGAAGCCGGCGGCGGTCATGTAGGCCGACATCTCCGCACGTCCGCCGAGTTCGTCGATGAAGGCCTGGTCGAGCCACGGCTTGTAGATCTTCAGATTCGGATTGGCGAGCAGGCCGTAGCGGTAGAAGCGCTCGATGTCGTTGCCCTTGAACGTGCTGCCGTCACCCCAGATGTTGACGTCGTCCTCGCGCATGGCGCCGACGAGCATCGTCCCGGTGACCGCGCGTCCGATGGGCGTGGTGTTGAAGTAGGGGACGCCGGCCGTAGAAATATGGAAGGCGCCGCATTGCATCACGGCGATGCCCTCGCCGACGAGCTGCTGGCGGCAGTCCACGAGCCGGGCATGCTCGGCGCCGTAGTCGAGCGCGCGGCGCGGGATGCTGTCGTAATCGGTCTCGTCGGGCTGGCCGAGGTTGGCGGTGTAGGCGTAGGGGATCGCCCCCTTGGCGCGCATCCAGTGGAGCGCCGCGCTGGTATCGAGGCCGCCCGAGAAGGCGATGCCGACTTTTTCTCCCGCCGGGAGGTGCTGAAGGATGGTGGACATCTGCGCCACCATTCTACTGTCTGCGCTGAAGGAATCCGGTATGCTGCCGACCGTGGCCGGGATCTCCGCTGAACTCAGGTCTGAGTTCGGCGACATCGATATCTACCTCTTCGATCAGTTGCTGCGCGGACGGCTCGACGCGCGTTGGCGCGTGCTGGATGCGGGATGCGGCGCCGGACGTAACCTGCCGTACCTTCTCACGCACGGCTTGGATGTTTATGCCATCGATCGTGATCCCGGCGCTGTCGCATGCGTCTCGCGATTGCTGTCGCGCCTGTCTCCAGCTGCTGATACCGCGCGAGTGCAGGTGGGCGAGGTTGACGCGCTACCCTGGCCGGACGGCTCGATGGACGCCGTGCTCTCGAGCGCCGTCCTGCACTTCGCCCGCGACGAGGCGCACTTTCGGGACATGGTGCAGGAGCTGTGGCGCGTCCTCGCCCCCGGCGGCCTCTTCTTCGCTCGCCTCGCCACGAGCATCAGCATCGAGAACCGGATCTCCGCACCCGTCGGGCGCGTCCTACTGCCGGACGGCAGTGAACGATTCGTCGTGGACGAAGCGACGATCCTGCGGACGACCGCAGAACTCGGCGGACGCCTGCTGGATCCTCTCAAGACCACCAACGTCCAGAATCTGCGGGCCATGACCACCTGGGTGCTCGAGAAGTGAGGAATTGACGATTGCGGATTGGCGATTGACGGACTGGTGATTGCGGATTGGGATTGTCGATTGCTCGATAGACCGATAACTCGATGGGAGGCGTGACGTGAAGATTCTGGTAACTGGCGGGACTGGGACGGTGGGATCGCAGGTGGTGCAGGAGCTGCTGAAGCGCGACGCGGATGTAAGCGTGCTGACGCGGGATGCCAAGAAGCCGCTGCCGGCTGGCGCCAAGGCTGTTGCGGGCAACCTGCTCGAGGTCAACAGCGTGCGGCAGGTGTTCAAGGGCGTAGACGCCGTGTTCCTGCTCAATCCCGTCAGCCAGACCGAGACGAGTGAGGGGTTGATGGCGGTGACGGCGATGCGCACTGCCGGCGTCCAGCGAGTCGTCTACCTCTCCGTTCACGATGTGCATCTCGCACCGTGGCTGCCGCACTTCGGTTCGAAGATCGGCGTCGAGTCAGCGCTCAAGCAGTCGGGGATGGCTTACACGATCCTCCGGCCGAACAACTTCTATCAGAACGACTACTGGTTCAAAGACGTCCTGTTGCAGTACGCCGTCTACCCTCAGCCGTTCGGCAGCGCCGGCCTGTCCCGGGTCGACACCCGCGATATCGGCGAGGCGGCCGCGATTGCGCTGACGAGTGACGGGCACGAAGGCGAAACCTACGACCTTGTCGGTCCCGACGTCGTGACCGGCGAGTCGACCGCCGGGACGTGGGCGTCAGCCCTCGGCAAGCCGATCACCTACGGCGGCGACGATCTCGACGCGTGGGAGGCCGTCCAGGTCAACTACCTGCCGCACTGGATGGTGTTCGACTTCCGCGAGATGTACCTGTATTTCCAGCAGCAGGGTCTCAAGGCATCGCCACAGGCCATCGCGCGCCAGACGAAGCTGCTCGGCCACGCGCCGCGCTCCTTCGAGGCATTTGCCGCGGAGACGGCTGCCGCCTGGAAGTGATGTACCGCGTCGAGATACTGACGGGCTTGCGTGGCCAGCCGCCGCGCTAAACTCTAACGGACGGCAACCCGGAGCCAGGGAGGCACCAATGAACGGAGCGAAGTGCGCCCACGAAGGCTGCAACTGCCAGGTAGAGGCCCATGGCCAATACGGCAAGTATTGCAGCGAGCACTGCAAAGACGCCAAGGGGATGACGGAGCTGCGGTGCGGATGCCCGCACCCGGCGTGCCGAGTGTAGAAGGCAGGCAAAAACAAAGAACGGGGACACTCAACTTAACGCTAAGTTGTTGATTGTGACGAAGAGCGCATCGCGCTCGCGCTTTCGTCAACAACTTAGCGTTAAGTTGAGTGTCCCCGTTTTTATAGGATCACGCGCTCATCACCGACCCGGCGGGTAATGCGCTGACCGTCCAGGTACTCCAGCAGCGGGACGGCGAACTTCCGTGACAACCCCGTCAACTCCTTAAAGGCGCCGACGTCCAGCTTCGGGTTGATGCTCTTCCTCGCGCGCACGTCGGCGACCACCTTATCGAGCGCGGCGCGGTCCACCACCATCGCATCGTTCACTCTCACGAGCGTCTGATCCTTCACCAGCAGCTGGATGATCTTGCGCGCCGCGGTCCGATCGACTCCTGCGCCCGCGGCAACTTCGTCTGGT
>Ga0183260_10002492_pt1 | contig 15206 bp, 14 predicted proteins | sample AntDrymUQ4972206_2_FD_129768 | JGI IMG/M metagenome (GOLD analysis project Ga0183260, IMG submission 129768) | Polar desert sand microbial communities from Dry Valleys, Antarctica - metaG UQ497 (22.06) (version 2) (version 2) | ecosystem: Environmental > Terrestrial > Soil > Desert | place... | reverse complement strand
CCTGCGTCGCGGTGGCGACCTACGCTGGAGTGGTGCTGAAGGCGCTGGCGGTCGTGGTCGCGGTGGGACTCACCGTCTATTGCCTGTTCGACGTGCGCAGCAGCGCCAGCCACCTGGTGCGCCAGCTGCCTCGGGCCATGTGGTTCGTGGTCGTGCTGGTGCCGGTGGCAGGCCCGCTCGCCTGGCTGATGGTCGGCCGCCCGCTGCGCCGCCGGCCCGGGCCGACCCCGAAACCGGGACGGGTCGTCGGGCCCGATGACGACCCCGACTTCTTGCGGGAGATCGAGCGACGTCGTCGGCGCCGGCCGCCGGGCGGTGACGACCCACACCCTCGCGCCGGTTGACCCCTAGGCCTCAGAAGGCATAGGAGTGCAGGCCGCCGACGAACAGGTTGACGCCGACGAAGTTGAACAGGAACGTCGCAAACCCGACGAGAGCGAGCACGGCGGCGCCCTTGCCGCGCCAGCCGGCGGTCGCGCGGGCGTGCAGGTAGCCGGCATAGACCACGAAGGTGATGAACGCCCAGACCTCCTTGGGATCCCAGCCCCAGTAGCGTCCCCACGCGGCTTGCGCCCAGATCGGGCCGGCGATCAGCGCGGCGAACGTCCAGACCGGGAACGCGAACGCGTGCACGCGGTATGCCAACCGGTCCATCGCCTCCGTCGCCGGCAGCCTGCCCAGGACGCCCCGCTGGCCCGAGCCTGGTGAGCGCCGCTCGGCCCGCTCCTTGACCAGGAAGGCGGCCGAGGCACCGGCGCCCACCACGAACGCTCCACCTGCGAGCACGGCTGCGGCGACGTGCACCACCAGCCAGTACGAGTTCAGGGCGGGTACGACCGGCCCCGCAGGCACGTAGACGAGGATCGACAAGCCCAGCACGCTCACGCAGAACCCGGTCACGACTGACCCCAGCCAGCCGATGCCAGCCCGCGCCACCAGCACGAGGTAGACGAGGCAGACGACGAGCGCGCCAGTCACGGCGAACTCGTACATGTTCCCCCAGGGCGCCCGACCGGCCGCCAGCCCGCGAGCGAGCACTCCGGCGGCGAGCAGCGCGGCGCCGAGGACGGTGAGGGACAGCCCGATGCCGGCGAGCCGGTCGCTGCGGGACGCCCCGTTCGCGGCGCGGGAGGCGGCAGTCGACGGTGTCGCTGACGGGACGGCTCCGACGTGCATGGGCTCGCGCGGCGTCGTCACCTCGCGGGCGAACGCCCACTCGGCGAGGTAGGCAACGCAGCCCAGCGCGAGTGCGATGGCAGCGGACGCGACAGCCACGTTGGAGAGCTGGGCCAGGGCCTCGCTGTTCACTGGCTCGGGTCTCCTCTCTCGCGCAGCCGCGCCACGAAGTCGTCAAGGTCCGTGGCCAGGTCACCACCGGCCACCCGGTCCAGCCCTGCCACCTCGACCACCGTACGACCATCGTCGCGACGTGCGCGGACCCACGTCCGCCGGGGCCGGATGTACAGCGAGCCGAGCAGACCGGCCAGGGCGAGCACCAGCGAACCGAGTGGCAGCCAGGACAGCGGCGACGACGCGACCTGCAGCCGGGCGAACTCGCGGACACCGTCGAATCGGATGCTGCCGAGCCCGTCCGGGAGCCTCGCGGTGTCGCCCTCGCTGAGCAGCAGCCGCAGCGACTCGCCGTCGTCGCCCTGCACGACGCTGAGCTGGTCCTTGTCGAGGGCATAGACCGACTGCGGCTCGCCGCCGTCGAGCCCGAGGTCGCCGGTCCAGACGAACAGCGACAGGGCCGGCTGCACCGCCTCGGGGAACACCGACACGGGCAGCCCCTCGGCATTGGTGCTCGCCCAGGGCAGGAAGAAGCCCTCGAAGCCGAGCTGTTCCGGCTCAGCGTCGGGTGCCTTGACCACGCCCTGGCTGACATAGCTGGCGTCGGCGGGGAGGAAGGGCACCGGACCGGAGGACGTCACGTCGCCGGCGCCATCGCGAACGGTCACCACGGGGGCGTAGCCGCTGCCGACCAGGAACAGCGACGTGCCGTCGACGGTCAGCGGCTCGTTGACCCGCATCGCGAAGTCGACCGGATCCTCACCTGGGCTGGGAACAACAGTGCCGGTCGCCTCGAACAGCTTGGGCTGACCGGCCTGCTCGGTGCCGGGCGGTTGGAACGACGCGGTCATCGTGGACAGCGCGAGGCTGAACGGGGGCAACGAGTCGGCGCCGGCGAGCGGCCCGGCCCGGAACTCGTCGTACTGCGTGAGGGTGTTGGAGAAACCTTGTCCCTCCACCACGATCACGCTGCCCCGATAGCCCCACAACGACCCGACCGCCACTCCCACCAGTACGCCGAAGAGGCTGACGTGGAAGAGCAGGTTGCCAGCCTCGCGCAGATAGCCCTTCTCGGCGCGGACAGCGTCGGGGTCGCGGTCGACGCGGAACCGCCGCTGACCCAAGAGCTGGGCGGCCGAGCCCAGGACCGCGTCGGGCGACGCGTCGGTCTCGTACGTGACGTGCGCCGGCAGCCGATCGAGCCTGCTGGGGGTGCGGGGGGGTCGGGCGCGCAGGGCACGGGCGTAGGCCGCCGTGCGCGGGACGATGCAGCCGGCCAGCGACACCATCAGCAGCAGGTAGATCGCGGCGAACCACGGCGACGAATAGACCGAGAACAGGTCGAGCCGGTCGAGCCACGGGGTCAGGTCGGCGTGCTCGGAGCGAAAGCGCGCCACGGCCAGCGAGTCAACACCGCGCTGAGGCACCAGTGATCCGGGGATCGCGCCGAGCGCGAGCGCGAGCAGGAGCAGGAGGGCGGTGCGCATCGACGTGAGCTGGCGCCAGGCCCAGCGGGCGAGCTCGGAGGGAGCGAGCGCGGGTGGTCGGCCGGGCGCGTCGCGCTCGTGCCGACCGCCACCCGGAGGGGCGGGCACCTCCGACTTGTCAGCGTCAGCCGGGGCAACAGGCCGGTCTCGCGGTGACAGCTCGGGAACCCGGGGCTTCACCACTCAGACCACCGTGCTCACGACGGGCAACCAACCTTGCATCTCGCCGACCAGCCACTGCCAGCCGCCGCTCAGCAGCAGCACGCCCACCAGGACCAGCATCGCGCCGCCGCTCCTGGCGATCGCCAGCTGGTGCCGTCGCACCCACAGGGTGGCGCCAAGCATCCGGTGGAACGCCAACCCGGCAAGGACGAACGGGATGCCAAGCCCGAGGCAGTAGCACAAGGTGAGGAATGCGCCTCGGCCCGCGCTTGCCTGGTCGGCCGAAAGCGCAAGCACCGCAGTCAGTGTGGGGCCGATGCACGGCACCCAGCCCAGTCCGAACAGCACGCCGAGCAGCGGAGCCGCCGCGATACCAACGTCGGGCACGCGATGCACGCGCAGGTCCCGCTGGGCGAACGGGACGAGGCCAGCGAACGCCAACCCCAGCAGGACGACCAGCGCGCCGAGCACGATCTGGATCTCGCGCTGGTACGTCAGCAGCCAGGTGCCAGCGGCTCCGATCAGGGTGCCCAGCGAGACGTAGACGAACGAGAAGCCAAGCACGAACAACCCGGTCCCCGCCAGCATCCGCCCCCGGCGACGAGGGCCACCGCTCGACCCGGTGTCCATCAGGTCGGCGCCGGACAGCCCGGTGACGTACGAGACATAGCCGGGCAGCAGCGGCACCACGCACGGGGAGAAGAAGCTCACCACTCCCGCCAGCAACGCCACCGGCACGGCGAGCAGCAGCGACCCGGAGTAGGCGGTGTCGCCGAACCACTCACCCACCGGTGCCCACCTCGTCGACCACGTCGACGAGCGTCTGCGCCGACTGCGGCCCGAGGAGCCGGGCCGCGACCCGGCCATCGGCGTCGATCACGTACGTCGTGGGAACGGCGACGGCGGGAAGATCGCCACGGAAACCGAGCAGCTGGCTGCTCGTGGGGTCGGCGATGCTCGGCCAGGTGATGCCGAAGGTCTCCACGAACTGCGCCGCTCCGTCGGGGTCGTCGCGGATGTTGATACCCAGGAACTGCACCTCGTCGCCACGCAGCTCTCGCTCCGCGGTGACCAGGTCGGGGGCCTCCTCCCGGCACGGGCTGCACTGGGCGAACCAGACGTTGAGCAGGACCGTCTGACCCGCATAGTCGTCGAGCGAGACCTGCTCCCCGTCGAGCGACTCACCCGCCACCGGTGGCGCATCGGGGCGCTCGGACTCCGGGACCACGGTGATCCCATAGTCACCCTGCACGTAGCCGCCCGAGGCTCGCTCGGCGCTCGTACCGGCGGTGCAGCCAGCCAGCAGTGCTGCCGCCAGTGCAGCGGCAGTGAGCAGTCGAGCCACGCTCATGCACCGAACTGCTGGTCGTCGGCGGGCACCAGCAGGTCGGCTGCCGGCTCGGAGTAGGCCACCGTCTGCAGCAGGTCGTCTGCGTACGTGAGCGACGTGACGCTGGCGAGCGCGCACTGGCGGCGGCGCGGGTCGTGCAGGTAGCGGCGACCCTCGACCGCGCAGCGGGCGATCCACACGGGCAGCTGGTGGGACACGATGACTGCCTCGTGCCCGCGAGCGGCGTCCCGGGCGTCGGCCGCGGCAGCGAGCACCCGCGCGGCGATCTGCGCATAGGGCTCACCCCACGAGGGCCGCCACGGATTGCGCAGTCGCCACCACACGGCGGGGTGCCTCAACACGCCGTCGCCGACACCGAACGTCTCGCCCTCGAACTGGTTGCCGGCCTCGATCACCCGCTCGTCGATCACCGGGGCGACCCCGAAGGCCTCGGCGGTCGGCGCTGCGGTCTCCTGCGCGCGCTCCATCGGCGACGACACCAGATGGGTGATGTCGCGTCCGCCGAACCAGGCAGCGGCCCGCGCGGCCATCTGCACGCCGAGCTCGGACAGGTGGTAGCCAGGGAGCCGGCCGTAGAGGATCCCGGCTGGGTTGTGCACCTCACCGTGGCGCAAGAGGTGCACGACGGTGACGATCTGGTCGGGGCTGATGGTCATCGCAGTCCCCCGGCGGTCTCCGGCCTGGCTGCGGCGGCCGCGCGTGCGGCGTGCGGCAGTGCGCTCGCTACTCGATCGAGGGCCGCGTCGTCGTGCGCGGCGCCCACGAACCACGCCTCGAACGCGCTCGGGGGCAGTGACACACCGTGGGCGAGCATCGCGTGGAAGAAGGCTCGGAACCGATGCAGGGCTTGCTTCTGCGCGCCGGCGAAGTCGCGAACGGGCTCGCCGGGCCGCTCGCCCGTCGCCTCGTCGACGAATGCCGCGTCCTCGACGAAGAAAGTGCTGAGCAGGTTGCCCGCCCACTGCGTGACGTGCGGCACGCCCTCGGCGTCCAGCGCCTTGTCGACCAGAGTCCCGAGAGCGGTTGATGTGCGGTCGAGCTGCGCATAGACGTCGTCGGTGGCCAGGTCCAGGGTGGTGAGCCCGGCAGTGGTGGCGACGGGGTTGCCGGACAGGGTGCCGGCCTGATAGATCGGACCCTCGGGGGCGAGCTGCGCCATCACGTCGGCCCGGCCGCCGAACGCCGCCGCGGGAAAGCCTCCGCCCAGCACCTTGCCGAACGTCACCAGGTCGGGCTGCCAGCCCTCGACGGCACCGTCCAGCCCCCACCAGCCCGACCGGTGCACACGAAAGCCCGTCATGACCTCGTCACTGATCAGCATGGCCCCGTACCGCCGGCAGGTCTCGGCCAGGAACTGGTTGAACCCCGCGTCCGGAGGGATTGCGCCCATGTTGCCGCACGCGGCCTCGGTGATCAGGCAGGCGATTCGTTCCCCGTGCACGGCGAACGCTTCGGCCACCGCGACGCGGTCGTTGTAGGCCAGCACCAGCGTCGCCGCCGCCGTGGCGGCCGGCACACCCGGCGTGCCAGGCAGCGCGAAGGTCGCGGCGCCGGAGCCGGCCGAGGCGAGCAGCGCGTCGACATGCCCGTGGTAGCAGCCGGCGAACTTCACGATCAGGTCCCGCCCGGTCACCCCCCGGGCAAGCCGAACGGCCGACATGGTCGCTTCTGTGCCCGACGACACGAGCCGAACCTGCTCGACCGAGGTGCGCGCCACGACCGCCTCGGCGAGCTCGACCTCGACCTGCGTAGGTGCGCCGTAGGTGGTGCCGGCGCCGGCCGCCCTGGTGATCGCGTCTATCACCTCGGGTCGCGCGTGGCCAAGCAGCAGCGCACCCCACGAAGACACCAGGTCGACGTAGTCGCGACCGTCGGCATCCGTGACATAAGGCCCGCGGCCTGCGGTGAGGAAGCGCGGCGTGCCTCCGACCGCTCGGTAGGCCCGGACGGGGGAGTTGACCCCGCCGGGCGTGACGGCCCGTGCCCGCCCCAGCAGGGCCGCCGACACAGGTGCGTCGTACGGGTAGGGCAGGCCCGAGGAGATCACCGGGCCATTGTCACTGACGGTCCTGCGGCGCCGCGAGCGCCCGACCCTGCCCGGCCCTTACCCGGCGCGCGTGGGCTCAGCGCAGCCAGCCGGCGGCCTCGGTTGCCCAGTACGTCAGCACCACGTCGGCACCGGCCCGCCGGATCGAGGTGAGCGTCTCGACGATGGCGCGCCGTCGGTCGATCCAGCCGTTGGCCGCCGCCGCCTCGACCATCGCGTACTCCCCCGACACGCAGTAGGCCGCCACCGGCACGCTCACGTGGGAGCGGATCAGCGAGACCAGGTCTAGATAGCCGAGCGCGGGCTTCACCATCACCGCGTCCGCGCCCTCGCCGACGTCGAGCAGCGCCTCGCGCAGCGCTTCGCGGGCGTTGGCCGGGTCCTGCTGGTAGGCACGTCGATCACCCACCAGTGACGAGTCGACCGCCTCACGGAACGGGCCGTAGAACGCGGACGCGTACTTCGCCGAGTAGGCGAGGATGCCCGTGTCCAGCCAGCCGGTGGCGTCCAGTGCGGCGCGGACGTGCCCGACCTGGCCGTCCATCATCCCGCTGGGACCAACCATGGCGACCCCGGCCTCGGCGTGCACGACCGCCATCTGCGCGTACGCCTCCAGCGTCGCGTCGTTGTCGACGCGTCCGTGGGCGTCGAGCACACCGCAGTGGCCGTGGTCGGTGAACTCGTCGAGGCACAGGTCGCTCATCACGACCAGCGCGTCACCGGCCTCTGTGATCGCGTTGCCGATGGCTGCCGCGAGCACCCCGTCGGGGTCGAGAGCCGCGCTGCCGGTTGCGTCCTTGTGCTCGGGTATGCCGAACAGCAGCACCCCTCCGACGCCGGCTTCGGCTGCCGACGCGACCGCCGTGCGCAGGCTCTCGAGGGAGTGCTGCACCACGCCGGGCATGCTGGTCACCGGCACCGGTTCGGTGGCGCCTTCCTTGACGAGGAGCGGTTGCACCAGCTGTCGCGGGCGCACCGACGTCTCGGCGACCAGGTCGCGTACCGCGGCCGAGACCCGCAGCCGCCGCGGCCGCGCCGACGGGTAGCCCATCTCAGGTGGCCTTGCGCCTCGCGGTCGGGCGCAGCTGCGAGGGTCGGGCCACTGGGTCGCCCGCCTCCAGGAACCCGACCCGACGCTGCGCGCCGAAGTCGGCCAGCGCGTCGGCGAGCACCGCGGCCGAGGGCGAATCGGCCAGCACGTCGACCCGCAGCCCGTGCTCCTCGGCGGTCTTGGCCGTGGCTGGGCCGATGCAGGCGATCACCGTCGAGGGATGCGGCTTGCCGGCGATGCCGACCAGGTTGCGCACCGTCGAGGACGACGTGAAGACGACGGCATCGAAGCTGCCTGCCTTGATCGCCTCGCGGGTCGCCGCAGGAGGCGGGGCCGCCCGCACCGTCCGATAGGCGGTGACGTCCTCGACCTCCCAGCCGAGCTCCTGCAAGCCGGCCACCAGCGTCTCGGTGGCGATGTCGGCCCGCGGCAGGAACACCCGGTTGATCGGGTCGAGCAGGTCGTCGAACGGCGGCCAGTCGGCCAGCAGCCCCGCCGCCGACTGCTCACCCGACGGCACGAGGTCAGGCTTGATGCCCCAGGTCGCAATGGCCTGCGCGGTACTCTCACCGACGGCGGCGATCTTGAGCCCCGAGAAGGCGCGCGCGTCGAGCCCGTACTCCTCGAACTTTTCGCGCACCGCGCGCACGGCGTTGACCGAAGTGAACCCGATCCACTCGTAGCGGCCTTCGACCAAGCCGCGGATGGCCTTGACCATCTGCTGCGGGTTCCTCGGTGCCTCGACCGAGATCGTGGGTACCTCTTCGGGCACCGCGCCGTGGGTGCGGAGCCGGGCCATCAGGGGGCCGGCCTGCTCCTTGGTCCGTGGCACCAACACCTGCCAGCCGAACAGCGGCTTGGTCTCGAACCAGTCCAGCTGCTCGCGCAGGCCCACGACCTCGCCGACCACCGTGACCCCGCTGCCTGCCATCTCGGAGGCCGCGACGTCCGTGGCGATCCGGTCCAGCGTGGACACCACCGTGGACTGCGCGGTTGTCGTTCCCACCCGGGTGATCGCAGCTGGGGTGTCGCCGCAGCGGCCGGCGGCGACCAGGGCTGCGGCCACCGCGTCGATCGACCGCACGTCGCCGACCAGCACCAGGGTCTGGTCGGTGGCGTACAGCGACCAGTCGATCTTGTTCTGGCCGACGTGGACGATGGCGACCTCGCCCTGCGTACGGGTGGTGAGGGGCACTCCCGCGTAGGCCGCGACCGCGGTCGCGGACGAGACGCCGGGCACGACCTCGAAGGCGACGCCAGCCTTGACGCAGGCGAGCGCTTCCTCAGGACCGCTCGCGTCGAGCCACGGATCACCAGTCAGCAGCCGGACGACCAGACCCGCGCTCTTGGCCTGCTTGACGACGAGGCGGCCACGGGCGGCGTGGGTCATGCGGGCGCCCGTGTCGGTTCGCCCGCCGTCGACGACCAGCGGCGACTCCGGCCGGTCAGGGACCCCGCTGGCGTCGGCTGCGTCGGCGAGCACGCCGTTGACCAGCGCCCGGTGGTCGGGGGACTCGACGACGATCACGTCGGCGGCGCGGATCAGCTCCACGGCCCGCACGGTCAACAGGCCCGGGTCACCGGGGCCGGTGCCGACAAAGCTGACCCGGCCCAGTCGCCTGGCGGGCTTGGCCGACCGGGCGGTCGAGCTGGTGGTACGGACGGAACGGGTGCTGGTCACGGCGTCCTTCTCGGTTGGTGTCCGACGATCGGTGGTGTGGGGAGGAGTACGCGCGGCGCTCACGGCTGGACCGCCTTGGCGGCGTCGATGAGCTCGGCGGCGCCGCGTTCGAGCATCTCGGTGGCCAGCAGCCGACCCACCGCAGTCGGCTCGGTGACGCCGCCGGTGGCAGACAGTCGCAGCAGCGGAGCGCCAGCAGGTGCCACGACCACACCCCGCAGCCACAGCTCGTCGGGAGCCCAGCCGTCGTCACCGCCAGCACCGCCGCTGGCGTCGACGGCGGCGTCGGCAGCGGTGGTCCAGGTGAGCTCGGCGAGGGCGCCCACCGGGGCGGAGCACCCCGCCTCGACCGCCGCTAGGAAGGCCCGCTCGGCGGTCACGGCGGTCCGCGACGCGTCGTCGTCGAGGGCGCTGCGCACGTCGGCTGCGATCGGGTCGCCAGCCCTGACCTCGACCGCCAGCGCACCCTGCCCGGGGGCGGGCAGCATCAGCAGCGGGTCGAGCACCTCGCTCACCTCGTCGAGCCGGCCCAGCCTGGCCAGTCCCGCCCGCGCCAGGACGACGGCGTCGAGGCCGCCCGCTGCCTCGTCCGCACCGACCCGACCGAGCCTGGTGTCGACGTTTCCGCGCAGGTCGACCACGTCGAGCCCGAGGCCGAGAGCCCGCAGCTGGGCGGCTCGCCGGGGTGAGCCGGTGCCGACGGTGCTGCCCGGCGGCAGCTCGCCGAGGCTCAGACCGTCGCGAGCCACGACGACGTCGCGCGGGTCCTCGCGCGGCGGCACCGCAGCCAGTTCGATGCCTTCGGCAGGCGCGGTTGGCAGGTCCTTGAGCGAGTGCACCGCGACGTCAACGGTTCCGGCTGCCAGCGCCGAGCGCAGCGCCGACACGAACACGCCTTGTCCGCCGATCTCGGCGAGCGGTGCACGGTCGACGTCGCCGCGGGTGGTGACTTCGACGACCTCGATCCGGACGCCGGTAACGGCATGGAGACGGGCGGCGACTGCCTCGCTCTGCGCCCGGGCGAGCCGGCTCGCGCGGGTCCCGACCTTCAGCGTCGTGGCGATCGTGGACGCGGGAGCGTGGGCGGTCACGGGGTCACCTCGCCTGGATCGGCTGCGTCGACCGAGGCGCGGGTGACCGCGTCCGCCGCGCCGGACGGCAGGGAGAACAGCTCGGCCAGCACCTCGGCATAGGACAGACCGGCCGGCTGGCCGGTGAGCTCCTTGATCCGAGTGGTCGGCGCGTGCAGGAGCTTGCCGGCGACCCGGCGCACCGTCTGCTCGAGCTCGGCGCGCACCTGCTCGTCGGCGGTGGGCAGCCGCGACCAGAGCCGGGCCAGCTCTGAGTCGACGACGTCGGTCGCCATCGAGCGCAACGCCACCACGGTCGGGGTGGCATAGGCCGCGCTGCGGGCGCCGACGAACGCGGCGACCTCTTCGGCCACGATGCCGCGCACGTGGGTGATGTCTGCCGCCGAGTCGCCGGACGCGAGATCGCCGGCCAGCGCCGCCAACCCGGTGTAGTGCACTCGCGGGTCGGCGGCGACCGCGGGGTCGACGTCGTGCGGCAGCGCCAGGTCGACCACGGCGAGCCGGGGGTCGGCGCCTCCCGGAGCACGCGTGCCCGTCCGGTCGGTCAGGGCCGGCGCCAGGTCGACAGCCCGCACGACCACCCCGGTGGCACCTGTGCAGCACACGACAAGATCGGCCTGCCGGGCCTCTGAGCCCAACGTCGACAGCTCAGCCGAGCGACCGCCCACACCGGCCGCCAGCCGCTGCGCGCCGGCGGGCGAGCGGTTGAGCACGGTGATCGTGGCCGCCCCCCTGCGGGCGAGATGGGCCACCGCGAGCCCCGCCATCGCGCCTGCCCCGACGACGAGCGCCCGGGCGCCGCGCACGCTCATGCCCTGCCGCGAGACCCGGTCGAGGGCCGCCGAGACGAGGGACGGACCGGCCCGGTCGATGCCGGTCTCGGCGTGGCTGCGCTTGCCCACCCGAAGCGCCTGCTGGAACGCAGCGTTGAGGGCAGGTCCGACGGTGCCCTCGTGCTGCCCGCGAACCAGTGCGGCGCGTACCTGACCCAGGATCTGGCTCTCACCCACCACCATCGAGTCCAGGCCGGCCGCCACCGTGAACAGGTGCGCGAGCGCACCCTCGTCGTAGTGCACGTAGAGGTGGCGAACAACCTCGTCGCGGTCGCCCGCGGCCAGGTCGCACAGCAGCCCAGAGACATCCTCCACGCTGCCGTGGAAGCGGTCGACCTCGGCATAGACCTCGACCCGGTTGCACGTGCAGACGACGACGGCCGCTGCGACATGCTCGGTCTCCGCGACCGCGCGCGCCAGCTTCGCCGCCCCTTCCGCGTCGACTGCCAAGGTCTCGAGGACCGCAACCGGCGCGCTCTGGTGGGAGATCCCCACGCACAGGATGCTCACGGCGAGCCCACCGCCCGGGCGACCATGTCGTCGAGGTCGAGGGTGGCCGCCCCCATCGAGCCCGCCACCTGCTTTCGCAGCTCGTGATAGGCGAGGATCTGCAGCTCGATCGACAGGTCGACCTTGCGCACGTCGACACCGGCCGGGACCGAGATGACGGCCGGCGCGAAGTTGAGGATGCTCGTGACCCCGGCTCGCACCAGTCGATCGGCCACCGGCTGGGCGGCGGCCGCCGGTGTCGTCAGGACGCCGATCGAGACGTCCCGCTCACGAACGAGCTCGTCCAGTTCGTCCAGGTGGCGTACGCCCACGCCGCCGTACATCTCGCCCACCCGCGCCCGGTCGTTGTCGACGAGGGCGGCGACCCGGAAGCCGCGGGTGCCGAAACCCGCGTAGTTGGCCAGCGCCTGGCCCAGGTTGCCCAGCCCGATGATGACCACCGGCCAGTCCTGAGTCAGACCGATCTCGCGGGCGATCTGGTAGCGCAGGTACTCGACGTCGTAGCCGACACCGCGGGTGCCGTAGGAGCCCAGGTAGCTGAGATCCTTGCGCAGCTTGGCGGAGTTGACGCCGGTCGTAGCCGCAAGGTCCTCGCTCGATGCAGTCGCAACGCCGCGCTCGGCGAGCAACGTGAGCGCACGCAGATAGATGGGGAGCCGGGCGACGGTCGCCTCGGGGATACCGCGCCCGGCGCGGTCCTCGGTCGAGCCCGACGGGTCGGGCCCATGATTCGATACGGGCTTCACAGCGGCTCTCAGGGTCCTTGCCGGGAGGTGGCGGGCAGGAAACGACCGCCTTCACTCTAAGAGCTTGTGAACGGGAGAACAAAATCCGCCGACCCCGACCGCGCACCGGCGACGGGCCGGGATCAGCCGGTCAGAGCGCGGCGGAGCCGATCGGGGTCGACCTGCCAGAAGTCGTGCTGGCGGCCGTCGACGAAGGTCACCGGGACCTGCTCGGTGAAGAGCTCGCGCAGCCGCCCGGAGCCGGGGCTGTCTGCGTCAATGTCGATCTCGGCCCAGCCGACCCCGAGGCCGGAACAGGTGGCCGCGACCACGGCGCTGGCCTGCTCGCACAGGTGACAGCCAGAACGGGAGAAGAGCACGACCCGCGCGTCCCCAGCGTGCGGTACCGACCCGTCCTCATCGGGTGTCACGCCGCGAAGTGTCCCAGACAGGCGGGCCCGCCGCAGCGCACCCTCAACCTCAGAAGAACACGTGCTTGCGATGCATCAACAGGGTGTAGAGCGTCTGCTGGATCGTCTCGCGGACCTGGTCGGTCACGTTGAGGACCAGCATCGGGTCGTCGGCCGCGCCATCGCGCCATGCGTCGGTGCGGATCGGCTCGCCGAACTCGATCACCCACTTGCTCGGCAGCGGTACCACTCCCAGCGGACCCAACCAGGGCAACAGCGGCGTCAGCGGCAGGTAGGGAACCTTTAGCAGTCGCGCCAGGGCGGGGATGTCACCGATCAGCGGATAGATCTCCTCGGCCCCGACGATCGAGCAGGGAACGATCGGAACACCCGTGCGGATCGCGGCGGACACGAAGCCACCGCGGCCGAACCGCCGCAGCTGGTAACGCTCGGCGAAGGGCTTGCCGACGCCCTTGAAACCCTCCGGCCACACTCCGACGAGCTCACCGTCGCCGAGCATCCGCTCAGCGTCCTCAGCGCAGGCCAGGGTTGCGCCTGCCTTGCGCGCCAGCTCGGACACGAATGGCAACGTGAACACGAGATCTGCACCGAGGGCCCGCAGGTAGCGGCCCGCTCGGTCGTGCAGCACCAGGCTGGTCATCAACGCATCCATCGGCACCGTGCCCGAGTGGTTGGCGACCAGCAGCGCGCCGCCCTCGGCAGGCACCCGGGAAAGGCCGCGTACCTCGATCCGGAACCACTTCTCGGCAAGCGGGCGCAGCAGCGGCATCAGGACCGATGAGGTGAGCTCGGCGTCGAATCCGATCTCGTCGATCTCGTAGTCGCCGGTGAGGCGGCGGCGCAGGAACGCCAGTGCCCGGGCGATCGGGTCGGGCGCAGCCCCGCCGGGCGACGCCTCCTCGCCGAGCTCGGCGGCGGCCTGCTCGACGACATCGTCGACGTCCTCCGGCACCGACGCGTCGGGCCTGGCTCTCGCGGTCTGCTCGCGACCCGCACCTGCGGCTGCGCGCTTGCTCGGGCCGCGAGGTCGGGGGGCGAGCAGGCGGGACGCCTGACTGGGCGAGGTCGTCCGGCTGCCTCGACCGGGACGGCCGCGGGTGCCGATCGGGATGACGTCGGCGTCAGCCATGTCACCCACCGCCGGTCGGTCGCGGTCCGGTCGCTGTCGCGGCGCATGCGGCGCCCACCGTCGCACCCAGCGCGCGTTCGACCCGCTGCACACACTCGGGGTCCAGCAGACCCGAGCCGATAAAGCTGCCGAAGTCTGCGACAGCGGCCGGCGTTGACCACCGCGGCGCAAGACCGAAGCGTTCCTTGAGCGCGGTGGTGTCGACCACTCGCCCGTACGTGAGCAGTGCGGCCTCGTCAGCGGGCAGCGCGGCACCCGCGACGCGTCGCATTGCCTGGCCGAGCAGGCCCACTCCCCGCGGGACGGGCAGGGACGGGCGGCCCAGCCGGCGAACCAGCTGGGTCAGCGTGACCGCGCCGTCACCGGCAAGGTTGTACGTGCCCTCGAGATCGTTGACCGTGGCCCGTGCCAGCGCGGCCGCCGCGTCGTCGGGGTGCAGAACCTGCAACCGGGGGTCGAACCCGAGCACGGTCGGGACCACCGGCAGCCGCAGGTACCGCGCCAGCGGGCCGTCGACACCCGCACCCAGCAGGTCGGCGCAGCGCAGCACCGTGATCGCGACGTCGGGGCGACGGCGAGCGAACCCGCGCAGATACCCCTCGTTCTCAGCACAGTCCTTGGCGAACCCGGTGCGCGGCAACTGCCTGGCCACGGTGTCCTCCGTGAAGACTGCGGGGTCGCGAGGCGACGCACCATAGACACCGGTCGACGAGCTGAGCACCAGGCTGCGCACGCCCGCTGCGCGCTGGCAGGCGGCGAGCAACTGCATGGTGCCGATGACGTTGCGCTCCCCCCGCGAGCTGCCGGCACGCGCCGGCGGCTCGGCGACGGTGAGGTGCAGCACCGTGTCGACGCCCTCGACCCCCAACAGCTCGGCCATGACAGGGTTTCGCAGGTCGGCACGCACGAACCGGGCACCGCCGAGATCTGCTGCCGGCGGCACGACATCGACTGCGACGACTCGCGCGACCGCGGCGTCGTCGACCAGCCGGCGAGCGGTCTCGGCGCCGAGCGGGGTCGCGGCGCCGGTGACAAGGACGACTCGTCCCATTCTCACCTCACCCCGGTTGCCGTGCCAGGGTCACTTCCCGGCGCGACGTCGCTGGATTCGGGTGCGCTTCAACAGCTTGCGGTGCTTCTTCTTCGCCATCCGCTTGCGACGCTTCTTGATGACCGAACCCACAACAGACCAATCGCGATAGGGGAGGCGACCACTCGTGCGGGCGCCCGGCGCAGCCTACCTGCTGGTCGTGCCGACCCCGTACGACGCGTGCTCAGCCGGCTTGGAAGTACGCCTTGCGCAGGTACTCGTCGACGGCGTCCTCAGGAACCCGAAATGAGCGACCGACGCGTACGGCCTCCAGCTGACCGTTGTGGACCAGCCGATAGACGGTCATCTTGGACACCCGCATGGTCTG
>Ga0183260_10002491_pt1 | contig 15209 bp, 18 predicted proteins | sample AntDrymUQ4972206_2_FD_129768 | JGI IMG/M metagenome (GOLD analysis project Ga0183260, IMG submission 129768) | Polar desert sand microbial communities from Dry Valleys, Antarctica - metaG UQ497 (22.06) (version 2) (version 2) | ecosystem: Environmental > Terrestrial > Soil > Desert | place... | reverse complement strand
GACGGGGCCGCCGTCGGTGTCGACCAGCAACAGCTTGCCCAGCCGGCGGGTCCCGGTGAGTGTCCGACCCCTGAGGGCGCGGCGCACGGCGGCGGCGGTGAGACCCCGCTTGAGGTACCAGGCATCGGGGGCCACGACCTGCCCGACCCTGCGTCCGACGACGCTCTCGGCCAGTCGCCGATACGCCTCGACCTCGGCCAGCTCCGGCACGCCGGCGACCCTACCGCCGCCGCCGCCCCGCATCCCTGTCACCATCGCTGGGCGCGAATCGCGCCGGCGACCAGCGCGTTTCGCGCCCGAGAACGGCGAGGGTGGGGGTTGGGGGGCGCTTAGCATGGGCGGATGCCCCGGGAGGTCCTTCACTGGGCCCACCTTCATTCCGAAGTGGTCACCTCAGGCCTGTGCACCGGCTGTGCCGGCTGCGTGGTGGCCTGTCCCCACGACGTCCTCGGCTACGACGACGGCGAAGGCGTGTACAAGCCGTTCCACCTGGAAGAGGAGGGCGGACCCGGCGGGTGCGGGCACGGCGACCGGGGATGCACGTCGTGCACGCGGGCCTGTCCCCGCTTCCGTGCCTGGGAGCCCGAGATCGACACCCACCTGTTCGGGCGCAGCCGCACGGTGGAGGAGGTCGACGGGGTCTCCAAGGACATAATCCTGGCCCGGGCCACCGACCCCGAGATCCAGTCCAAGGGTCAGGACGGCGGGCTGGTGTCGGCCATCCTGCTGTGGGCCATGGACCACGGCTACGTCGACGCCGCCCTCGTGTCGTACCTGGAGGGTGACGGCACCAGCTGGAAGGCGATTCCGGGGGTGGCCCGTACCCGTGAAGAAGTGCTGGCGGCCGCCGGGAGCCGCTACACCTACTCGGCCAACACCATGGCCTACGCCGAAGCGGTAGCCGGAGGAGCGGAGAAGCTGGCCCTGGTCGGGATGAGCTGCCAGTCGTCGGTCCCCCCGGTGATGACGGTGCGCAAGGCGGGCAAACCGGCGCGCCGGTTCGCCCTCAACATCGGCCTGCTCTGCTCCAAGACCTTCGACGACGCAATTTTCGAGGAGCTGTTCGAGGCCAAGTACGGCCTGCGCAAGCAGGACATGGTGAAGATGAACATCAAGGGCAAGTTCCAGATCTGGATGCGCGACGGCAGCTTCCACGAGGTGCCGCTCAAGGAGTGCCACGCCTGGACCCGCGAGGGCTGCAAGCAGTGTCCCGACTTCGCCGCCGAGCACGCCGACATCTCCACCGGTGGGATCGGCGCCTTCGGCGACTGGACCCTCACGATCGTCCGTACCGACCTGGGCCGGGAGATCATCGTGAAGATGCTCCAGGAGGGCGCCATCGAGGGCCGTCCCGGTGACGACGATCCCGGCGCCATCGCCCTGCTGCGCAAGCTGTCGACCAACCAGCGCAAGCGCTGGCCGGCCACCGCCGTCTCCGGCCCCCAGCTCATCCCTCCGCCGGCGCCGAAGCCTCCTCCGGCCGATGCTCCCGCAACCACCAAGCCCCCGGAGCCCGCGCCGGCCTGAGTCAGACCAGCTCCCGGGCCCGGCTGAACACGGCGTCGAAGGCCGGTTCGGTGAGCGTGCCGGTGAAGGTGTTCTGCTGGCTGGGGTGGTACGAGCACACCAGCGTCCGCCCCATCGGCAGGGGGTGCTCGGCGAGGTGGGCGAACCGGGGTCGGGGGCGCAGACCCAGGAGCCCGGCCACCGCGTCGTGGGCGAACTTGCCCAACACGACCACCACCGACAGCTCGGTGAGCAGGTCGAGCTCGCGGGCCAGGTAGGGCACGCAAGCATCGCGCTCGGCCGGCGTCGGACGATTGGCCGGCGGCGCGCAGCGCACCGCGGCGGCCACCCAGGCCCCCGACAAACGCAGGCCGTCACCCACCCTCTCGCTGGAGGGCTGGTTGGCGAAACCGGCCCGCCAGAGAGCGCGAAAGACCCAGTCGCCGGAGCGGTCGCCTGTGAAGACCCGCCCCGTGCGGTTCCCGCCGTGGGCGGCGGGGGCCAGACCCACCACAATGAGGCGGGCGGCGGGGTCGCCGAAGCCGGGTACCGGCCGGCCCCAGTAGGTCTCTTGGCGGAAGGCGGCCCGCTTCTGCTCGGCCACCTCCTCGCGCCAGGCCACCAGTCGCGGACAGGCGCGGCAACCCACGATCTCGGACTCGACGTCGTCGAGTGAATCCGTGCCGCCGACTGAACCTGTGCCACCGGACAAGGCCATACGCCAGGGTAGGTTGACCGCCGAGATGCCCCGCTCACCGGCGCCCCCCCGCCCCACCCTCGTCCTGTTCGTCCGCCACGGCCACACGCCGACGACGGGCAAGGTGCTCCCCGGGAGGGCCCGGGGACTGCACCTCGACGACACGGGGAGGTCGCAGGCCGCAGCCGTCGCCGAACGACTGAGCGTTCTCAAATCCATTGACGCCATCTACGCCTCGCCGTTGGAGCGCACCAGGGAGACGGCCGCAGCCATCGCCGCCGCACGGGGTCTCAAGGTGGGCGTCGACCGAGGCCTGCTCGAGCTCGACATCGGCGACTGGACGGGAGACGAGCTCAAGGTCGCCAGCCGTCGCCCGGAATGGAAGACGGTGCAGCGCTACCCGAGTGGGTTCCGGTTCCCGGCCGGAGAGTCCTTCGTGGAGATGCAGGGTCGCATGGTGGCCACCGTCGCCCGCATCAGGGCCGCCCACCCGGGCCAGACAGTGGTGGCCGTCTCCCACGCCGATCCGATCAAGGCGGCCCTCGGCCACGCCCTTGGCGCCCACCTCGACATGTTCCAGCGATTTGCCGTGTCCCCCTGCTCGGTGAGCGCAGTTTCGTACGGCGAAGGGGGCCCGATGGTGCTGTCGGTCAACTCCGTCGGCGAGCTGAGCTCGCTGCGAGCATCGTGAGGGCTCGATGAGCACGTCGTTCGAGATTCCCGAGGTCGACGCCCTCACCACCGGCGCCATCGGTCCTCCGGGGCAGCGGGTGTTCTACCTCCAGGCCCGCCAGGGTACGCAGGTGGTGACGCTGCGACTGGAGAAGACGCAGGTGGCCGCCCTCGTCACCTACCTCGACAATCTCCTCACCGATCTCCCGACTCCGGACGATGTTCCTACCGACACGGACCTCTCGGCCGGCATGCAACTGACCGAGCCGGTGGTGGCCGAGTGGGTCGTCGGGTCGCTCGGTGTCTCCTACGACGAGGACGCCAACCGCGTCGTCGTCGTCGCCGAGGAGCTGGCCGAGGAAGGCGCCGAGGCGGCCAAGGCCCGCATCACCGCCACCCGCAGCCAGATCGCCGCCCTGGCCCGCCATGGCGCCGAGGTCGTGGAGGCGGGGCGTCCGCCCTGTGCGCTCTGCGGCCAGCCCATGAACCCCGAAGGACACATGTGCATCCGGCTGAATGGCCACCGCCAGACCACCTGACGCTGCTCGGCGGCGGCGACATCGCAGTCAAGGGTCGACTTCCGTGGAGCTCCAACGGCACCTTCCTCGTCGACCTGTGCCTGGACGGGGTGTCGGGGCAGGCCGTGTACAAGCCCCTCCGGGGGGAGCGCCCGCTGTGGGACTACCCGGCGGGCCTCTACCGGCGGGAGGTGGCGGCCTGGGTGGTCTCCGAAGCCCTGGGCTGGGGGCTGGTGCCCGAGACGATCAGCCGGGACGGCCCTTTCGGGCCGGGATCGCTCCAGAGGTTCGTGGAGGCGGACTTCTCGGAGCACTACTTCACCCTGCTGGAGCGTCCGCAGCACCATGACGGACTCAAGGCCATCTGCACCCTCGACCTGCTCCTCAACAACGGCGACCGCAAGAGCGGCCACTGCCTGCTCGGCGCCGACAGCCGGCTGTGGGCCATCGACCACGGACTGTGCCTGGCTCCCGACCCCCGTCTGCGCACCGTCATGTGGGACTTCGCCGGCGAGAGCGTCCCCGCCGAACGGGTCGAGGCCGTGGCCCGCCTGGCCGAGGCGCCCCCGGTCGGGCTGACGGGGTTGATCGACGACGAGGAGGTGGAGGCCCTGGTGGCCCGGGCTGTCGCCGTCGTGCGCCGGCCGGTGTTTCCCGAGCCCCGGTCCGGCCGGGCCTACCCCTGGCCTCTGGTGTGAACCACCGGGATGGCCGATGGTGAAGATCCCTGGTGCGCCCGCCCCCCATTAGGGTCTCGCCATGGCCCGTCTCATCGCCGTTCCCAGCATCGTGCCCGCTGCGGGAGATCCCCCCAAGACCATCATCGAGTTCGTCGGACGCGTGAACACGGGCACCGAAGCGGTGTCCCTCGCGGTGATGGAGAGCCCCAGCGGGTGGACCGAACCCGGCCAGACACCCGAGTTCGACGAGTTCACGCTCGTCCTCGAGGGCCAGGTCGTGGTCGAGTCGCGCGAGGGCGATGCGCTCGTGGTCGAGGCCGGCCAGGCTGTGCACGCGCCGGCCGGCGAATGGGTCCGTTACTCCACGCCCGATCCCGTGGGCGCGCGCTATCTGGCTGTGTGTGTTCCCGCCTTCACCCCCGGTGGCGCTCGCCGTGACGACGACTGACCACTCCCGCCCGGGCGGGACCAGCGGCCCCCGACACTCCGGAGGACCGCGAGGATGACCGAGGGAGAGGTCCGGCTCGAGCTCCCGGCGTCACCGGAGTTCCTCAGGGTGGCCCGCATGATGGCCGCCGGCGTGGCCAGCCGCCTCGGCTTCACCCTGGAGGAGGTCGACGACCTTCGTATCGCCATCGACGAGCTGTGCTTCTGCCTGGTGGGCCGCTCGGGTCGCCCCGGGACGGTGTCCATTCGCTACGTCATGGGCCCCGAGGGACTGGAAGTCGAGGGAACGGGCCACTTCGCCGACAACGCCAACGAGGAACCGCGGCTGTCGCCGCTGTCGCTGCAGATCCTCAAAGCCGTCACCGACGAGTGTCAGGTGGAGGGCGGACCCGATGGGCCCACCTTCCGTCTGCTCAAGCGGCAGCGGACCTGACGGCCATGGCCTTCGACCCCGACGAGCGCGACGACCTGCGGAGGAAGTTCTGTGAGTACGCGAAAAACCACGACCCAGCCCTGCGGGAGCAGTTGGTCACCGCCCACATCGGCCTGGCGGAGTACCTGGCTCGGCGGTTCACCAACCGGGGCGAACCTCTCGACGATCTCGTGCAGGTGGCCTCGCTCGGCCTGCTCAAGGCCGTCGACCGCTTCGACCCCGATCGGGGGTTGGAGTTCTCCACCTACGCCACCCCCACCATCGTCGGAGAGCTCAAGCGCCACTTCCGCGACAAGGGCTGGGCGGTGCGGGTGCCCCGTCGGGTCCAGGAGCTCCACCTCCGCCTGGCGTCGGTCGTCGGCACCCTCTCTCAGAATCTCGGCCGGTCGCCGACCATCGGCGAGATCGCCCAGGCCGCGAGTGCCTCCGAAGAGGACGTCCTCGAAGCCATCGAGGCCGGCCACGCCTACCGGTTCACCTCTCTCGACGCGCCATCGGGCAGCGACGACGAGGGGAGCCTCGGGTCACAGCTGGGCGAGGAGGATCAGGCGCTGGCCGACAGCGAGCACCGGGTGGCGTTGTCACCGCTCATCGCCCGCTTCCCCCACCGCGAGCAGATGATCCTGCACCTGCGCTTTTTCGAAGGACTGACCCAGTCGGAGATCGCCTCCCGGCTCGGCATCAGCCAGATGCACGTCTCCCGCCTTCTGGCCCGTAGCCTGAGCCAACTGAGAGCATCAGCCGAGGACACCGCATGAGTGAGCACACGAGCACGACAGGCTTTCCCACCGATCCCGGGTTCCAGCGCCGGCGGGTACGGCTGATCGTGAATCCCGCGGCATCCAAGGTCAACGCCCGCATGCGCCAAGCCGTGACCGACGCCCTCTCCGTCCACGATCTGTCGGTGGTCGAGACGACCGAACGCGACCACGCCACCTCCCTGGCCCGGGAGGCGGCCGACGAAGGGGTCGACGGCGTCGCCGTCCTCGGCGGCGACGGCACCGTCAACGAGGCGGCCAACGGGCTCATCGAGGCGGGCACCGAGGTCCCTCTGGCCCCCCTTCCCGGTGGCTCGACCAACGTGTTCACCCGCACCCTCGGCCTGCCCCGCAAGCCCGGCCCGGCGGCGGCCGCCGCCGCCGACGCCCTCGGGCGAGGATCGGTCCGACGCCTCCCGGTGGGGCTGGCCAACGGCCGAACGTTCCTCTTCCACGTCGGCATCGGCTACGACGCCGCCGTGGTGGCTCAGGTGGAGCGACGAGCGAAGCTGAAACGCTCGATCGGCCAGGCCATCTTCGTGTACGCGGCATTCGACACATGGTTCCGTCACTACGACCGCAGCCAGCCCCGTTTCCGGGTGGAGGACTCCGACGGAGACGAGGTGGACGGCTACTTCACCATCTGCCTCAACACCAATCCCTACACGTACCTTGGCGTCCGGCCCTTCAACGTGGCGCCCGGGGCCACGGGGGAACGGGGGCTGACCGCCGTGACCCTCCGCCGGTTCACCGTCCGGGCGCTGCTCGGCGTCACCGCCAAGGCTCTGGGCAAGGGTGACGCGGTCGAACACCACTCCGCAGTGCACATGCGCCGGGACCAACCCCGCGTGGTCGTGCGCGGCTTCGGCCCGTTCCCCTGGCAGGCCGACGGTGACTACCTCGGTGAGACCGAGGAACTCGTCCTGACCCAGGGCCCTGATCGCCTGATCGTCGTCGATCCCTGAACCGGCCCAACGGTCCGCCTACCGGCGTCGCCGGGGTGGTTGAGAAGAAAATCACAAAGTCCTTGCCCCACCTGCGTGGCACCGGTAAACTTTTTTCTGTACAGCCCATGTCGTTCTCTCCGCCGTACAGTTCGCACCCCGGCTTGTGAACGATTTCACATGTGAAGTTTCGTGACCTCGCATGTGACCGACTTCGATCGCCAAGAGGTGAAATGGCCCTCACGTGGAGCCGCTCGCACGACTGGGACGCCGACGATTGGCGTCAACGCTCGGCCTGCCGGGACACCGACCCCGATCTGTTCTTCCCCATCGGGGCCACCGGGCCGGCACTGGAGCAGATCGCCGCGGCCAAGACCGTCTGCCGACACTGCGAAGCCCAGACCGAATGCCTGGAGTTCGCCCTCGCCACCAACCAGGAAGCCGGCGTGTGGGGCGGCACCTGCGAAGAGGAACGGCGCAAGCTCCGCAAGGCCTGGCTGGCCCGCCGCCGCCGCGCCGCTTCCTGAGCGGAGTCATCTGGTCGCTGCGGGCCTCCGCTGCGCCTCGGTTCTCGCTCCTGCAGCTAGGCCGCGGAACCGGCGACGATGGGGATTCGTATCTCGGCCAGCGTGCCGCCGTCGGTCGACATCGAGATGCTGCCGCCCAGTTCATGGGTCACCAGCGTGCGGACGATCGTGAGGCCCAGGCTCGGGTCGTCGACGGAGAAGTCCCGGGGCAGGCCCACGCCGTCGTCGCGCACCGCCACCACCAGCTCCACGCCGTTGTTGACGAACGACACGAGCACCCGGCCCATCTGACCGCTCGGCCAGCCGTCGGGATACCCGTGCTCCACCGCGTTCTGCAGCAACTCGGTGAGGGCGACGGCCAGCGGAGTGGCCACCTCGGCGCGCAGCTGACCCGGATGGCCCTCCACCACCAGCTCCACCCGGCGTTCGGGAGACACCAGACCCTCCCCGACGTAGCGCACGAGCGACTGGGCGATGTCACCGAAGTCGACCTCGGCGCTGGCGCTCGACGACAGCTTCTCGTGCACCAGGGCGATGGCCCGGATCCGCTGCACCGATTCGTTGATCGCCTCCTTGGCCTCGGGTGACTCGAGCCTGCGGCCCTGGAGGTTGAGGATCGAGGCGATGGTCTGGAGGTTGTTCTTGACCCGGTGGTGCATCTCCCGGATGAGCACGTCTTTGGAGACGAGCAGACGGTCGCGGCGGCGCAGCTCCGACACGTCACGAACCAGGGCGAGGGCGCCGGACACCTTGTCGTGGTCGAGGAGGGGGATGCAGCGCACCAGGACGGTCACGTCGTTGCGCTCGAGCTCCGCGGTGATGGGAAGCCCGAGGGCGAAGGCGGCCTTCACCGGGCCCTCGTCGAAGCCCACCTCACCCAGGCGGGCGCCGAGCACATTGGCGTGGACCCCCATGCGGTGCAAAGCCGAGACGAAGTTCGGCGAGGCGAAGTCGACCCGGCCGGACGCGTCGAGGCGGACCACGCCGTCACCGACCCGGGGGGCGTCCTTGGGCTCGGTGCCCTCGGCGCCGAAGGGGAACTCCCCGGCGGCGATCATGCGGGCGAAGGCGTCGAAGATATCGAGGTACACCCGCTCCAGCTCCCCCGCCCGCCGGCCCACCGACGGCGCCGACTCCCGGGTGAGGATCCCGAGAAGCTGGTCCTTCCAGTGCACGGGGATGCACTGGACGTGGGCAGCCTCGGCCCGGGGTCCGGCGGGCACGTCGCCGTCGATGATCTGGCCCAGCTTGAAGGCCCGCGACACCAGTGGGCGCTCGTGCTCGTCGACCACCACGCCCAGTTGGTCGTCGCGGTAGAGAGTCTGGCTCGTCGTCGGGCGCATCTGGGCCAGCACCACGTAGCGGCAGGGTACCGATGGGGTTTGCTTCTCGGGCACGTAGAGGAGCAGGTCGGCGAACGAGAGGTCGGCCAGGAAGCCCCAGGAGGCGGTCAGCCGCTGCACATGGGCCAGGGCCGACCCCTCGAGGTCGGTGGTACGGGCCAGGACATCGAAGGAGGCCATCGCCTCCACTGTACGGAGAGCGGCCCAGAACCACGACCGGCCGAGCCACCCGGATCCTCAGGATCCCCAGACGGCCCTTCCGATGCGCAAGAGCCCGCCGACGTCGAAGATGTCGGTCTCGAACGACGGCACGCTCACGATCACCTCGGCGGCCTGGGCCAGCTCCGCCCGCAGTTCGGCTTCGCGCTTGGCCACGACCTCGAAGTTGGAAAAGCTCACACCCACCTCGCGAAGCACCCGCTCGACGGTGGCCGGATCACCCGCGTCGGGCACCGCCGCCGCCACCGCCGGCGCCGCCGCCACCAGGCGCTCGGCCACCCGGGCGGCATCGGCGTCGAGGAGGTAGGCGGGCAGCACCTTGTTGAGCACCAGGGCGCCCATGTGGAACTTCTGGTCGGCGAGAGCACTGACGAAGAACTCGGCTTCTCGCACCGGCGCGTTCTCGAGCGTGGTCACCACCACGAACGTCGTCCTCCGGTCGTGCAGGAGCCGCTTGACCGCGGTGGCCCGCTCGATGAAGCCCGGGTACATGGTCTGGAACGACAGGAAGAACTCGGCGATGTCCTCGAGGAACTGCGAACCCAGCAGGCGGTCGGCCACCTGGTAGAACGGCCGCGTGGCCAGGTTGACGACTCGCGAGCGGCCGGGACCGGTGATCCACCGCAGCAGGCGGCTGGAGAAGAACTCGGCCATGCGGTCGGGAGCGGCCAGGAAGTCGATGGCGTTGCGGGTGGGCGGGGTGTCAACCACGATGAGGTCGTAGCGACCCGAGCGGTGGATCTCGTAGAGCCGCTCCATGGCGATGTACTCGTGGCTCTGCACGAAGCGCCCCGACACGTTCTGGTACAGCGGGTTCTCCAGGATGCGCTCGGCCGTCCGGGCATCGGGGGCGTGGGCGCGGACCAGGTCGTCCCACGACTGCTTGGTGTCGAGCATGGCCGCCCACAGCTGCCCCCGGGGCTCGATGCCCGCCCGCCTGAGCACGTCGGGCGGCACCTGCGTCTCGTTGTTGCCCAACGCCTCCAGACCCAGGGCGTCGGCCAGACGGCGCGCGGGGTCGATGGTGAGCACCAGTACCGTGCCGCCGAGCGACACGCTGGCCATGGTGGCGGCGGCTGCGGCGACCGTCGTCTTGCCCACACCGCCCGCCCCGCAGCAGATCACGATCTCCTTGGCGGCCAGGAGCTGTTCGAAGCTGGCGGCTTCTCTCAATAGCCCAGCTCGGCGGAGAGGGCTTCGGCGGTCTGACCGGTGGTGCGAAGTCCGTGGCCCCGGGTGAACAGGTAGGGGACGAACAGCATGGGCACCTCGGCGGGCAGCGCCTCCCGCAGCCGGTCGAGGTGGCCGGCGCGCGTACGGCGGAGGGTGACGGCCAGGCGAGCGGCCTCGAACACCGCGCTCAGACCGGCGCCATAACCCCCCTCGTCACCCACACCGGCGGCGACGGCCTCGGCGACCTCCGGCTCGCGTAGGCGCTCGAAGACCTGCTCGTCGGCGTGGCTGAACAGTTCGGGAAGGACACGGTTCACCACGATGGCGGCGAGCTCGACGTCGGTCTCGGCCCGCACCCGCCCGATCAGCTCGATGGTCTCGTTCACCGGCATCTCCTCGGGCGTGGTCACGATGACCAGGCCGGTGATCGCCGGGTCGCCCAGAACGTCGAGCATCCAACCCGTCTGGTCGTGGATGGGGCCCACCCGGACCAGCTCGTCGATGGCCTTGGGGGCCACGAGCTGGCCTATGACGTGACCGCTCGCCGAGGCGTCGGCCACGACCAGGCCGTAATTGCGCTCGCGGGCCTCGTAGGCCAGCTTGCCGACGGTGAGGATCTCCCGCACCCCGGGCGCGGCGGTGGCCACGAAGTCGAAGGCCCGGGCGAGAGGCCCGATGCGGGCGATGGCGGGGAGGTGGAGCTGGAGGCGGAGGTACTCCTGCAACGCCTCCTCGGTGCTCATCGACATGGCGAACAGCCCGGGCTGCACCTCCCGGGGTCGAAAGCTCAGCCGCGGCGACTCGTAGAAGTCGGACAGGTTCCCCTTGGCGTCGACCTCGCACGCCAGTACCCGTGTCCCGCGCTGGGCGGCCAGCAGGGCGAGGGCGGCGGTCACCGAGGTCTTCCCCGTCCCCCCCTTGCCGGTGACCAGGAGGAGCCGGCGGTCCAGCAGGGCGACGCTCACGCAGGAGAGGGCGGCTCAGAGAGCGCTGAAGCCCACCCGACGCTCACCGCTGTCACTGCCGACCTCCACGTAGGTGATCTTGTCAGCCACGATGGCGACTCGCTTGCCCCGTCGATCGGTGAGCCAGAGAATCGGCGCGCCGTCCTGCAACACCTTCTCGACCTCACTGGTCACCTCGTCGGCGTCATTGTCGACGTCGACCTCGATCTCCCTGGGCGAGTAGATCACCCCGATGCGAACCTGCACTCAGTCTCCTCGAAGTCGGCCGGTATTTCCTTCCGGCACGAGCCGGCATTCCGTTCGGCACGGAGCCAGGCCCAGCGTAGGCGCGTCCGGTGCACTGGGAGTTCCGCCGGCCAGCGGCGTTGCGGGCAGGGGAGGCGGCGTCAGTCTTCGTCCTCACCGAAGGCCGCGGGTTGGCCGGTGACATCCTCGTACCACCGGGGCCGGTGCAGCCGGGCCCACCAGGCGGGAACCCATCCCCGGAACATGGCCCGCAGCGACTCACCGTCGCTGAGCGCCATCCAGATGTGGCCGATGATGACGATGAAGATGGCCACGGCCGTCCAGTCGTGGACGAAGGTGGCGCCTGTCCGCCAGTCGAGGGGGAACGGCTGGTACCAGAACATGATCGAGCCGGTGACCAGGCTGACGGCGATGGTGCCGGCCACGAACGCGGCGTTGAGCTTCTGGCCGGGGTTGAACTTGTGGAGGCGCACCGACTTGTCGCGACCGCGGGAGCGCAGCCACCGCCGGTCGTCATGGTCGAAGCGGTTGAAGGCCCGGAGGTCGGCCATCACCCCGCGGCGCCAGGGCCCGATCAGGGAGAGCACCAGGGGCGCAGGCAGGAGCAGCCCGGAGACGACGTGCACCTGGCGCACGAGGTCGCGGCGACCCACGATGACCGACAGCTGTCCGATGTAGAGCAGGGCGGCAGTGGCCAGCAGCACCGCGAACAGGATGGCGTTGCTCCAGTGCAGAGCCCTCTCCGCCCGGTCGAACCGGAGCAGCCGGCGGGGTGGGAGGGGTGGGGCCGCGGTCGGCTCAGACTGGGTCGTCGTCACGGCCGTTCGAATCCCCGATCCAGGCGTCGACTTCGTAGCCCCGCTCCTCCCAGAAGCCGGGCGCAGGGTTCGGATCGGTGACCTCGATGCGCTCGAGCCACTTACACGACTTGTAGCCGTACATTGGAGCCACGTAGAGGCGCACGGGGCCTCCGTGGGCGGCGGAGATGTTCTTGCCCTCGAGCGTGTAGGCCACGATCACGTCGTCGCGGCGAGCCTGCTCCATGGTGAGGCTCTCGGTGTAGACACCGTCGAAGGAGTGGAACCGGACGCCACCGGCCCCGGGCTGCAGGCCGGCGCGATCGAGCACGTCGGCCAGACGCACCCCGACCCACTTCACGTCCTTGACGCGCCAGCCGGTGACGCACTGGAAGTCCTTGGTCAGCCGGGTGGGGGGCATGGCCCTGAGCTCGGCGGCGGTGAGCTCGAACGGGTGGTCGACCATCCCTCCCACGTTCAGCCGGTAGTCGGCCTCACTGCGGGACGGCAGCTCGCCGGTGACGGTGTAGATGCGGAACCGGCCGACGGGCAGCAGCGACGACAGCCCGGTGCCGTCGCGGGACAGGAAGGGGGCCACCGTGCGCTCGAGCAGGTCCTGAACGCTGGCCCCGAAGAACACGCCGAGACCGCCGAGGCCGAGCATGCCGAGAACGACCCGTCGTCCGACCGGCGATCCCTCGGCCCGCGGTTCATCGAGTTGTGCCGGCAGCGGCAGTTCCGCCTCGGCGGGACTGGTCGCCGGTGTCTCGGGCGAGAGGTTCCCGGGAGTAGGCACGCACCCACGGTACGACTCTGAGGCCGGTTGGGGATGACGCGGCCGGTGGGCGCCGGCCTCAGGTGATCTTCAGCTCGGGGCGGAAGACACGGGTGGCCCCCAGGGCCGCCACCCGCTGGGCCAGGCCGACGAAGGCCAACGACGCCTCGCTGTCGGGGTCGGCGACGGTGACGGGCATCCCGCCGTCGCCACCCTCGCGCAGGGAGATCATCAGGGGCACCTGAGCGAGCAGGGGGACGCTCAGGTCGTCAGCGAGGAGCTGGCCCCCGCCGGCGCCGAAGATGGGGTAGCGCTTCCCGTCGTCGCCGGTGAACCAGCTCATGTTCTCGATCACGCCGCGCACCGACATGTTCACCTTGCGGGCCATCAGCGCCGAACGCTGAGCCACCCGCTGGGCGGCGGGCTGGGGCGTGGTGACCACGAAAACCTCGGTACGGGGCATGAACTGGGCCAGCGACAGGGCCACGTCGCCCGTGCCCGGGGGCATGTCGACCAGCAGGTAGTCGGGCTCGCCCCACAGCACGTCGGTGAGGAACTGGTTGAGGGCCTTGTGGAGCATGGGTCCCCGCCAGATCACCGGCTGGTCCTCGCCCACGAAGAACCCGGTGGAGATGACTTTCACGCCGTGGGCGACGGGAGGCACGATCATGCCGTCGATCACCACCGGCTCCTGGGTGACGCCCATCATCTTCGGCACCGAGAAGCCGTAGACGTCGGCGTCGAGGACGGCGACCTCGTGACCCAGGTTGGCCAGGGCCACGGCCAGGTTGACGGTGACCGACGACTTGCCCACTCCTCCCTTGCCCGACGACAGCCCGAGTACCCGGGTGCGCGACGAAGGGTCGGCGAAGGGAATGGGAGGAGCGCCCTCGGCCGAGGCGGCGCCCGGCGCCCCCTGGAGCCGGGTCTTCAGGGCGCCGCGCTCGTCGTCGGTCATCACCGTGAGGTCGACGGCGACGGAGCGCACCCCGTCGAGGGGCTGAACGGCCCGGGTGACCCGGTCGGTGATCTCGGCCCGCAGAGGGCACCCGGCGATCGTGAGGGCGACGGTGACCCCGACCACGCCGTCGTCGATGCGGACCCCGCGCACCATGTCGAGGTCGACGATGCTGCGCTGCAGCTCGGGATCCTGCACAGGCCGGAGGGCGTCGAGCACCTGGGCTTCGGTGGGCATGGGGGCGTGGGCTCCAATTTCTCCTATATGGATAGGTACAATACCGGGATGGACCACGGCCCCCTCACCGCCGAGGAGTTCGGTGCTGCGGTCACGGCTGTCACCAGTGCCTTCGGTGACCCGACGCGCCGGGAGATCTACCTCTTCGCCCACGGCTGCGAGGGTGGAGTCACCGCCGCCGAGGTGGCCGAGCGTTTCGAACTGCACCCCAACGTCGCCCGCCACCACCTCGACAAGCTGGCCGCCGGTGGCTACCTCGACGTCGGCGTCGAGCGTCCCGGACTGGGCGCCGGACGGCCGTCCAAGCGCTACCGGGCCAGCGACAAGGACATGGGACTCGAGTTCCCGGCCCGTCGCGACGACCTCCTGCTCACCCTGCTCGCCCGATCCCTGGCCCTGGTGCCCATCGAGGCGGCCGAGGCCATGGCCGAGGAGGTGGGCATCGCCTATGGACGTTCTCTCGCCGCCTCCATGGCGCCGGCCGAAGGCCACCGATCGCTGCAGGTGGCGCTGCACGCCGTGGCCGACGCCCTCACCGCCCATGGGTTCGCCGCCCACAGCGACGCCCGGGGCGGCACGCTGGCCATCATCTCCGAGCACTGCCCCTTCGGCACCGCCGCCGTCCAGCACCCGGTGATCTGCGCCGTCGACCGGGGCATGGTCAAGGGCATGCTCTCCTCGCTCTACGGCGACACCGTCCCCGAGACCTCGGCCTCGCGCCCCCAGGGTGACCAGGTCTGCGTCACCCTCATCTAGCCGCTGCGGTGGGTCGCCACTACCTCGACCACGCGTCCACATCTCCCGCCCGTCCCGAGGTGATCGAAGCCATGCTGGCCTGGCTGGGCGGCGCCGGCGACCCCGGGCGGGTGCACACCGAGGGGCGCCTGGCGCGGGGTGCGGTCGAGGACGCCAGGGAGAGAGTCGCCGCCCTCCTGGGCGCCCGTCCGCGTGAGGTGGTGTTCACCAGCGGGGCGACCGAGTCCATCGCCACGGCCACCTTCGCGGCCGCCGGGAGTGGCGCTCACGTCGTGTGTCCGGCGGTCGAGCATTCGGCGGTGCGGGAGGCGTCGTCGGGGAGCGAGGTCACGGTAGTGGGCGTCGACCACCACGGACGGGTCGATCCCGACGAGATGGCGGCCGCCCTGCGTCCGGGAGAGACCGCGTTGGTGCACGTGCAATGGGCCAACCACGAAGTGGGGACGCTGCAGCCGGTCACCGAGGTGGTCGAGGCGTGCCGAGGACACGGTGTGATCGTGCACGTCGACGCCGCCGCCGCCGCCGGCCACGTTCCCGTCGACTTCGCCGGGTCAGGCG
>Ga0183260_10002490_pt1 | contig 15214 bp, 13 predicted proteins | sample AntDrymUQ4972206_2_FD_129768 | JGI IMG/M metagenome (GOLD analysis project Ga0183260, IMG submission 129768) | Polar desert sand microbial communities from Dry Valleys, Antarctica - metaG UQ497 (22.06) (version 2) (version 2) | ecosystem: Environmental > Terrestrial > Soil > Desert | place... | reverse complement strand
GTCCACGGTTACCAAGCAAGGGAGTCGGCGATGAGAAGCAGAGCACTATCCACCCTGGCCGTGATCACGCTCGGTGTAGGGCTGTCCGCCTGTGGTACCGACGATGGCACCAGCCCCGACGAGGCCGCCACGGCGACCGGACCCATCGACACCCCGGTGGTTTCACGACCGTCCAGCGCTGACCGGCGGGCGGTGAGGTAGGCGGCGTGTACCGGTTGGGCAACCCCGTGCAGACCTACGCATGGGGCTCGCGCACCGCCCTCGCCGAGCTGCGCGGCGCGCCCACGCCCACCGCCCAGCCGGAGGCGGAGCTGTGGCTCGGCGCGCACCCTGCCGCACCGTCGACCGTCGAGGTCGGCGGCGTGGAGCGCTCGCTGACCGACGTCATCGCGGCCGACCCCGAGGCGCTGCTCGGGCCCGGTGTCCTGGCCGAGTTCGGCCCGCGGCTGCCGTTCCTGCTCAAGGTGTTGGCGGTGGACCAGCCGTTGTCGCTGCAGGTGCATCCGGATCTGGACCGGGCGCGCACCGGGTACGCCGCGGAACAGCACCGCGGCCTCCCGGCCGACGACCCGGCCCGCAACTACCGCGATCCCCACCACAAGCCGGAGCTGCTCTACGCGCTGACGCCGTTCGACGCCTTGTGTGGTCTGCGGCCCCGCGCCGAGATCGAGGCCCTGCTCGGCGAGCTGGGGATCGCCGAGCTGCGGATCACGCCGGAGGGCGGCCTGTCCGGACTGGTCGGCGACATCCTCCGCGCGCCGGACCCGGCCCGGTTGGTGACCGCGGCGCTCGCAACCTGCCGGGCCCGGGTGGCGGAAGGGAACGCCTCGGCCAACCACCGCTGCGCCCTCGAGCTGGCCGAGCGCTATCCGGACGATCCCGGGGTCGTCGTCGCACTCCTGCTCAACCGCATCCACCTCCGGCCGGGGCAGGCGGTGTACGTGCCGCCGGGGCGGCTGCACGTCTACCTGAGCGGCATGGGAATCGAGATCATGGCCGCCTCGGACAACGTCGTGCGCGGTGGACTGACGGCCAAGCGCGTGGACGTGCCGGAGCTGATGACCTTGCTCGAGCCGAGCGGCATTCGCCCGCGCCTCATCGAGGGCGAGGCGGATGGGACCGGCTGGTGTCGCTACCCCGCGCCTGTCCCGGACTTCGCTCTCGCCCGGGCGACCGTGGCGGACGCACCGGTGGTCAGTGCCGTTCCGGGACCGCAGGTACTGCTCTGCGTGGAGGGCGCGCTGAGCCTGGCCAGCGCCGGCGCTGGGGCTCTCCTGCAGCGAGGGCAGTCCAGTTTCGTGCGTGCGGACGAGGAGGTCGTGCTCACCGGCGCCGGGACCGTCTTCCGCGCATCCACAGGTCCGCCTAGCCGAAGCTAACGCAGTCGTGTGAAAGTATCGCCAACGGCGATGACAGCTTGACACGGTACTGCTAGTCTTGGTCTCGATGGACGTTCTCACGATCGCCGAGGCGGCACAGTCCACTGGGTGGTCGCCGCGCATGCTGCGCTACCTGGAGCAGGTCGGCCTGGTCGCGCCCCGCCGTTCCGAGGGCGGCTATCGGCTCTACGGCCCGGCCCAGGTCGACCGCCTGCGCAGCCTCAAGCAGCTCGTGACGACGTACGACATTGGCCCGGCGGAGGTCGCCTTCGCCGCCCGGATGCGCAGCGAATCCCAGCTCGGCAGCGCCGTCGAGGAATGGCTTGCCGCCCGTCCGTCCCGGGTCGAGGACCCGCCGGACGCGGACTGGCTGCGCTTCGAACAGGAGAAGCACGAGCGCCTGCTCACCCCCACCACGACCAGCAGCCCCCACACCAGCAGCAGGGAGTACGCATGAGCACCAGCATCGGCACGGACTTCAAGGTCGCCGACCTGTCCCTCGCCGAGTTCGGCCGCAAGGAGATCGGACTGGCCGAGCACGAGATGCCCGGCCTGATGTCGATCCGAGAGGAGTACGCCGACGCCCAGCCGCTGCGCGGGGCCCGGATCACCGGCTCGCTGCACATGACGGTGCAGACCGCCGTCCTGATCGAGACCTTGCGCGACCTGGGCGCCGACGTGCGCTGGGCCAGCTGCAACATCTTCTCGACCCAGGACCATGCCGCCGCGGCCGTCGCCGTCGGCCGGAACGGGACGCCGGAGGACCCGCAGGGAACGCCGGTGTTCGCCTGGAAGGGCGAGACGCTGCCGGAATACTGGTGGTGCACCAAGCAGGCGCTGCTCTGGCCCGACGGCAACGGCGGGTTCAGCGGCCCCAACATGATCCTGGACGACGGCGGCGACGCCACGATGCTCGTCCACCGCGGGGCGGCGTACGAGAAGGCCGGCGTCGTACCGAATCCGGACACCGCGGAGTCCGAGGAGTTCGAGGTCTTCCTGACCCTGCTCGGTGAGTCGGTCAAGGAGAACGCGCAGCGCTGGACCGGCGTGGCCGCCGGGGTCAAGGGCGTCACCGAGGAGACCACGACCGGCGTGCTGCGGCTCTACGAGCTGGCCAGGGCCGGTGAGCTGCTCTTCCCCGCGATCAACGTCAACGACTCGGTGACCAAGAGCAAGTTCGACAACCTGTACGGCTGCCGGCACTCGCTGATCGACGGGATCAACCGCGGGACCGACGTGATGATCGGGGGCAAGGTCGCCGTCGTGTTCGGGTACGGCGACGTCGGCAAGGGTTGTGCGGAGTCGTTGCGCGGCCAGGGGGCCCGGGTCATCGTCACCGAGATCGACCCGATCTGCGCGCTGCAGGCGGCCATGGAGGGCTACCAGGTCGCCACCCTGGAGGACGTCGTCGAGACCGCCGACATCTTCATCACCTCTACGGGCAACAAGGACATCATCACCGCGGCGGACATGGCCCGGATGAAGCAGGGCGCCATCGTCGGCAACATCGGCCACTTCGACAACGAGATCGACATGGCCGGCCTGGCCCGCCTGGACGGCATCACGCGGATCAAGATCAAGCCGCAGGTCGACGAGTGGCGCTTCGCGGACGGGCACTCGATCATCGTGCTGTCCGAGGGACGGCTGCTGAACCTCGGCAACGCCACGGGGCACCCGAGCTTCGTGATGAGCAGCTCGTTCTCCAACCAGACGATCGCCCAGATCGAGCTGTTCACCAAGAACGACGAGTACGAGCGGCAGGTCTACGTGCTGCCCAAGCACCTGGACGAGAAGGTCGCCAGGATGCACCTGGATGCACTCGGCGTGAGGCTGACCACGCTAACCAAGGAGCAGGCCGCGTACATCGGCGTGGACGTGGCCGGGCCGTACAAGTCCGACCAGTACCGGTACTGAGCTGACGGTCGAGCAGGGCCTGCTGCGCCTGGACTGGGCGCAGCGGGCCATGCCTGCGCTGGCCAGCATCCGGGCGCGCTTCGAACGTGAGCAGCCACTGGCCGGCCTGCGCATCGCCGCGGCGCTGCACGTCACGCCGGAGACGGCGAACCTGATCATCGTGCTGCAGGCCGGCGGTGCTGAGCTGCACCTGGCGGCGGCGAATCCGCTGTCCACTCAGGACGACATCGCTGTGGCGCTTCTGGAGCGGTACGGCGTCGCCGTACACGCCCGTCGCGGTGCGGACCGGGCGACCTACGACGGGCATCTCGACGCGGCCCTGGCCGCGGGTCCACACCTCGTGCTCGACGACGGCTGCGACCTGGTCAGCCGGCTGCATACCGGCCCGCCGCAGCGACTGGCCGGCGTCCAGGGCGGGTGCGAGCAGACCTCGACCGGCGTGGTGCGGCTGCGGGCGATGGCCGCCGAGCAGGCGCTGCGCTTTCCCGTCCTGGCGGTCAACGACAGCCCGATCCAGCAGAGCTTCGCCAACCGGCACGGGACGGGGCAGTCGACCGTCGACGCCCTGGTTCGCGCCACCAACGTGCTGCTGGCCGGGCGCACCGTCGTCGTCGCGGGCTTCGGCAACTGCGGCAAGGGGATCGCCGACCGAGCCCGCGGGCTGGGAGCGTCGGTAGTGGTCACCGAGGTCGACCCGAGCCGCGCCCTGGAGGCGGCGATGTCCGGGTTCCGGGTGCTGCCGATGGCGCAGGCCGCGGCCGAGGGCGACATCTTCGTCACGGTGACCGGCAACCGTGGCGTGCTCACCGAGGCGCACTTCGCGGTCATGAAGGACCACGCAATCCTGGCCAACAGCGGGCACTTCGACCTGGAGATCGACCTGGCCTGGCTGCGTGCCCACTGCGTCGACGTCCGATCCGGCGTCCGCCCCCAGGTCGATGAGTATCTGCTCGCCGACGGACGCCGGCTGCTCGTCCTGGCCGAGGGCCGGCTGGTCAACCTGGCCGCCGCCGAGGGCCACCCGCCGGCCGTGATGGACGTCAGCTTCGCCGGGCAGGCGCTGTGCGTGGAGTGGCTCGCGCAGCATGCCGGATCGCTCGAACCAGGCGTGTACGACGTACCGCCGGCCATCGACCGCGGGCTGGCTGAGTTGCAGCTTGCCGCCATGGGGATCCGGATCGACCGCCTCGACCCCGAACAGCAGACCTACCTGACCTCGTGGCGGCAGGGCTGACGGCCCAGGGCCGCTGATCGATCGCCTGGTCATCTAGTTGCCTGCCGCAGTCAGGTATTGCAGACTCGGGTGATGGCTCGGCTGGAGAATCTGCTAGGCGCCCAGGCTCTCGCCCTGACCGATCGGCTGCTCGCCGCGGAACTCGCCCCGACGGCCGGTACCTCGGCGTCGGAGCGAGCAGCCCTGGTGACGCTGCTCGCCCATCCCGATCACACGGTGGCCTGGCTCGGCGGTGTGCTGGGCCTGACCAGTTCAGGGATCACGCGGTTGGTCGACCGGCTGGTCGCGGCCGGGTGGGTCACGCGCACCGTCGGGATCGACGCGCGGAGCCGTCGGGTTCGATTGACCAGGCCGGGACGCAACCGCGCGCAAGCCCTGCTCCGAGCTCGCCGGGCCGCGATGGCGGACGCGCTGGGCGCCTTGTCCCAGACCGACCGAAGGGAACTGGAGCGACTGCTCGAACTGGTCGTGGGGAACCTGACCGGGAGGCGGCTGCCCGCGTTGCGGGTGTGCCGGCTGTGCGACCGGTCCGCGTGCGCATCCGACGGTCGCGATTGCCCGCTCGAGCATGCGGTGACGGCGGAGAACAGCGATGGCTGAGGCGGCGGTGCGGCTGCCGTCCGGTACGCGGCCCGCGAGCCGTACGGTCCTGCCCGGCGCGGCCATGATCGCCGTCACCTTCGGCTTGGCGCGGTACGGCTACGGACTCCTGCTGCCGGAGATGCAGTCCGCTTTCGACTTCAGTCCCGGCGCGGCCGGGCTGATCTCGTCGGGCACCTACCTGTCGTACCTCGTCGCCAATGCCGGTGTCGTCTGGGTGTCGGGCCGGCTGGGCCCGCGAGCGGCCATCGGCTTCGCCGCAGCGCTGGCGGCGGCGGGGATGACCGTGATCGCGGGCGCCGGCAGCGCACCCGTGCTGGCCGCCGGTGTCCTGGTCTCCGGTGCGGCAGCGGGGCTGGCCTTCCCGCCCTACGCAGACCTCGTCGCGCGGTGCGTCCACCCACGGCGGCGTGACCTCGCCTGGTCGACGATCAGCTCGGGCACCGGCTGGGGAGTGGCCCTCGCCGGGCCCATCGCCATCGTCGCCGGTGATCGTTGGCGTGTCGCCTGGATGGTCTTCGTCGGGCTCGCGGTGGTTACGGGCATCGTGGCGGTCCTTCTCGCCCCGGCGCACCGCGGCCGCGAGCGGCTACAACGTCCGCAGCTGAGCTGGACCTGGTTCTTCTGTCCGAAGTCGCGCCCGCTGCTCGTCTCTGCCGTCCTGATCGGGACGGGTAGCGCGGTGTGGTGGGCCTTCAGCGTCGCCGCTCTCCGCGCGGCCGGCCTGGATGCAACGTCAGCCCGGATCGTCTATGCCGTGTGTGGGGCGGCAGGCATCCTCGCCTCCGCCAGCGGCGCCGTCTTCGCCCGCTTCGGGCTGCGGGCCGGCTACTTCGCGGCCTGCACGCTCCTCGCCGGATCCCTGGCGCTGCTGGGCCTCGCGACGAGCCATCTCGTCACAGCCCTGTCGGCGGCAATCCTGTTCGGCGTGTTCTACAACACCGTCATCGCGGCGCAGGGCATCTGGAGTTCACGCGTCTTCGCCGATCACCCGGCCGCGGGGCTTGCCGCGGTCAACACGGCTCTGACGATCGGCACGATCGTCGGGCCCAGCGTGGCCGGCGTAGCCATCACCCATCTCGGGTTCGCGACGACGCTCATCGGAGCGGCCGCCACCGTCGTCGCCGCGCTGGCGTTCTGCCCGCCCAGCGCGAACCGACGGCAGATCCTTGCCGCCCACGATTGCCACGCCACCCCGGTCAAGACCTGAGGCTCCGGAACCAGAGGGTGGGAGCATGGGGGCATGAGAGGACGCGTGCTGGTGGTCGACGACGACCCCGCCCTTGCCGAGATGCTGGGGATCGTGCTGCGCAGCGAGGGTTTCGAGCCGTCGTTCGTCGCCGACGGGGTACGCGCGCTGAGCGTGTTCCGCGACGTCCGGCCGGACCTCGTGCTGCTGGACCTGATGCTCCCCGGTGCCAGCGGCATCGACGTCTGCCGGGCGATCCGCTCGGAGTCGGTGGTCCCGATCATCATGCTCACCGCGAAGTCGGACACCGTCGACGTCGTCCTGGGCCTGGAGTCCGGTGCCGACGACTACGTGGTCAAGCCGTTCAAGCCCAAGGAACTCGTGGCCCGGGTCCGCGCCCAGCTGCGTCGGGGTGACAGCGACCAGCCCGAGAGCCTGTCGATCGGTGACCTGCAGATCGACGTACCCGGCCATACGGTGACCCGCGACGGGGCAGCGATCGCCCTGACCCCGCTGGAGTTCGACCTGCTGGTGGCCCTGGCCCGCAAGCCGCGGCAGGTCTTCAGCCGGGAGCTGCTGCTGGAGCAGGTCTGGGACTACCGGCACGCCGCCGACACCCGGCTGGTCAACGTGCACGTGCAGCGGCTGCGCTCCAAGATCGAGCGCGACCCGGAGAACCCCACCGTGGTGTTGACCGTACGCGGCGTGGGCTACCGGGCGGGGGCGCGGTAGGCGGTGCCGTCCCCGGGCGAGAGGCTGGCGGCGTTATGGGCCGCTGCCGCTGCGGCACCACGGCTGCTGCGCCAGCGCTGGCGCCGGTCACTCGCACTGCGGGTGATCGTCTCGACCGTCATCGTGTGCAGCGTCGTTGTCGTCATCGTCGGCGTGGTGCTGCTCGGCCAGATCCGCGATCGCGTGCTGGAGGGCAAGATCGGCGCGGCCGTCGCGCAGTCGACCAACGGCCTGCGGTACGCCGAGTCGCAGCTGACCGCAGTGGACCCGATCAACGGCGACGACGTCCGCACCACGCTGGACCGGACTCGCCTCCAGCTGGCCGACCGCGGCGGTCCGGCCGGCCAGTTCGAGGTGGTCATCTTCGACACCAGCAATCCCACCGCCCCGATCGCGCGGCTGACGGCCCAGGGTCTGGCGGTTCCCTCCGACCTGCGCGCCGACATCGCCGCCGGCCAGCAGAGCTACCAGCTGGCCACCGTGGCCATCGACGGGGAACAGCCCACCACCACCCTGCTCGTCGGACTGCCGCTGATCAGCAACATCGGCGCCTTCGAGCTCTACTACCTCTTCCCGCTGGATCAGGAGCAGGCCAACCTCGACCGGATCCAGGGCACGGTGTTCGCGGCCGGCCTGGTGCTGGTGCTCATCGTCGGCGCCATCGGTGGTGCGGTCGCCGGCATCGTCGTGCGACCGGTGCGCGATGCCGCGCGGACGGCCAAGCGCTTCGCCGCAGGCCGGCTGGAGGACCGGATGGTCGTTCGCGGCGAGGACGATATGGCCGTCCTGGCCACGAGCTTCAACGACATGGCGGCCAGCCTGCAGTCCCAGATCCTGCAGCTGGAGCAACTGTCCCGGTTGCAGCAGCGCTTCACCAGCGACGTCTCGCACGAGTTGCGCACGCCGCTGACGACGGTGCGGATGGCCGCCGATCTGCTCTACGGCTACCGGGAGGACTTTCCGGCCGCAGTGGCCAGGGCCGCGGAGTTGTTGCAGGACGAGGTGAACCGGTTCGAGTCGCTGCTGGCCGACCTGCTGGAGATCAGTCGGTACGACGCCGGCGCCGCGGCCCTGGACCCCAGCCGCGCCGACCTGCGGGTCCTGGTCGACCGGGTGATCGCCGCGACGGCCGCGGTCGCCGCGCGGCAGGGCACCGACCTGGTGGTGCACACCACCGACCAGCCGGTGCTGGCCGAGGTGGACAGCCGGCGGGTCGAGCGGATCGTGCGCAACCTGGTGGTCAATGCAGTCGAGCACGGCGAGGGGTTGCCGGTCGAGGTCAGCGTGGCTGTCGACGGACACGCCGCTGCCATCACCGTGCGCGACCACGGAATCGGGCTCCAACCCGGTGAGGCGACCCAGGTGTTCAGCCGGTTCTGGCGCGCGGATCCGGCTCGGCGGCGCGGCCTGGGCGGGACCGGGCTCGGGTTGTCGATCAGCCTGGAGGACGCGCACCTGCACGGCGGCTGGCTGCAGGCCTGGGGCGAGCCCGGGCAGGGGGCGCAGTTCCGGCTGACCGTCCCGGTCCGCTCGGGGGAGGAGCTGACCCACTCGCCGCTCCCGCTCGTGCCGGCGTCCGGGTGGGCTGCCGCCGGAGGTCCCCGATGAGGGATCGCCGGTGGATGCTGGCCGGCCACGCCGTAGCGCTGCTCCTGCTCACCGGGTGCGTCGACATTCCCGACCACGGCGAGCCGCAGCCGGTCTCGGGCATCACTTCCGCGGCCGGCGGACCCGTGCCGCCGGTGGAGGTGCTCGCGCCGAAGGGCGGCGAACAACCAGACGAGATCGTGCGCGGCTTCCTCGCCGCCTCGGCGAGCAACGTGCGGACCCGGCCGTCGGCGCGGCTGTTCCTCACGCCCGACGCCGCCCGATCGTGGGAGGACGACGCCAGCGCGACCGTCATCGCGCAGGACGCCACCCGTCCGGACGCGGCCGCGGGGCAGGTCACCCTGACCGGCCAGATCCTGGGTCGGGTGGACCGCGACGGGGTGTACAACGCCGTGCGCGAGGACCTGCGGCAGGTGCTCAGCCTGGTCCAGGTCGACGGCGAGTGGCGGATCGACAATCCGCCGCCGGGCGTGCTGCTCCGGGTCGACGACTTCCGCCGCGCCTACGTGTCCTACAACCTGTACTTCCTCGACCCGACCGGCACCACCGTCGTGCCGGATCCGCGCTACTTCCTGTCGGGATCGACGGCCCGGGCCAACAGCCTGGTCGAGGAGTTGATCGAGGGACCTTCCCCGTTCCTCGCCCCGGCGGTGCGGACCGAGTTGGGTGGGGACGTCGCTCTGGTGAGCAACGTGCAGGAGGTCCGCGACATCGACATCGACCTGACCGGTCTGGGCGAACGCAGCCCGGCCTCGCTCCAGGGGTTGTCCGCGCAGTTGATCTGGACGCTCCGGCAGGTCTCGATCACCGAGTTGACACTGCGCAGCGACGGTCAGATCCTGAGCGTCCCGGGCGTCGGTGTGACCCAGACCGGCAGCGACTGGCAGTCCTATGACCCCAACGCCGTACCGGTGGACGACATCGGGCACTTCGTCAGCCAGGGCGCGCTGCTGACCGTCGAGGGACAGCCGGTGCCGGGTCCGGCCGGCGAGGGCGCCTACGGCCTCACCTCGGTGGGTGTTTCGTCGGGACTGGACTTCGTCGCCGGCGTGACCCTCGCGCCCGGCGGCTCGAGCCTGCTCATCGGTGAGTACGGCGGGGCGCTGGGTCCGGTGCTGGCCGGGAGATCGTTCAGCAGCCCGGTCTGGGTGTCTCGCCAGCAGGAGGTCTGGACGGTCCGCAACGGCACCGAAGTGGTCCGGGTCCCCGTCGGTGCCGCCCCGCAGACGGTGGACACGGCCGACCTGCTGGGCCTCGGGCCGATCCGGGCTCTGCGGGTCGCCCGCGACGGCACCCGGGTGGCGATCGTCGCTGGCGAGCCCGGCGCTGGTGAGCTGTACCTCGGCCACGTCGCGCGCAGCGGCTCGACGGTCGCGGTGGCCGGCTTCGTGCCGCTGTTCACCGGCTTGGGCAACGTCTCCGACGTGTCGTGGGCGACGGCCACCCAGCTGCTGTTCCTCGCCGTGGACCCGGCCGACGGCCGCACCAAGCCCTGGGTCATCTCGATCGACGGCGGCGTGCTCGCCAGCCAGCCGGATAGCAACCTGTCCGGTGTGCCGACCGCGATCGCGGCCGCGCCAGGGCGCCCGGCGCTTGTCTCCTCGGACGGCGCGATGTACCGGCTGGACGGGACGGCCTGGACCACGCTGATCCGCGGGCTGCCGTTCTTCACCGGCACGGCCCCCTCGTACCCAGGCTGACGCCGCCGTCCACAGCTTGGGCCGCGGGCCGCTGCGGACGCTGTCGTGCGGTGAGGCTGGGTGGGTGTTCGCCCCCTGGGTCGCCGCCGCGGCCGATCTCCTGCTGCCCCGCGACTGCCTCGGCTGTGCCGCGCCCGGGCCGGCGCTGTGCCCCCGCTGCGTGGCGGCCGCCGGTCCCGCCTGCGCTCATCGGCCGGATCCGGTGCCGCCCGGGTTCCCGCCGACCTGGGTCTGCGGGCCGTACGCAGGGACATTGCGGGCCGCCGTCCTGGCCTACAAGGAGCGCGGCCGGGCCGACCTGTGCGGTGCGCTGGCGATCGCCTTGGGCGCGGCAGTGCGCGCCGCCGTACCGGCCGGGCAGATCCTGCTCGTCCCCGTGCCGTCGGTCCGGGCCGCCGCGCGGCACCGCGGTGGGGACCACATGCGCCGGCTGGCCGGCCGGACCGCTGCTGGCCTGCGGGCCGAGGGGCGACCGGCGACGGTACTAGCGCTGCTGCGTACGGTCGGCCGGCCGCGGGACTCCGCCGGCCTCGGCGCGCAAGAACGGGCGGTGAACCTGGTCGGGGCGTTCGGGATGGTCCAGCGCCGGGGTCCTGCGCTACCCGGGACGCTGGTCATCGTGGACGACGTCGTCACCACCGGGTCGACGCTAGCCAGCGCCGCCCGCGCCCTGCGTGGCCTGCACCGTCCGGTGTACGCCGCCGCCCTCGCGGGTACCCCTCGACGGTCACGGCATGTCCACGCGCCGGTGTCCGGTCTCGGGCCGACGGACTAGCGTCGGGGAGACTGGACCGCCGACGCATTGTCCAACGCCGAGGCGGCGGAGAGCAGGCAACGATCGGAGGCGACGTGGACATCGTGGTGAGAGGGCGCAACGTCGAGGTGCCGGAGCACTACCGCCAGCACGTGGCCGACAAGCTCGTGCGGGTCGAGCGCTACGACCACAAGCTGATCCGCGTCGACGTTGAACTCACCCACGAGAAGAACCGGCGGCAGAGCGACGCCTGCCAGCGCGTGGAGATCACCTGCTCCTCCCGGGGTCCCGTGGTCCGGTCCGAGGCGTGCGCGGCGGACTTCTACTCGGCCCTGGACGTGGCGGTGGGCAAGCTGGAGTCCCGGCTACGCCGGGCGGCCGACCGCCGCCGGGTTCACCACGGCCGGCACAGTCCCGTCTCGGTCCACGCGGCGACCGGGGAGACGGCCACCGCGCTGCTGGAGGAGATCGCGCCGCCGGAGGTCGCCGAGACCGACGCGCCGGAGGACGGCCTGGTCGTGCGGGAGAAGGAGCACCCGAGCGAGCCAATGAGCATCGACCAGGCGCTCTTGGAGATGGAACTCGTCGGGCACGACTTCTACCTGTTCCTGTGCAAGGACACCGACCGGGCCAGCGTCGTCTACCGGCGCAAGGGCTACGACTACGGAGTCATCCGGCTGACGCCGTGACGGTCGTCGGGATCCACGCCTCGCACGAGCAGGTCCATCCGGCCAGGCTGCTGGACGCGGTGCAGGCCGCCGAGCAGGCCGGCTTCACCGCCGCGATGTGCTCGGACCACTTCTCCCCGTGGAGCGAGCGGCAGGGACAGTCCGCCTTCGCCTGGTCGTGGCTGGGGGCCGCCCTGCAGGCCACCACCCTGCCGTTCGGGGTGGTCAACGCGCCGGGCCAGCGCTATCACCCGGCGATCATCGCGCAGGCCGCGGCCACCCTCGAGGCGATGTACCCGGGCCGGTTCTGGGTGGCGCTCGGCACCGGGGAGGCGTCCAACGAGCACATCACCGGGGCGGGGTGGCCGCGCAAGGAGGTGCGCAACGCGCGGCTGCGCGAGTGCGTGGACGTGATGCGGGCCCTGTTCGCCGGCGAGGAGGTTAGCCACGACGGACTGGTGACCATCGACCGGGCCCGGCTGTGGACCCGGCCTGATCGACCGCCGCCGCTGATCGGGGCGGCGGTGAGCGTGGACACCGCCTGCTGGGTCGCCGGCTGGGCCGACGGCCTGGCCACCATCGCTCAGCCCGCGGACAAGCTGCGGGCCATGATCGACGCCTACCGTGACGCCGGCGGCCGCGGAAAGCTCGTCCTCCAGGTGCACCTGTCCTACGCCGCGGACGACGCCGCCGCGCTGCGCATCGCCCACGAGCAGTGGCGCACCAACGTCTTCTCTCCGCCGCTGTGCTGGGATCTCGACTCCGCCGAGGTCTTCGACGAGGCGGCCAAGCACGTCCCGCCCGAAGCGATGCACGACTGCGTGCTGATCTCCGCCGACCCGGGTCGGCACGCCCAGTGGCTGCACGATCTGATCGAGCTTGGCTTCGACGAGATCTACCTGCACCACGTCGGTCAGGAGCAACTGGAGTTCATCGAGGTCTTCGGCACGAAGGTGCTGCCCCAGCTGGACGTCACGGCCCGGGTGGCACGGTGAGGATCTCCGACACCAGCGATCTGTGGTGGAAGACCGCGGTCATCTACTGCCTGGACGTCGAGACCTTCATGGACTGGAACGGCGACGGCTGCGGGGACCTGGAGGGTCTGGCCCAGCGCCTGGACTACCTGGCCGGCCTCGGCGTCACGTGCCTGTGGCTGATGCCGTTCTATCCGACGCCGGAACGGGACGACGGCTATGACATCACCGACTTCTACGGCGTGGATCCCCGGCTGGGTACCCACGGCGACCTCGTCGAGGTCATCCGCACGGCCAAGGACCGCGGCATGCGGGTGATCGCCGATCTGGTCGTCAACCACACCTCGGACAAGCACCCGTGGTTCCGCTCGGCGCGGGCCAGCCGCAACTCGCCGTACCGCGACTACTACGTCTGGCGCGACGAGCCGCCCGCCGAGCAGACCGCCCCGACGTTCCCGGACCAGGAGGACAGCGTCTGGTCCTACGACGAGCGCGCCGGCCAGTACTACCTGCACCGGTTCTACAAGCAGCAGCCCGACCTGAACGTCGCCAACCCCGCCGTACGGGACGAGATCGCCAAGGTGATGGGCTTCTGGCTGGAGCTGGGGCTGTCCGGGTTCCGGGTGGACGCGGTGCCGTTCTTCCTGGAGACCCTCGGGGTGGACGGCGGCGAGGAGGCGCTCGCCGACCCGCACCAATACCTCAGGGCGCTGCGCTCGTTCCTCGGCCGCCGCGTCGGGGACGCGGTCCTGCTCGGTGAGGTCAACCTGGCCCACGAGGACCAGCAGAAGTTCTTCGGCGGCTCCGACGGCGACGAACTCACCATGCAGTTCGACTTCATCGCGATGCAGCGGATGTACCTGTCGCTGGCCCGCCAGGACGCCGGCCCGCTGGCCTCGGCCCTGCTCGAGCGGCCGGAGGGCTCACCGGACAGCCAGTGGGCGACGTTCGTGCGCAACCACGACGAGCTGACCCTGGACAAGCTCAGCGACTCCGAGCGGCAGGAGGTCTTCGCCGCCTTCGGACCGGAGCCGGAGATGCAGGTGTACGGGCGCGGGCTGACCCGGCGGCTGCCGACGATGCTCGACGGGGATCCGCGGCGGATCCGGATGGTCTACAGCCTGCTGTTCTCGCTGCCCGGCACGCCGGTGCTGTTCTACGGCGAGGAGATCGGCATGGGGGAGAACCTCGCGGCCGAGGGTCGGCTGGCAGTGCGTACGCCGATGCAGTGGAGCGCTGAGAAGAACGGCGGCTTCTCGGTCGCCGCACCGTCCCGGCTGGCCGGTCCGGTGGTCGAGGGCGGCTTCGCTCCGGAGCACGTCAACGTCGACGCCCAGCGCCGCGACCCCGACTCGCTGCTGCACTTCATGATGCTGCTGATCCAGCGGTACCGGGAGTGCCCCGAGCTGGGCTGGGGCCGGTTCGCCGTGCTCGAGCAGCCGTACGCCGCCGTCCTGGCGCACTCCTGCACCTGGGATGACGGCTGCCTCGTCGCCGTACACAACCTCGGTCCCGAGCCACGCACGGTCCCGCTTTCCGGCTTCGATGCCTCTGCCCGCCTCGTCGACCTGCTCTGCGATGGCAGCACGGCGGTGGCCCAGGATGGTTCGGTCGAGATCGTGCTCGAGGGCTACGGTTTCCGCTGGCTGCGCGTCGCCCACGCCGGAGATCGCCGCCTGCTCTGACCCGAGCCTGCCCCCTGGAGCTCTTGATGCCGTGACGTATCACGGGCGATTGTCCGCGCTCTGTATTCGGGGTGTACCGGGTCGGTCGCCGTGACCGTTCAGAATCACCCGAGGCGACGGAAACGGTGGTGGTGAGGTGTCGGAGGAAGCGAGCGGCCTGCACGGGAACGTCAGGTGGCGAGAGCGCCGGGCGGCGGAAGCACGTCGAGTGGGCCTGCGGGCGGGGGATGGGTTCTGGTATCGCGCCGGCGAGCTGCTGATCGGCGCCGACGTCGAGGACGAGTTGGCCGATCTCGTCGAGGATTCGCGCGGCCGACCCGACTTCACCGGCAACTATCAGCTGGCCCGGCTCGGGCTCGGTATCCGCCGCTGGCTTCTCCCCCGGTCCACCGACATCCCCGCCCTCGTCGCCCGGCTGCGCGAGCGGTACATCGACCGGCCGGGAGGTCCGCCGCTGGTTGCCCCGAATGTCGGCTTCAGCGGCGAACCCTTCTACGACGGCGGGCCGGGTGACTTCCCGCGCCCGGCGCCGGAGCTTCCCTTCCTGCCCCGAACCAGCCCACCGACGGGTCCCGCGCACTTGGCCGTTATGGATACCGGGGTTCCGGCTCTCTTGCGTAGCTGGCACGCGGATCTGGCCGACAGCCTGCGCCCGGACGACGACGACGTGGACGCCCTCGACCTGGACGGCGACGGCGTACTCGACTTCCAGGCCGGTCACGGGACGTTCATCTGCGGCCTGGTCCGCCGGATCGCGCCGCAGCTGGTCATCGACCC
>Ga0183260_10002489_pt1 | contig 15217 bp, 13 predicted proteins | sample AntDrymUQ4972206_2_FD_129768 | JGI IMG/M metagenome (GOLD analysis project Ga0183260, IMG submission 129768) | Polar desert sand microbial communities from Dry Valleys, Antarctica - metaG UQ497 (22.06) (version 2) (version 2) | ecosystem: Environmental > Terrestrial > Soil > Desert | place... | reverse complement strand
GACCCGCAGTGACCCATGTGTCGCCTCTTGAGCGTGGCATCGGCCGAGAACGGTGGCGGATCTGGTCTTGCCAGGAAATCTTCCTGCACCCCGGCCCCGGGATCGCTTAATGCAACAGTGCCCCTGCCTCCGCCACGGAGGCGCGCGTAACGCGCGGATCCGCGGGGGGTCAGCCGCGCATGCGGGAGCCGCTCGGGTCGAACAGGCAGCTGTCCAGCCGGGTCGCCGCTCGGCGGGAGCCGACCACCTCGATCGCCCAGCCACCGTCGGTCTGCGCCAGCGCGGCCGGGATGTAGCCCATGGCGACCGAGGTCTTGGCCGCGTGGGCGAACCCGCCGGAGGTGACCCACCCGACGACGTCGGAGCCGTGCCAGATCGGCTCGTCGCCGATCACGTCGGCGCCGTCGTCGCCGCTGTCGGTGTCGACGCTGAACGTCACCAGCCGCCGCTGCGGCCCTTCGGTACGGATGCGTGCGGCTGCCTCCCGGCCGACGAAGCTGCCCTTGTCCGGTTTGACGAACATGCCCAGCCCGGCTTCGTACGGGTTGTAGATGCGCCGGTACTCGGTGGCCCAGGTCCCGTACGACTTCTCCAGCCGTAGCGAGTTGAGTGCCCGCACCCCGAACAGCCGGAGCCCGTGCGTACGACCGGCGTCGACCAGCAGGTCGAACAGCCGGGGCAGGAAGGCCGGCTCCACCCAACACTCGTAGCCGAGGTCACCGGTGAAGGAGATGCGGCCGACCAGCGCCGGCACCATCTCCACGTCCATCTGGCGAATGTCCCGGAAGCCGAATGCCTCGGCGGAGACGTCGGCCGCGGTGACGCTCGCGAGCAGGTCGCGGGCCGCCGGGCCGGCGACGGACAGCCCGCACAGGTCCGCGGCGAGGCTGCGGTAGCGGACCCCGCCCGCCGCCGGCAGGTGCGCGTCGAACCAGCGCTCGTGGTACCGCTCGGCCGCCCCCGACCCGAACACCAGGAACCGTTCCCTGCCCTCGCCCGGCTGGCCCCCAGGCGGCAACGCGGCGACCGTGAAGTCGCCCACGATCCGACCTCGCTCGTCGAGCATCGGCGACAGGGCGATCCGGCCCTCCGTCGGCAGCCGGCCCGCCAGCAGGCCGTCCAGGAAGTCCCGGGCGCCCGGTCCGGTGAACTCGTACTTCGCGAAGTTCGTCGTCTCGATCAACCCGACCCCCGAGCGCACCGCCAGGCACTCGTCGGCCACCGAGTCCCACGCGTTGGAGCGACGCAACGTCGGAGTCTCCACCCGCGGGGCGTCCGGCGGGGCGAACCACAACGCGTGCTCCAGCCCGTACGACGCGCCCCAGACCGCGTGTGCACGGTCCAGCCGGTCGTGGATCGGTGACGTGCGCAGCGGCCGCGCCGCCGCCAGCTCCTCGTTGGGGTAGGCGATCCGGAACCGGCGGCCGTAGTTCTCCCGCACCTTCGCATTGGTGTACGCCGGCGTCACCCAGTCGCCGTAGCGGGCCACGTCCATGCCCCACACGTCGAAGCCGGGGTCGTCGGTGGTCATCCAGTTCGCGAGCGCCAGCCCGACCCCGCCTCCCTGGCTGAGCCCGGCCATCACCCCGCACGCCACCCAGTGCCCCGGCTGGCCGCGGACCGGCCCGACCAACGGGTTGCCGTCCGGAGCGAAGGTGAACGGCCCGTTGACGACCTGCTTGATGCCCACCTCCCGGAAGATCGGGAAGTGCTCGAAGGCCACCTCCAGGTTGGCGGCGATGCGGTCGAGGTCGGGGGCGAGCAGCTGCGGGCCGAAGTCCCACGGCGTCGTCTGCGGCGACCAGGGGACGCCGTCGGGCTCGTAGGTGCCGAGCAGCAGCCCGTCACCCTCCTGGCGCATGTAGACCTCGCCGGCGAAGTCCATCGCGTGCAGGCCCTCGCGGCCGGACGATGCGTTCCAGTCGACCAGCCCGGGGACGGTCTCGGTGAGCAGGTACATGTGCTCCATCGCCAGCACCGGCAGCTCGACGCCACACATCCGCCCGACCTCGCGCGCCCACAACCCGCCGGCGTTGACGAACTGCTCGCAGCCGATGGTCCCCGCCGGCCCGCAGTCGAGCTCCCAGGTCCCGTCGCCGCGGCGGTGGATCGCCTCGACTCTGGTGTGGCGCACCACCTCCGCGCCGGCGGCCTGCGCCGCCTTGGCGAAGGCGTGCGTGACGCCCGACGGGTCGACGTGTCCTTCCAGCGGGTCGTAGAGCGCCCCGACGAAGAACCGCTCGTCGAGGTACGGCAGCAGCTGCTTGGCCTCGGCGACGCTGATCAGCTCGGTCTCCATGCCCAGGTAGCGGCCCCGGGCGTGCGCCATCCGCAGCCAGTCCATCCGCTCCTGGTCCTCGGCCAGCATCAGCCCGCCGCTGAGGTGGATGCCGCAGTCGTGCTCGGACAACCGCTGGATCTCGTCGTACAGCTGGATCGTGTACTTCTGCAGCGCGGACACGTTCGGGTCGCCGTTCAGCGTGTGCATGCCACCGGCCGCGTGCCAGGTCGACCCGCAGGTCAGCTCCCCGCGCTCCAGCAGCACCACGTCGCGGACACCGGCCTTGGTCAGGTGGTACAGGACACTGGTCCCGACGACGCCGCCGCCGATGACGACGACCTGGGCTCTCGATCTCATCTGGCTCCTCGCTCAGAAGTCGGTGGGCACGCCACCCTCGGCAACGCGGCGCTCGACGAAGTCGTCCAGCTCGGCCGCCACCTCGGGCTCCATCGGGGGAGTCTCGTACGCCGCCAGCAGCTCGCCCACCAGCCGCGCACTGTGGTCCAGCGCGGTCGGGCTGCCGGCCTCCTCCCACGACTCGAAGTTGCGCCAGTCCGACACCATCGGCGCGAAGAACGCGTGCCGGAACCGGTCCTGCGTGTGCTGCACCCCGAAGAAGTGCCCGCCCGGCCCAACCTCGGCGATCGCGTCGACCGTCAGGGCCGCGTCGTCGACCACGAGCGGCTCCAGGAACGCGGCCACCATCTGCAGCACGTCGGCGTCGATCACCATCTTCTCGTACGAGGCGCGCAGCCCGCCCTCGAGCCAGCCGGCGCCGTGGAACACCACGTTGGCGCCGCCCATGATCGCGCCCCACAGCGAGAACACGCTCTCGTAGCCGGACTGCGAGTCCACCGCGTTCGCGGCGCACACGTTCGACGAGCGGTACGGCACGCCTGCACGGCGGGCCAGCTGACCCCCGACCAGGGCCGCCTTCATGAACTCGGGGGTGCCGAAGGCGGGCGAGCCCGACCGCATGTCCACGTTCGACGTGAACCCGCCGTAGACCACCGGGGCGCCGGGCCGAACCAGCTGGGTGAAGGCGATCCCCGCCAGCGCCTCGGCGTTCTGCTGCACCAGGGCGCCGGCGACGGTCACCGGCGCCATCGCCCCGGCGAGGGTGAACGGGGTGAGGATCACCACCTGGTTGCGGGCGGAGTACTGCAGCACCCCCTCCAGCATGGGCTCGTCCAGCCGCAGCGGGGAGCTGGCGTTGATCACCGTGTGGATCGACGGTTCGCGGTCCAACGTGGCGTCGTCGACCTGCCGGGCGATCCGCACCATCTCCAGGCAGTCCAGGTTGCGCTGCTGGCCGAGGCTGTACGCGTGCGGCACCTTGTCGGTGAGCTTCAGCAGCGACCGGGTGGCGTGCAGGTGCCGCACCGAGGCGTGGATGTCGGTCGGCTCGACCGGGTAGCCGGCGTGGAGGTGCACCGCGTTCAGCACCTGGCTTAGCCGCACCAGGTTCTCGAAGTCGCGCTGGTTGCCCTCGCGCCGGCCGCCCGCGACATCGCCGACGTACGGTGCGCTCGCGACCGGTGAGAACACGACCGCGTCCCCGCCGATCTCGACGTCGTGGGCCGGGTTGCGCGAGTGCAGGGTGAACCGGGACGGCGCCTGCTCGACCAGGGAGCCGACCAGCGCCGGGTCCAGGCGGACCCGGTCGCCGTCCACGTCGGCGCCGGCGTCGGCCCACAACGCCCGCGCGCGCGGGTGCAGGAAGTCCATCCCGGTCTCGGCCAGCACCCGCATCGAGGCCTGGTGGATCGCCTCCAGCTCGTCGTCGGACACCGCCCGTACCGGCTCGAAGTGGCGGCGCAGCCGCCGCCACGGGGGCTGGGCCGGCCCGGCGGCGCCGGCCTCCCGCTGGCGACGCCGGCCGCCGCGGCGCGTTCCCGGGTCAGCGGCCATGGTCGACCCCCCGGCGACGGCCATGGCCGACCTCCCGGCGCCGCGCCGGCGGCGCCACCGGTGAGTGGGCGAACCGCATCGCCGCCACGAAGTGCTCCTGGAAGGCGGACTCCAGCGCCGTCTCGACCTTCTCGACCCGCGTGGTCACCTGCTCGATCTCGGCCCGGGCCGCGGTCGACAGCAGCACCATCAGCGCCCCCGTGCCGGCGGCGTTTCCGGCCGGCTTCACCTGGTCGAGCGCGCAGTCCGGCACCAGCCCGATGACCATCGCGTGCGCCGGGTCGATGTGGGCGCCGAAGGCGCCAGCGAGGCGGATCCGGTCGACCCGGTCGACGCCGAGCCGGTCCATCAGCAGCCGGCAACCGGCGTGCAGCGCCGCCTTGGCCAGCTGGATCGCGCGGACGTCGCCCTGGGTGACCTCGATGACGGGGTCGTCCCACAGCCGGTATGCCAGCGTCCGTTCGTGCTCGACCAGCCGGGTCGTCGCGTGCCCCTCGGGGCGGACGATCCGGCCGTCCTGCGTGATCACGCCCGCCAGGCTGAGCTCCGCGATCACCTCGATGATCCCCGACCCGCAGATCCCGGTGACGCCCTCCGGGCCGGCCGCGAAGCCGTCCTCGTCGGACCACTCCGGCCGCCCGACGACGGTGAACCGCGGCTCCAGCGTGTCGCGGTCGACCCGGACGCGTTCGACCGCACCCGGGGCGGCGCGCTGGCCGCTGGAGATCTGCGCACCCTCGAACGCCGGACCGGTGGGGGACGACGCGGCCAGCAGCCGCCGGTCGTTGCCGAGCACGATCTCGGCGTTGGTGCCGACATCGACCAGCAGCGTCAGCGACCGGCCCCGGTGTGGCCGTTCGGCGAGCACCATGGCGGCTGCGTCGGCGCCGACGTGGCCGGCGATGCACGGCGGGGCGTAGACGCGGGCGCCGGGGTGCACCCCCAGACCCAGCTCGGCGGCGGGCACGGTGACCGCGTCGGTGGTGGCGAGGGTGAACGGCGCGGAGCCGAGCTGGCGCGGGTCGAGCCCCAGCGCCAGGTGGTGCATGATCGGGTTGCCGACCAAGGTGACCTCCAGCACGGAGTCCGGGTCGACACCGGCGTCCCGGCACAACTCGCCCACCATCTCGGCCAGCGCTTCACGTACCGCCGCGGTCAGGCGGGCCTCGCCCCCCGGGTTGAGCAGCACGTACGACACCCGGCTCATCAGGTCCTCGCCGAAGCCGATCTGCGGGTTCATCCGGCCGGTCGACGCGAGCACCTGCCCCGAGCCCAGCTCGCACAGGTGCCCGGCCAGCGTCGTCGACCCCACATCGAGGGCGACCCCGTGCACCACGTCGCGCAGCCCCGGCCAGACCGCGACCACGTCCCGGTCGTCGCGGACTGCCACCGTGACCGCCAGGCCCCCGGCCGCCAGCGCCGGCTGCAGCGTCACCAGCGCGGCGTGGTCTACGCGCAGGTCGTCCAGCTGCCACTGCTCGCGCAGGGCGGCCCGCAGCCGCTGCAGGTCGCCGACCTGGTCGCTCAGGTCCGGTGCGGCCAGCTCGACATACCGCAGCCGTACGACCGGGTCCACCGACACGACGGGACGGCCGACGTCCTTGCGGACCACCTGGCGGTGCACCTGGCTGTCGGCCGGGACGTGCACCACGACGCTGTCGAGGACCTGCGCGGCACACCCCAGCCGGCGACCCGGTCCCAGTGGGCGCCGGCCGCTGTAGCCGGTCTCGGTCGGTCCCTTCGGGGACAGCCGACGCGGGTCGGCGGGCACGCCCGGGCGCTCGCCGAGCTCGACCTGGCAGCGCCCGCAGATCCCGCGGCCGCCGCAGACCGAGTCGAGGTCGACCCCGAGCCCGCGGGCCGCGTCCAGCACGGTGCTGCCCGCGTGCACCGGACCGCGCCGTCCGGACGGGGTGAACACGACGTCGACCAGGTCAGGCATCGGCCGCGGCTCGCCGTCGCCCGGTGGGCCGCCGGCCGCGACGCTCACCGGCGGGGTCGTCGGCGGGTCGGTTCGCCGTGATCCACGCCGCGCAGTTCCGGTCGTTGCCGGTCAGTACGTCGGCCGCCATGATCGCCTGCCGGATCTCGGCCTCCAGCGGGTTGGTGATGGCCGAGGTGAGGCCGGCACCGGCCGCCATGGCGAGGAAGGCACCGTTGATCCCGGCCCGGTTGGGCAACCCGAAGCTGATGTTGGATGCACCGCAGGTCGTGTTGACGCCGAGCTCGGTGCTGAGCCGGCGCACCAGCGACAGCACCTGTCGTCCGGCCGAGCCGATCGCCCCGATCGGCATCACCAGCGGGTCGACCACGATGTCGGCGGCCGGGATGCCGTGGTCGGCGGCGCGGTTGACGATCAACCGGGCCAGTTCGAACCGCACGTCCGGGTCCTCGGAGATCCCGTTCTCGTCGTTGGTGATCGCCACCACCGCGGCGCCGTAACGGGCGACCAGCGGCAGCACCAGCTCGAGCCGGTCGGCTTCCGCGGTCACCGAGTTGACCAGCGGCTTGCCCTCGTACGCCGCCAGCCCGGCGTCGAGGGCGGCGACGATCGACGAGTCGATCGACAGCGGGACGTCGGTCACCGAACCGACCTGGCGGATCGTCTCCGCGAGGATCGCCGGCTCGTCGGACAGCGGGATGCCGGCGTTGACGTCCAGCATCGCGGCGCCCGCCTGGACCTGGGCAACCGCGTCGGCACGAACCTGGGTGAAGTCGCCGGCCGCCATCTCGGCGGCCAGCTGCTTGCGGCCGGTGGGGTTGATGCGCTCCCCGATCACCACGAACGGGCGGTCCGGGCCGAGGACCACCTCGCGGGTGGCCGAGCCGATGACGGTGTAGGTCATCGCGCGGCGTCCCGCGCGGCGGCAACGGCCCCGCGACGGGTGCTCACCTCGGCCCCACGGGTGTGGGCATGCCCAGCGACACCAGGATGGGTCCGACGACACCGGTGCCGACCGGGACGTGCTCCAGCCGCAGGCCGAGCCGGTCGGCCGCGTCCTGAGCCTCGGCGAGCAGCCGTGGCGTGGGGAACTGCGAGAGGTAGCAGAGCCGGGTGTAGTTGCCGAAGTAGTCGTCGCGCAGGTGCGGCCAGCGGTCCAGCCCGAGCCCCCGCCAGACCAGCCGGTCGAACTGCCTGAGCAGGAAGTCGGTGAGGTAGAACGTGCCCGGCTCGGCGTCGTGCAGCCGGGCGAAGGTCTCCGGGCCGGCGAAGAACTCGTAGCAGTGTGCACCGGGCAGCCGCTGCGCGCCGTACCGCTCCAGGACGTCGTCCAGGCGGCCACCGGTCCCGCAGTCGCCGTAGCCGACGAAGACCTGGTCGTAGCGGGCGCCGACCGCGGCGAGCCGGTCCTCGACCGCGGCGGGGATCAGCTGCGGGGTGTTGTGCAGGCCCGCCGGGAGGTACTCCATCCGCAGACCGGTCAGCTGGTTGGCGTCGACGACGGCCTTGAGTTCGCGGGCCAGCGCCCCGCAGGCCAGGACCAGGACCCCACCGGGCCGCTCGTCGTCGTCGGAGTGAAGCTCAGCTGGCGGCTTTGAGCTCACGTCGTGCCCTCACGAGCTGCTGGGCGGTCTCGGCGGTGACCGCGGCGTCACGGCAGTACGCGTCGGCGCCGACCGCCCGGCCGAACTCCTCGTTCAGCGGCGCCCCGCCTACCAGGACGATGTAGCGCTCACGCAGGCCACGCTGGGCGAGCTCGTCGATGACGACCTTCATGTACGGCATGGTCGTGGTGAGCAGCGCGGACATCCCGAGGATGTCCGGCTGGTGCTCGTCGAGTGCGTCCAGATAGGCCTGCACGTCGTTGTTGATGCCGATGTCGACGACCTCGAAGCCGGCACCCTCGAGCATCATGCCGACGAGGTTCTTGCCGATGTCGTGGATGTCACCCTTGACGGTCCCGATCACGACCTTGCCGATGGACGGTGCCCCGGTCTCGGCCAGCAGCGGGCGCAGCAGCGCCATCCCGGCCTTCATCGCGTTCGCGGCGAGCAGCACCTCCGGCACGAACAAGATGCCGTCCCGGAAGTCGACGCCGACAATGCGCATCCCCTCCACCAGGGCGTCGCCCAGCACCCGCTGGGCGCTCCACCCCCGGGACAGCAGGATCTCGGTGCCGGCGACGATCTCGTCCCGCATGCCGTCGTAGAGGTCGTCGTGCATCTGCTCGACCAGCTCGGCGTCCTCGAGCGTGGTCAGGTCCAGGGTTTCGTCACCCATGAGTAACCTCCCGTGCCCATCCGTACCATGTTCCGCGATACGGTTTCGTACTACCTACTGGAACGCTACCGCCACTCGAGCCGCCTTGTCGACCGAAACCCCGGATGTCTGGGTCAACCGTTGACCGAGAAGGAGCTATCCGGGTTAATCGCCCGGTTGCGGGAGAACGACCCGAGATCCAGCTCGAGGCCGGTGTAGCGCCCCTTGACGACCAAGGGGTCTGCGTCGTGGTCGTGCCCGGCCTCCACCGCTTCGATCAGCTCGGCCATGCAGTGGCCGGCGACTCCGGCGTTCTTGAACTGGTTGCCCGAGGTCCCGATCGCGACGTAGAAGCCGTCGAGATCGGTGCGGTCGTAGATCGGGATCCAGTCGTCGGCGACGTCGTAGAGATCCACCACGCCGCGCGGTTCGTTCGGCACGCCCAGCTCCGGGATCCGCCGGGCCAGGCGCAACACCTGCGCCTGCCACGGACGCGGTGACCGAACGGTCGAAGTCGTCCGGGTCGTCAACCCAGTCGCGGGTGTCGCACCCGGGATCCTCCGACCCCACCAGGATGCTGTTGCCGACCTCGGGGCGGAAGTACACACCGGTGTCGCCGTCGGAGACGTGACAGCCGGTGTGCTCGAAGTCGAGGGCAGCCGGCGCCGCGACGTGGTGCACCTCGTGGCGCAAGGCCCGGGTGCCGATCCTCATCGTGCCCTCCAGTCCCGCCAGCGAGTTGACCACCGCCGAGTGCGGGCCGGCGACGTTGACCACGACCGGCGCCGAGACCGTCGAACCGTCGTCGAGCGTGACCCCGGTGACCCGCCCACCCGACCGTTCGATGGCCACCACCTTGGTCGAGAAGCGGAACCGTGCCCCCTTGGCCTCGGCAGCTCGCTGCAGGTTGTGGCTGGCCAGCTGCGGGTCGCTGACGTAGCCCGAGTCGGCGGTCCAGACGGCGCCGGGCAGCGACTGGCTCGGCTCGGCCCAGAACGCGTCGTCGTCGACCCGTTTCGGCGGCCCCATTAGGCGGGGGTCCAACGCCGGCATCCGCGTCCTGAGCTGGTCGGCGTCCCACCGGTCGTAGGGGATCCCCAGCGCATCGAACAGCGTGACGACCTTGCCGTGGTGACCGCCCGGCCGCTCGAGCAGCAGCGTGCCGCACTGCACCAGGCTGGCCAGGCCGCGCTCGTCGGTCGTCTCCAGGTACGCCGGCCAGTCCGTCCAGTAGTGCAGCCCCTCCCAGGACATCGCCACGCCGCTGAAGGTCGAGTACGTGAAGCGGACGATCGCACAGGAGTTGCTGGTCGACCCGTAGCCGGCCGCCGGCAGCGCGTCGAGGCTCAGCGTCGTCCGGCCCCGGCTGGCGAGCTCGAAGGCGACGGCGGCGCCGATCACACCCGCGCCGATGATCACGGCGTCCGCGTCTGGCTCGGCCATTTCAGCGACCTCTCCACTACCCTGCGTAGGTTCCGCTACGCGAGCCCATCTGGCTATTGTTCCGTATGCCGGTAGAACGTACGCAACTCGACGCCGCGGGTCCAGGGCGGCGGCGACGGCCCGCCCGGTACTCCGCGCTCGGGCTGCTGGCACGGGGGCTCACCGACCGGAAGTGGCCCCGGCTGTGGACGCAGCCCGACCTTCGGCGTTCCTACGACGTGGTGATCGTCGGAGGCGGGGTGCACGGATTGGCCTGCGCTTACTACCTGGCGAAGGAGCACGGCATCACGAACGTGGCGGTGCTGGAGAAGGGGTGGCTGGGCGGAGGTGGATCGGGCCGCAACACCGCGATCCTGCGCTCCAACTACCTGACCCCGAGGGCGTCCGCTTCTCGACCGGTCGCTGCACTTGTACCGGGCGATGTCGGCCGAGCTGAACCTCAACGTGATGTTCTCGCAGCGCGGACACCTGACGCTGGCGCACTCCGATGCCGCGCTGCGGACGATGCGGTGGCGGGCGGAGGTCAACGTGCTGGAGGGCGTCGACTCCCGCGTCATCGATGCCGGCGAGGTCAAGGCACTCGTGCCCAGCCTGGACGTCTCACCACGCACCGCCCACCCGATCCTGGGTGCTCTCTACCACCCGCCTGGCGGGATCATCCGCCACGACGCCGTGGTCTGGGGCTACGGCCGAGCGGCGGCCGCTCTCGGCGTGGAGCTGCACCAGGAGACCGAGGTGAGCGACATTCTCGTCGCGGGGGGCGACGGACCGGACGGCAAGGGACCGGGCGGCCGCGTCACCGGGGTGCGGACCAGCCGGGGTGACATCAACGCGCCAGTGGTCGTCAACTGCGCTGCCGGATGGGCCTCCATCGTCGCCGCGATGGCCGGCGTGGCGCTGCCGATTACGACCACACCGCTGCAGGCGGCCGTGACCGAGCCGGTCAAGGTGTTCCTGTCGGCGGTCGTCGTGTCCGGCTCGCTGCACGTCTACGTCAGCCAGACCGACCGTGGCGAGCTCGTCTTCGGCGCAGCCGTCGACCCGGTCGCGACGTACTCGACGCGTGGCTCGCTCGAGTTCGTCGAAGGGCTGGCCGGCAACATTCTGCAGCTGATGCCCGGCATCGCGCGCGTCCGCCTGCTGCGGCAGTGGGCCGGCTTGTGCGACATGACGCCGGACTACTCGCCGGTGATGGGGCGCACCCCCGTCGACGGCTTCTTCGTCGACGTGGGCTGGGGGACCTATGGGTTCAAGGCAGGACCGGTCTCCGGTGAGCAGCTGGCTGCCTGCATCGCCACCGGGCGGGCTCCGGCGCTGATCGCCGCCTTCGACCTCGCCCGCTTCACCGAGGATCGGCTGGTCGGCGAGAAGGGCGCCGCGGCGGTGGGCACTGATGCTGCTGGTCGCCTGCCCTCGTTGCGGCCCCCGGGACGCCGAGGACTTTCACTACTTGGGCGCGACCAACCGGCGGCCCGACCCCGCGGGCACCACCGCCCAGGCGTGGCGAACCTACCTGCACCTGCGTGCCAACGTGGGCGGCTGGCAGCAGGAGACCTGGTATTGCCGAGCCTGCCGCCGGCACGTCGTGCTGGAGCGCAACACACGCTCACCAACGAGTTCCGCGAGCCGGTCGTCGACCCTAGAGGCGCGGTCGAATGACGAGTCGGCGGGCCTCGGGCATCGGTGCTGCGCTGAATCGAGACGTTCCGTTCACGTTCCGCTGGAACGGGTCCCGCGTGTCGGCCTTCGACGGTGACACGGTGGTGTCCGCCCTGCTGGCCGGTGGGCACGACGTGTTCTCCCGCTCGATGAAGTACCACCGGCCCTGGGGCGTCCTGACTGCCGACTACTGGGACCCCAACTGCATCGTCCAGGTCGGGCCGGAGCCGAACGTGCGCGGAGCCCATCGCCTGGCCACGCCGGGGATGGACGTGCTGGCGCAGAACGTCTGGCCGTCGCTCCGGTACGACATCAAGGCTGCCAACGCCCTGGTCGGGCGCTTCTTGACCCCGGGCTTCTACTACAAGACCTTCATGCAGCCACGCCTGCTGTGGCCGGCCTACGAGCGCGTGCTCGCCACGTTCGCCCCCGGCGGGACCGTCGACCTCGACGCCGAGCGGCCGCGCTGTGACACCCGGTTCGCGCACCCCGACGTGCTCGTCGCCGGTGGCGGCCCCGCCGGGCTGGCTGCGCGCTGGCGGCGGCCCGGGCCGGTGCCGACCTGCTGCTGGTCGAGCACGGCCACACCCTCGGTGGCCACCTGCTGTGGGGCAGTGCCGACGACCGGAGCCGGGCCGCGCAGCTGGCGGCGGCCGTTCGGGCCGCCGGCGTCGAGGTGTTGACCGACGCCACCGTGACCGGTCGCTACGACGGCAGCTGGGTGAGTGTCAACCAGCGCACGGTGCCCGGGGTGTGGGAGCGGCTGGTCAAGGCCCGGGCGAAGTGCCTGGTGGTGGCGCCTGGGCTCATCGAGCGGCCGTACGTGTTCGCCGGCAACGACCACGTCGGCGTCATGCTCTCCGGTGCGGTGCGCCGGTTGCTGAACATGTACGGCGTGGTGCCGGGCGAACGTGCGGTCGTGTTCAGTGCAAACGCAGCCGGTACCGATGTGCGCCTGGAACGGGTCGAGGGGTCCAGGGGCAGAGCGCAGGCTGCGGTGCTGTCCGACGGGCGCCGCCTGGACGCCGACCTGGTCGTCACCGCGGTGGGATGGACGGCGCCGACGTCTCTGACGAACATGGCAGGGGACCGTCCGATCTACGACGCGGTCTCCGCACGCTTTTTCCCCGACCGGCTTCCCGATGACGTCCTGGTCGCCGGCGGTCTGGCCGGTGACGGCTCGGTGGACGAGCTGGTCGAGCACGCGGAGGCAACCGGTGCGGTAGCCGCCCGGCGGGGGCTGACTGTCCGCGCGCAGCTGCGCCGGGCGACCCCGCGCACCGACCACACCGTGTCCTCGGTGCCAGCGGCCGACGAGCCGGTGCCCCTGCGCCGCGACCCGCATCCGGAGCTGTTCACCGCCGGGACGCACGGCATCGTCGACTACAGCGAGGACGTTTCCTCGAAGGACATCGTGGCCGCGGCAGCCGAGGGCTTCGACTCCGTCGAGCTGGTCAAGCGCTTCACCACCTCGACGATGGGATCCGCGCAAGGCAAGCTGGAGACCGTCAACACCGTCGCAGTCCTCGCGCAGACGCAGGACACCACGGTCGGCCGGCTGGGGACCACGGTCTGGCGTCCGCCTTACGGCCCGGTGTCCCTCGGGGCGCTGTCCGGCCGCAACGACACCCCGCGCAGGGTGTCGGCGCTCCAGGGTTGGCACGAGGCGCACGGCGCCGTGCCGTTGCACGCCGGGGACTGGGTCCGTCCTGACCACTACCGCGACCCGGCCGCCGAGGCGGCCAACGTCCGCACCGCGGTGGGGGTCATCGACGTGACACCGCTGGGCAAGCTCGATCTTCGCGGGACGTGGCCGACCTGTTGGAGCTCGTCTACGTCAACCGCTGGCGGAAGCTCCCGGTCGGGGCCGTGCGCTACGGGGTGATGTGCAGCGAGGACGGCATCGTGATGGACGACGGCGTGACCGGCCGGCTGGCGGACCAGCGGTACCTGATGACGACGACCTCGTCCGGAGCGGCCGCGGTGTGGGAGTGGCTCGAGCGCTAGCTGCAGCTAGAGCGGCCGCAGTGGGACGTAAGGGTCACGCCGGTCACGATCGCCTACACCAGCATCAACGTCGCCGGGCCGCTATCGCGTGAGCTGGTCGCCCGGGTGGTCGACGACGTCGACCTGTCCGCCGACGCGTTCCCGTACATGCAGGTGCGCACCGGTACGGTCGCCGGGGCGGGCGAATGCGTGCTGCTGCGCATCGGGTTCACCGGTGAGCTGAGCTACGAGCTGCACGTGCCTGCGGGCTTCGGACTGCACGTGTGGGAGACGCTGCTCGCCCGGGGCGCGGACCTGGGAGCCCGTCCCTTCGGCGTGGAAGCACAGCGCATCCTGCGCTTGGAGAAGGGCCACCTGATCGTGGGCCAGGACACCGACGGGCTCACCCGCGCAGCGTCGGCCGGGCTCGCCGGTCTGGTCAAGCTCGACAAGGCGGACATGGCCGGGCGGCCGGAGCTCGCGTGGGCAGCCGGCCGCACCGATCTCCCGATGCTCGTGCCGATCCTCACCGACGACCCCGGCGTGGTTCCCGCCGAGGCTGCACAGATCATCGAGCCGGGCACCAACACGATCCGAGGGCGCATCACCTCCAGCCGGATGTCACCGACGCTGCGGCGGTCGGTCTGCCTGGGGCAGGTCGACGCCCCGCTGGCTCACTCGGGCTGCGCGCTGACGATCCGGCTGCCCGACGGGCGGCGGGTAGGCGCGCGCGTGCACGACCAGCACGCCTTCGTCGACCCCGAGGGGGTGCGCCTGCGTGGTTGACACCGGCGCCCCTGTGTTTCGCAGCCCGGTCGGTCGCACCGACTGTGGGCCTGCGTTGAGCGTCACCGACCACACCGACACCGCCAAGGTGGTCGTCCGCGCGGCCGGTGACGGACCGACGGCACAGGCGCTCGCCGTGCCGTTCGCGCGGGAGCGGCGAGTTGCCCTCGCCGGCGGGCCGGAACGGCTGGTGGTTGGCACGCGGCCGGGCGAGTGGATGATCATCTCCGGGTGGGGACAGGTCGCCTCGATCCGGCGGGAGCTGCCCGAGGACCCCGCCGCCACAGTGGTCGACCTCACCCACGGCCGGGCGCTGCTGCGGGTGACCGGCACGCCGTCGGCTCGGCTGCTCGCGGGGTTGTGCAACGTCGACCTGAGCGACGACATGACCCCTGACCTCGCCGCGTTCTCCGGCTCGGTCGCCGGTGTCATGTGCGACCTAGTCCGGGAAGACGTGCACGGCGCCCGCTCGTACCTGATCTGCCTCGACCGGTCCTACGCCGGCTGGTTCGGCGAGGTCCTGGTCGACGCTGGCACCCGAGTCCGTCCCGAGCAGCAGCGGTGAGGACGGCTACGCAAGCGTGTTCCGCATCGTGGTGTCTCGTATAGGGTGAACCCACCCGAATCCACCCGGAGGGCCATGGCCACCGTCCAGTCCGTCGAGCGGGCCTTCTCGATCCTCGAGGTCGTCAGCCGGGTCACGTCGGGGGTCACGGAGATCGCCGAGCGCGTCGACCTGCCGAAGTCCACCGTCGCACGCCTGCTCTCCACCCTCGAGGACATCGGCGCGGTCGAGCGGGCCCCGGACAGCGCCCAGTACCGGTTGGGCCGGCGGTTGCCGGAGATGTGCGGACCGGTCGACCTGACCGCGCAGCTGTCGCTCACGCTGCGGCCGCACCTCGAGCGGCTGGCGATGCAGCTCGGCGAGGCGACGGGTTTCGGTGTCCCGG
>Ga0183260_10002487_pt1 | contig 15218 bp, 11 predicted proteins | sample AntDrymUQ4972206_2_FD_129768 | JGI IMG/M metagenome (GOLD analysis project Ga0183260, IMG submission 129768) | Polar desert sand microbial communities from Dry Valleys, Antarctica - metaG UQ497 (22.06) (version 2) (version 2) | ecosystem: Environmental > Terrestrial > Soil > Desert | place... | reverse complement strand
GCGCGGCCGCCGGTAATCACGCGGGCGCCCTTGTCGACGGCATCGGTCACGTGGGAGGAGATCACGTCGAGCTGCTGCGGAAAGGTGATCGCGCCGATGTCGACCGATCCGAAGCCCGCGGGCGGGCCCTGGCGCAGCGCGGCGACGCGCTCGGTCAGCAGCCCGAGGAACTCATCATGGACGGGGTCCTCGACGTAGACGCGCTCGATCGAGATGCAGGTCTGGCCCGAGTTGCCCATGCCGTAGGTCACGGCGGCGTTCGCGGCGCGCTCGAGGTCGGCGTCGGCGAGCACGATCATCGGGTCCTTGCCGCCAAGCTCCAACCCCACCGGGGTGAGCGTCCGGGCGGCCCGCGCCATCACCTTCTTGCCCGTCTCGACCGAGCCCGTGAAGTGGATGAAGTCGACCTCGTCGATCAGCGCTGCCCCGGTCTCGCCGCGGCCGGTCACGACCGTGTACACGTCGTCCGGGAGCCCCGACTCGGCGAGCATCTCGGCCATCAGCAGCGAGGTCAGAGGAGTGACCTCGGAGGGCTTCATGACGACGGCGTTACCGGCGGCGAGCGCCGGGATGCAGTCCCCAAACGAGTTCGTCAGTGGGTAGTTCCAGGGTCCGATGACCCCGACGACCCCGACCGGGGCGTAGCGCACCAGCATGCGTCGCCCTCGCACGAGCGCGCTCACGGCCTCGACCTCCTCGTCGGCGAGGTACTCGGGAGCCTTGGCGGCCCAGAAGTCAAGCGCGCTGATGCCGTAGGTCAGCTCCGAGAGCTCGGCGTCGTCCCAGCTCTTCCCGGTCTCGGAGACGATCGACTCGACGACCCGCTGCGAGTTGGCGCCCATCCAGCGCCGCGCCGCGATCAGGACCTTGGCGCGTCCCTCGAATCCGAGCGCCTCCCACGCCGGCTGAGCGTCGCGAGCGCGGGCGACCGCGGCCGCGACCTCCTCGGCGCCGAGGTCGGGAACCGTCGCGACGACCTCGCCCGTTGCCGGATTCTCGACGGGGATCTCGGCCGCAGTCTCCCGGGATGCCGTGGCCGTCCGCTCCATCGCAGCGAGTTTATCCCCGCCGTGCCGGGCTCTCTACGCCCGGCCGTCGTCCTTGGGAACCCACTGCCCGTTCTTGTGCTTGTAACCGAGTAGGACTTCATCCGTTCCCGCGCTCTGCATCGCGACGAGCAGGAGCTGGGCCTCGAACCCGGTGCGCGGCACCGAGAAGCTGGCGCCCCGCTTGCGGCAACGCGCCTTGGCAGTCTGGCCCTTCCTGGGCCGGACCCGACGCTTGGGGATCACCCAGCTACCGTCCGGCCTCCGGCACGCCGGACGGCGCCGCAGCGCGCAGGGCTGCGCGAACCAGTGCCCGAAGGGATCATCGTCCGTGACCCGCTGGACCGCACAGGAACCGCCCTCCGGCTCACCGGTGGCCCAGCTCCACACCAACGCATGGAGTCGAGGATCGTCCGCGACGAGCTGGTCGAGGCCGAGCAGATCGACTCCGCAGCGCGCCATCCGGGCAGCGGTCTCCGGAGTGATCCCATCGTCCTTGGGCCCCACGGTCGCGGTGAGGCGCGTCGAGTCCTCGTAGTAGCGGATCAGGGTGCTCTCGTAGGTCTCGCGGGAGAAGTCAGGTCCGCACTCCGGGAAGTCGGTGTATCCGCGGGGCCTGTTCTCCTCGTGCGCGGACCAGTCGAAGACGATCCCCTGCCACGCCTGCCCGATCCCGCAGTCGTCGACGATCAGGACCTGGGCACCCGCCGCGAGAATCTGCTCGCGGGTCAACGCGAGGGGCAGCGGGCTGCACCCGCCCCCCGCGGGCGGGCGGTAGACCAGGTCGCCGAGCTTCTCGTTGATGATCTGGGCGGCCGAGTCGTAGGCCTCCTGGCCGGCGTTGAGATCGTCCTCGAGGTAGAGCAGGATCACCTGGTCGCGGTTCTCGGACGCACGCAGCCAGCCCGCGACCTCGTCCAGGACGGGGCCCAGGGGCTTCTCGGTCGTGCACCCGACGTGCTGATCGGTGGCGTGGCAGACCACCGGCGCAAAGCCCCCACCCTGGAGACTGGGAAACCAGTGCAGGTCAAGCTCGATGCTGCGGACGCCCTGACGGAACTGCTCGACGATCGGGATCTGCTGGTTGGAATCCTCGGTGGACAGGGTGGGGCCCATCTCGGCGCGGCTGTTGAAGGAGTTGTGGGTCCCGACCCAGGGAGCGTTCCGGAGCGCGACGTCGTTCGCGAGCTCGTACTGAAGCGCGAGCGCGCGCTGGACCCATTCCGCGTCCGCCTCGGCGACAGTCGGCTGCGTAGCACCAGCCGGCGCCGGGGCCATGCCGGCGGCTAGCGCCAGCGTCGCGACCAGCACTACGGCCGCCGCTGAGCACCGCTCGGACTGTCCGGCTCGCACGCTCGTCTCCCCTCTCGCCTGCGAATGATAGCGCCCGCCTAGCTCCCGGCGGGACCCATGCCGGCTGCCAAGATGCCCGCGTGAGGACGATCCTCGTCTCCGACCTTCATCTCGGCACGCGCTCCGGCGCCGATCTCACGCGGCACCCCGAGTTCGCCGACTTGCTCGTGCGCGAGATCGAGGGAATGGACGAAGTCGTGCTGCTCGGCGACGTGCTCGAGCTCCGCGACCGCCCAATCGCCGAGGCGATCGAGCTCGCCGCGCCGCTGTTCGAAAAGATCGGCGAGGCGATCGGCGACGGCCGGGTCGTGGTCGTGCCGGGCAACCACGACCACCAGCTCCTGGGGCCGTGGCTCGATCGCCGGCGGCTGCGAGGCGCGGCCCCGCTCGGGCTCGAGCAGGTCGCCAAGGCCAACGCCGGCGCACTTGGTTCGCTGGCCCGCAGAACGGGTAATGCAGAGGTCGTACTGGCGTACCCCGGGATCTGGGTGAGGGACGGGGTATACGCAACCCATGGGCACTACTTGGACGTTCATCTGACAGTGCCGACCTTCGAGCGCCTCGGCGTCGGAGCAATCGAGCGCCTGCTCGGCGGACTTCCGGCAGACGGCCGCACGCCCGACGACTACGAGGCGGTGCAGGTGCCCCTCTACTCGTTCCTCTACGGGCTCGCTCAGGGGGGCGAGCGCACGCAGCGCGTTTCGGGGGCGAACGCCTCGGCGCGCGTCTGGGCGGCCGTCTACGGGCGCGGCGGGCGAGCCCCGTCACGCCGCGGCAAGGCCGTCGGAAAGGTCGCTGTCCCCGGGGCCGTACGCCTGGCCGAGCGCCTCGGGATCGGGCCGCTGCGATCAGACCTCTCGGGGGCGGAGATCGGCCGCGCCGGCGTGCGGGCGATGGCCGAGGTGGTGCGCCGGCTGCGGATCGAGGCCGAGCATGTGATCTTCGGTCACACCCATCGCCGCGGGCCGGTGGACGGCGAGCCGGGGTGGTCGCTCGACAGCGGGGCCCGACTTCACAACACGGGAAGCTGGGTCTACTCGCCGGGGATCCTCGGGCGCAGCTCGCGCGACAGCCAGTTCTGGCCGGGGAGCGCCATCGTGGTCGAGGATGGAGCCACGCCGCAGCTTCGTGCCCTGCTCGACGACCACTCCCACGCCGATCTGCGGGAAGCGGCATGAGCACGCCGGAGACGATGGCCGTCGGGCCGGGCGTCGAGATGTGCGACGGCCGCTACCGGCTCGAGCGCACGATCGGGATCGGCGGGATGGCGTCGGTGTGGCTGGGCCGCGATCAGCGCCTCGACCGCCCCGTCGCGGTCAAGGTGCTTTCGGACACCCTTGCCTCGGACCCGTCCTACGTGCAGCGCTTCCGGCGCGAGGCGCAGACGGCGGCTCGCCTCAGCCACCCCAACCTCGTCAAGGTCTTCGACTACGAGCCGGAGCGTCGCCCGGCGCTGATCATGGAGTACGTCGAGGGCGGCACGCTCGACGAGACGGCCAACCGGCCCGAGACCGCGGTCGAGGTCGAGGCGCTCGCGGCCCAGCTTCTCGGTGCGCTCGAGCACATCCACGCCGCCGGGATCGTCCACCGCGACGTCAAGCCTGGAAACGTCCTGATCGGCAAAGAGGGCCGGGCGTTGTTGACGGACTTCGGCATCGCCCAGCACCAGGACGCGACGCGGATAACCCAGACCGGCCAGGTGATCGGGACGCTCGCCTACATGGCGCCCGAGGTGCTCGAGGGCAAGCGCGCGACGCCCCAGGCCGACCTCTATTCCAGCGGCGTCGTGCTGCGCGACCACCTCGACGCCGACAGCGCGCCCGGACTCGTTCAGCTCGTCGACCGGCTAACCGAGCGCGACCCCGAGCTGCGCCCCGCGTCGGCCAAGCGCGCGCTCGCTTACCTCGGGGGCGCGGTCCCGACGGCGCTGACCGCTGCCGAGCGCCCGGCGGTGACCACGCAGACGATCCCGACCCGCCCGGCGCCCGACACGCAGCAGATGCCCGCGAGAACGCCGCCGCCCGCCGCCCCGCCGCCAAAACCCGCAGCGCCACGGCCCGAGCCGCGGCGGCCCTCCCAGCCCACGCCCCCGTCGCGCGAGTACTCGGTCCGCGCCGGCCACGTGCTCGCCGCGCTCGCGCTCCTGGCGGCCGTGATCGCCGTGATCGCGATCGCCACCGGTGGCGACGACGGCTCCGACCAGCAGCGGCGCTCGGCGGACGCCGGGCAGCCCGCGGCAGAGGATCCCGCACCCGAGTCGGAAACCGCGACCACGGAGGCGATCCCCGCGCCTAATCCAAAAGCCGACCCCGCGAAGGGGGCCGAGCTCAACGATCAGGCGTTTGGCGAGCTGCAATCGGGCGATCCCGACAAGGCGCTCAAGACCTACGAGAAGGCGCTTGCCGAGTTTCCCGAGGAGGCGCGCACGCCTGAGGCGTTCGACCAGTTCCCGAGCTACGCCTACGCGCTGTACGGCTACGGTGATGCCCTCGTGCAGGTGGGGCGACCCGACGACGCGATCCCGGTGCTCGAGCACCGGCTTGGCTTCGACGATCAGCAGGAAACGGTTCAGGCCAAGCTCGACGAGGCGGAAGCGGTCGCAGCCGAGTAGGCGCCACCCGATCGCGTTTTACGGCCGCTACTTTCCGCTGGTGGCCGCGCCCAGCGCCAAGCTCGACCTCGCCGCCGTCGCGCGCGGAATCGTCCGCACGTCCCGCGAGCAATGGCGGCTGCTGCTCGTCGCTGGGCTGATCGTCTTCGTTCCGCTGGGCCTGATCGAGGCGGCAGACAGCCGCGTCGGTGAGCTCGACCTCGACGACCTCGACGACCTCGCGGCACTCGGCGTCCTGGCAGTGGCGTTCGGCCACGTCGGGTCGGCCCTGCTGGGCGAGGTCTTCTACAGCGGCGTCGTCGCGGCGGGCGTTTCGGAGACGCGCGGCGGGGGGGCCCACACCCTCGCCGGCATCGCGGGCACGATTCCGTACGGTCGGCTCGCCCTCGTCGACCTCCTGTTCGCCCTGATCACCGTGGCAGGGCTGCTGCTGTTCGTCGTGCCGGGACTCATCTTGTTCGTCTGGTTCGCGCTCTCGGGCCCCGTGGTCAAGATCGAGGGCCGGCGACCGATCGCGGCGCTGCGCCGCAGCCGCGAGCTGGTGCGGGGCAACTTCTGGCGGGTCTTCGCGGTCGTGATCCCGCTCGAGCTCGGGACCGACCTGCTGGTCGATGCCGCTGCCGCCCTCGGTCACGCGGCGCTCGGCGAGTCCTTTCTCGGCGAGTGGGCGGGCGCGGTACTCGGCGGTGTTATCGCCACCCCGCTGTGGGCAGCGACGATCGTCGTTCTGACCTACGAGCTGATCGCGCTTGGCGGTACCGGTGAGGGTGAAGCCGCGAAGGCTCAGCCGTAGACGATCTCCTCTGCGGCGCCCAGTGGACCTGAGCCCCGGCGTCGCGCGGGACCGCGACGCACTGTGAGCCCCTACTACGGGATGTCGGTCTCGCTCTCGCAGCTCGGATCGCCGGCGTCGCCGTTCTCGCCCCCGTCGCAGAGGTCGCTGCCATCGCCGCCGTTGAGTGCGTCGGCGCCCTTGCCACCGAACAGGCTGTCGTCGCCGAGCTCGCCGAACAGGCTGTCGTCGGCCTCGTCACCCTGGATCGTGTCATTGCCGGGACCGCCCATGATCGTGTCCTGGCCGATGTCGCCGAACAGCAGGTCGTTGCCGTTCGAGCCGATCACGGTGTCGTTCTGGGGTCCGCCGTTCATCAGCTGGGGCGTGATGTCGGGCGTCATCGTCACGACCAGGTCGTCGGCCACTCCGCCGAGGATGATGTCCGCGCCTCCGCCCTCGACGACGTCGCGGCTGTGGCCGCCGTCGATCTCGTCGATCCCGTCGTCGACGATCTGTCCGTTCTCCTCGGCCCAGCCGACGACGAGGTCGTCGCCGGCGCTGCCGAGCACGTAGTCGTCGTCGGGGCCGCCCTCGACGTAGTCGTTGCGCTCCTCGCCGAAGACCTTGTCGTCGCCCTCGTCGCCGAACAGCTTGTCGGGCTCTCCGGCGCCGCAGATCAGGTCGTCGCCGGGCCCGCCGTAGACCTTGTCCTTACCGCTGCCGCCGATCAGCAGGTCGTTGCCGGGCCCGCCCTTGATCACGTCGTTGCCGCTGCCGCCCTGGACCTTGTCATTGCCGGCTCCGACGTTGACCTTGTCGTTGCCGCGCTCGAGGTCGAACCTGGTGTTGTCGAGCCTGTGCTCGAGCTGGGTGCACTGAACGGCCTCCTGCGCCGCCGCGGGGGATGCCCCCGCGAGCAGGACAACGCAGACCAACGCAACTATCGGGCCACGACGCCTCATGTAGCTACAACTAGCAGAGCGGGTCAGGATCACGCCGATTCGGTGCGCAGCCAGAGGCGAAACCTATTGATCCGACGTCCCCGCGAGCGGCTGCATCCATGTCGCGCATCTCCACCCCTTGATGTCGGGGTCGGCCGGGTGACGCGACTCGTCGAGCTCAAAGACGCTGAGGCCGCAGTTCGTGGTGCGCAGCTGCCACAGGCGCGCGACGTCGCGGACCCTGAAGTCGGGCAGCAGCGAATCGATGAAGAAGAAGCGCAGGAAGAGGCCGTGGCTCATACCCAGGATCACGGCCTGCGGATCGTTGCTCTCGAGTCGACGCTTGAAGCTGCGCACGCGTGCCAACACTTCGTTGAAGGACTCGGCACCGGGAGGCGCATGGTCGGGGTCGTCGTCGTGCTCGGCCATCCGGTTCGACCACCGGCGCAGCTTCTGCTCCTCGGGAGCGAGCTCAAGATAGTCCTCGGACTCGCGCAGCTCGTAAATGCCGTCGTCGATCTCGATCTCGAGCCCGAGCTCGCGGCTCAAAGGCTCGGCGGTCTCGCGCGCGCGCCGCATCGGGCTCGAGATCAGGCGCGTCGCTTCACAGCCGCGCAACGCCAGGGCCGCTGCGGCGGCCTGCCCGTGCCCGCGGTCGGTCAGACGGTCGCCCACGTGCTCAGGCAGCGCCGCGGCTTCGGGAGCGGCGTTCGAGTGCGACTCACCGTGTCGTAGGAGGAGCAGCCGCACGGCCGCGCAGCTTAGCCACGCCGCAGCGAAACCACCACCGAGCATGCGGAGCGGATAGCTTTGGCCGCGAATTGACGATCGTCCTCTTGATACTCGTGGCCGTCGCCCTCGTTGGCGTCTTCGTCTGGCTGGCCTACAACACGATGGTCTCACGGCGCAACGCCGTCGACAACAGCTGGTCGCAGATCGACGTCGAGCTACGCCGGCGCCATGACCTGATCCCCGCCCTCGTCGAAGCCGTGAGAGGGTACGCCGGCCACGAGCAGGCGACCTTCCAGCGGGTCACGGAGGCCCGCGGCGACGCGATCGCGGCCCACGGCCCCCCGACCCGAGCCGCCGCCGAGGGCGCCCTCAGCGCCGTGCTTGGACGCCTGCTCGTGATCGCCGAGGCCTATCCACAGCTCGAGGCGAGCGACAACTTCGCGAGCCTGCAGTCCGATCTCAGCGAGACCGAGGATCGGATCGCGATCGCGCGGCGCGTCTACAACGACACGGTCCAGACCTACAACACCCTGATCCAGATCTTTCCCCCCGTGCTCGTCGCGCGGGCCTTCGGCTTCACCGCACGTGAGTTCTTCGACGCCCCCGGCGAGGCCGCTGTCGCTCCCGAGGTCCGTTACTCGGCGGTTGCCCAAGCGCAGGATGGCGGGACGAGCCCCGACGGCGAGTCGGTCGCGGCGCCGGGGGGCACGACGTCGTGACGGGCACGCTGATGCGACGGCTTCCGAGCGCCCTCTGCGCGGCGGTGGCGGTCGCACTCGTCGCCGCGCCCGCGGCATTCGCGCGCAGCGCCGACATCGTCGACGCCGACGTGCGGCTCGGGCTCGCCAACGACGCCAGCCTGCTGGTCGCCGAGCGCCTCACGTTCGACTACGACGGCAGCTTCGAGGGCTCCTATCGCGACATCAACCTGCTGCACGGCGAGCGCATCACCGACGTCGAGGTGAGCGAGGGCGGCGACGCGTACGACCCGGGGGGAAACACCATCCTCGGAAGCCACGACCGACCGGGGGTCTTCGGCGCCGAGTCGACCGCCGACGGAGCCCGCATCGTGTGGCACTACCGTGCCAGCGACGAGCAGCGGACGTTCACCATCTTCTACCGCGTCATCGGCGGCGCCGTCGCCTACGACGACGTCATCGACGTCAACTGGTCGGTGTGGGGCGACCAGTGGGAGTTCGACCTCGACAATCTCAGCGCCAGCCTCGCCGACCCCGCTCTCGATCCCGACGACACGCTCTACCGCGTCTGGGGACATCCGCGCGACGTCGAGGGCGAGACCGTTCGCGGCGAATCGATGGCGACGCTCGAGGCGACTGACGTCCCCGACGGCACCGCGGTCGAGATGCGCGTGACCGTGCCGCGCAAGCCGGGCCAGGACGTCAGCGGCGCAAGGGTCGAGTCCGGCGCCGGCCTCGCGGCCATCCTCGCCGCGGAGCAGGAGCTCGACGACGACTTCAACGCCCCGTGGCCGAGCTTCAAGCGCTGGGTCTCCGACCACATCCTGCTCGTGTCCCTGGGGCTGGCGGCGCTCGTCATCGGGCTGCTTGCCCTGCTCAGCCTGCTGGCCCGAGAGCACCCCACGGACGCCCCGAAGCACATCGCCGAGCCACCCGACGATGCCGACCCCGCCGTCGCCTACGGGCTCGCCCACGAAGGCGATGACAGCACGAACACCGTGCTCGCGACGCTGCTCGACCTCGTCGACCGCGACTTCTATACGACCGGCTCGGCGACCACAGGCGAGGAGAAGCTCGACCTCAAGCTCGCCAAGAACCCCGCCCGGCCCCCAGGCGACGACCTCGCCAGCCATGAGAAGGAGGTCCTGTCGTTCTTCGACGAGCTGCTGGAAGATGACGAGGTCGCGATCAGCGACATGCGCGGCCGCGTCCCGAAGCATTCCGCGACCTGGCGCGCGCGCTGGGAGAGCATGACCGAGGCGCTGAACTCGGCCGAGGAGGGTCACCTGAGCTGGGATCGGGACTTCACCGGCGTGCGCGCGTTCCTCGTGCTGGCCGTGCTGCTGGCGGTCGCGGCGCTGACCGTGATCCACGTCTCGGAGGGCGGCCTCTTCCTGCTTCCCGCGGCGGTCGGGATCGTGACCTTCCTCGTCGTGATCTTTTGGCCAAGCAACCGTCTGCGGCGGATGACCCCCGAGCACGGCGAGCGCAGCGCCCGCTGGCAATCCTTCGCGCGCTGGACCGAGGACTTCCCACGCCTCGAGGACGACCCGCCGGCGACGCTCGAGTTGTGGAAGCGGATCCTCGTCTACGGCGTCGTGTTCGGCACCGCCGACCGCATGATCGCCTCCGGTCGCATCCCGGTCCCCGTGACCGAGAGCGTGAGCACTGGCGCGCACTGGAGCAGCTACGCCTTCGCGGGTGGGCTGAGCGACTCGTCGTTCGACGGCAGCGCGTTTAGCTCCGGCTTCGCCTCCCAGGTGGCGCCGCCGGCGTCGAGCAGCAGCGGAGGCGGCGGCGGCTTCTCAGGCGGAGGAGGCGGCGGCGGCTCCTCGGGAGGCGGCGGCGGCGGGTCCTGGTAATGCGGGGGCGCCGCCGCGTTCGATTCGGGATCGCCGCGATTGCGGCGCTGGCGATCTCCTGGGCCCTGGTCATGCACGCGATGGGCTGGGGACAGCTCGCCAGCTACGGCCAGGTGCGTGCGCTCGCCGACGGCCGCGCCGAGATCGACCGCTGGCACTGGGAAACGAAGGACAAGGCCTATATCGACGGCCACTTCTACTCGGTCAAGGCGCCGGGCCTGGCGCTCGCGACGCTGCCCGTCTTTCTGGCACTTGACGCGACGCGAGCCCAGGACACGGCCGATCGCGCAGCGGCGAACGTTCGCCGCACGCAGGACCCGCGCTGGCGCCCCTTCGCCGAGCCGCCGTACTCCGAGCACGGCTACAGCGCGGCGCGTGCCGAGCGCTTCAACACCAGCGTCGAGAACGGAACCCCGATCGTCTGGGCCCTGGCTCTCGCAGGGGCCCTGGTCCCGGCGCTCGTACTGCTGTTGCTGGTGCGCGCGATCGGCGACCGGATCGCGCCCGGGTTCGGGACGCTCGCTGCGCTGACCCTGGGCCTCGCCTCGATGGTGATGGTGTTCGCGTCGGAGTACTTCCCCCACGTCGCCGCGGCGACGCTCGGCTTTGCGGCCTTTGCCGTGCTCTTTCGCGAACGGCGCGGGCCGCCGCGACCGGCCCTGCTTGCGGCCGCCGGGCTGTTGGCCGGCCTCGGCGTGAGCTTCGAGTATCCGATCGGTTTGCTCGGGGTGATCCTGTTCGCCTACGCGCTGACGCGTCCCGCCGGCGAGCCCGGGGCCGCCGCTAGCCGCAACAGAATGATTCGGGGAGCCGCCTACGGCGCCGGTGCGCTGCTCGGCGCCGCGCCCGTGCTCGCCTTCAACCAGTGGGCGTTCGGATCGCCGCTTCAGTTCGCCTACGGCGACGCCGTCGCGGTACAGGGGCTCGACGGCCACGCCGTCCTCGGGCTCAACGACGGCGGCTTCTTCGGAATCTCGGTCCCGAGCCCTGGCGCCGCCCTCGACCTTCTGCTGTCCGGGCGCGGCCTGCTCGTGCTCACCCCGATCGTGGCGATGGCCGCGGCGGGCGTCGCCGCGATGCGCCGGGGCCCGCATCGGGCCGAGGCCAACGTGATCATCGCCGTCGCCGTCGCCTACCTGCTTTACAACGCCGGCTACTGGCTGCCGTTCGGCGGCGGGACGCCCGGGCCGCGCTTCCTGATCCCGATGCTTCCGTTCCTCGGGCTGGGCCTCGCCGTCGCATGGAGGCGCTGGCCCGCCCAGACGCTGGGCCTCGCGATCCCGTCCGCGCTCTTCATGCTCTCCGCCGCTTTGACCCACCCCCTGATCGGCGAGGAGGCGACCGCGACCTGGGCCGAGCGTCTTTGGCGCGGCGAGCTCGAGCACACGCTGCTGACCGCCTTCGGGGTCCGCGACGCCTGGCTAGCGGTCGCGCCCGTCCTGGTCGCGACCGCGGCGGCGGTCGCGTTCGCGGCGGCTTCGGCGCCGCACATGCGCGTCGGGGAGGTTCGCGGCGCGCTTGGCCTCGTTGCCGCGTGGTCGGCCGTGGCCGTGCTGGGCCCGGCGATCGCGGGAGATCCCGAGACGCCGCTGTCGGGCGGCGAGGCGACGCTGACGCTGATCGCCGCCGGGGCCCTGTGCTCGGCGCTCGTTCTCTGCCTGCTGCGCTTCCGCGAGCGGCGCTCAGGCTCGCGGACGGAGCTCGTAGACGACCACGTCTCCGCGGCGCTCGCGTCTCAGGGCTAGACCGACGACCCGCCGCCACTGCGCGCCCTCCCATGGAGTTCCCTCGAGGCGGCGGAGGTGCAGGACGACGCTGCTAACCCCGACGCGCCGCAGTAGCTCGACCGACCCGCGATCGGGAAATGCGCCGACGTCGTCGATCAGGCCGAAGGTGAAGACGGGATCGAGGCTCGAGCGACCGTTGACCATCTCGGGAAAGCCGTCGGTCGACCACAGCAGGTAGCGGCGGTTGTCCTCCGGACGCGTCGCGGGCAGGTGAAGCTGCGGCTCGTCGATCGCGGCGAAGCTCACCGGGGCCGTCGGGACCGTGGGCTGCGCCTGGTCGTCGAACGGGTCGAACGGCAGGCCGCGGCCTTCGACGAGCAGGGTCAGCACGAGGACCACGGCGAGGCCGCCAGGCACGAGTGCGGGGGGGTGTGAAGCGCGATCCCGCCATGGCGCGCGGGCGGCGAGCGCCCGCCGCGCGGCCTCCGCGCCGCCCCCGGCGAGCAGTGCAAGGCCGAGCGATGAGAACGTTATGAGCCGGCCCGGCACGCGGATGCCCTCGACTCCGGGCGCCAGCTCGTAGACGATCCGGTAGGGCCACAGCAGGCCGTCCTCGACCTGAAACCCGAGCGCCAGCACCGAGACGGCGACGACGCCCGCGGCGAGCCCGATGCGAAGTCCGCGCGAATAGATCCCCGCCACCACGCCGCCGATCGCGAGCACCAACGTCACGAGGCCCGGAAACAGCGTTTTCTCCGGGACGTTGAGCAATCCGTCGCGAAGCGACGCGGTCGCACCCGCCCAAACGCTGTTCTCGTCGGGCGCGACGAGAAACGCCTCCGGCTCGCCGGAGAAGTTCTCGACCGTCTGCGGCGTTCGGACGATGTTCGGATGGTCGTCCTGGACCTGGGCGTATGGCCGGCTCAGCACGACGGCGGTGACGGCGAGCAGCAGCACCCCGGCGACCGTCGCGGCGACCAGGGGCCGCGGCGCGGGCGGGCGCCCCGCCAGCAGCCAGCGCACCGCTGCTATCGCTCCGAGCGCCGCCAGCAGATAGGCGAGCGGCAGTCCGAGCGAAAAGCCGAGCGAGACCTGCCACGCGGCGACGCAAAACCCCGCGACCACCCACCACGGGCGTTGCAGCCGGTATCCGCGCAGGCCGAGCGCGAGCGCGAGCGGGATGCCGCCGCTCGAGATGATGTGCAGGTGGCCGTCCTGCTCGAGCCGAAACGGGGCAAACGCAAACGCGGCGCCCGCCACCGCCGCCCCGACCGGGCCCAGGCCCAGCTCGCGCGCCAGCAGGTAGGCGCCGGCGAACGCGAGCGCGTAGGCGAACAGGAACAGGAGGTCATAGCGCGCGATCGCCGCGTCGGGCCCCGACCCCACCAGGCCCGCGGGGGCGTAGCCGATCAGCGCGTCTGAGAACGCGAGCGAGTCACGCAGCGGCCAGAACTGGTTGGCCTGAAAGAAGTCCAGCGGCTGGTGGGCGAGCGCATGCCCGCCCCAGGCCGCCTGCCAGGCCTGGACCAGCGGGTCGCCGAGGTCCTTCGGCACGTCGCTGCCCAGGTGAAGGACCAGCGGCCAGTGCATCGCGACCGCGAGCAGGCACGCGCCGATCGCGAGCAGGACGAGCTCGCGGCGACCGACCTCGGTGCGTTCGACGCTCACGGAGCCGGCAATCCTGCCAACCCCGGCCTCGGATACCCGCTCGTGCGACTAACCGCCCGCGTCGATCAACCGGGCGCCCGCGCGGTGACGACCCAGGTCGAGGCCGGGGCGCTGACGCCGTCGGAGCCGACGAACTCGGCCAGGGCCTCGCGAAGCGCCGCCTCGATCTGCGGCCGGACCCGGTCGGCCTCGTCGCCCGCGAGCCGGATCACCTCGCCGGCTGGGCCCAGCGCTGTCACGAACTCGATCGCCTGCTCGAGGTCGTTGCCGATCTTGATCTCGAGGTCGCAGCGACGCAGCGCGATCTCCTCGAAGCCCGCGTTGAGCAGCTGGTGGCTGGTCGTGTCGGCGTCGGCCATCGAGAACGGCCCGGGCCCGCACGTGGGCTCGTCGCTGTCCTCGGGCTCATCGACGAAGTCCTCGACGACGACCTCGGCGCGGTGCAGCCACTCGTTGTCGAGCTTGCGGCGCCACACGACCGCACATAGGCGGCCCCCGGGTACGAGCGCGTTGCGCACGTTGCGAAGCGCCGCCACCGAGTTGGCGAAGAACATCACTCCCATGCGCGAGAAGGCGTAGTCGAAGCGGCCCGGAAGCGCGGCCGTCTGCACGTCGCCGACCTCGAAGCTGACGTTGGAGGCCCCCGCGGCTTCGGCCTCCTCGCGCGCGGCCTCGATGAAGCGCTCGGCGACGTCGATGCCCACCACCTCGCCCTGGGAGCCGACCAGCTCGGCTATTCGCTGCGTCGTGTCACCGAGACCGCAGCCGATGTCGAGTGCGCGCTCGCCGAGCCGCGGAGGGCTGGTGCGAAGTCCCTCCTCGCCGTGGGCTCCGAGCCCGTCGGTGACGATGTCGCGAAACTGCATCCAACGGTCGAACAGGACACCGTTCCAGGCCTCCGTCGTTTCCTCGTTCGCTGCCGCGACAGGCTCCACCTTGCCGATGATAAAGCGGCGAAGGCGCGGCTACCAGGCGTCCACGAACCGGTGGCCGGCCGGCCTCGAGGCCGAAGCCGTCGCTGCGGCGAGCGTCGAGGCGATCAATCGCCGCGTCTCGACCGGGTCGACGACGTCATCGAGCTCGAACAGGGTCGCCGCATTGAGCGCCTTGGCGTTGTCGTGCGCGGCCTCGGTCAGCTCGCGGACGCGCACCTCGCGCTCGGCCTCGTCGTCGATCGCGTCGAGCTCGCGCCGCAGGCCAAGCCGGACCGCACCCTCGAGGCCCATCGGACCGAGCTCCGCGGTCGGCCAGCCGACGGTCAGCAGCGGCTCGTGCAGGCTGCCGGCAGCCATCGCCTGGGCGCCGAGGCCGTAGGCCTTGCGCAGGATGACCGACACGAACGGGACGCGCAGCGCCGCGGCGGTCACGAACAGCCGCGAGCAGTGGCGCACGAGCGCGGTCGCCTCGGCCTCGGGCCCGACCATCATCCCGGGCGTGTCGATCAGCGACACGAGCGGAATCTCGAAGGCGTCGCAGAGCTGCATGAACCGCGCCGCCTTGTCGGCGCCGTCGCTGGTTATCGCGCCGGCGAGATACATCGGGTTGTTGGCCACGATTCCGAGCGGCCGCCCCTCGATGCGCACCAGCGCGGTCACCATTCCCGGCGCGAACGCCGGGCGCAGGGTTGTCACGGATCCGGCGTCGGCAAGCGTCTCGATGACCGGGCCGACGTCGTAGGCGCGCCGGCGGCGCTCCGGGACGACATCGCGCAGCCGCTTCTGGTCGGGCTCCTCGCCGGCCGCGATCGGGCCCTGAAAGTAGGAGACCAGTCGCTTGGCCACCGCGACCGCCTCGGCCTCGTCGGC
>Ga0183260_10002486_pt1 | contig 15220 bp, 13 predicted proteins | sample AntDrymUQ4972206_2_FD_129768 | JGI IMG/M metagenome (GOLD analysis project Ga0183260, IMG submission 129768) | Polar desert sand microbial communities from Dry Valleys, Antarctica - metaG UQ497 (22.06) (version 2) (version 2) | ecosystem: Environmental > Terrestrial > Soil > Desert | place... | reverse complement strand
GCCCTTCTCATCGTGGAAGCCCACGACGCTGGCGAGGTCGCAGTCGGTGAGGGCGTCGCCGCTGATAACCAGGAAGCGTTCGCCCTTGAGGTCGAGCTGCTTCTCGGCCATCTTCACGGAGCCTGCGGTGCCGGCGGGCGAGTCCTCGATGGAGTAGGCGATGTTCACCCCCCAGTCGGAGCCGTCGCCGAAATAGTCTTGTATGGCCTCGGGCATGAACTGGAGCGTCACCACGATGTCGGTGAAACCATGGCGGGCGAGCAGGTTGACGATGTGCTCCATACACGGGACGCCTGCGATGGGGATCATGGGTTTCGGCTGGTCGCTGGTCAGGGGCCGCAGGCGGGTGCCCTGCCCGCCGGCCATGATGACCGCTTTCATCTTTCACCCCGGTGGCCGGAGGCCCGCCATACCTTCCCGGCGTAGCCCAGCGCGGCCGCGAGTGAGAGCGCGAATCCCGCGTAGAACATTATTCCTCCCGTCATCTCCAGGTTCCCTTCCCCGAGTATAACGAAAGCGACGGCCGCCATGAGCACGGCGGTGGCGGCCTTGCCGACCGAGCTGACCCGTATCCTGCCGCCGAACGCGAGCCCGCCCACGAGCGCCAGGAGATCCCTACCCACGAGTATGGCAACCGTCCACACGGGCAGTAGACCCCGCACGGCGAGCACGATCGCGACCCCCGAGAGCATCAGCCGGTCGGCCACCGGATCGAGTAAAGTACCCAGGCGCGTCGGGATGGTGCGGCGTGCGATCACACCGTCCAGCAAGTCCGTGAGCGCGGCGAGGACGAAGAGCACGCCCGCCGCCATGTCCGTGGCATCCGTTCTGGTGAGAAGCAGCGCAAGCACAACGGGCACCGCGAGAAGCCTGAGCAGCGTGAGGGCGTTGGGCACGGTGAGGACCCGGTCTTCGAGGCGATTGGACAGGCGCGCCCGAGACGACCGTTCCTCGTTCCGTGGCTGCGGCATGCGTCCTTTCTTCCCTAGCGGCTGCTCTTTACCCGTATCCTGACGCTCACCCCGTAGAGATCGTACCTCTGACGGAAGGAGTTCTCCAAGTAGCGTAGGTAGCTGTCGGGGATGTCCTTCGGGCGGTTGGCGAAGATCAGGAAGCCCGGAGGGGTGCTGCCAGTCTGGGTGGCGTACCGGATCTTCACGCCCCCAGGCGGCGCGGTGCGATCCACGACCTGGTTGACAAACTCGGCCACCTCGTGCGTCGGGAGGCTGAGACCGTACGATCGCAGCAGCCGGGAAGACAGCGGCAACACTCCCTCCACACCCGCGCCGGTCAACGCGGAGATACCAATTATCGGGGGCCTGAGGTCGGTCATGCGTGCAGCCACCATGTCCTCTATCTCTCGCATCCGCTCGTCGGGGACGAGGTCACGCTTGTTGACGATCACGCCGCACGTGCGCCCTGCGTCTTCGATCTGACGGGCCAGCCGCAGGTCGGAGGCGACGAGCCCCTCCACGGCATCGACCAGGAGTAGCGACACGTCCGAACGCCTGATGGCCTCCTCGGTACGAAGGGCGGAATAATACGGCACGCCCTCGGCCTTCCGGGAGCTGCGGCCAACCCCGGCGGTATCAAGCAGGAGGTATCGTTCCATCCCGCCCTCAGACGCGACCTCGCCCGCGACGGCGTCGGTGGTGGTGCCGGACACATCGGAGACGACCGCCCGCTCCGCGCCGAGCAGGCGGTTGAGTAGCGTGCTCTTGCCGACGTTGGGCCGGCCGATGATCGCCAGCCTCGGCAAACGCTCCTCCTCCTCGGGTTCCGTCTCCGGCAACAGGGAGACCACCACGTCCAACATATCCCCTACCCCAATGCCATGCACCGCCGATACAGCATGCGGTTCTCCCTCGCCTAAAGTGTGGAAGAGGTGACGGTCGCTGTCGTCAGATGGATTATCCAGCTTGTTCACGGCCAGTACCACCCGTCCCGCTTTGCCGGGGGCCCGGCGCAGCTCGCGGGCGATGGCGTCGTCGGCCTCCGTGGGACCAGTGCGGGCGTCCACGAGGTGAAGGATCACGTCGGCCTCCTCGACGGCGACCCGGGCCTGCAAGGTGACGAGCGCTTCGAGGCCCATCCTGGCGGTGGGCTCCATGCCCCCGGTGTCCACCAAGTCGAACTCCCGTCCGGCCCACTCGGCCCGGTCGTAGGTACGATCGCGGGTGGTGCCCGGCTGGTCTGCGACCACGGCCCGACGGCGGCGCAGGATGCGGTTGACCAGCGAGCTCTTCCCCACGTTGGGGGCCCCGACCACCGCCACCACGGGAGTCCGGCTCATGCCGGACCCGGGAGTAGAGTAAAGCCTGTTCGCGCGTCGGAAGTCGGAACGATAGGGATTCGGCTCCCGCGTCGGATGGAGCGGCTATCAATTGGAATCGGCATCATCCGCGATCCTCCAGCTCTCGCTCCGGCAGCGCGTAGATAGTATGGAGAAGGTCGTCCGCAGCGTCCCTGTACTCCTGTCTTCCCCGCAGGTTCTGGTCCATGGTTACCGGTTCGCCGACGTAGACGCGGAACTTCTCCCCCCTGAGGCGGGCTGCGGGACCGGGGATCCTGCCGATGTAGACGGGAAGCACCCTCGCGTTGCCGCGGACGGCGAGCATCACGGCGCCGCTCTTGGCTTCGGAGGATGCGCCGTCCTTGCGGCGGGTGCCTTCGGGAAAGATGCCGAGGGCCGATCCGTCCGTGATGAACGTCAGCGCGATGCGCAGGGCGGCCCGGCCTCCCCCCTGGCGGTCCACGGAGAACGCGCCGAGGAAAGTGAAGAAACGCCGCAGGCCGGGGACAAAAAGCTCCTTCTTCGCCATCCACTGGATACGCCGGGGGACGGCCAGGCACACGAAGACGGGATCGAAGAACCGGCGGTGGTTGGAGGCCACGACGAGTGGTCCCCGTTCGGGCGCGTTCTCCCCACCGTGGATGGTGAGCCCGAGAAAGAAACGCCCCAGCGTCACGACCACCCGCCGGAAGAGCCGGTAGCGCGAGGACATACCATCCGGCCATGTTCCGCCCGTCATCGGGCTCCCCTCACGTCCACTGCTGGAGCTCGCGCGCGAGCTCCAGCACCCGCGAGACGACCTCATCCAAGTCGAGTTCCGTGGTGTCGAGGACCACGGCATCGTGGGCCGGCTTCAAGGGCGAGACCTCCCGCTCGGAGTCCTGGCGGTCGCGGACCTTCATAGCCTCCCGGATGCGGTCGAATTCCTCCTCGCGGCCGCTCTGTACGGCCCGGCGCCTGGCCCGCTCCTCTGGCGCCGCCGAGAGGAATATCTTCAGATCCGCGTCGGGGAGCACGACCGTCCCGATGTCCCGGCCCTCCACCACCCCCCCGCCCCGCTCCCGAGCCTCTGCCGCGGCCCGCCGCTGCACGTCGAGCAGCACCTGGCGCACTTCCGGGTGCGCGGAGACCTTCGAAGCCGCCGCCGAGACCTCAGGCGTACGCAACTCGTCCTCCGGGATCTCCACCCCCTGTGTCCTGGCGCCATCCGGGGAAAGTTCGATGCCCGCAGCGGCTCTGGCGAGGGCGATACCGTCATCCAGATCCAGACCGTCCCGCAGCGCCAGCAGTGCCACGGCACGGTATAGGGCTCCGGTGTTCAGATCAGCAACGCCGAGCCACTCGGCTACGGCCCTGGCGACAGAGCTTTTCCCGCTTCCCGCGGGCCCGTCTATGGCTATGAGTAGTCCGCCCATCCGGGGAACCAGTATAGCCGATAGCCTGCTCAGCCTAGCTCAACAGTCTCTCATGCGCGGAAAACCGTACTGCCCCAATTACTCAACGCAAGATCGCAGCCGAACCCAGGATGCCAAGGATCACTAGGGCAACAACCCAAGGTGAGTTAGCTATTATCCGGAGCGTCACGGCAAGCCGATGGTGCCGACTTGGTGTGCCTTCAGCCAAATTTAGTATTATAAGTATAGTACCAAGAACAAAAGACAGCTGTGGTGCATAAACACCATTCTGTGTTGTCGCTGCCACAACAATCAGGCAACACCCACATGAGAGTAATGCGAACGAGGCAAATCTACCCTCGGGCTCCCTCGCAATCACTTGACGCACGCTATCCAACAACGTTCCCCTCAAAAGCATTCCGTATACCAGCATACTCGTGGGAGCAGAAAATCGGAAGGGTTTGGCTCATAATTGCTAGTACCCGATGTCCTGGATGGCTTCGCCATTGGGCCCGTAAATCACCTCTAGGTATATGCCTTCATAACCCCCGATTCTGTTCTGACGATTCAAGGTTGTATTCCCAATTGCCAGCAAGAAAGCGTAAGCGAGCGCAAGATGGGATCCTGCCTCAGGAATAGGCGCTATCAAAGGAACAGCGAGAATCCCGGTCAATGTCATCAGATCTACAAGGTTCGCTGTTTGGCAGGAGTCGAGGTAGATTCTTATAACCGGAGGCTGCTCAGAGATAGTGTAGACGCCATTCTCTCGCTTGCAGGGCTTGCGATCCGATGGAGGCAACCCCTGCCCATCTGAGTTCAGCAAGTCCTTGTTCGTCCGAGCATTGTGCGGAGAATCTCCACCCGAAGGCATCAGCGGGTCGTCGTTGGTCAGTCCATTACCAAGCATCCCGCTCGGGTCAGGGTATCGCATGGGGTTGTTGGCGCTGCACGAGTAGGAGTTCATCGTCTGCGTTAGGCTCGGTAGGCCCTCAACTGGGTCCTCGCTGAGGAAGCGTCCCACCGAGGGGTCATACATCCTGGCGTGGAAGTCGTAGAGCTTCGTGGTAGGGTCGTAGGCGTTTGAGAGGTACTGATAGGGCTGAGTGCTTCTGCCGGTTCGATCCACCACGTTGCCGAAGGCCTCATAGGCGTAGGTGTCGGTGAGGCTTCCCGTCGGGCCGCTCAGGCCGACCACGCTGCCGATAGCGTCGTGGTGGTAGTAGGTGGGCGCTCCGGTTCCCACCCTGCGGTTGACGAGTTGCTGGCCCAGGCCCCTGGCGTAGTGGATTGGTGTTGCCACGCCGGTCTGCTCTTCGATGGCCTGTTGGCCGTCGAAGAGGTATGAGGTGGAAGAGGTATGAGGTGGTCGCCGAGGCGCTGGTGGAGGAGACGACGCGGCCAAGGGGGTCGCGCTCGTAGGTGGTATCGCCGGCCCTGGTCATCGTGTCTTCGTAGTCGTAGGCGTAGGTGGCGATGGTCTTTTTGCCGGACTTGACGGACGTGAGGTTACCGTTGTTGTCGTGGACGTAGCTCGTGGTTCCGGCCTTCGTCATCCTCTCGGCGGCGTCGTAGGTGTAGGCGGTCGTGGTCCTACCCTTCGTCATGCTCGTGCGGTTGCCGGCCGCGTCGTAAGCGTAGGATGTCGTCGGCCCGCCGGGATGGGCCTCGGCGGTGAGCCTATCTAGGGCGTCGTAGGCGTAGGTGTTCTTCCTGCCGGCCATGTCCGTGATGGAAACCGGGTTGGAGGCGTCGTCGTAGGCGTAGCTCTGCCTGGCGAGGACGACGCCAGGGCCGGTGGCCGTGGCTGTCGTGGTGCGTCCCAGCGGGTCGTATGCGTACTCTTCTCCGGTGGCGTTCGGGTAGGAGACGCGCGTGGGCTGGCCGAGTGCATCGTAGGCGTAGGTTGTTCTGGCGCCCTCGCGGTCGGTGAGGCTAGACATCCTGCCTGCCGCGTCGTAGGTGTAGATTACCTTCTTGCCGTCCGGATGCACGAGTGCGGTGCGGTTGCCTGCGGCGTCGTACTCGTACCGGATCACACGGTTGCCGGGCCACGTCTCGCTGGTGGGGCGGTTGCGGAAGTCGTATGCGTAGGAATAGATGCCGGTCTCGTCAGAAATCGAAGTAAGGTTGCCTACCGCATCGTACGTGCTCCGGACCTCAGTGCTGTTCGGGTAGGCGGTGGCCGTAAGGCGGTTCATGGCGTCGTATGTGTATGCCGTGCGGCGTCCCGCGGCGTCGGTACGGCTCTTCTGGTTACCCGCCGCGTCGTAAGTATAAGTTGTGGCGTTGAGGAGTGGGTCTGTCTCCTTCGTAAGCCTTCCCATCGCGTCGTACTCGTAGGTGGTCGAGTGGCCGTTGGGGTTGGTGGCTTTGGTCCGGCGTCCGAGGAGATCGTACTCATAGGTGGCGACGCCGCCCTTGGGATCGGTTACCTTGACGATACGGCCCGCTGCGTCGTAGGCCATGCGGGTGATGCGGCCGAGGGGATCGGTCTTCGAGACGAGGTTGCCTTCGGGGTCGAAGGTGTAGTCAAGCACCGTTCCATCCGGCTGCTCCAGCTTCGTGATGCGGCTCATATCGTTGTAGTGGAAGACGCTCTTGCCGCCTCTGGAGTCGGTGACGGTGGTCTTGTTGCCGGCGTCATCGTAGGCGAGGGTGGCGGCCCAGGTGCCGTCGCCGGCCCGCGCGGAGATGGCGCGGTCCTGATCATCGTAGGAGAAGAGGAATGCGCCGCCAGTCTTGTCCGTGATCCTGGTGAGGTTGTGGGCCGTGTCGTACTCGTAGCGGATGGCGTTTCCGAGGGGGTCGGTGACGCTCACGAGGTCGCCCGCTTCGTAGGTGTAGCGGGTTACGTTGCCCGCCGGATCGATGAGGGTGGTGATGCGTCCGGCATCGTCGTATTCCAGCGAGGTTCGGCGGCCTGCGGAGTCCGTGATCCCGGAGAGCCGCCCCTGGGCGTCGCGGGAGAGCGAGAGGGTGTTGCCGTCCTTATCGGAGATCGCGGCGAGAGCGCCGTCCGCGTCGAAGAGCCACTCTTCCCGGTCAGCCTTCCTGACGAGTGTGAACGTGCCGTCAGGATTCTTCTTTAGCGTGTCGTGGAAACCCTTCGGCGCAGAGTAGGAGCTGTCGGGGTTCTTCGTGTAGACGAGGCGTTTGCCCTGCGGGTCCATCTCCTCGACCGAGCCGTCGGCATTCTCCTCGAGGCTCACGTTGTAGGTGTAGGTCCATCCCGCGCCGAGGGGCCCATCGTAGGGGTCACGGGAGTTGTAGAAGCGGATGAAGCGTAAGGGGACGCCCCGGCCCGGCACGTAGAGGTCCTCGCGGTACTCGTAGACGTTGCCGGTGACGAAGTTTACGGGGTCGTCGCCGCAGGCGGTGCGGTCCACGCACTGGCCCTGGTCGTCACCCTCGCCAGGGGGTACATCCGGCCTTGTGGACAGTGGAGGAACGACAACCTGCCTGGAGGCGGTCCTGGAACTCACGCCCGCCGCCGAAGCATCCACGTTCAGGCCGTAGATTCGCTCGACGCTTCGCCCGGAAGCGCGCACCTGCCAGTTCACCTGCCGCTCCTCGCCAGGGTTCATGGTCCCTCCGCCTCCTCTTTCCGCGAGCTGCGTTTATTGGCCGGTGGTCCGGGATCGTCGGCCGTGAGGTTGGACCTTACCGACTTCCCGCCTTCCTGACTTGATTCCCTACCTTCAAACGGTTGGGCGCTTGCAGTGGAGAGTGGCAGGAGAAAGATCACGAATGCCAAGAGTAGAAGTTGCTGTGTTGCCCGCATCCAAGTGGGGTGGTTTCCTGAGCGACCTTCTTCTCCCGGCATGCCTATCCCTCCATTCCCATGGCTGCACAAGTGCCTGGTGAGGGTAGACAACGCAGATGAATGCCGGATGAACTACTGATGAAACCAGGATGAATCGGCGCTTTTTTTGGTCCAGGGCTCCAGCCTCCAGCGCAATCCTCGGGCCTTGGCAGGACGAGTTCCGCTACGATACGGCGCTACCTCAGCGCGTCGAGCCGCTGGAAGTAGTCGGGGAAGGTCTTAGTGACGCAGCCCGGCTCCCTAATGCGGATGCCCGACGCTACAAGGCCGGTTATGGCGAAGGCCATCGCCATGCGGTGGTCGTCGTAGGTGCGTACCGAGGCGGGCCTCACGGGACCGGGGGTTATCCGCAGGGAGTCGGAGCCCTCTTCGACGCCGATGCCTAGCCGTCTCAGCTCGGTGGCGACGGCGGCTATGCGATCGGTTTCCTGGTCGCGGATGTGTGCGACGTTCCTTATGGTCGTGGGGCCTTCCGCGAAGGGAGCGATGGCGGACAGCGTGATCATGGTGTCCGAAAACGCCCCCATGTCCACGTCAACCCCCTGCAACCGCTCCGGCCCCCGCACCTCGACGAAGTCGGTCCCGAGCTCGACCTCGCACCCCATCTTGCCGAGTACCTCCGCGAAACGGAGATCCCCCTGCGGCGACCCGGTGCCCAGTCCTGATATCCTTACCCGTCCACCCGTCACGGCCGCCGCCGCCAGAAAGTACGAGGCCGCAGAGGCATCTGGCTCCACCTCGTACTCCCGGGCCAAGTAGAATCCTGGCTCTACGGCGAGCCGCCGGAACCTTTCCCCGATCTCGATCTCGACGCCGAACGCCCGCATCACCTCCGCCGTGATGCCGACGTAAGGCCACTCCGTTCGGCCTTCTATCTCCAGGACAACCGGATCCCACGCATAGGGCGCCGCCATCAGCAAGCCGCTCACGAACTGGCTACTCTTGCCGCCCCGTACCCGAACAGTCCCGCCAGCGAGACCGCCACCGTTCACGACCAGCGGAAACCGTCCTTCTTCCTCCACGTAGCCCACATCAGCACCGAGCCCCCTCATGGCATCCACGAGGTCTGCTACCGGCCGTTCCCGCATCCGAGGCACCCCATCAACTCGATACGGCCCCTCCCCCAGCGCCAGCGCCGGCGGCAAAAACCTCGCCACGGTGCCAGCGTTGCCCACGTAGGTATCCACAGCGGTGTTTGGTATTATGCCTCGTTGCCCGGTGATATGGATCTCTGCTGCTTCGCGGTCGGCGTGTACTTTGAAGTCCAGGCGGGCGAGGGCGTCCAAGAGCCAGTAGGAGTCGTCGGAGAAGAGCGGGTTGCGGATGGTGGAGGGGCCGTCGGCGAGGGCGGCCACCAGCAGGGCGCGGTTGGTGACGCTCTTGGAGCCGGGCACCCGGATCGTCGCGTCCACTGGACGGTCCAGGGGTTGTATTGCGATCTCCTCGGGGAACGTCCCTCTCACATCCTCGACGGTGAAATCCACACCAGGTACGCCAGCGACGGGCCTCATCGGAGGGGTTCCAACTCTTCGTCGCTGAGGGGGCGGTGATGTCCCTCGGGAAGGTCGCCGAGGACCACGGGGCCGACGCGAAGGCGGTGGAGTTGGATCAGATTTAGTCCCACCGCCACACACGCTCTACGTATTATGCGATTACGGCCTTCGTGGATGGTGAGATGGAAGGTGGTCTCGTGGTAGGCGCGATGCAGATGGGTGAGCTTCGGGGGGCGCATGGGACCGTCTTCGAGGGTCGGGCCGGCGGCAAGGGAAGCGAAGGCTTCTTCGGGGGCGGGGTTCTCGACGGTGAGGAGGTACTCCTTGTCCAACTCGTTCGACGGATGGGTGATGCGGTTGGCGAGGCGGCCGTCGTTGGTGAGGATGAGGAGACCGGTCGTCGCGGCATCCAGGCGGCCGGCGGGGACGAGGCCGGGGTGATCCGGCATCAGATCCCGGACCGTCTTACGGTCGCGGCCAGGCTCGTCCTTGAGGGTCGTCAGGTATCCGGCTGGTTTGTGGAGGGCGAAGGAGACTGTGACCTCCGGCAGGCTGACGGGATGGTCGTCGAGGAGGATCTCATCATCGGGAACGACGGTGGCGCCGATGGACGCAGTTTCACCGTTGACGGTCACGCGGCGGGCCTCTATGAGGGCTTCGGCCTTGCGGCGTGATGGGGCGGCGCCGCTACGGGCGAGGAAAGCCTGCAAGCGCATCAGGGGACTTCCGGGGATTTTTCCAGGGATTCACCGTCGCCGGCGACTTCGGGAGGTCTCTCGTCCGCGGAGCCCAGGCGTTCACGAACGCGGGCGAGTTCTTCGGGGCCGACGAGGGAGTCGAGGGCCGGGAAATCGTCGCGGGAGGCGGCGCCGGTGGCCGCCAAGAAGTCGTCGGTCACGGCGAGGAGGGCCGGGGAGCCGGGACTCTCGTGGTCCGTGCCAACTTCAGCGATGAGACCGCGATCCAGTAAGTTGCGCACCACGGCGTCGGAGTTCACGCCCCGGACGGCCGAGACTGCACCGCGTGTCAAAGGACCGAGGTAGATGGCGCACGAGAGTACCTCGTGCGCCGCGCTCGACAGCGGGGCGGGATGTGCCTCCTCCCGAAAACGCTCGACCGCTTCGGCGCACGCGGGGTTGGTCGCGAGCTGGTAGCCGCCGGCGACGTGGCGGAGCACGATGCCAGAGTATTCGGGGGAGTATCGCGCCTCTAATTCGGCGAGCGCGTCGCGCAGGTCTTTGTCCGGGAGGCCGGTTGCGGATCGGAGGGTGGCCGCGGTTACGGGCCTGGGGCTGACGAGCAGTACCGCCTCGACGAGGGCGGCGCTCGTGGGATGGGGATCTTCCGTCACGGCATCTGCTCCGCTCGCTCCACCGGCTCGAAGGTAAGGGGGCCGAGCGGCTCGGGCTGGGAGAGCTTGAGGCGGCCTTCGGAGGCCAGGGAGAGCGCAGCGGCGAAGGCTACGGCGGAGTTCAGACGGTCCATGTCGCGGGTGAGGTCTTCGTAGGAGACGGGGCCGCGGGTGAGGGAGGCCCGGATCACGGCCGCCAGGTCTTGTAACGTCACCGTGATCGGGCCGAGGTGCCGCACCGGCGGCTCCGTGAGGCGCGAGAATGTACGCTGGGTGGCCCCGATGAGTCGTTCCTGATTTATCTGTAGTCGTCCCGGCCGGGCGCGCAGGACGTGGCCGGAAGGGTGGAACCCGGCGTTCGCCTTCAGTCTTTCACGCAAATTCTCGGCGCCGCGTTTGATCTTGAGGTACCGGGAGAGCCTCTCCGCTAGCTGTTCGGGCGTGAGGACTTCCTCCTCACCATCCTCACCCTCTGGTTCGGCGGCCGGGGAGAGCGTCCGGCTCTTGAGCAGCACGAGCGCGGCGGCCGATCCCGCGAAATCCGTGTCGCGTTCGAGAATATCCTGCCGCTCCGGGTCCCGGTTGCCCAGATACAGGGCGACCAACTCGCTCAGGGGGACCTCGAAGATTTCCACCTCGTCGCGCAGTATCAGGGCGAGCAACCACTCGTAGGGACCGGAGTATACGTCCAGCTCCACCGTGAAGTCCGCGAGGGACCGGCCGCGGGTCTCCGTCCGGGTTTCGCCCATCATCGGGCCTCTTCGTGCAGCGGGAGGATGGAGGAGATTGGATGGTAGTTTCTTCCGGTCTCCCTGGCGAGCGCGGCGTCGGTCACCCGACCCTCCGCGACAGCCACGCCGCGCTTGAGTCCGGGGTCCGTGTTCAGGGCCTCGACGATGCCGCCGGAGGAGATCCCACGCACCACCGGCAGGAGGGCGTTGGAGAGCGCCCGAGTCGCCGTCACAGGAACGGCCGCGGGCACGTTTTTGACGCAGTAGTGGGTCACGCCCGCTTCGACGAAGGTCGGCTCTGCGAGGGTGGTCGGTCGGGAGGTCTCGACGCAGCCTCCGTAGTCCACGTCCACGTCGACGATCACGCTTCCGTCCTTCATGCCCTCTACCGTGGCGCGGTCCACCAGGGCCGGGGTCCTGGCGCCGGCCACGAATACGGCTCCAATGACGAGGTCCGCCCCGAGCACGGCGTCGCGAATGGCCATGCCAGTGGCCGCGAGGGTTTTGACGCCCCATAGTCCCGTTTCCTCCACGCGCCGGAGCCGGTCGAGATCGCGATCTATGACGACGACCTCGGCGCCGAGGCCGCTGGCTACCCTGGCGGCGGTGGAGCCGACGATGCCGCAACCCAGGATCACGACGCGCCCGGGCCGGACGCCCGTGGAGCCGCCGAGGAGGATGCCCCTTCCGCCCGCGGGCCGCTGGAGGTAGTGCGCCCCGATCTGGGGTACGAGGCGGCCCGCGATCTCGCTCATCGGCGTAAGTATGGGCATTCGTCCCCGCTCGTCCCGCACGCTTTCGGAAGCGATAGCGACGCACCGCGAGTCGAGGAGCGCCCGCATCAGGCGGGGATTCACGGGCAACGAGAGGAAGGAGAGGAGGATCAAACCGTCGTGCAAGTACCCGTACTCCTCCGTCACGGGACCGTACACCTTCACGACGAGCTCGGAGTCAGCGTACACGCCCTCCGCGTCGGCGACCACGTATCCCCCGGCCTCTGCGTACTGCTCGTCCTGGATACTCGACGCCTCCCCCGCGCCGGACTCGACCATGACCCGGTGCCCGGCGCGCGCGAGCTCGTCCACGGCGTGCGGCGCCAGCGCGACCCGGCTCTCACCCGGCGTCAGTTCCTTTACAACCCCGATCCTCATCTACCGATATCCCCGCCCGATAACCACCGATGCGACGGACGAATCCGCTTCACCATAGTAGACATTATCCTGTCCGCGATCTCGATCCATACTCCCGAAGGTTACTCTGATGCGCCCGTTTGATCCACTCGCGCAACAATACTCGTGCCTACATGGTGGATAACTCACCTCCCTCAACGCATCTCTGGCAACCTGGGATCAGTTGCAACCCATAAGTCGCAACATTCGATCGGTCTGACCTGCCGTGAGCCCCATCACCTAAAACTCATACGTGAACGTACAGGTACGGCAATATGGTGCGGTATGCGATCTGGTGTTCGTATCTTAGACAGGAGCGGCGACACGACTTGAAACCTATACCGGGGCCAGACAGGGAGATGAGAGCCGGAGAAGATCTGGAGGAACGGGGCAGCATTTTTGACCAGCCGAAGGCTGTTTGGGCTGTGGCGTTTGCCTGTGTCGTGGCGTTCATGGGGCTTGGTCTTGTGGACCCGATCCTTCCGGCCCTGGCCAGCCAACTCAACGCCACCCCGAGCCAGGTCGAGCTCGTGTTCACCAGCTATTTCCTGGTTACCGGTTTGGCCATGATCGTTACCGGTGTCGTGTCAAGCAGGTTGGGCCACAAGACCACCCTGCTGGCGGGGCTCGCGCTCATCGTCGTGTTCAGCGCGCTGGCTGGCTTCTCCGGGTCAATCGGTGGGATCGTGGGCTTCCGGGCCGGGTGGGGACTCGGCAACGCGCTCTTCATCGCCACCGCGCTCGCCGTAGTCGAGCTTTCGAATGCGGGAACGGAGCGGGCGGTCATACTCTACGAGGCAGCCCTGGGATTGGGGATCTCGGTCGGACCGCTGCTCGGCGGATTTCTCGGCGATATAAGCTGGCGAGGCCCGTTCTTTGGCGTCACCGTCCTGATGGCTATTGGATTCATCGCCGCTTTCATCCTGCTGCACACCATCCCAAAGACGGAGCGCAAGAGTTCGATCCTGGATCCCATCCGCGCCCTTGAACACCGCGGCCTCCTGACGCTCGGGCTGACCGCGCTCTGCTACAACCTCGGCTTCTTCACCTTGCTCGCCTACACGCCGTTTCCCCTGCGCCTCGATGCGCACGGCCTCGGGCTGGTCTTCTTTGGCTGGGGAGTGATGCTCGCCTTTACGTCAGTCTTCCTGGCGCCCCCAGGCTGCAGGCGCGCTTCGGGACGCTGCCGACGATGTACGCGTACGCGATGCTCGCCCTGCTGGCGCTCGACCTCGCACTCATGGGCCTCGGGGTCTCCTCGCGGGTCGTGCTCGCGGTAGCGGTCGTCGTAGGTGGCGCATTCCTCGGTGTGAACAATACCCTCATAACAACCGCAGTCTTGCGGGCCGCTCCCGTGGAGCGTCCGGTGGCCTCTGTCGCCTACAGCTTCATACGGTTCGTAGGAGGCGCAGCCACACCTTTTCTCGCTGGCCTGCTGGCCGCGCAATTCTCCCCCAGCCTTCCCTTCTATGTCGGCTCTCACACCAGAACCTCGGATCTTTTCCCACCCGGAGAGCGTCGAGTAGCCCAGCTTCGCAGCCCGGAGGATAGGAAGCCGGGCTACTCGAGTACCTCCCACGGGGAATTCCCGTCAAGGAATTCGGCGAGGTCGGTATCGGCGCCGGTCTCGATGGCGATCTCCGCATCGGGAGCAGCAGACCAGGAGCGACCGAACGTGACTGGGAATCCGGCATCGCGAAGATCCCACGCCAGCGCCTCCAGGGTGGCGGTGGGCGGCACGGCCGGGGAAGCGAGCCTGACCGCGCAAGCCTCCAGCACCGCCTCGGAGAGGGCGGAGGCCGCGCTGATGGCGCGAAGCACCGAGTCCACGGTTCGGCGGAGATCCAACTCGGTGAAAGCCTGGACCTGGCCCGTTATGGAACAGGACGCGGTAGCCTCGTCCCTTCTTTCCACGAAGGAGCAGCGCGCGCGCTCGCCGTTCGGGAGGGAAGGCAGGATCTGCCCCTGTGGCTCGCAGCCGGGTCGCCAGTGCAACGTAGCCCGAATTTCAATCGCCCCGGCGGTGAGGGTGGAGATTTTGCCCGCGGGTTTGCCGTGGAGGAGCGCAACGGTCCGGCGGGCGCTTCTCCGGGCGCCGGCGGAGATTACTGCTGAGCTGTTCGCCGCCCTCAGCGGTCGGTCCGCTCCCCGGACGATACCGCTTCCCGTTCGGCCTCTGGTCCAGAGATGCGCTTGAGGTCTCCACAGGCTCCGATAAAGCCGTTGAAGAGTGGACCGGGGCGCAGCGGCCGGCTCTTGAACTCGGGGTGGAACTGGCTGCCGATGAAGAACGGATGGTCCCGGAGCTCGGCGATCTCGACGAGACGTCCGTCGGGCGAGGTGCCGGAGAAAACCATCCCGGCTTCTTCGAGGGCTTCCCTGTAGCGGTTGTTTACCTCGTAGCGGTGGCGATGGCGTTCGTGGACGAGATCCGACTCATAGACCCGGTCGGCCAGGGTATCGGGAACGAGCTTGCAGGGCCAACTCCCGAGCCGCATGGTACCGCCCATGTCCACCCCGATCTGATCCGGCATGATGTCTATGACCGGGTGCGGGGTGTCCTGGTCGAACTCGGTAGAGTTGGCCATCTCCAGCCCTGCGACGTTGCGGGCGAACTCTATGACCTGTATCTGCATGCCGAGGCACAGCCCCAGGTAAGGCGTCCCAGTCTCGCGGGCGTAGCGGGCTGCTTCGATCTTGCCCTCCGTCCCACGCTCACCGAAGCCAGGCAGCACCAGCACGCCATCCGCGCCAGCGAGCCGTTCGGAGGTCGCCTCCCGGCTCGTAAGCTGCTCGGAGTCCACCCAATCAAGCTCCACCTTCAAACCGTGCGCCCCGGCCGCGTGTCCCAGCGCCTCGGCCACCGACAGGTAGGCGTCCTGGAGCTTCACGTATTTGCCGATTATGGCGATCCTCACGCTCTGTTCGGCCCCCAGGATGCGTGAGACCAGCGCCCGCCACTCTTC
>Ga0183260_10002485_pt1 | contig 15231 bp, 15 predicted proteins | sample AntDrymUQ4972206_2_FD_129768 | JGI IMG/M metagenome (GOLD analysis project Ga0183260, IMG submission 129768) | Polar desert sand microbial communities from Dry Valleys, Antarctica - metaG UQ497 (22.06) (version 2) (version 2) | ecosystem: Environmental > Terrestrial > Soil > Desert | place... | reverse complement strand
GGGTGCCGGCGTTCGCCGTCGAGGGAACGGGCAGCTACGGGGCGGGGCTTGTTCGCTTCCTCGAGCGAGCTGGTGTCGCCGTCTACGAGTGCGAGCGTCCGCGCCGCCAGGAGCGCAGGCGTGCCGTCGCGTGGGCGCGTCGGACCTTCCGGCGTTGTGCCCCCGACAAGAATCGAACTTGTGCACGCGGTTTAGGAAAGCTCAGGCGAAGCTGTTAGAAAATAGCTCCTAGCAGGGGCTTCTTCGAGACCAGCTTTCTCGCGCGACAATCGGCGCGACAACTGGAGGCTCCGCCAAGCCGAACTCGGCGTCGAGCGAAAGCACGCTGGCCCAGACGACGCCCTTGTGTCGCTAGATGACGGCCTCAGCCCTCCGCGACAGGATCGCGTCCACCGTGTCTTCAGGTGTCTGGTTGCTTGTATCGAGCCATAAGCCGATTCGCGGGGTGTCTTCTATGAACGCTCTATGGAGGTCGGCTGCACGCCACGCGCCATACCCCGTAGTCGCGCGCTGCGCGTCCCGAGCAGCAAGAACGTCTGCGGGGGGGACGAGGACGATCACGAACAGCGGGCGGTGAGAAATCTGCGCAACGAAGTCACCAAGCAGCGGCCCCGCTACGACGTCTTCGAGAGCGACCGAGAACCCCTCAGCGGCATATCGCTGAGCTGCTTCCGTCGCAACCCGGTAGCGCAGCTTTAGTTGTTGGAGGGCAGCCGCATCCAGCGAAGGAGTCATCTCGTGGCGGCCGGCGACGATGCAGCGGCGGAATATGTCGCCTTCAAGGTGGACGCCACGTGGGAAACGCTGCGCCAAGAGACGTGCGACCGTTGTCTTGCCCGACGCCATGGGGCCGGTGACAACGAAAAGCGACCCCGGAGATGGTTCAGACACTCTGAGGATCGTAATGCTGCCTGTAATGCGTCGTGTCGATCTCTCACAGCCGCCGAGCGTTTCTGGTCGCCATTCTCAGTGAGACGCAGATGCATCCTTCGATGCGGTCCGACTTCGTCCCCTCGCAACCATGACGAGTCGCGCGCCGCTCGCCATGGCTGAGGGCATTCCGCGTCGGGATGCATCTGTGTGTCGCTGGCTACTTGGGTGAGTCGTTTGCTTTACGCGGATGGAAACGCGTGCGACTCACTACGCGACGCGATCGGAGCGCTCGAGGGTTCAGTTCCGCCACGGCTCGCCTAGAAGTTGACCCATCTGTGTGGCAAGAAACTCAAACAGGTCCATCTGCTAAGATTGGACCGAGTTGCTATTCACAAGACAAGATCGGTCAAATGGCTAGAGGTCGGGGTCGCCCAAGTCGCGAGGATGTTCTGCGCGCCCTCGACACAGCGATCGAGGATCTAAGCAGCGTTGGGGGACTCCCGCTTCCCGTCGAGGCAGACGCGATCTGGGAGGGCATCTGGTACGAGGAGGCCCATCACTCCACGGCGATCGAGGGCAACACCCTCGTCCTCAAGGAAGTCGAGCAACTCCTGCGCGAAGGAAGGGCGGTCGGCAGCAAGGAGCTCGCCGAGTACCTGGAGGTCGAGGGCTACGCGAAGGCGGCGCAGTGGGTGTACACGCAGGCAGTCGAGCAATCGCCCGACTGGTCGGCCGAAGAGCGGATCAACCTGACCGAGTTGCGCCAGATCCACCGGCTCGTCGTCGAGCCGGCGTGGCTGCACTCGCCGCCGGAAGGTCTGGACAAGCGTGAAGGCCCCGGTTCGTTCCGTCAGCACGACATCCGTCCGTTCACCGGCGGGATGACGCCGCCGCCGTTTCCGGAGGTGCCGGCGCTCGTCACCGATTGGCTGCGCGACGCAAGTCGGGGGCCCGCCGACGGTCAGCATCCGATGCTGTTCGTCGCGGACGTCCATGCTCGCCTCGAGCGGATCCATCCCTTCCGCGACGGGAACGGGAGGGTCGGACGCCTGGCGACGAACCTCCTGCTTGTCCGGCACGGATATCCGCCGGCGGTCATCTACAAGCGCGATCGGACGCGGTACCTGAACGCGCTCAGAAGAGCGGACCGAGGCGACGCGGGGCCACTGGCCGAGATCCTTGCGCGGACGGTCACCGACGGCATCTACCGCTTCCTGCTTCCGGGTCTGGCGGGGCCGCATCGACTCGTCCCGCTTCGGTCGCTGGCCGACTCCGAGCTGTCGGGCAACGCGCTCGCCGTCGCAGCCAAGCGCGGCCGGCTGCGTGCGGTTCGCCGAACGGATCAGTGGTACTCGACGAGGCAATGGGTCCAGGCGTACAAGGACAGCCGTTACAAGCGATCTTGACCTATCGGAAGGCCGAGAAAGTCGAACAGGTCAACTACGGCGACCGATCGAGCTGCCCGATTCGTGACAATGTGTTCGCCCGCGCGAGGTAGGCGTCGACGAGAGCGGTGGCTTCCGACTCTGAGCCCGGCATCAGCTTCCCGTAGAGGTCGTAGGTCGTCTGGATGGACGCGTGCCCCATGTACGTCGTGATCGCCTTCGCATTCACGCCAGCGGCGATCAGGACCGACGCGAACGTATGGCGCGCTTCGTGGAGACCGATCGGCTTCAGCCCGGCTTGCTTCCAGGCCGTTTGTGCGCGCCGCCAGACGTTCGACGGCTGGAATGGCGTCTCCGCGGTCGACCCGAAAACGAGGCCCGCGTCGCGCCTCTCCCGCGCCTTGTGGTCGACGAGCACGTCGCGGAGCGCCCCGACGATCGGAACTGTACGGTGTCCGGCTCGGCTCTTCGGCTCGACCTCGACTCGTTCCTTTTCATCGTAGGCGCGCTCCACGCGAATCACGCCTGCGGCCAGATCAACCTGCTCCCAGCGGAGCGCCATCAGCTCACCTCGGCGCAGGCCGGCGTAGAGCGCCGTCGCCCAGATAGCGCGATCGCGTTCGGGCAACGCGGCGAGGAGCTGCTCCGCCTCCTCCGGCGACGCGATCCGCTCGCGCCGGCCGCGAACCGCCGGCAGCCGCAGATGGGTGCACGGGTTCACCGCGACGTCGCCGTCCTCGACGGCCCCGACGAAAGATCACGCGGAGCGGCATGAGAGCGTTGCGGATCGTCGACGGGTCGCGGCCATGGGCGAGGAGCTCGTCGGCAATGCGCTGCACGTCGCGGCGCTGGACGTCGCCCAAGCGCGTCGGGCCGAGGTGCGGAATGACGTGGTCACGGAGGGCGCCTGCGTAGCTTCGGATCGCGCTCGGTTTGTAGACGCGCTTTAGCTCGTCGAGCTGACCCACGATCGCGGCGCGCGTCGCCTGCTCGGAGGTCAGAAGCTCGCCGCCGTCGCCGAACGTGTCCGCAAACAGAGAATGGAGGGCGGACGCGTCTCGTTCGGCGCAGCTCAACCAACTAATCCCATCCGACGCATAGCGGTCGATGCCGATGAAGAGCCCGCGGAACATCCCACGCTTTTTGGCTACCACCGCTCCGAATGTAACCGCGGGATACGACGAGTCTCTCCCGCGTCGACGGTCTGTCGGCCCTACCGGAATCGGACTTCTCGACTTGGGAGCTCCATAAACGGCTCCATACCCACCGCACGCTGGAGCCCGTGCAAGTCCGTCAGAGCGAAAACCCGCGCTGAGCACGGGTTTTGCAGAGCCCTCTGACGGACTCGAACCGTCGACCCCCTCCTTACCATGCGGTCCCTGAGGCAACTGGTCGCAACCGATGGCAACGGTTTCGGCTTGCTTGAGCCGTTTTCGAGGCGTTCCCATTTGCCACCGGTTGCCACTGGTTGCGACCGCTAGGCTCCATAAACGCTCCATCATCGTCGCGGGAAACCCGGCGCGGGACCCGCGCGGGGTTCGAGTCGACCTGCGAACGCCTGACGCTCAGCCGGTCCTCGGCAGCTCTAGGAAGGCCGCCCCGACGCCTCGCGCATGGCGGCGGCGAAGCCGGGCAGGCCGCGCTCGACCATATCGTCCGACGCAGTGAGGCTGACGCGGAACCAGCCTGGCAGCTCCACGATGGAGCCGGGCAGGACGAGCACCTTGTGCCGGTTGAGGATGCGGGCGAAGGCCTGATCGTCGGCCAGCGGTGCGCGCGCCATCACATAGAACGTGCCCTCGGGCAGCGTCGTCTCGTAGCCCATCTCCCGCAGCGCCGGGACCAGCCGATCGCGCCTCCGCTCGAGGGCGGCGATGTCGATGGACAAGGCCTCCAGGTCGTCGATGGCGTGCTGCAGGTCCGCGTTGGGGAAGGCGAAGGTCTCAAGCTGGGTGACGAAGAACTCATCGCGCAACCTCTCGCGATCGGGCATCGTGGGCGGCACGGCGAGGTAGCCGATGCGCATGCCAGGGGTCAGCAGCGTCTTGCCGTACGAGTAAGTGACCACGGTGTACGGATACGCCTCGGCCGGGCTGTGGTATGAGCGTCCGTCGAACAGGATGCGGTTGTACGGCTCGTCACTGATCAGGTAGATGGGTGAACCGATGCGATCCGACGCCTCGGTCAGCAACCCGGCCAGGCCACGAAGGTCGTTGGGCGCGTAGACCCGGCCGCTCGGATTGTGCGGCGAGTTGAGCAGCACGGCCCGCGTGCGCGGCGTGATCGCGGCCTCGAGCGCATCGAGATCGAGATCGAAGGCCGGCGGCTCCAGCCGAACGCGAACCGGCACCCCGTCGGCTGCCAGGATCAGCAACTCGTAGAAGAACCAGGGCGGCGGCAGGAAGATCGCCTCTGCACCGGGCTCGAGCAATGAGCGGAAGGCGACCGCCAGCGCGGCGTGCCCACCGTTGGTCATCGCCACGTCCGCCGGTTCCCAGGCCAGGCCGGTGCGCGCGCTCAGGGTGCGCGCCACCGCCGCCTGCGCGTTCGGCTCGCTGAGCTTGTAGGCGAACCAGGCCGGGTCCTGCGGCTCGAGGTGACGCCGCAGGGCCTCGACGTAGGCCGGCATCGCGATCTCGTGCGGGTTGCCGACCGCGAAGTTGGCGGTCTCGGGATCCTCGGTGAGGGCGGCGTACGTTCCGGTGAAGAAGTCCAGGAACGGCCCGATGCTCTCGCGCAGCCGCTCGCTTCGGCGCAGAGACGTCACCACGACCGGATCGTAACCGCCGGGCTAGGCTCATGGCGGAAAGGGCCGCCTGCCCCAGCCGGCGGGCCTCAGCGGCTTCTCTGAGCCCGGAAATCGACCTCCGTGTGAGAGAGGTGGTCATCGTTCTTGAGCGCGACGTGGCTGTGTGATTCCTCGGTCTGGTTCTCGATCGAGGAGGTTGGTGATGGTGCAGCACGGTCAGGTGTTCAAACTGAAGGCGAAGGGAGCGAACGGCCAAGCGCTTTGGGCGTACCGGTATCGGCTCGAGGGTCGCGGCTCGTCGAGGCCTCAGGTCGGTGGGTTCGCGACTCGCGCTGAGGCAAAGAGGGCGCTTCAAAAGGTCGTGGAGCGGCTGGGTCCCGCTGGACGCGGCGCAGCGATGACGCTTGGCGACCTCGTTGAGGAGTACCTGGAGATGCACCAGGCTGAGCCAGTCACGATCGCGAAGCTGCGGTGGCTGCTCGGGAAAGCCACGGCCGTGCTCAGCGAGGTCAGATTGGCGGAGCTCCTTCCCGAGCAGGTGTACGCATGGCGGCTCACCGTTCCCGAAGGGCACCGCTTCGAAGCGACGCAAGCGCTGCGGCAGGTGCTGAACCGTGCAGTGGCTTGGGGGCTGATCGACTACAACCCGGCAAAGCGCGGTGTCCCAAACCCGGTCCGGCGATCCAAGGAGAAGCGGCCGTTCGAGTCGTGGCAGCAGATCGAGGCGGTCGCCGAGCGGCTCGGTCCCGTCTACGGGCCGATGATGGTCTTCGCCGCCGCGACCGGGCTTCGACCCTCTGAGCTGTTTGCGCTCGAACAGCGTGACATCGATCGTGGCCTCGGAGTCGTGTACGTGCGGCGCGCCTTCGCGAACGGTCGCCTCAAACAAACGAAGACACGCTTGAGCACCCGTGCGGTTCCGCTGCAGGCGATCGCGCTCGAGGCGCTCGATCGTCTCCCGGCGTCAGAGAACCCGATTCTCTTCCCCAACTCACGTGGCGGCCACATCGACTTCCGCAGCTTCGGCCGCAGGCATTGGAAACCCGCCCAGGTCGCCGCCGGCATCGAGCCGCTGCGCCACCTCTACGACCCGCGCCACACCTACGCGACCTTCGCGCTGCGAGCAGGCGTCTCGGTGTTCGCGGTCTCCCGCTTCATGGGCTCGAGCATCGCGATGATCGACCACCATTACGGTCATCTCGCCCGCGACAGCCGTGAGCACGCCGTTTCACTCCTCGACGCGCTCGCGATCGAAAGAGCGGTGGACGCTGGGTGGACGTCGACACCGAAGCCCGCAGACCGGCTTACCAACAGCGTTTCGAGGCCTCGCCGAGCGCGTTCCCGCAAGCTGGTGGACGTTCGGTGGACGTCGAGAGCCAAAACGGTCGCCAATTTGGCCAACAGAAGGAGCTGATCAGCAGGAACTTCTCGAAGCCCTCTATCGGACTCGAACCGATGACCCCCTCCTTACCATCGAAGGGCGCGCGGGCACAGGCGGGTCTCCGCGACCACGAAAGCCCCGCAAACCTGAAGGATCCGGGAGCGAGGCGTAACCCGCCCGGGGACGCCCGTGGTCGGGCTTGTGTTCGCGCTGCGTTCTCACGGGGAGGCTGGGTCGCAAGTCCACTCCTGGCACGCGGTGTTTCTCAACGGAATAGTGCGCGAAGTAGCTCCGGCTCCGATGCGACTTGCTATTGGCCCGGGCACGGGAGATCGGCAGCGTGTCGCCGGCCGCCGCCGCAGTACGGCCGGTCAACTGAGGTACGGCGCGAGCTTGCTCCAATAGGCAAGCGCGAGGCGCTCGACGTTGACCGCCTCGGTCAGGCGCTCGCCCTCGCCGTGGGTCTGCTCTCCGGGGAGGAAGAAGAGCTCGTCAGTGGCCACGCGCGCCCAGTCGCGGTGAAGAAGGTTGCGAAGACGGTCGGCGTCGGTGAAGCGCGTGCCTAGCTGTCTGACACTCGTTAGGCCAAGGGCGCGGTAGCGATAGTCGTTCTTCTCGATCGCGAACTTCTTGCCGACGAGGTCGGCGACGCGCTCGTAATCGAGGCCTGCGCCGTGCTCGCGCTCGACGTAGGCGACATCGACGAGGTGCTTGGAGAGATCCTTTGAGCACCAGGCGAGCACCTTCTCGGCCGACAGTTCGGCGATCGTTAGTCCCTGAACCTCGAACGTCGACTCGCCAGCCAGCAGGTGATCACGATAGACGAGCGGCTTGTCACTCGGGTCGAGCCACTCTCCGCGGCGGATCGAGATCGTCACGTTCAACTCGCGCGTCTTTCGGTCGCGAGTCGTGATCTCAACGCCTTCGATCTCGAAGACGGCCCTGCCTTTGAAGCCCTTCTCGTACTCGTAGCGGAAGACAGCCGACATTGCGAAGCCGCCCTCGTTCACGGTGAAGGCGTCGTCGAGGTCGGGCGACTTAACCGTGTCGGGCTCAAGGTGTACGTAGTCGGCGTCGGCGATCGATTGGCGCGGGCTGCCGTAGACATGCGTTAGTAGTGAGCCGCCCTTGAGGACGAACTGCTCGCGATGCTCGTGGCCGGCGATGTGGCGGATCGCCGCGCTCTTTCCGACCATCCGGACGAGCTGCGCCCGCGTCAGGCCGGTACGCGCCTCGCCGGCGTCGAGCAGCTCGTCTGTGGTAACGACCTCGCTCACGGCTACTTCAGTTCCAGCGCGGTGCCAATGATCGCCGGGTCGAGGTAGACGCGCCAGCGCTGGTCAACGTCGAGCTTCGTTGAGGGCTCGTAGCCGGGGAAAAGCGCCTCGGCGTAGCCGCGGCCGACCCGCAGCGCGAGCTCGTCGGTGCCGGGAATGCCGAGGAGATCCATGAAGAAGCCGAGCCGGCGGTTCAAGGTCGGGCTATTCAAACGCTTCGCGTCGGCGACCAGCTGCTCGGGCGCCAGCTGCTCGACTGTAACGGCACGACGCAGCGCCTCGACGACGACGGCCGGCGGGCCAACCAGGTCGGGGCGGTCGAAGCCGTCGATGATCGCCCGCGACATCGTCGCCATCTGCACCGGCCACTCGAAATCCTCGACCAGCTCGTGGCCGAAGAACTTGCGCTCACTGACGAGGACGAAGCGGACGCGCTGGGCGGCGATCGATACCGGGCGCTTGCGCTGGCGAACGGCGACCGAGACCGTCCGCGACTGCTGGTCGATCAGGTTGTAGTGCCAAAGCGCCGCATGCCAGCTGACGTAGTAGTCGATCTTCAGCCGCCGCAGCACCGCCTCGGCGACAGGGTCGAGCGACCACAGCCGCGGTGACTCGCTCGCGCGCTCGCGAGCGAGGTAGCGCCCGCGCTGGAGGAGGTGGAGGTGGCCCTTGGCCTTGAGACGGTCGACCGTGCCGCGCAGGCTGAACGACGCGAGTCCGGCGGCAGCCGCCCTCTCGGTCAGCGCTGGCGCGTCCAGCTCGAGGTCGAGGACGGGGTCGTCCTTAGTCTTCAGGTAGTCGAGGACGAGGGCCTCGGCTTGATTTGGGCGTCCGGGCATTTGATGGTAAACGTATCACAATCGCTGTAGCTTTTGTGTAACGTTCGCCATGGAATGCGAGTCCTGACGTGCGGGTTGATCGGCATCACGTCGAACCGGGCGGGAATCTCCGCCGCCGGCTCCCTATATCGGGTCGAGGCACCAATTCGAGCGAGGAGGTTCCACGTGCCCGAGAAGAAGGACAACAACGTCGAGCTGGTGGTGGTCGTCTCCGGCCAGCCGGAGCGGCTGAAGGTCAATGTCCACCAGACGCTTGAGCACCTCGTCCACGAGGCGCTGCAGAAGAGCGGCAACAAGGGCCAGGCACCGTCGGAGTGGGAGCTGAGGTCGGAGGACGGGACCCTGCTCGAGCAGAGCACGACGGTCGGCGCCGCCGGGCTCCAGGACGGCGTCACCTTGTTCCTGAGCCCCAAGGCCGGCGCCGGCGGTTAAGGCACGATGTCCGTCGTCGACCCTGAGGTGACGCGCTTGAAGCTCGAGCGAGAGCTCGAGCTTTGGCGTGAGAACGAGCAGACCTACCGAAAGCGCGGTTGGATCCTGCTCGGCCGGCGCGAGCTCGAGGTCGACATCGGCTTCCTTGGTCGCCTCCCCGTCGGCGCCGTGCAGATCCCGGCCATGACCGCTTGCGTGAGGATCGACTTCACCGACTTCGACCTCGAGCCGCCGTCGGTCGAGTTCATCGACCCGTTCACGGGCGAGTACGCGCCGCCGCCGGTTCAGGCCCTGGTCGACACCGACGAAGGACCGCGCGACCTTGTCGTCCACAGCCATCCCGACACGAATCGGCCGTTCTTCTGCGTCCCCGGACTCCGCCAGTACCACGGCCACCCCCAGCACTCGGGCGACTCGTGGCTCTTGCACCGCAATACCGGCGAGGGCAGCTTGGCGACGATCTGCGACCGCATCTGGCGGGCGATGGCGCGCAACCTGCTCGGCGTGCACGTCGAGCTGCAGACCTTGCCGGGCCAGCTGAAGCTACAGCTGCGTCTCGTCAACGCCCCCGGCGACGTTGCGCCGATGCTCTGGGAGCAGGCCAGGCAAGCCGAGCAGAAGGCGCGGGCCGCACAATCGGGACTGGTCGTAGCGCAGGGCCAGACTCTGCCGCCGCAGGTCCTGGCCGCGCTCGGGATCGCACCGCCGGGTCAGCCTCCTGAAGGCCCCGAGTGACGCTTGAGGGCGTGCGTGAGTTCGTCGTCCCGCTCGAGCTCGTCGACCAGACGCTCGAGCCGCTGCAGGATGCGGGCCGCCACGGCTACGAAGCGTTCGTCCTTTGGGGCGGACACCTTGACGGGAGCGAGTTCGAGTTCACTGCCGTCTACTGCCCGGAGCAGACGACGAGCCGTGGGGAGGAGGGCCTGCTGGTGATGGTCGACGGCGAGGCGCTGTTTCGCGTCAACCGTGCCTTCTACGAGCGAGGTCTGATCCTCGGCGGTCAGGTGCACAGCCACCCGACAGACGCCTACCACTCCTCGACCGACGACACCTACCCGCTGATGACGCTGGTCGGCGGGCTCTCGGCCGTCGTGCCGGACTTCGGCGACGGCGGGCGCGAGCGTGTGTCGGCATGGGCCTGGTATCGGCTGGTCGACGCCGGCCAGTGGGCGCCAGTCGGCGACGAGACGAGGATCACGTTCCGATGAGCCTGCCGCGCTTCCTCGACCGCGTCGTCGACGCTACCGCGCCCGTCCTCGGCGGGCTCGACCGCACGGCGATGCGGGCCAAGCTCCAGTCGGCGTCGGTCACGCTCGTTGCCGGTGAGCGCGCGACGCACGGCGCGGCCCGCGACGGCTTCCTGTTCGCGGCGAACCTCGCGGCGCGGCTGTACCCGCGCATCCGCCTTGGCGGCCCCGACGAGCTGGTGCACACGGCCGAGGGCGAGATCATCATGATCAACCCGCTCGCCGACGTCGCCACCGCCGACGACGCGACGACGGCGACCCTCGCCTACGAAGCCGTCGTCGACGACGGCGCCGCCGTGTCGGTCTGCGCACGGGGCTGGAACGTCTACGTCGACGCGGTCGTCGACGACGACGCGCCGTCGGCGGCGGCGGCGGCGCTGGTTGCGGCGGCGCTCGGCGTCGGCGAGCTGTTTCGCGTCGTCTTCGCCGACGAGCTCGGCGAACGCGGCCGTCGCGGCCGCCAACCAGGCGCGTTCAATCTGGTCACCCTCGGCGAGCCAAGCTTCGACCTGGTGGTGCCCGACGCGGTCGACGCCGGGACCTTCCGCCTCGTCGGCGCGGGCGCGATCGGGCAGGCGGCGGCACAGGCGCTGGTCGTCGCGGGGGCACGCGGCACGATCGTCGCTATCGACCACGAGAAGGTCTCCCTCTCGAACCTGCAGCGCTACGTGCTCACCCGCGACAGCGACGTCGGTGCCGTCAAGGCCGACCTGCTGCGAGAGCGCCTGAGCAAGTCCACCCTCGAGGCCGTGCCCGTCGCGACCGAGTGGCATGCCGGTCTGGTCGAGGAGCAGTTGCCGACGCTGGTAGCGCTCGACTCACCGGAGGCCAGGATCGGTGTCCAGGCGAGTCTGCCGGGGCCGATCTATAACGCCTGGACGCAGCCAGCCGACGTCGGCTGGTCGCGTCATGAGCGTTTCGGCGACGAGCCCTGCTTGGCCTGCCTCTACTGGCCCGAGAACCAGACGCCGAGCCGGCATGAGCAGATCGCCGCTGCCTTCCGCCAGCATCCCCTCCGCGTTCTGGCCTACCTGGTCCACCGCCTGCCGGTCGGCCTGCCGTTGCCGCCGGGAGGGATCCCGGCCGTGCCAGGACTCGATGCCCCGACCGACGCCGAGCAATGGCTGGTGAAGCCCCTCGTCGACGACATCGCCGAGATGGCCGGTATCGACCCCGGTGAGCTCGCCGCCTGGCGCGACCGCCCGCTGGCCGACGTCTACCAAGACGGCATCTGTGGCGGGGCGCTCTTGCACCTGAACGTTGGCGAGGCCCCGCGGGACGTGCTCGTGCCCCTTGCACATCAATCGGCGCTCGCCGGCGTAATGCTGGCGAGCGAGTTCCTCGTCGCGCAGGTGCCAGAGCTCGCGCGTGTGCGCGCGACGGCGGCCGAAGGCCGCTTCGACGTCCTCGCCGGTCTGCCGCAAGTGCTCGCGCGCCCGCGCGCGCGGACAGACGGCTGTCTTTGTGGCGATGTCGTCTTCCGCGCTGTCTATGGTGGCAAGCTCGGCGTAGAAGCCCCTCGTGTGGACCCGGCGCCGGCAGCAGAGGAACAGGTGGCGCCAGCTTGAGGCGAAGCTCCCGGTCGAGCTGCTCGACATAGGCGGCGATGCGATCGCTCATGCCGTACCGCGAAATGACGCCGTCGACGGTCCGCACGAGCTGGCGCCACTCGCCCTCTCGCGCCGCGAGCGCGCGCTCGCCCTTCGCTGTCAGACGCGCCGTCTAATCGGGGTCAGGACTTGATCTGTGCCCCGGCCCGCCCAACATTTCGCCCGGCCCCACATCTCAGTCAGCTCCGGCTCCAGAAGGTCGCCACTTGCACGCAAGCCTCAGCCGATTCCGACGGATCGATACTTGCGGATCGCCTCGCCGTCGAGGATCCGCGACTAGTTGGCGTCCTCGCCGCAAGAGCCGAACCGCGATTGCCCCTCGAATTGCTGCAAGAGCACATAGATCTTCCGAAGCTCGATCTCGGCTATGCCGAGGTCACGTCCCGACGTCGGCAGCGTCGATGACCAGATCCTGAGCCTCGTCGCCAGTCCCCACGCAGCGTCCTGCGTCATCAGCTCTCCCGGCATCGTCGTGACAAGCTGACGGAGGGAGAGCTCTGTTGAGGCTTCCGGCTTGGCTCTAGTTGCGAGGCGAGACGCGCATGGCATTTCCGCCAGCGTTGAAGAGGATGACGTCGCTCTCGGCGTGTGCGCAGCCAAGCGCACGAGCCACGTCGCCCTTGATGCGTTCCTCGAGTTCCTGCAGGCGACTGCCCGGGACCTCCCCGCCTCCCCCTTCGACAGTGTCGCCGGACCCTGCTGTCACACCAGTCGGCAGTCGCACGCCTGCTGGCTCGTGAGTCAATCGCGTTCCTGCTGGCCATACCACTGGCTTTCCGGAGAGGAGGATGCATCCTCTTGAGAGATCAAGCTCAAGCGTTCCACCGACGATTGCGCTGTAACTAACCTCATCCGCAGTTGAGGAGCGGGTAAGAAAGCCGTCTTCAAGAGCCGGAGCACTCGACCCATCGACGTCACAGCCCGCGAAAGCCGCGAGACCGAGCAGTAGCGCCGAAAGCGCAAACTGCTTCGGTCTCGCAGTTCTCGTCATCCGTCAGTGGGCTAGATAGTTTCGAACGGCCAACATCAGGTAGCTGAGACTTGCTACGCGTGGCATTACGTCCCCCGGATGTACAGGTTTTGGTTGGACGACTCGATGTAGTTGGCCGCCATGTAGACGCCTGGTCCCGTTTCTCCCAGTCCGCGCTGTGCAACTACTGTGCCCCACGCTTCCTCGCCGACGAACACTGGCCCGCCGCTATCCCCTCCACCGACCGTAAACGTCGCCGTGATGAAGGTCGCACCGGAGTTCGGTGGAGGCATCTCAAAGTCCTTGCTCTCGATGGTGCCGCACGTTCGGTCGGTGGTCTTCCCGCGCTTGCAGACAGTCGCACCGATCGGTTGATTCCACCGTGCTTTCTTCCCACTGATGGCACCGTAGACTCCTTGACCGCGGTAGATCTTGGCGGGGAAATTCGTACTTGGCTTGCTGTGCCACTGAATGTCGAAGGCCTCGGCGAAGTGCTCGCCCTTGAATTCGAGGCCGTGGCCAGCGTACGACAGTGAGTTCGGGCAATGGGCAGCGGTCGTGACACCTCCGCTTCCGCCAGGCCCCGTCACGCTGAACCCCGAGGTACAGGAGCTCAGAGCAAGCCCGCCGAAGACATCGAGCGCTCGGCGCACACTCGGACCTTGTTGTACTACTACCCAACTAGGAAGTGGCTTGGCGGAGCTTGCTGCTTCTGCTCTCAGGATACGCGCCTTCTCCGCAACCGGTGCGCCGACGCCATCAACATAGAGCTTCACTTCATTCGCCAGCACATCAATGTCGGAGTTAAACTCAACAGACTTCAGTCGCATGGCATCAATCTGCGCGGCCTTGAGTTGGTCGTACGTGCGCGCAACGTGCCGTACCTCTACAAGGTCGCGTAGCTGTCCAAATGACGGATATCTGTCTAGGTCTGCCAAGCCGCCCGCCGTCAGAAGCACAACCACGCGATACGCGGGCCTGTTCTGAATGACCAGCCCTCCGAAGCGGCCATCCTCTCCGGCCGCTACTGTAGCCTCGAAGGTCGGAATCACATTTAGCTGGAGGTCAAGCTGTCTACGCGCGTCCTCAAGCGAGACCTGATGAAGGGCGGCGTACTCCTTGGCGTCATCGAGGAGAGCTTCTTCTGCGGTTAGTGTGGGGCCGGGTGGAGCCGGGTCCGTGAGATCTGTCGTAGGCTGGTTGCTGGAGCTAGCGGCAGTGCCGCTCGCGAGAAGAGCGAAACTGGCACACAACAGTAGGAGGCGCATGAACTCAGTGGGCTGATAGACGACGACTCGCTAACGCGGACAACGAGTGAGGTTGTCGTTCGATCGGATACGTCACCATCCACTGAGTACAGCACGCATGACAAGGCATCTGCCCATGCTCATACTCTCCTTCCTGACGGCGAAGGAAGGATCGAAGCCGGTGCCGCAGATCCCGGGCTTTCGCCCGTCCTTCCCTGTGGCTTGGAGTTTATACCGTAGCCCAAGTCTCGAAGGCTCGTCAACCAGACTTTGGAATTGACCCGCTTCGGTTGACACCGTGCGGCGCGTTCGCGAACGGGCGGCTGAAGCACACCAAGACGCGGCTGAGCAACCGCGCCGTTCCCCTGCAGGCGAAGGCGCTCGAGGCGCTCGACGGTCTCGCGCCCCCAGGGAACGAGACCCTGTTCCCGAACGCGCGCGGCGGCCGGATCGACTTCCGCAGCTTCGGCCGCCGGCACTGGAAGCCCGCGCAACAGCGGGCTGGCATCGTGCCGCTGCGTGGCCTCTACGACCTGCGCCACACTTACGCGACCTTCGCTCTGCGCGCGGGAGTCCCGGTGTTCACCGTCTCCCGGTTCATGGGCTCGAGCATCGCGATGATCGATTACCACTACGGCCACCTCGCCCGCGACAGCCGCGAGCACGCAGTCTCGCTCCTCGACGCGCTCGCGCTCGAACGCGCGGTGGACGCCGGGTGGACGCCGCCGCGGAAGCCCGCAGACCCGGCTGCCGCAACACGGTTTCCAGGCATCGTCCGAGACGATCGCGCCGCGCCGTGGACGCTCAGTGGACATCGAGTCATCGACGCGTCGTCTCCTTGGCAAACGAAAGGAGCTGATTAGCAGGGAACTCGCGAAGCCCTCTGACGGACTCGAACCGTCGATCCCCTCCTTACCAGCCGCGAGAGACTAATCCGGCTGGGCGCACGGGCGCCTAAGACTGCCGAAAACGCCCGGCCGCCCGGTGCGGGATGCGAGTCAGCAAGCTCCCTCGTGGCAGGAGCGGGTGTCCGGGCGAGCTCGTCAGGTGGTCAGGTTGTTCGTCCTGTTGGCCGATCGCGTGGGGTGAAGGGTGCCAATAATCGTGTCGCCGCGCTTTTGGGCAAGGCCTGGGAGGATCGGCGGCATGGTCTTCTCGTTGCTCTACCTCGCGGTGCGGGCTCTGCTCGGCGCGCTCGTGCGTAGCCGTCGCGGCCTGCAT
>Ga0183260_10002484_pt1 | contig 15233 bp, 15 predicted proteins | sample AntDrymUQ4972206_2_FD_129768 | JGI IMG/M metagenome (GOLD analysis project Ga0183260, IMG submission 129768) | Polar desert sand microbial communities from Dry Valleys, Antarctica - metaG UQ497 (22.06) (version 2) (version 2) | ecosystem: Environmental > Terrestrial > Soil > Desert | place... | reverse complement strand
CGGCGCGACAGCCGCCTCGGTCGGCGCGACATCCGCCTCGGTCGGCGCGACATCCGCCTCGGTCGGGGCGACATCCGCCTCGGTCGGCGCGACATCCGCCTCGGTCGGGGCGAGGTCCGCCTCGACCGCCGCGCGCCCGGCCTCGGTGCTCGTCCCCGTCGTGCCACTCGAACCCGAGCGGCGGGGGCGCACCGGACGGTCCCGGCGGGCCTGGCGCAGGGCGGTCTCGGCCGCCTCGCGGTCGGCGCGGCTCTGCACGACGTCGCCCTTGTAGATCCAGACCTTCACGCCGATCCGGCCGAACGTCGTCTTCGCCTCGTACAGCCCGTAGTCAATGTTCGCCCGCAGCGTGTGCAATGGCACCCGGCCCTCGCGGTAGAACTCCGAGCGGCTCATCTCGGCACCGCCGAGGCGGCCGGAGCACTGCACCCGGATGCCCTTCACGCCGGGGCTCTTCAACGCCGACTGCATGGCCTTGCGCATCGCGCGCCGGAAGCTGACCCGACTGGACAGCTGCTCGGCCACCCCCTGGGCGACGAGCTGCGCGTCGGACTCGGGGTTCTTCACCTCGAGGATGTTCAGCTGCACCTGCTTGCCGGTCAGCTTCTCCAGCTCACCCCGGATCCGGTCGGCCTCCGCGCCGCGGCGGCCGATCACGATGCCGGGCCGCGCGGTGTGGATGTCGACGCGGACCCGGTCCCGGGTGCGCTCGATGTCGACGCGCGAGATGCCGGCCCGCTCCATGCCCTTGGACATGAGGCGACGGATGGCCACGTCTTCCTTGACGTAGGCCGCGTACAGCTTGTCGGCGAACCAGCGGGACTTCCACTCGGTGGTGATCCCGAGCCGGAACCCGTGCGGGTTGACTTTCTGGCCCACTAGCGGGTCCTCCTTCTGATGCCCGACCGCTTCGCCGGGGTAGTACCGGGCACGTCGATGCTCGTGACCTCGATCGTGATGTGGCTGGAGCGCTTGTTGATCCGGGAGGCGCGGCCCTGCGCCCGTGGCCGGAACCGCTTCATCGTGGGACCCTCGTCGACGAACGCGCGCGACACCACCAGGGTGTCCGGGTCGAGGTCGAGGTTGTTCTCGGCGTTGGCGACCGCGCTGGCCAGCACCTTGTAGACCTGCTCGCTGGCGGCCTGCGGCGCGAAGCGCAACACGGCCAAGGCCTCGTCGGTGGGCAGGTCGCGGATCAGGTCGATCACCCGGCGCGCCTTCATCGGCGTGATCCGGACGTGGGTGGCGCGGGCTCGGGCGGTGAGGGTCGTTGCCCCGGTGGGAGTAGTCATGCTCAGGCCCGCCGCGCACGTCTGTCGTCACGGATGTGACCGCGGAAGGTCCGGGTCGGGGCGAACTCGCCGAGCTTGTGCCCGACCATCGCCTCGGTAACGAACACCGGGACGTGCTTGCGGCCGTCGTGCACGGCGATGGTGTGGCCGAGCATGTCCGGGATGATCGTGGAGCGCCGGGACCACGTCTTGATGACGCTCTTGGTGCCCCGGCCGTTCTGGACGTCCACCTTCTTGAGCAGGTGGTCGTCCACGAACGGCCCCTTCTTCAGGCTGCGTGGCATCTGTCGAAACTCCCTAGCGCTTCTTGTTGGTCCGTCGGCGGCGCACGATCAGCGCGTCGCTGGGCTTGTGCCGCCGGGTCCGGCCCTCGGGCTTGCCCCCCGGGTTGACCGGGTGCCGGCCGCCGGAGGTCTTGCCCTCGCCACCGCCGTGCGGGTGGTCCACCGGGTTCATGGCCACACCGCGCACCGTGGGCCGTCGGCCCTTCCAGCGCATCCGGCCGGCCTTGCCCCAGTTGATGTTGGACTGCTCGGCGTTGCCGACCTCGCCGATCGAGGCCCGGCAGCGGACGTCGACGTTGCGGATCTCTCCGGAGGGCATTCGCAGCTGCGCGAACGCGCCCTCCTTGGCCACCAGCTGCACGCTGGAGCCGGCCGAGCGGGCGATCTTGGCCCCGCCGCCAGGCCGCAGCTCGATCGCGTGGACCACCGTTCCCACCGGGATGTTGCGCAGCGGCAGGTTGTTGCCCGGCTTGATGTCCGCTCGGGCACCGCATTCCACGAGGTCGCCCTGCCGCAGCCGGCCGGGCGCGATGATGTAGCGCTTCTCGCCGTCGGCGTAGTGCAGCAACGCGATCCGCGCCGTGCGGTTGGGGTCGTACTCGATGTGCGCGACCTTGGCCGGCACGCCGTCCTTGTCCGCCCGGCGGAAGTCGATGACGCGGTAGGCACGCTTGTGCCCACCACCCTGGTGGCGGGTGGTGATGCGGCCGTGCGCGTTGCGCCCGCCCTTGCTGTGCAACGGACGGACCAGCGACTTCTCCGGCTCGGAGCGGGTCAGCTCGGCGAAGTCGGCCACGCTGGAGCCACGGCGGCCCGGCGTCGTCGGCTTGTACTTGCGGATGCCCATTAGCTGACCGGCCCTCCGAACAGTTCGATGCGGTCGCCGGCGGCCACGCTGACGATGGCGCGCTTGGTGTCCTTGCGGCGGCCGAACCCGGTCCGGGAGCGCTTGCGCTTGCCAGGCCGGTTGATCGTGTTGACGCCGAGCACGCTCACGTTGAAGACCTGTTCGACGGCGATCTTGATCTGGGTCTTGTTGGCGTCCGGGTGCACGAGGAACGTGTACTTGTTCTCGTCGAGCAGTCCGTAGCTCTTCTCGCTGATGATCGGCGCGAGCAGCACGTCACGCGGGTCGGGAATCACTGCTCGCTCTCCTCTGTCTCATCGGCGGCTTGGCTGGGCGGCAGGCTGAAGCCCGCCGCCTCGGCGTCCTCGGTGCTGGCGAACCAGACCTCGGCGATCGTGCGGTCGTAGAACGCGCTGTCCGGGACGTGGTACAGCATCGAGCTGGCGTTGCCCTTGATATCGAAGCCGTCCGGCGCAGTGTCGTCGTCCAGGGCGATGTGCGACCCAGCGCCGTACGGGTGCGTCTCGATGTCGACCTCGGCTGCCGGCGTCGGCGCAGTGTCCGACGGGGCGAGCTTGCGGGTCGACACCGACACCGCGCCCTCACCCTCGGCCGGGGCCACGGAGGGTACGGCGCCGCCGAACATTGGTGTGGTCAGGTCCGGCCCCTGCCCCCGGCGCGACCGCTTCGTCGCCTGCGCGTCGAGGAAGGCGCTCAGGGCGTCCTGGGTGAAGACCACGTCGTCGCTGACCAGCACGTCGTAGGTGTTCAGCTGCCCGCTGTCGAGCAGGTGGACGGCCGGGATGTTGCGCAGACTCTTCCACGAGACGACGTCGTCCGGATGTAGGACGACCAGGACCCGCTGCGAGCGCTCGACGTCGGACAGCGCGTTGCCGAGAACGTCCAGCGCGCTGCCGGTCGAGGGCACGTCGCCGTCCACGAACGCGGACACCACGTGCACCCGGCCGTCACGGGCCCGGTCGGACAGGGCTCCGCGCAGGGCGGCGGCCTTCATCTTCTTCGGCGTCCGCTGGCTGTAGTCGCGCGGCTGGGGGCCGTGCACGATGCCGCCACCCTCGAACTGCGGCGCTCGGGTCGAACCCTGGCGAGCCCGGCCGGTGCCCTTCTGGCGGTACGGCTTGGCGCCACCGCCGCGGACCTCGCCGCGGGTCTTGGTCGAGTGCGTGCCCGCCCGGCGGGCGGCGAGCTGCGCCACGACCACCTGGTGCATGAGGGCCAGGTTGGCCTTGGCGTCGAAGATGTAGGCGGGCAGCTCGATGCTGCCGGCGGTGTCCCCGTCCGGCCCGTGGACGTCGAGGGACAGCGTGTCGGTGCTCCCGGCCGCCTCCGCGGAGGGAAGTGCGTCGGCGGTGGTGCTCATGCGCTCACCTCGGCGATCGGGCCGCCCTTGACGGCGGTGCGGACGAGGACCAGGCCGCCGGCCGGTCCCGGGACCGCACCCTTGATGAGCAGCAGGCCCTTCTCGACGTCGACCCGGTGCACGGTCAGGCTCAGCGTGGTGGTGCGCACGTTGCCCATGCGCCCGGCCATCTTCAGACCCTTGAAGACCCGTCCGGGGGACGCGCAGCCGCCGATGGAACCCGGCGAGCGGTGCTTACGCTGCGTGCCGTGCCCGGCGCCGAGACCGTGGAAGCCGTGCCGCTTCATGACACCCGCGGTGCCCTTGCCCTTGCTCGTCCCGACGACGTCGACCGTCGTACCGGCGGCGAAGGTCTCCACCGTGAGCTCCTGGCCGATCTCGTACGACGAGACGTCCCTTGTGCGCACCTCGACCATGTACCGGCGCGGCGTCACGCCGGCCTTGGCGAAGTGCCCCCCCTCGGGCTTGTTCACCCGGCGCGGGTCCACCGCACCGAAGCCGAGCTGGACGGCGGAGTAGCCGTCCTTGTCAGGAGTCCGGATCTGGGTCACCACGCATGGCCCGGCCTTGATGACGGTCACCGGAACGATCCGGTTGTTCTCGTCGAAGACCTGGGTCATGCCGAGCTTCTCGCCCAGCAATCCCTTGGTGTTGGTTGGCATGAGGTGTCGATCCCTACTGGATGTTCACGTCGACGCTGGCCGGCAGGTCGATGCGCATCAGCGCGTCGACCGTCTTGGGCGTCGGGTCGAGGATGTCGATCAGGCGCTTGTGCGTGCGCATCTCGAAGTGCTCCCGGGAGTCCTTGTACTTGTGTGGCGAGCGGATGACGCAATACACGTTCTTCTCCGTCGGCAGCGGCACCGGGCCGACGACCCGGGCCCCGGTGCGCATGACCGTGTCGACGATCTTGCGCGCCGAGACGTCGATCGCCTCGTGGTCGTAGGCCTTGAGCCTGATGCGGATCTTCTGTCCCGCCATGTCGCGTGTCGTCCTCTGCTCGGGTACCGCTGCTGCCTGACGTGCAGAGGCGGCGGGCCGATGGCCCGCCGCCGCTTGCGTTACTTGGTGATCTTGGTGACCCGACCCGCGCCGACGGTCCGGCCGCCCTCGCGGATGGCGAAGCGCAGGCCCTCCTCCATGGCGATCGGCTGGATCAGCTCGACCGACATCTCGGTGTTGTCGCCGGGGATGACCATCTCGGTGCCCTCGGGCAGCGTGACGACGCCGGTAACGTCCGTGGTACGGAAGTAGAACTGCGGACGGTAGTTGTTGAAGAACGGCGTGTGCCGGCCGCCCTCGTCCTTGGACAGGATGTAGACGTTGGCGTCGAAGCCGGTGTGCGGCGTGATCGAGCCGGGCTTGACCACGACCTGGCCACGCTCGACGTCCTCGCGCTTGACCCCACGCAGGAGCAGCCCGGCGTTGTCACCGGCCTGGCCCTGGTCGAGCATCTTGCGGAACATCTCCACGCCGGTGACGGTCGTGCTCGTCGACTTCGGCTTGATGCCGACGATCTCGACGGTCTCGTTGACCTTGACCACGCCACGCTCGATCCGACCGGTCACCACGGTGCCGCGGCCGGTGATGGTGAAGACGTCCTCCACCGGCATCAGGAACGGCTTGACAATGTCCCGCTCCGGCTCGGGGATCGAGGAGTCGACGGCGTCCATCAGCTCCATGACCTTCGCGCCCCACTCGGCGTCGCCCTCGAGGGCCTTGAGTGCGGAGACCCGGACGATCGGTACGTCGTCGCCGGGGAACTCGTAGGCGCTGAGCAGCTCGCGGACCTCGAGCTCGACGAGCTCCAGGATCTCCTCGTCGTCGACCATGTCGGCCTTGTTCAGCGCCACGACGATGTAGGGCACGCCGACCTGGCGGGCCAGCAGCACGTGCTCCTTGGTCTGGGGCATCGGGCCGTCGGTGGCCGACACGACCAGGATCGCACCGTCCATCTGAGCCGCGCCGGTGATCATGTTCTTGATGTAGTCGGCGTGACCCGGGCAGTCGACGTGCGCGTAGTGCCGGTTCTCGGTCTGGTACTCGACGTGCGCGATCGAGATCGTGATGCCGCGCTGCCGCTCCTCGGGCGCCTTGTCGATCTGGTCGAAGGCCGACACGGCGTTGAGGGTCGGGAACTTGTCGTGCAGCACCCTGGTGATGGCCGCGGTCAGCGTCGTCTTGCCATGGTCGATGTGACCGATGGTTCCGATGTTGACGTGCGGCTTGGTCCGCTCGAACTTGGCCTTCGCCACTTGCTTCCTCCTGTGTGGAACTGGTGCCTGATACGCGTACGACGTCGTGGGTCTGAGGGGGTCTACTCGCCCGTCGCCTTGGCGATGATCTCCTTGGCAACGTTCGCCGGAACTTCGGCGTACGAGTCGAACTGCATGCTGTAACTCGCCCGTCCCTGGGTGCTGCTGCGCAGGTCGCCGACGTAGCCGAACATCTCCGACAGCGGCACCAGGGCCCGGACGACCCGGACGCCGCTGCGCTCGTCCATCGCCTGGATGGTGCCCCGGCGGCTGGACAGGTCGCCGATGACGTCGCCCATGTTCTCCTCGGGCGTGGTCACCTCGACGGCCATCATCGGCTCGAGCAGGGCCGGGTCGGCCTTGCGAGCAGCCTCCTTGAAGGCGATCGAGCCGGCGATCTTGAACGCCATCTCCGAGGAGTCGACCTCGTGGTAGGAGCCGTCGACCAGGGTCACCTTGACCCCGACCAGCGGGTAGCCGGCCAGCACGCCGTACTGCATGGCGTCCTGCGCACCCTGGTCCACCGACGGGATGTACTCCCGCGGGATCCGGCCCCCCGTGACCTCGTTGACGAACTCGTAGGTCGCGGCCTCGGCGGAGCGCTCCAGCGGCTCCACGTTGATGATCACCTTGGCGAACTGGCCCGACCCGCCGGTCTGCTTCTTGTGCGTGTAGGAGTGCTTGAGCACCGGACGCCGGAGCGTCTCGCGGTAGGCGACCTGCGGCTTGCCGACGTTCGCCTCGACCTTGAACTCCCGCCGCATCCGGTCGACCAGCACCTCGAGGTGCAACTCGCCCATCCCGGCGATGATCGTCTGGCCGGTCTCGTCGTCCTGGTGGACCTGAAAGGTCGGGTCCTCCTCGGCGAGCTTCTGGATCGCCGTACCCAGCTTCTCCTGGTCACCCTTGGTCTTCGGTTCGATCGCCACCGAGATGACCGGCGCCGGGAACGTCATGGACTCCAGGATCACCACGTCGTTCGGGTCGCACAGGGTGTCACCGGTGGTGGTCTGCTTGAGTCCGGCCACGGCGACGATCTCACCGGCGCCCACGCCCGCACGCTCTTCACGCTTGTTCGCGTGCATCTGGTAGATCTTGCCGACACGCTCCTTGCGGTCCTTGGTGCTGTTGAGCACGGGGGAGCCGGTGGACAGCTTTCCGGAGTAGACCCGGATGTAGGTCAGCTTGCCCAGGTGCTGGTCGGTCTGGATCTTGAACGCCAGCGCCGCGAAGGGCTCGCTCTCGTCGGCGTGCCGGAGCACCTCGGTGGCGCCGTCCAGCGCCGTACCGACGATCGCGCCCACGTCCAGCGGGCTGGGCAGGTAGTCCACTACCGCGTCGAGCATCGGCTGGACGCCCTTGTTCTTGAACGCCGAACCGCACAGCACCGGGTTGAGCTTGTCGGCCAGCGTGGCGCGGCGGATGGCCGCCTGCAGCTGGGCGACGGACTGCTCCTCGCCGCTGAGGTAGGCCTCCATGACCTCGTCGTCGGCCTCGGCGAGCGTCTCGATGAGGACCTCGCGCCAGTGCGTCGCGTCCTCGACGAGGTCGGCCGGGATCTCCTCGGTGTTGTACATCTCGCCCTTGGCCGCCTCGACCGGCCAGATCAGCGCCTTCATCGTCAGCAGGTCGACGACGCCCCGGAAGTCGGCCTCACTGCCGATCGGGAGCTGCAGGACCAGCGGGGTGGCGTTCAGCCGCTCGCGCATCATGTCGACGCAGCGGAAGAAGTTCGCCCCCGTGCGGTCGAGCTTGTTGACGAAGCACATCCGCGGCACGTTGTACTTGTCGGCCTGCCGCCAGACCGTCTCGGTCTGCGGCTCGACCCCGGCCACGGCGTCGTACACCGCCACCGCGCCGTCCAGCACCCGCAACGAACGCTCCACCTCGACGGTGAAGTCGACGTGCCCCGGGGTGTCGATGATGTTGATCTCGTGGTCGCGCCAGAAGCACTTGGTTGCCGCGGAGGTGATGGTGATCCCGCGCTCCTGCTCCTGCTCCATCCAGTCCATCACGGCCGCGCCCTCGTGCACTTCACCGATCTTGTAGGTGATGCCGGTGTAGTACAGGATCCGCTCGGTCGTGGTGGTCTTGCCCGCGTCGATGTGCGCCATGATCCCGATGTTGCGGACCTGGCTCAGTACGGCGCTTGCCCTAGCCACAGCTGTCTCTCTTCCCTATCTGCGTGATCTGCGTGCCCACTACCAGCGGTAGTGCGCGAAAGCCTTGTTCGCCTCGGCCATCTTGTGGGTGTCCTCACGGCGCTTGACCGTGGCCCCGAGGCCGTTGCTGGCGTCGAGCAGCTCGTTCATGAGCCGCTCGGTCATCGTCTTCTCCCGGCGGGCTCGGCTGTACTGGATGAGCCAGCGCAGCGCGAGCGTCGTGCTCCGGGCCGGCCGGACCTCGACGGGGACCTGGTACGTCGCCCCGCCGACTCGTCGGCTCTTGACCTCGATCGCCGGCCGCACGTTGTCCATGGCCCGCTTGAGCGTGACGACCGGGTCATTCCCGGACTTGTCGCGGCAGCCTTCCAGGGCGCCGTAGACGATCCGCTCGGCCAGCGAGCGCTTGCCGCCCATGAGCACCTTGTTGATCAGGCTCGTCACGAGCGGGGAGCCGTACACCGGGTCGACGACGACCGGGTGCTTCGGGGCGGGGCCCTTGCGGGGCATCAGCTCTTCTCCTTCTTCGCGCCGTACCGGCTGCGGGCCTGCTTGCGGTTGCGGACGCCCTGGGTGTCCAGCGAACCGCGGATGATCTTGTAGCGGACGCCGGGCAGGTCCTTCACCCGGCCCCCGCGGACCAGCACGATCGAGTGCTCCTGCAGGTTGTGCCCGACTCCGGGGATGTAGGCAGTGACCTCGACCTGACTGGTCAGCCGGACCCGCGCCACCTTGCGCAGCGCCGAGTTCGGCTTCTTCGGCGTGGTCGTGTAGACGCGGGTGCAGACTCCGCGCCGCTGGGGGCTGCCCTTGAGCGCGGGAGTCTTGGTCTTCTCGATCTTGTCCTGGCGTCCCTTGCGGACCAGCTGCTGGATCGTGGGCATGAAGGCCTGTCGTCTCCTGTCGGCGTAGTGCATCGCTGTTCTGCAGTGCGGTTTCCTGCCGTACACCCCATCCGACCCACGCGGTCGGGCGTGTCGCCCAACCCGCAGGGAGCCCCGGGATCGAGATCGCGGGTGGTCATCAGGGCCTTTGCGCCTGGCGTCCCCGGACAACCGTGGACGTTCCCCCGGCAAACTGCGCCGGACGGCACGAAGGACTGCCCGGGTCGCCCCGGGCACAAGGGACCACAGTACCCCTGGTCTCGGCGAGGGTCAAAGTTGGGTCAGATCGGCTGCGACCTGCGGTTCTGTCCTACCAGTGTGCTGCGATGATCGGCAAACGACGGACCCCCTCGGGAGGACCCATGGACCTGCAGGCCGCGCGAGAACTGAAGAGCCGGCTGCTGAGCGACGTCCAGACCGCCGGCGGCGACGACCGTCCCATCCGGCAGTTCGCCGTCGGCATCGCCCCGCGCACCGACGGGGAGTATGCAGTGGCGATCCGGTTCACCGAGGAGCAGCCCGCCGAGGACAGTCTCGGACAGCTGGCCGCGGACTCCCCGGGGGACCTGGACGTGCGCGTCATCGGGGTGATCCGGCCGCAGACCGCACCGGACGTGGCAGACCTGCAGTCGCGGCAGCGTCCGGTCTATCCCGGGGTGTCGGTGAGCCATCCTGACGTGACCGCGGGAACGCTCGGCGGCTTCGTCACCGTGGACCGCGCGCTGCACGTGCTGAGCAACAGTCACGTGCTGGCCGACAGCGGGCAGGCCGCGGTCGGCGACGACATGCTGCAGCCCGGCGTGGCCGACGGCGGCCAGACCGGCGCCGACGTGGTCGGGACGTTGGCGGCGTTCGCGCCACTGCTAGACGACCAGCCCAACCTCGTCGACGCCGCCATCAGCGCGCTGGCCGACGGGATCGAGTCCGACCCGGCCGGGTACCCCGGCGGCGCGCTGGGCGCCGTGGTCGCCGACCCGCCGGCCGACAGCCTGGTCGAGAAGGTGGGACGGACCACCGGGCTGACCGCCGGGAGGGTGACCGCGTTCGAGGTGGACGGCATCACCGTGCAGTACGACGTCGGCGTGCTCACCTTCGACAACCAGATCGAGATCGAGGGTTCGGGTGACCTGCCGTTCAGCGAGGGCGGGGACAGCGGCTCGGTGATCTGGACGACCACCGAACGGGCGCCGTTCGGCCTGCTGTTCGCCGGCAGCACTCAGGGCGGTAGCAACGGTCGGGGGCTGACCTACGCCAATCCGCTGTCGGTCGTGCTGTCCGAACTGGGCGCCGAGTGGGCCGGTGCCCCCGAACCACCAGTCGACCCCGCACCGGCCGAGCCCGAACCGCCGGCCGAGCCCGCCCGCAGCCGATGAGCCAGGAGCCGGCCGGCCTCGAGGCAGCTCGACAGGCCAAGGCCGAGCTGGCCGAGCGCCTGGTCGGGGACGAGCGAATCGCCGGCATCGGCATCGCGCCGGACGGTGCCGGTGGTTACCAGGTCAAGGTCAACCTGGCCAAGCCCGAGCCCGGCCTGGAACTCCCGGCCGAGGTGGCCGGCGTACCCGTGCGTACCGAGGTGGTCGGCGAGATCCGCCCGCTGTAGCGCTTCTTCAGGTGGCGGCCAGCAGTTCGACCGGGTACTGGCCGATCGCTGGATCGGCAGTCACCAGGACCAGGTCGTGCCGTCGGGCCTGGGCCACGAGCAGTCGGTCGAACGGATCGCGATGCAACCGTGGGAGCGCGCCGGCCGCGAGCACGTCGGCGTGCGAAATCGGCAGCTCGCGGCCGTCCATGGCCGCCAGTCGCGAAGGCAGGTAGCTGGCAGCCGGCTCGGGCAGCGGCAACCGGCCGAGTTCATGCTTGATCGCTATCTCCCACGCCGTCGCGGCTGAGATGAAGACCTCCGTGGCTGGATCGGCCAGGCGATCGAGAACAGAGCGCGCCAGCCGGCGCCGAGCCGTGTGCAACCACAGGAAGACGTGGGTGTCCAGGAGTGCCCTCACCGCTCGAACAACGCCAAGGTCTCCTCGTCCAACGGCGCATCGAAGTCGTCCGGGACCGTGAACAGTCCCTCGTCCATGCCGAATCGGCGCGGACTGCGACGCGCCGGAGGCACCAGACGGGCGACCTCCTCACCGCGCCTGGTGATGACGATCTCCTCGCCTCGCTGGACATCCAGCAGTAGTCGAGACAGGTGGGTCTTGGCCTCGTGCACTCCCACCGACTTAGTCATGTCAGCTAGTCTACTCGCCCCTCGCGTCAGCTCCGGACGACCGAACCGGGCCGACCCCTGCGAGAGGATCGACCCGGCCCGGTACGCCGTACTGCGTGAGCCGCTAGCGGTAGTCGCGCCCGTAGGCGTCGTACTCCTCCAGCGGGACGGCCTGCCCGCTGCCCTGGCCGAACGGGCTGCCGTAGTAGTCGGCCTCGTCGAACCCGGCCATCGAGTACACGGCGGCGCGCGCCTCCTCGGTCGGCTCGACCCGGATGTTGCGGTACCGGCTGATGCCGGTGCCGGCCGGGATGAGCTTGCCGATGATGACGTTCTCCTTGAGCCCGACCAACGAGTCGCTCTTGGCCTGGATCGCGGCGTCGGTGAGCACCCGGGTGGTCTCCTGGAACGACGCCGCGGACAGCCACGACTCCGTGGCCAGCGAGGCCTTGGTGATGCCCATGAGCACCGGCCGACCCGAGGCCGGCTCGCCGCCCTCGGAGACCACTCGCCGGTTCTCCGACTCGAACAGCGCCCGCTCGGCGAGCGCGCCGGGCAGGAAGTCCGTCGAACCGGAATCGATTACGGTCACCCGCTTGAGCATCTGCCGGATGATCACCTCGATGTGCTTGTCGTGGATCGACACACCCTGGCTGCGGTAGACCGCCTGGACCTCGCGGACCAGGTGCAGCTGTACCTCGCGTGGTCCCATGATCCGCAGCACCTCGTGCGGATCGACGGCACCCTCGGTCAGCTGCTGCCCGACCTCGACGTGGTCCTCGTCGGCCACCCGCAGTCGGGACCGCCGGCTGATCTTCTCGTAGACGATCTCCTCGCTGCCGTCGTCGGGAACGATGACGATCTTGCGCAGCTTCTCGGCGTCCTCGATCCGGATCCGGCCGGCCACCTCGGCGATCGGCGCCTTGCCCTTGGGTACCCGCGCCTCGAACAGCTCACCAACCCGGGGTAGACCGTGGGTGATGTCCTCCCCGGCGACGCCGCCGGTGTGGAAGGTCCGCATGGTCAGCTGCGTCCCGGGCTCACCGATGGACTGCGCGGCGATGATGCCGACAGCCTCACCGACGTCGACCAGCTTGCCACTGGCCAGCGACCGGCCGTAGCAGGCCGCGCAGGTCCCGATCGCCGACTCGCAGGTCAGCACGCAGCGGACCCGGACGTCACTGACGCCGCCGTCGATCAGGGCACTGATCAGCACGTCACCGAGGTCGCTGCCGGCCTTGGCCAGCACCGAGCCATCCTTGCCGGCCACGTCCTGGGCCAGCACCCGGGCGTACACGCTGGTTTCGGCGTGCGGGTCCTTGACCAGTACGCCGTCGGCCCGCCGCGACCCGATCGCCATCTGGACCGACCGCTCGGTGCCGCAGTCCTCCTCGCGGATGATCACGTCCTGCGAGACGTCGACCAGCCGGCGGGTGAGGTACCCCGAGTCGGCCGTCCGCAGCGCGGTGTCGGCCAGCCCCTTGCGGGCGCCGTGCGTGGCGATGAAGTACTCCAGCACGGTCAGGCCCTCGCGGAAGTTGGCCTTGATCGGCCGCGGGATGATCTCGCCCTTCGGGTTGGCCACCAGCCCACGCATCCCGGCGATCTGCCGGATCTGCATCATGTTGCCGCGGGCGCCGGAGTTGACCATGACCCAGACCGGGTTCGTCCGCGGGAAGTTCGCCTCCATCTCGACGGCGACTTCCTTGCTGGCCTTGGTCCAGATCTCGATGAGCTCCTGGCGACGCTCCTCGTCGGTGATCACACCGCGCAGGTACTGCTTCTCGATCTTCTCCGCGTCCTTCTCGTAGCGGTCGAGGATCTGCTGCTTGTTCGGCGGCGTCACCACGTCGTCGATCGCGATCGTCACCCCGGCCCGGGTCGCCCAGTGGAAGCCCGCCGCCTTGAGCGCGTCGAGCGTGGCCGCGACCTGCACCTTGGCGTAGCGCTCGGCGAGGTCGTTGACGATGGCGCCGAGCGCCGGCTTGGGCACCTCGTAGTTGACGAACCGGTAGTCCTCCGGCAGCGCCTCGTTGAACAACACCCGCCCGAGCGTGGTCTCCACGGTCAGTGGCTGCCCCGGCTGCCAGTTGGCCGGCGGCGTCCAGCCCGCGTTCCCGTTGTCCACGCTCGGTACGTCGCGCAGCCGGATCCGGGTCTTCGTCCGGAGCCCGAGCACGCCGCGGTCGTAGGCCATGATCGCCTCGGCCAGCGAGGAGTAGGTCTTGCTCTTCGGGTCCAGCTCGACGACGAGCTCGTTACCCTCCAACGCCGTCAGGTGGTAGATGCCGAGCACCATGTCCTGGGTCGGCGAGGTGATCGGCCGACCGTCCGCGGGGCTGAGGATGTTGTTCGACGACAGCATCAGGATCCGCGCCTCGGCCTGCGCCTCGGCCGACAACGGCAGGTGCACCGCCATCTGGTCGCCGTCGAAGTCGGCGTTGAACGCCGTGCAGACCAGCGGGTGAATCTGGATCGCCTTGCCCTCGACCAGCTGCGGCTCGAAGGCTTGGATGCCCAGCCGGTGCAGCGTCGGCGCCCGGTTCAGCAGCACAGGGTGGTCGGTGATGACCTCCTCGAGCACGTCCCACACGACCGGCCGCGCCCGCTCCACCATCCGCTTGGCGGACTTGATGTTCTGGGCGTGGTTGAGGTCGACGAGCCGCTTCATGACGAACGGCTTGAACAGCTCCAGGGCCATCTGCTTGGGCAGGCCGCACTGGTGCAGCTTGAGCTGGGGCCCGACCACGATGACCGAACGGCCCGAGTAGTCCACCCGCTTGCCGAGCAGGTTCTGACGGAACCGGCCCTGCTTGCCCTTGAGCATGTCCGACAGCGACTTCAGCGGACGGTTGCCCGGGCCGGTGACCGGCCGGCCACGGCGGCCGTTGTCGAACAGCGCGTCGACGGCCTCCTGCAGCATGCGCTTCTCGTTGTTCACGATGATCTCCGGCGCACCCAGGTCGAGCAGCCGCTTGAGCCGGTTGTTCCGGTTGATCACCCGGCGGTACAGGTCGTTCAAGTCAGACGTAGCGAACCGGCCACCGTCCAGCTGCACCATGGGGCGCAGGTCCGGCGGGATCACCGGCACGCAGTCCAGCACCATGCCCATGGGTGAGTTGCGGGTGTTGAGGAACGCCGCGACGACCTTGAGCCGCTTGAGTGCCCGCAGCTTCTTCTGCCCCTTGCCGGAGCGGATCGTCTCGCGCAGGGACTCCGCCTCGGCGACCAGGTCGAAGTTCTCCAGGAGCTTCTGCAGAGACGTCGCGCCCATGCCGCCCTCGAAGTACTCCCCGAAGCGGTCGCGCAGCTCGCGGTAGAGCATCTCGTCGCCGATCAGCTGCTTGACAGCGAGCTTGCGGAAGGTGTCGATGACCTCGTCGAGCCGGTCGATCTCCCGCTGCGCCCGATCGCGCAACTGGCGCATCTCGCGCTCGCCGCCCTCACGGACCTTCCGGCGTACGTCGCTCTTGGCGCCCTCGGCCTCCAGGGCCGCCAGGTCCTCCTCCAGCTTCTTCTGCCGCGCCTCGACGTCGGCGTCGCGCTGGTTGTCCAGGTGCTTGCGCTCGGCGGAGAACTCGGCGTCGATCGTCGGCATGTCGCGGTGCCGCGCCTCGTCGTCCACCGTGGTGATCAGGTAGGCGGCGAAGTAGATGATCTTCTCGAGGTCCTTGGGTGCCAGGTCGAGCAGGTACCCCAGCCGCGAGGGCACACCCTTGAAGTACCAGATGTGGGTGACCGGCGCGGCCAGCTCGATGTGGCCCATCCGCTCCCGACGCACCTTGGCCCGGGTGACCTCGACGCCGCAGCGCTCGCAGATGATCCCCTTGAAGCGCACGCGCTTGTACTTGCCGCAGTAGCACTCCCAGTCCCGGGTGGGACCGAAGATCTTCTCGCAGAACAGACCCTCTTTTTCCGG
>Ga0183260_10002482_pt1 | contig 15237 bp, 12 predicted proteins | sample AntDrymUQ4972206_2_FD_129768 | JGI IMG/M metagenome (GOLD analysis project Ga0183260, IMG submission 129768) | Polar desert sand microbial communities from Dry Valleys, Antarctica - metaG UQ497 (22.06) (version 2) (version 2) | ecosystem: Environmental > Terrestrial > Soil > Desert | place... | reverse complement strand
TCCATCCAGGGCGATCCTCTCATGACGGTCCAGCCGGTGACACCATGCCTTCACCGCCGGCCGTGGGGTGCTAACCCCCCTGCGGCCAGGAAGAGCAGCACGGCTTTGACCCGCCGGCTCAAGTCAAGCCGTTTCCGGCAATCTCGTGCTCCCGCTCCCTGCGGGAGGTTCGGGCCTTGCCACCGACCATCGGCAGTCCCAGTCAAGGATCGCTCTGCGGGACGCCCTCCTCGATGTCCGGAGTACAGCGACGGGGAGTAGGCCACCGCCCTGCCCGTCGACTACGTGGCCGAACGTGATGCGGCCAAACCCGAGTCCGGACGTGGCCGCTACCGGGTCACCGAGGACAGCATGGACGTGGGGGGGGCGCAAGGCCGATCCCGTCGTTCAACTCCGGCGAGTCTTCGTGTGGTCCTCGGCGCGCTCGGGTGCAGCCCGGGTCGCCCGGGACAAGAAGCTGGCCCGGGCCACCGACGACTTGGGCCGGCTCGGGCGGGGTCTGGGAGGACGCCACTACCCGACCACCAAAGAAGTCGACGAGCGAGTGGCGGCCATCGCCCGGGATCGGCGGGTCAAGGCCTACCTGCGCACCGAGGTCGGCACCGATGAGGCGGGTCGCCCCACGCTCGCCTGGCACTTCGATGACGAGGCGCTGGCCGCCGAGGCCGCCACCGACGGGTGGTACGCCCTGCTCACCAACCTCGATCCGACCGAGGCCGACGCCGCCGAGGTGCTGGCTCGCTACAAGGGACAAGAGGTCGTCGAGCGCCGCTACAGCAACTTCAAGGGACCGCTGGCCGTGGCTCCCATGTTCTTGAAGTCCAACCGCCGCATCGAGGCCCTCATCAGCGTGATCTGCCTGGCCCTGCTCATCTTCAGCCTGGTGGAGCGAGCGGTCCGCCTGGCCATCTCTCCGGCCCTGAAGCTCGCCGCTCTGTGGGCCGGGCGGGCAACCAAGCCGACCGGTCGACTCATCTTCGGTGCCCTGTCGCGACTGCGCCTCGTTCCCGCCACCGCAACCAGCCCGGCCGTCATCCCCGAGCCATCGCCCTTGCAGGCGCGTCTGCTCGACTGCTCGACGTCGACCCCCGCATACCTCGCTGATCGAAGGAGACCTGTCATGGCCGTTGCCGATCCACGATCCTTGATGTGCGGAACACCCGGGGCTAGCCGGGACGGCCGTCGACAGGGGACGCTCGGGAACGCTCGGGTCTGACGGCGGGTGGACCTGCGGGGACTTGAACCCCGGACTTCCTGCATGCCATGCAGGCGCTCTACCAGGCTGAGCTACAGGCCCGTCGGCGGTCACCCTACCAGCCGATGCCAGCCGCTCCCGGCGGTAGAACCCCCGGTCGGCAGCGACCCGCCCACCGGTACCATGCGGCCATGTCCGAGGGGTACGACGCCCAGGCGATCGAGCGCAAGTGGCAGGCCCGGTGGCTCGACGAGGGCACCTATGAGGTCGACAACGACGACCCCCGGCCGCCCTTCTACACGCTGTGCATGTACCCATACCCGAGCGGCGCCGCCCACCAGGGCCATGTGCGCAACTACACGTTCGGCGACCTGATCGTCCGCCACCGCACCATGGGTGGCCACGCCGTGCTCTCCCCCATGGGCTTCGACTCATTCGGGCTGCCGGCCGAGAACGCCGCCATCAAGACCGGCGTGCACCCCCGGCCCTTCACCGACGCCCGGATCGCCGAGCTGAAGGCGTCGATCGGGCGCCTGGGCGCGGTCTACGACTGGCGGCGCGAGGTGCGCAGCCACGACCCGTCATACATCCGGTGGACGCAATGGATCTTCCTGCGCCTGCTGGAGGCGGGCCTGGCCTATCGCAAGCGGGCGCCGGTCAACTGGTGCCCCGGTTGCCAGACGGTGCTGGCCAACGAGCAGGTGCTGCCCGACGGCACCTGCGAACGCTCGGGCGACGTGGTCACCAAGCGCGACCTCGAGCAGTGGTTCTTCCGCATCACCGCCTACGCCGACCAGCTGCTCGACGACCTCGACGGGCTCGACTGGCCGGAGCGGGTGAAGATCATGCAGCGCAATTGGATCGGGCGGTCGGAAGGAGTCGAGTTCGACCTGGCCGTCGACGGCACGCCCGACCTCTCGCTGCGGGTGTTTTCCACCCGTCCCGACACAAGCTTCGGCATGACCTACGCGGTCGTGGCTCCCGAGCACCCGCTCGTGGCCCAGCTGACGACCGACGGCCAGCGGCGGGACGTCGACGCGTTCGTGGCGCGCGTGCAGACCGAGAGCGAGGTCGAGCGCCAGTCGGCCGAGGGACCGGTCGACAAGCGGGGTGTGTTCACCGGCTCGTACGTGGTCAACCCGTTCAACCACAAGCCGGTACCCGTCTACCTGGCCGACTACGTGCTTATGGGCTACGGCACCGGCGCGATCATGGCCGTGCCCGGCGAGGACCAGCGCGACTGGGACTTCGCCGTCGCCTACAACCTGCCCGTCGTGCGCACCGTGCAGCCGCCCGACGGCTGGGAGGGCGAGGCCTACACGGGCGACGGACCGGCCATCAACAGCGAGTGGCTCGACGGGTTGGCCAAACACGACGCCATCGCCGAGGCCATCCGCTGGCTCGAGGAAAAGGGCATCGGTCGCGGCACGGTCAACTACCGGTTACGCGACTGGCTGCTTTCGAGGCAGCGCTTCTGGGGCTGTCCGATTCCCGTCGTCTACTGCCCCCACGACGGTGTAGTTCCGGTCCCCGACGATCAGCTGCCGGTCGTCGCTCCCGACGACGTCGAGTTCCGACCGACCGGCGAGTCGCCGCTCGAGTTCCACGAGGGCTTCCTCAACACCACCTGCCCCAGATGCGGCATGGCCGCGACGCGCGAGACCGACACCATGGACACCTTCGTCGACTCGTCGTGGTACTTCCTACGCTTCACCGACCCGGCCAACGACGAGGCGCCCTTCGACCCGGCGGCCGCCGCCCGCTGGATGCCCGTCGACCAGTACATCGGCGGCATCGAACATGCCATCCTCCACCTGATGTACGCCCGGTTCTTCACCAAGGCGCTGTCCGATCTGGGCATCGCCCCCGAAGACCTGCGGGAGCCCTTCGCCCGTCTCTTCACCCAGGGCATGATCCGGATGGGCGGCTCCAAGATGTCCAAGTCCAAGGGCAATCTGGTCGACCCCGCCGCCTACTTCGACACGGTCGGCGCAGACGCGCTCCGGCTGTTCCACCTCTTCGTCGGGCCGCCGGCCGACGACGTCGACTGGACCGAGCAGACCGACGAGGTCATCGACGGGATGAGCCGGTTCCTCGGCCGTGTATGGCGGCTGGCCACCGGACAGGTCGCGCCCCCCCAACCCACCGCTGACGGCGCTGGCGCCCCAGCTGGCGACCTCGAGCAGGCCACGCATCGCCTGATCGCCCGGGTGAGCGACGACTACGAGCGCTGGTCGTACAACACCGCGGTGGCCGCCTGCATGGAGTTCACCAACCTCTTGAACAAGCATGTGCAGGCGGGCGCCAGCGGAGCCGTGCTCGACCGGGCCATCGACACGCTGCTGCTGCTCATGGCGCCCATGACCCCTCACATCACCGCCGAGCTGTGGGAGCAGCGGCACGGCCCGGGCGCCCACATCCACACCCAGTCGTGGCCCCAGGCCGACCCCGCACTGGTGGCGGTGGCCACCGAGACCATGGTCGTGCAGGTCGACGGCAAGGTGCGCGACCGAATCGAGGTGGCCGCCGACGTCGCCGAGAAAGAGATGCAACGGCTGGCTCTGGCGTCCGAACGGGTCCAGGCCGCGCTCGGCGGACAGGAGCCCTTCCGTGTCGTCACCCGCCCCCCCAGGCTCGTGAACCTGGTGGTCGCCCGATGAGTGAGCTGCCTCTGTGGGAGCGGCGGTTCCGGGCTCCCACGATCGGCTTCCCCCACTGGGCCCGCAACGCCCCCGACCGGATGGCGCTGGTCTCCAGCGAGAGCGGCACCTGGCAGGTGTACGCCTGGGACCGCTCGACCGGCCTACGGCGGCGGGTGACCGACGACCCCATCGGCGTCGCGTTCGGGATGTGCACCCCCGACGGCGACGGTGTCGTCTGGTTCCGCGACGTCACCGGCGACGAGGTCGGCCACTGGCTGGTCGAGCCCTTCGAAGGCGACGAGACCGGCCGGCGCCCGCTCGTGCCCGGCCTGGCCGACGCCTGGAGCGCGGGGCTGGCGATGGGCGACGGGTTGATGGTGTTGGGCACGTCGGACGCGGACGGCTTTGCGGTGCACGTGGCGGAGGACGGGGCCGGGGCCCGCGCGATCCACCGCCATCCCGAGGTCGTCGAGGTCATCGGGCTGTCACGCGACTCGTCGTTGCTGTGCCTCCAGCACGCCGAGCACGGGGACAACATCCACCTGGCCGTGCGGGTGGTCGACCCCCGGACGGCGGCGACCGTCGGCGAGCAGTGGGACGGACCCGGCCTGGGCCTGGCGGTCGCCGGTTGGTCGCGCGTTCCCGGCGACCAGCGGCTGGCCCTCGTCCACGAGCGCACTGGCCGCGATCGTCCTGCGGTCTGGGACCTGCTGAGCGGCGAACGCCGCGATCTGGCCGTCGACCTGCCCGGCGACGTCGGCGTGACCGACTGGTGGCCGGACGGCAGCGCCCTGCTCGTGCTGCACGAGCACGAAGGCCGTTCCCAGCTCTTCCGGCTCGACCTCGGCACCGAGGAGCTGTCGCCAGTGGAGCACCCGTCCGGTACGGTTTCCGGCGCACGCGTGCGCCCCGACGGCGACGTGTGGTTCCGGGTGGGCAGCGGCGCCACGCCGGCGACCGTCCGCTCGGTGGCCGGCGACGAGGTGGTGAGGCCGGTTGGAGAGCGGGCGCCTTCAGGCCAGCCGTACCGGTCGTGGTCGTTCGAGAACCCCGAGGGCCAGCGTGTCCACGGGTTCGTGGCCAGCCCTCCCGGCCCCGAGCCCCACCCGGTCGTGATGCTCGTGCACGGGGGCCCGACCTGGGCCTACAGCGACTCGTTCATGCCCGACGTGCAGGCATGGGTCGATCACGGAGTCGCCGTTGCGATGGTTAACTACCGCGGCTCGACGGGTTACGGCGTGAGCTTCCGCGATGCGATCATCGGCGACCCCGGCTTCCCCGAGGTCACCGACGTCGTCGCCGGCCTCGACGCCCTCGTGGCCAAAGGTGTGGCCGACCCCGAGCGGGCGTTCGTGAACGGTGGGTCCTGGGGCGGCTACGTCACGCTGCTTGCCGTCGGCCTGCACCCCGGGCGCTGGCGGGCGGCGGTGGCGGTCGTGCCGGTGGCCGACTACGTCACCGCCTACGAAGACGAGGCCCCCTCGCTCAAGGCGTTCGACCGGTCGCTGTTCGGCGGCAGCCCCGACGAGGTCGGCGACCTTTACATCGAACGCTCGCCGCTCACCTATGTCGACCGGGTCCGTACACCGGTCCTGGTCATCGCCGGCGACAACGACAGCCGCTGCCCGATCCGCCAGGTGCTCGTCTACGTGGACGCCCTCCGGGAGACCGGTGGCGAGGTCGAGCTGCGCCGATTCGACGCCGGCCACGGCTCCATGGTCGTCGACCAGCGGGTGGAGCACATGGCCGCCGAGCTGGCGTTCGTCACCTCCCGCATGGAGCCGTCGGCCTGACGGCTCAGGAGCCTACGGGCCGTTGCCCTCCAGGAAGCGCTCGAGCTCGGCAGCCAGTTCGTCGCCCGAGGGCAGGTTGTCCCAGCCGTCGGGAGCCAGCTCCGACGCCTGCGCCTCGTCCGACTCGGCGCCGTCGACCCTCTCCTCGAGCTGGCGGACCATGGCACTGTGCTCGACGCTGTTGGCGACCAGCTCGTCGAGGCGCGAACGGGTGGCGTCGGACGCCTCCCGCAGCGGGGTGGTGTCGACGGAGACGTCGGCCACCTTGGCCAGTCCCTCCAGGAGCACAAGGCTGGCCTCGGGATAGGGCATGGCCGCCGCGTAATGGGGGACGCGCGCCCACAGGCCGATGGCGGGGATGTCGATCTCGGCGAACCGTCGTTCCACCGCGACGAGCACGCCGGCGGGCACCTCGAGCGTGCCCTTGACGACGCCGATCCGCGCCGCCAGTTCGGCCGACGTGGCCGTGGCCGCCAGCGACGCCGGGCGCGTGTGGGGAACGGGGGCGGGGAAGGCGCCCATGCCGACCAGCAGACGCACACCGAACAGGGTGGCCGCCTCCCCGAGCGCAGCTGCGTAGGCCCGCCACTGGTGGTCGGGTTCGGGACCGGCGAGAAGGAGAACGTCGCGGCCGGCGGCGTCGTGACCGGCCCGCAGGTGGATCTCCGGCCAGATCAGGTCCTCGTAGACGCCGTCGACGATGCGGGCGGTCGGTCGGCGCGAGCGGTGGTCGAGCAGGTCGTCGACATTGAAGGTGGCGACCACCTCGGTGTCGAGCTCCGACAGGAGCGTGCCGAACGCGGTGGCGCCGCCGAGGCCGGCGTCGATCCAGCCGTCCGGCGCCATGATCAGCACCGGCTGGTCGAGGTCGGGCCGGTGAAGGACCTCGTAGAGGCTCACTGCGCCGGCCGGTCGCAAGGAGGCGTCATCAGCTCCAAGGTACCGTCGCCACCGAGGCAACCGTCTGTACCGGGCCGGAATTCGCGATGCCGTCGGCGGTGTTGGGTATACCGCCGTGATCGACGTCACTGATGCCACCTTCGAACAAGACATCCTCGACCGCTCCACCCAGGTGCCTGTGGTGGTCGACCTGTGGGCCGAATGGTGCGGCCCGTGCCAGACACTCGGGCCCCTCCTGGAGAAGGTGATCGCCGCCACCGACGGTGCCGTCGAGCTGGCCAAGATCGACATCGACAGCAATCCCCGGGCAGCCGCCTCGTTCCAGGTCCAGTCGATTCCCGCCGTCTTCGCCATCCGCGACCGCCAGGTCGTCGACTCCTTCGTCGGGGCCCTGCCCGAGCGCTCGGTCGCCGAGTTCGTGGCCAAGCTGGCTCCGGCTCAGTCGGAGGCCGACAGGTTGGTGGCCCAGGGCGACGAGGCGTCGCTGCGCCAGGCGCTCGAGTTGGAGCCCGACCACCCGGGCGCGGTCGTTGGGCTGGCCGAGCTGCTGGTGCAGCAGGGCGAGCCCTCGCAGGCGCTCGAACTGCTCGCCCGCGTGCCCGAGACGGGAGAAGCGCGCCGGGTCGCCGCCCTGGCCCGGCTGGGCGACGGAGGGCCCGGCACCGGCCACAGCGCCGATGTCGACGCCCGCCTCGCCGGCCTTCTCGAGCGGGTGAAGAGCGACGAGACGGCTCGGCGCGAGTTCGTCGACCTCCTCGAGGTACTCGGCCCCGACGACCCCCGGACACTCCGGTACCGCAAGGCGCTCACCGCCCGGCTCTTCTAACGTCCCGCCATGCCCCTGCGCCGCGAGCCCGACCACTGGGTGTGGGTCGGCGGGCCCGTCCCGCCGGGCTCCGACGCCATCACGATCTGGCGGGTGATATCGGTGCGCACAGCCTCGGCCGACGATCCGCATCTGATGCGCCACGAGCAGGAGCACCTCCGCCAATGGCGGGACCTGGGGATCCCGCGCTTCGCGTGGCAGTATCTCGGTGCCTACGTCCGCGGACGGATGAAGGGCCTGCGCCACGGTGACGCGTACCGAGCGATACCCCTCGAGGTCGAGGCCCGGGACGCGGCCGACAGGGACTTCCGCGGTGGCGCCGGTGGAGCCACACCTCTAACCTAGGAACCGCCTCCCCCTCCCCGCCCCCGCGGGCCTTCCCCCGACGCCGACGCGCCCGGAGGAGCCTGCCCGTGATCGAAGGACCTGCCCGGCCCACGCCGCCCTGGGCCGACCGCGTGGCCCGGTGGCGCGACGCCGTCCCCCTCCCCCTCCCCGTGCCCGCCGCCGCGCTCGCCGCCGGCGCCCTCGTCGTCGTCGCCGCCTTCGTGGCCGTAGCCGTTCTGATCAACCGAGGGTCCTCGCCGGCGGCCCCCGTGGTGTTGCCCCGGGCGGACACCGGCCCCGCCGCCGGGCCGGTCGGGCCGGATTCCGCGGCGGCCGGAAGGGGGGTCGGCAGCGGGAGCGGGAGCGAGAGCGAGAAGGCGACGTCGGTGACGGTGCATGCCGCGGGGGCGGTGGCCCGTCCCGGCGTCTACGTGCTGGCCGCCGACGCCCGGGTGGCCGACGTCGTGACCGCGGCGGGGGGCGCCACCCCGGAGGCCGACGTCGACCAGCTCAACTTGGCCACCAGGGTGGCCGACGGGGACCGCGTCTACCTGCCCCGCAGAGGGGAGACTCCGCCGGCGGCGCCGTCCGCCGGCTCGGCCCCGAGCGGTCCCGGAGGGGGACCGGCGTCGTCCCGGGCTGTGGTGCTCGACCTCAACACCGCAGCGGCGGGGCAACTCGAGTTGCTGCCGGGGATCGGCCCCGCGCTGGCCACCGCGATCGTGGAGCACCGCAACCGCAACGGCCGGTTCCGTTCGGTCGACGACCTGCTCGACGTCCCGGGCATCGGCCCGGCCAAGCTCGCCACCCTCCGCCCCCTCGTGCGGGTCTGATCGGCCCGGGCCGGCGTAGCGATGAGCGACCTGGCCGCCGTGATCCTGGCCCTCTCGGCGTGGGCCGGCGCCTGGGTGGCGGCGCCCGTTCCGCTGGCCGGAGGTTCCCTGGCAACGGCCGCCGGGCTCGCCCTGCGCCGGCCCGCCCTGCTCTGCTTGGGCGTGGCTCTCGCCACCTCGGCGCTGGCCGTGCGGTCGCGCGCCGGCCTTCAGCCGCCGGCGACCGGGACGTGGTCGGGCGTGGCCACCCTCGCCGGCGACCCCGCCGACGTGTACGGCGCCCTGCGGGTCGTCGTCCGGGTCGACGGGAAGCGGTTGGAGGCCTGGGCCAGAGGCGGGCGGGCCGGGCAGCTCTACGACCGGCTGGCCGGCGAGCGAGTATGGCTCGCCGGGCGCATCGAGCGATTGCCGCCGGCGGTTGGTGACCGCCTGGCGCCCCGCCACGTGGTCGGGCGTCTCTCGGTGGAGGAGGTGGGCGGGTGGGCTCCCGGTGGCGGTGTCAGTCGGGTGGCCAACGGTGCGCGCCGCACGGTGCTGGCCGGCGCGTCGTCGCTCTCGCCCGACCGGCGGGCGCTGTTCGGCGGGTTCGTCCTCGGCGACGACCGGGGCCAGAGCGTCGAGGTGGCCGACGACTTCCAGGCTGCGGGGCTCACCCACCTCCTTGTGGTCTCCGGGCAGAACGTGGCCTTCGTCCTCGCACTGGCGGGCCCCGCCCTGCGTCGTCTCGGCCTGCGGTCCCGGTTCGCGGTCGGAGTCGGGGTGCTGGTCCTGTTCGGCACCCTCACCCGGTGGGAGCCTTCCGTGCTGCGAGCGGTGGCCATGGCCGCTCTCGCCCTGCTGGCTGATTCCCTCGGCCGCCCTGCCTCCAGCCTCCGTCTGCTCGCCCTGGCCGTCACCGGCCTGCTCCTGGTCGACCCGCTCGTCGCGTTCTCGGTGGGCTTCCAGCTCTCGGTGGGAGCCTGCGCGGGCATCGCCCTGCTGGCCATCCGCTTCGAGCGGTCACTGCCCGGACCGCAGTGGCTCGCCTCGGCCCTCGGCGTCACCCTGGCCGCCCAGGTCGGCGTGGCCCCCGTGCTGATCCCCGTCTTCGGGTCCCTCCCGCTGGCTGCGGTGCCTGCCAATCTCCTGGCCCTTCCCGCCGCCGCTCCCCTGTCAGTGTGGGCCATGGCCGTCGGCCTTCCCGCCGGCCTCGCCGGCGGTGCCGTCGCCCGCGTCGCCCACCTGCCCACCGACCTGCTCCTGGCCTGGGTGGCCGGCGTGGCGCGGGGGGCCTCAGCCGCGCCGGTCGGCCAGGTGGACGGCGGCGATATGTTCCTGCTGGCCACAGCAGTGGCAGTTGCGGTCGCCGTCTCCCGCCTGGCCGGTACCGGCCGGCGGTGGCTTCCCGTCACCGCTGCGGCCGGCGTCGCTCTCGCCGCGATACTGCCGACGGTGCGGCCTGGCGCCCTCGACGGTCGGACGGTGGCACCCGGGGCCACCGTCTGGCGACGCGACGGCTCCGTCGTCCTCGTCGTCGACGGCGCCCGGTCGGCCGCCGGCCTCCTGGCGGGCCTGCGGTCGGCGGCCGTGCGCCGCCTCGACGTCGTGGTCGTCGCCCGTCCGGGCCCTGCGGCGGCCGTCGTCGTCGAACCGGTCCTGAACCGACATCGCCCGGGGCTGCTCCTCGCCCCGGCCGGGTCACCCCTTCCCGGCGCCACTCACGCCGACGCCGGTACGACCGCTCGCGCCGGCCGGCTCACCGTGACCGTCGTGTCCGCGACCCCCCGCCTGGAGGTGCAGGTCACGAGCGTGACGACCGCCACAGCCCGCTCCCCACCGGTGCCCGGAGCCCGCCACGTATACCGTGCCGCCGTGCGGCTGGACCTGGGTTCGGACAATCACGAGTTGGCCACGCGCGCCCTCGTCATGGGCATCCTCAACCGCACGCCCGACTCCTTCTTCGACGCCGGCGCCCACTTCGCCCTCGACGCCTTCTGCCGGCGCGCCGGGCAGCTCGTCGACGAGGGGGCCGACATCCTCGACGTCGGCGGCGTCAAGGCCGGCCCCGGCCCCGAAGTCGGGGTCGACGAGGAGCTCGACCGGGTCGTGCCGGGGGTCGAGGCCGTGCACGAACGGTTCGACATCGCCGTCTCGGTCGACACTTGGCGATCGGAGGTGGCCCGGGCCGCCTACGACGCCGGGGCGGTGATGGGCAACGACATCAGCGGCTTCTCCGATCCCGACTACCTGGCGGTAAGCGCCGAGGCCGGCGCCACGGTGGTGGCCACCCACATCCGCCTCGCCCCTCGCGTCCCCGACCCCGAGCCGACCTACGGCGACGTGGTCGGTGAGGTCCGCGATTTCCTGGCCGACCGCGCACGACGGGCCGAGGCCGCCGGGATCCCGCCCGATCGGATCGTCGTCGACGCCGGACTCGACCTCGGCAAGACGGCGTCCCAGTCGCTCACGCTCCTGCAGCAGTCCCGGCGTCTGGCCGAGCTGGGCTACCCGCTGCTGCTGTCAGCATCCAACAAGCCGTTCCTCGGGCGCCTCCTCGACCTGACCGTCGACGAGCGGCGGGATGCATCCCTCGCGGCCGCGGCTATCGGGATCGCCGGTGGGTGCCGGATCGTGCGGGCCCACGACGTGGCCGGCACCAGGCGCGTCCGCGACGCCCTCGCCGCCGTGCTGGAATCCACGGGACCATGAGTACCAGCGAGGACCGAAGCGCAGCCGAGGACCGCAGCGCATGAGTACCGCGGAAGCGGTCTTCCCCGCGTACCTGGTTCGGGGCGACGACGCCACCGTCACCTCCGACGCCGTCAAGGCACTGGTGGCCGAGCTGGTGGGAGACGCCGACCCGTCCCTCGTGGTCGAGGAGGTGGCCCAGGAGGACGACACGCTCGCCGCCGTCGTGGACGCCGCCCAGACGCCGCCGTTCTTCGCCGACCGGCGTGTGGTCGTCGCCCGCGAGGTGGGGCGCTTCACGACCCAGGAGGCCGCCCCGCTGGTGGCCTACCTCGCCGATCCCCTACCGACGACGACCCTGGTGCTGGTGGGGGGCGGCGGACAGCTGCCGCGCGCGCTGGTCGAGGCCGTTCGCAGGGTCGGTCACGTCGTCGAGGCCGGGGTGCCGACGGGCCGAGCCCGGTCGGCATGGATGGCCACGCGCCTCAAGGACGCGCCGGTCCGCCTCGACGCCCAGGCCGCCGCCCTCCTGGGCGCCCATCTGGGCGATGAGGTCGGCCGGCTCGGATCGCTGCTCGACACGCTGGCCGCCGCCTACGGCCGTGGCGCCCGTGTGGGAGCCGACGAGGTCACGCCCTTCCTCGGCCAGGCCGGTCCGGTGGCGCCGTGGGAGCTCACCGACGCCATCGACGCCGGCGACACCGCCGCCGCCCTCGACCACCTGCACCGGCTCCTCGCCGCAGGCGGACGTCACCCCCTCGTCGTCACCGCCACGCTCCACACCCACTACGCCCGGATGCTGCGCCTCGACGGGGCCGGGATCACCGACGAGAAGTCGGCCGCCGCCGCCCTGGGCATCACCGGGTCGACCTTTCCGGCCAAGAAGGCGCTCGCCCAATCGCGCCGGCTGGGCCACGACGGGGTCGCCCGGGCCATCACTCTTTTGGCCGCCGCCGATCTGGCGCTCAAGGGCACAATCGACTGGCCGCCCGAGCTGGTGGTCGAGGTCCTGGTCGCCCGCCTGAGCCGCCTCAACCCCCGGGCCGGTCGACGGGGGAGGACGAAACGCTAATTCTCGCGCGGCCGAGCGGTTGCTCAGCTCTGGTCGGCGGAGATCGACGCCAGTCTCTTCATGAGCCTGGCCTTGCGGTTCGACGCCTGGTTCTTGTGGATGATGCCCTTGGCGCCGGCCTTGTCGATGCGCTTCACCGCGAGACGCACGGACTCGACCGTGTCCTCGTCGCCGGCCTCTGCCTGCCCCAGAGCGTTCTTCACGCGCGTCTTCATCTCCGAGCGCACCGCCTTGTTGCGTAGGCGGCGCACCTCGTTCTGGCGGTTGCGCTTGATCTGGCTGCGGATGTTGGCCACGGGTCGAAGAGACTACCAGTGCCCCGACGGACGCCCGACCCGGCGGGCCACACTGGGGCGTGAGGTTGCGCGGCCGGGAGGGCAACGAGCTGGCCCTGTCGATCGTGGGCTACCAGTTCCCCGACGAGGCCGTCGACCCCTGGGACTCCAACGGGCTCCTCGTCTCGGTCCGGGTCGCGTCGGCCCGCGGCACGTGGGAAGTGGTCGATCCCTGCCTCACGACATGGGAGACCCGCCGCCTGGCGTCGTGGCTGGCGGCTGTCGCCCAGGGCCGGATGCGGGGCGCCGTGGCCACCCTCACCGAGCCGAATCTCAGCATCCGCGCCACCGTCGACCTGCCGGCTGCCCCCGCCCGGGTGGGCCTGCGGATCTGCTTCGAGCTGGAGAACCGGCCGCCGTGGGCCCCGACGGTGGCCGGCGGTCGCAACCTGTGCGTCGACCTCGACGTGGGCTGCCCCGAGATCGGCGATGCCGCTGCCGACCTGCGCAAGGACCTGGCCAGGTTCCCCCAGCGGGGCGACGACCCGACGCTGTAGCCCGGATCGGCCAGGGCCGGCGCTACCGCTTTCCCGCGGACCTCGACTTGCGGCCTGACCCCCGCCGGGAGTCGGGGAGAATGGGAGGATCGTGATTCCCCTCGCCCGCATCCGCAACCTGGCCATCATCAGTCACATCGACCACGGCAAGACGACGCTGTCCGACCGCATCCTGGAGCTGACCGGCGCCGTCGACTCCCGCGACATGCGCGAGCAGTTCCTCGACTCGATGGACATCGAGCGGGAGCGGGGCATCACGATCAAGGCCCAGAACGTCCGGCTGAACTGGAAGGGTCACACGCTTCATCTCATCGACACGCCCGGCCACGTCGACTTCGGCTACGAGGTGTCGCGGTCGCTGGCCGCCTGCGAGGGGGCGATCCTGCTCGTCGACGCCACCCAGGGGATCGAGGCACAGACGCTGGCCAACTGCTACTCGGCCCTCGAAGCCGACCTCGAGATCGTCGCTGCCGTCAACAAGATCGACATGGCGGTGGCCGACCCCCAGCGGGTCTCCGAGGAGATCGAGAAGGTGCTCGGCATCCCCGCCGACTCGATCCTGCGCATCAGTGCCAAGACCGGGCTGGGCGTGGTCGAGCTCCTCGACGCCGTCGTCGAACGCATCCCGCCTCCCACCGGCGACGCCGACGCGCCGTTGCAGGGGCTCATCTTCGACTCGCACTACGACCAGTACCGGGGCGTCGTCAGCGCCCTCCGGGTGATGAACGGGGTGCTCACCAGCAAGGCCCGCCTGCGCTTCATGCAGGCCGGCGTCACCCACGACATCGAGGAGATCGGCGCCCGCATGCCGGTCCCCCGGCCGGTCGCCGAGCTCGGCCCGGGCGAGGTCGGGTACGTGATCGCCGGGGTGAAGGATGTGGGTGAGGCACGCTCGGGCGAGACCATCACCGACGCCGGCCGGCCCGCCCCGGAACCGCTCGTGGGCTACCGCGACCCCAAGCCCATGGTGTTCTGCGGCCTGTACCCGGTGGAGGGCGACGACTTCGCCAACCTGCGCGACTCGCTGGAGAAGCTGCGCCTCAACGACTCGTCGTTCACCTATGCGCCGGAGACCTCGGGTGTCCTGGGGTTCGGCTTCCGGTGCGGCTTCCTCGGCCTGCTCCACATGGAGATCGTGCGGGAGCGCCTCGAGCGGGAGTTCGACCTCAACCTCATCGCCACCGCCCCCTCGGTCGAGTACCTCGTGGCGCTCGTCGACGGCACGGTCTTGGAGGTCGACAACCCTTCCGACATGCCGCCGCCGAACAAGGTGCAGGCCATCGAGGAGCCGTTCCTCAACGCCACGCTCCTGCTTCCCTCGGAGTACACGGGAACCGTGATGGACCTCTGCCAGACCCGGCGCGCCGACATGCAGAAGATGGAGTACCTGTCGCCCGAGCGGGTCGAGCTCGTGTACCGCATCCCCCTCGCCGAGGTGGTGGTCGACTTCTTCGACCAGCTCAAGAGCCGCACCAAGGGTTACGCCAGCCTCGACTACGAGCCGTCCGGCTACGAACCGAGCGATCTGGTCAAGATCGACGTGCTCCTCAACAACGTGAACGCCGACGCCTTCAGCACGATCATCCACAAGTCCAAGGCTTACGAATACGGACGCAAGATGACCGAGAAGCTCCGGGAGCTGATCCCCCGGCAACTGTTCGACGTGCCCATCCAGGCCGCCATCAACGGCCGGATCATTGCCCGCCAGACGGTGAAGGCCCGCCGCAAGGACGTGATCGCCAAGTGCTACGGAGGCGACATCACCCGCAAGCGCAAGCTGCTCGAGAAGCAGAAGGAGGGTAAGCGGCGGATGCGCAACATTGGGAGGGTGGAGGTTCCCCAGGAGGCGTTCATTTCCGCTCTGCGGCTGGATGAGTAGCGAGCGTCCACTTCCATCCTCTGGTTTCCGCCGCGATCTCCGCCTCTCCGACCGCCGGCCAGGTAGCTCTCGGCCAGCGCGTCGAGGGCGTCGGCCCAGCTGACGCGGGTCTCGGGCTCCTCGCCCGCCGACACCAGGTCCTGGTGGAGGCGGCCAGGGCCGCCTCCACCACCGCCCCCTCGTCGGGGGGCAGCAGCGCCGAGCACCGCCAGGTGCCGTCGTCGTCGAAGCCGAAGGCCACCCGCCGGGGCTGTTCGGGCTGGGCATCGGG
>Ga0183260_10002480_pt1 | contig 15242 bp, 12 predicted proteins | sample AntDrymUQ4972206_2_FD_129768 | JGI IMG/M metagenome (GOLD analysis project Ga0183260, IMG submission 129768) | Polar desert sand microbial communities from Dry Valleys, Antarctica - metaG UQ497 (22.06) (version 2) (version 2) | ecosystem: Environmental > Terrestrial > Soil > Desert | place... | reverse complement strand
TATCTCGCGCGTGCGCAACCGGGATTCACTGTGCTTGCGGGTTCTGGCGCGACCTACTACTCCGCGCTGGCCCTCGGCGCTCACGGCGCCATTCTCGCCGTTGGCGGCGTCGCCCCCGACTTGTGCATGAACATGTTCACGGCCGCTGCGGAAGGCCGGCTGTCCGACGCTCGCGCAATGCAGCAGAAACTCGCGCCGCTCGCCCGGCTGGTCGGCGCCGTTCACGGCGTCCCCGGCCTCAAGGCGGCCCTCGACCTGCTCGGATTCTTCGGTGGCGCACCCCGCCCGCCACTGGTGCCCGTTGGACCTGCCGCGACTGATGCCATCCGCGAACAGTTGATGGCCCTCAATCTGCTAGAAGCACTGCCGAATGCTCGAAAAGCCTGACCTTCGGCTTTGGTACAGGGGTTGCATTCCCCTCGGCATGAGGACGAGAACCTGCTTCCTTTTGGTGGCAGGGCTAATCGCCAGCGCGGCGTGCGCGACCAACCCGGTCACCGGCAAGCGCCAGATGTCGCTTCTCAGCGAAGCTGAGGAGTTGGCAATCGGCCAGCAGCAGGACGCCGAGATTCGCCGCGAGATGGGTGTCTACGACGATCGGGCGCTTCAGGCTTATGTGAGCGAGATCGGCCAGGACCTGGCGCGCAAGTCGCATCGTCCCAATCTCCCCTGGTCGTTCACCATCGTTGATAGCCCCGCGATCAACGCGTTCGCGTTGCCAGGCGGCTATATCTACCTCACGCGCGGCATTCTCGCCTACCTGGATGACGAGTCGGAATTGGCGGGCGTGCTGGGCCACGAGATTGGCCACGTGACCGCGCGGCACGCCGCGCAGGCCTACACGCGGCAAGCGCAAGCCGGTCTCGGCCTCGCCATCCTCAGCATCTTCGTGCCGGGTACGCAGCCGTTCACCGAGCTCGGCTCCGCTGGCTTGAGCGTGCTGTTTCTCAAGCATGGCCGCGACGCCGAGCTGGAAGCAGATCGGTTGGGGGTGGAGTACGAGTCCGCGGCTGGATGGGATCCGTCCGGCGTCCCGCGATTCTTGTCGACGCTGGCGCGCGTGGATGCGCTCAGTGAGGATGGCGTGCCCAACTGGCTCTCGACGCACCCCAATCCTGGGTCGCGAGTGGGACAGGCGGAACCGGTGGTAGGGAAGTTCGCGTCCGCGACCGCGACCAAGAAGAACCGCGACGAGTATCTCAATCGCATTGACGGTCTCGTCCACGGCGACAACCCGAAAGATGGCATCGTGCGAGGCAACGTCTTCCTGCATCCGTCGTTGAGGCTTGGGCTCACGTTTCCAGAAGGGTGGGATGTGATCAATTCGCCCGAGGCGGTGATGGCGCGCGAACCTGGGACCGAGCACTACATGGTGCTGCAGGAGGTGGAGCAGCCGCGCCTCCAGCGGCAGGGCTCCGCCAGTCAAGGTGGACCTACGGTGGGCGACGTCGCCGTGGCCGTGATGCGCAGCGCCGGCTACAGCGTGGTCGAAGGGCGCATTGAGCAGATCGACGGGCACGACGCCCACATGGGTCTCTACCGGGGCAACGCCAAGGGGACTGGTAAGGTGCTGATGCGCGCTGCGCACATTGTCATGGGCCGGCAGATGTACGTGGTGGCCGGCTTTGCGCCCGAGGCTGAGTTCACGCAGGTCGAACGCGAGGTGCTGCCGTCGATACAGTCATTCCGCACCCTGAGTGCGGCCGAGGCGTCGCGCGTGCTGCCGAATCGGATTGATTTCTACCTCGTGCAGCCGGGCGACTCATGGCAATCAATCGCCGTCCGGCAGGGCAAGAACATCGTGAACGCGGCGACGCTGGCGATTATGAACGACCGCGAGGTGAACGTCCAGCCGCAGGCCGGCGATCGCATCAAGATCATCGTCGAAGGAGCCTGACCCCTATAATCCCCAAGTGGCGCGCCGGACGAAGTCGATCGCGAAGCGGATCTTCAAATACCTGATCGCGCTGGCAGCCATCGCATTCGCTTACCTTGCCTACGTCTACTTGACCCTGCCCGATGTCCGCCGGCTGGCCGACACTAACCCGACGACCACGGCGTTCATGGAACTGCGAATCCGCGAGGCGGCAGATGACGGCCGCAAGTTCCAGATCCGTCACCGGTGGGTAGCGTACAACCAGATCTCTGCCAACTTGCGGCGGGCCGTGATCGTGACCGAAGACGCTGGCTTCTACGATCACGACGGCATCGACCTCACGGAGCTGAAGGCGTCGCTCGAAAAAAACTGGGAAGAAGGGCAGCTCCTGCGCGGCGGCAGCACCATTACGCAGCAACTGGCCAAGAACCTCTACCTGTCGCCGACACGCAACCCGATGCGCAAGGTGACGGAGCTGCTGATCGCGCGCCGACTGGAGGAGGCGCTCAGCAAGCGCCGCATCTTCGAGATCTACCTGAACATGATCGAGTGGGGGGACGGCCTCTTCGGGTGCGAGGCCGCGGCTCGCGCTTACTTCGGCGGCCGATGCGCCTCGTTGAGCGTGGAGCAGGCCGCCCTTCTGGCCGGCGCAATCATCAATCCCCGCGAGCACAGCCCCGCGAAGCCGACGCGCCGGCTGTTGCGCCGCCAGCAGATCATCATTCGGCGTATGGGCATCAAGGACACGCCGCCACCGGCGGCGCTGCCGTCACCGCTGCCGCCGCCCGTGAACCAAACACCACCTGCACCGCCGCCGCCGACGCCGCAACCGTTTCCGCTGCCGCCAGGCAACGGCAGCCCGCCGCCCACTAGCTAAGGCGCTTGGCGCCGATGTAGCGGCTCGCCCAGTATTGAGCGCTCAGGTTCTCCACTCGCACCACGCCACGCTCGCTCGGCGCGTGGATAAATTGATCACCGCCGATCATGATGCCGACATGTGAGGCCCCGGGCGCCACCGTGCTGAAGAAGACGAGGTCGCCCGCTTCAAGGCGGTCGCGCGCCACGTTTTTGCCCACCTGGAACTGCTCGCGGACCGCGCGCGGCATGGGCACGCCGTGTTGTTGATAGACGTAGCGGACGAAGCCGCTGCAGTCGAAGCCATTGGGATCGACGCCGCCGTTACGGTAAGGTGCGCCCCGCAGGGAGAGGGCGGTACTCGACAGTGTATAGCCGTCAGTGGTGGCACCGGCAGGGAGTCCACTGACCGGCGGGTCGCCGCGCCGCCCTGGCGCTACGGCCGGTGGGCTGCTGACTTCGGTTGGCGCGGGCGCCGGTACGGCGACGGTCCCCCCGCCTCCGCTGCCGGGCATCGGGAAGGGCTGTGGCTTGTGGACCATGCCGCCGGAACTGGCGCAGCCGGTGACCAGGACGGTCATGACGGTGGCAACAAGAAACCGGGCTGGTCCGCCGTCGCGCAAGGCGCAAAGGTGGGCCATCATCCCTAGCTTATCGGCCCTCGTGCCGAATTGTGTAGTCCCGCGCGATTCATGTCACAATGTCGCGTAAATGGAGCAAACGCTCCTCCTTAACGCGACCTACGAGCCGCTGAAAGTCGTCAACTGGCAGAAGGCGGTGACGTTGTGGTGCCAGGGCAAGGTCGAGATCATCGCGCATCACGACCGTGAAGTCCGCGCGGTGTCGTTCGCCCTCAAACTGCCTTCGGTGATTCGCCTGCTGCGCTACGTCCGGATCAAGAAGCGATTCGACTACGTGCCGTTCTCGCGCGCCAACATCTACGCGCGCGACGAGTTTACCTGCCAGTACTGCGCCGAGGTATTCCCGACACAAGAACTCACCTTTGATCACGTCGTCCCCGTGTCGCAAGCTGGCCGCAAGGACTGGGAGAACATCGTCACGTGTTGCGTGACCTGCAACCGGCGCAAGGGTGGACGGACGCCGGACGAGGCGCGGATGCGGTTGGTGCGGACGCCGCGGCGGCCGATGTCGGCGCCCGCCATCCGGATCACGATTGGGTTGCGCAGCGCTCCCGAAAGCTGGCGCGATTACCTGTACTGGAACCTCGAGCTGGACGACACTTAATGGCACGTCTCCACCAATTGGAAAATGTCGGGGGTATCGCTCAGCCAACGTTCAGGGGTCGCTTCTCCGGAACGGCCCGGTGTGGATTCGATCGGATATTCCACTAAATGCCCTGTCTGCCCGAAAGCGATTAGCCATTGCCGCTCTTGACAAGCCTGGAGCCGGTTCGCGTTGTCGAAGGCGGACGGCTCTGGCTGCGTGGCGACGGCTTTCCACCGCCCGAGTCGACGGCCAACATCGTCACCATCGGCGGCCTGCCGGCGCGCCTGGCATTTGCCTCGCCCGATCGGCTGGCGGTGATCGTCCCCGCCGGCCTCGACGGCGGCGAGACTCCCGTCAAGGTGGCCTGGGTGCCCGGCGCCACCCTGTACGCGCGCGTCGGGACGATGCTCGCGACCGGACTCCATCAGGTCGACAACCCGGTGTTTGGTCCCGATGGCGCGGTTTACGTCACCTACAGCGGTTCCCGCGGACAGGAAGCCTCCGTTTCGATCTTCCGGATCCCCGCGACCGGCGGCGCGCGCGAGCCATTCGTGCACGGCCTGGTCAACCCGACGTCGATGGTGGTGGGCCCCGATGGCCGGCTCTACGTGTCGAGCCGCTTCGAGGGCCGCGTCTACCGTGTGTTCGCCGATGGGCGGTACGAGGTGATGGCCTCGGATCTGGGCGTGGCGTGTGGCCTGGCGTTCGATGCCGAGGGCTCGCTCTATGTCGGCGACCGCGGCGGCACCATCTTTCGCCTTCATCCCAGTGGCCGCTCCGAAAAGTTTGCGACCGTTCCGTCGAGCGTCGCGGCCTTTCACCTGGCGATGTCGCCAGACGGTCATCTCTACGTCTCGGCGCCGACGCTGGCGTCATACGACTCGGTGCGTCGCATTAACCCAAACGGCTCGGTCGAGACCCTAGACATTCCATTCGGCCGGCCACAGGGGCTGGCCTTTGATCCCGCCGGCACGCTGCACGTCGTCGAGGCCCTGGCGGGGGGCAGTGGCGTCTTTGCCATTCGCCCTGGCGTGCCCCCTGAACTGATCGTCGCCGGCGCCGGGCTTATCGGGTTGGCGTTTGGTCCTGGTGGGCAGCTGGCGGTCGCGACCAACGAATCGCTCTTCACGTTCGCCTCCGACGCGGCGTCCGGATTCAGCCGGACCGCGACGGCATGACCGTTCTTCTCCTATTGCTGGTCATGCTGGCCGGCCTCTCGCTCGGCCTTCGGACCACCTCGGTGTTAATGGATTGCGAGGCCCATCCCCTGGATCGCCTGGCACTCTCGATCATCGCCGGAACGTTGTGGACGGCCGTGATCCTCGAGGTGTCCAACAGCTATCGCATTTTTGATTTCGGACTCGGCCTGATGCTGTCACTTTCACCGGCGGGGCTGTTCGACCTCACCAAGTGGTGGTTCCGGTCTGGCGGTCGTCGATCGAATTGGCTGCGGGGCTCCACTGCAGCGACGTGGCTCGTGGTTTTGCGCTGGCTGTTCCTGGCTGTCGTGCTAATCGCACTCCTTGCGGGCAGCCGTCGGATTGCGTCATGACGCGGTCTATTTTGGCCGGCCATCCTGGTTGGCGAGCACCCAGCTCGCCTGATGCACCAGCCGCGCGACCCGCTCCATCTTCTCGTAGTTGATCTTCTCGGGACGGTCGTACTGCGTGTGGTAATCGGGGTGTAGTCCGGTATGAAACCACAGCGCCGGCACGCCGTTTTGCAAGAACGGCCATTGATCGCTGCGCCGCAACAGGTTTGAACTGTTGTTGTCGTACCGCATTTTCAGCTCGAGACCGATCGTCGACCGGTTCGCGCGTTCCACCGTCGCACTCAGCTCGGGGTGCCGACTGTAGCCCAGGATGTTCAGCGCGTTGCGGTTTGATTCCGCGGTTTGCACTTCGAGGCCGTTGAAGCGGGGACCGCCGCCGACCTGCACTTCTTCGTTGCGGCCGATCATGTCCATGTTCAGCACGGCGACGGTGCGGCCGAGCGGGAACGTGGGACTCTCGGTATACGCCCACGCCCCCAGCAGCGGCCCGCGCTCTTCGGACCCCCAGCAGGCGAACAGCACCGACCGGCGCGGCCGCTGGTTGGCGGCCGCCGCCATCGCATACGCGTCGGCGATCTCGATCAGCGCCACCGTACCCGAGCCATCATCGTCTGCCCCGTTGTAGATGACGGTCCCGTCAGCGCCCTCGTGATCGTAGTGGGCCGAGACGATCACCACCTCGTCCTTGAGCTTGGGATCGGCACCTTCGATGTAGGCCAGCACGTTGCGGTCGGGCACGATGTGCCGATTGACGGACGTGGTCAGGCTGGCGGCGACGCCCTCGAGCAGCAGGCCGGAAAACCCGTGTTCGGTTTCCGCCGCGTTCGCGAGTTCGAGTAGCGATCGGCCGGTGCCGCGAACCATGAACTCAGCGAGGGCTGGCGAGATCTGTCCCACTGGAATGCGCACGCGGTCGGCCCAGCTCGCGAGCGTGAAGCGGTCGATGCGCGGCGCCTGCGGCGGCCAGAACGCGCGGGCCACGGCTTCGAAGTTGGCCGGGGCCGGATGGTTGTGGAGATCGGTGACGAACAGCACGCCAACAGCGCCCTTGTCCTGCGCCGCCAGCACCTTCTTGATCGCGACCGCCGCTTCGGCGGTAACCACGCCGTCGAACGGGCTCTTCGGATCGCGCTCGCCGGGCTCGTGCTCGAGGATCAGCGCAATGCGGCCCTTCACGCGATCGCCGTAGTCGTCGTAACCAAGCGCCGGCGCGTGAATGCCGAAGCCCGCGTACACCACCGGCGCCTGCACGGTGCCGCTGGCGCTGAAGCGTTGCGGGTAGAAATCCTGCTCTGGTTGAAGATCGAGCCTTGGGCCGTCGGGCAGCGACAGTGCCAACGAGTTGCGGGTCCCGAGCGTGGCGACCATGAGCTGCGTCGGCTGGACGAACGACCCGTTCGGCGCGCCCGGCTTCAAGCCCGCGCGCTCGAACCGGGACCGAACAAACTCGGCGGCCAGCGCGTTCTCCGCCGTGCCCGTCAGCCGTCCCTTGAAGCCGTCGCCGGCCAGGAAGTAAAGGTCGGCCTTGAGATCGACTATGCGGATGGAGTCGTTGAAGGGAGCGGCGACTTGCGCCGACACGATCGCCGCAAACGCGACGAAGAAGAGGAGAGCCAATCCCTTGAGCATGGCGACAACATACTCCAAACCGTCCGGGCCGGGCGTCGGCGGATTCGCGCGAGACTGACGTCAATGAGTCACGCGAGCCATCAGGCCAACGGATTCTTGACGGTGACACCAAGGATGCTTTGACCGGGGTTGAGATCTTCGCTGTAGACGGTCGAGCAGCCGGCGGACGCAGCGGCCGCAAGAATCAGCGAGTCCCAGAACGACAGCTGATTCAAGATCGAGCAATCGACGGCTTCCTGAATGAGCACCGGCGACACCTGCACGATCTCGAACACGGCGAACGTTTTCAGCACGCCCTTGGCCACGAGCGGCGGCACGCCGAGTTTTCGCGTGGCGGTGACGTAGAACTCCTGTAGCACCTGCGTGGAGATGACGCCGTCACCTGACCCCGCCAGCGCCGAGATGACCTCGCGGCTTGTGCGCTGTTTGGCCGGCGAGCCGGCGTCTTGCGCGTAGGCGAACACGTTGCTGTCGACGAACACTCTACCGGGCATAGAGATCCTCGCGGGTCCAGCGCTCACTGCCCGACTTGCCGGGATGTGCGTCCATCAGCCGGAACATCTCCCGAATCGCCGCTTGTCGGTCCGCCAGGACCGTCTTGGCGAGCAGGTCGCGGACCAATGTATTGAGCGTGATCTGGTGCCGCTGCGCGTAGGCGCGGCCGGCTTCGAGGGTTTCTTCGTCCAAAGCCAGAGTGATATTCTTCATTTACACAGCTTACGCCTACACGTAAACAGTGTCCACAGAGCCAGCCCTTCCGGGCTTACTGCTTCAGGAGCGACGGCCAGTTGAGGATCAGCGAGATCGACGATGGCGCGGGGGGACTGACCAGCATCAGAAACCGCTGGCCGTCGAGCGAGACTTCGAACGGGTCGACGAGGCCAATTGGACCACCGGTGGCACTGCGGCTGCGAAACAGCGGTATCGGCGCACCGGCTGTGAAACGGTCTCCGCTGCTGACGGGCACCGACGTGACCACACCTCCCGGTGCAACGTAGATCAGTTCCGCTCCGTCGCTTCGCCATCGCGGCCACGACCCGCCATGTTCGAGAGGCGCCGTTTGTTCCCGGGCGTGGGGAAGGATTGCACGTAGATTTCCTGGCGACCGCTTTCGTCGGACGCATACCCAATCCATCGCACGTTCGGCGAAATCCTCGTCTGGCCTTCGTTGGCCGGCGTCTGCAGGAACCACGATCGCGGCGTCTCACCAGTCATCGGCACGAGAGCGGCAAGCAGCCGTGGAACCGCTTCGTCAGGGTTGACCTTGAAGAGCTGGCCCGCCGAGAAATAAAGCGAGCCACTGGCTGTCAGGCGACCAAAACATACCTGTCCCCCCAGATCGCCCCGCAATGCGTTTCGCTGCTGCGGCGCCCAATGCTCGCACCCACAGCGCCGATCGGCCGGCGGTGTCTGCTGCGCTGAACGCGACGCGCTTACCGTCTGGTGAGATCGCCGTAGTTCGCCCGGTAGTGCTGAGTTCCGTGTCTTCGGGCAGGGCGACCGACAGTTGCAGCGCCGGCGCTCCGCTCGATGCGGGTTATCTTCTGGAATTGACCCAACCCGCTCCCATCACCGCGGCGGCCACGGCCGCGACCGCGCAGAGCATCCACGCGAGACGCTCGTTGCCACGACGAGCCACCACCCGTTGAACCGGATTGGCGATCACCTGCTCGAGGTCGTAGCGGACATCGCCGATCGCCTGCCAGCGCTGCTTCACGGGCTTGGCCAGCGCTCGCTGCAACAGCTGGCGCAGCCGCGGATCGAGATTCGCGGGCAACAGCTTCAGGTCCGGCTCGCTCTTCAGCACCGACGCCAGGATGTCAGAGATGGTGTCGCCGGCAAACGCGCGGCGGGCGGTGAGCATCTCGAACAGCACGCAGCCGAACGAGAAAATGTCGCTGCGCGCATCAACCGGCAGTCCCCGCGCCTGCTCGGGCGACATGTAAGCGGCGGTGCCGAGAATCATGCCGGCGAAGCTGCCGCCGACGCTCAGCGTAGGGGAGTTCGCCAGATTCTCGTCGGCTTGCGGCTTGCGGCTTGGGGCTTGCGGCTTGCTGACCGCTTTTGCGAGACCGAAATCGAGCACCTTGACCGAGTTGTCCGGCAGGAGCTTGAGGTTGGCGGGCTTCAGGTCCCGGTGGACCACGCCTCTGAGGTGTGCGGCTTCGAGTGCGTCACAAATCTGTTTCGCGAGGTGCAGCGCATCCTCTACCGGTATCGCGCCACGCTCAATCCGATCGGCGAGCGTGTCGCCCTCGACGAGTTCGAGCACCAGGAACTGCGATGAGTCCTGTTCGAGCAGGTCGTAGACGGCGGCGATGTTGGTGTGGTTCAGCGACGCCAGCAGCTCGGCTTCGCGCTGGAACCGGCTCACGCGGTCACGGTCGCGAGCGAACTCCTCGGGGAGCATCTTGATCGCGACCTCGCGTTTCAGCTTGGTGTCGCGGGCGCGGTAGACCTCGCCCATCCTCTTGCCGAGCAGGGCGTGATTTCGTACGACCCAACGCGCGTCCCCACCATGCCGGCCAAGTGGCAGCATCATATGCTCTGGCCAGAGTAGAATGCACGCGCGATGAATCAACTGTTCCAGCGCAAACCCATCGCAGATCTCGTCATCGACGAGAACGATCCCCGCGCGCTCAAGCGTGTGCTGGGCGCCGGCGATCTGGTCATGCTCGCGATCGGCGCGGTGATTGGCGCCGGCATCTTCGGGGCCATCGGCACCGCGGCGGCGGGGCAGGTTGCGCCCGACGGAACCGTCATCCGGTATGCCGCGGGTCCCGCGCTGATCCTCTCGTTCATCCTGCTCGGCGGCGCCTGCGCCCTGGCAGCGCTCTGCTATGCGGAGCTGGCCGCGATGATCCCACAGGCGGGCAGTGCCTATGCCTACTCCTATGCCACGCTGGGCGAGCTGGTGGCGTGGATCATCGGCTGGGACCTGATGCTCGAGTATGCGGTGGGCAACGTCGCGGTAGCTATCTCGTGGGGCGACTATTTCAACTCGCTGGTGCGCGGCGTCGGCATCGATTTGCCGGCGTGGCTCACCACGGGCTATCGCACGGCGCTGCTCAGCTCTAACCCTGAGGTCAGCGGGCTGCTGACGACGGCCCCGCAGATCCTCGGCATTCCCATCCTCGTGAACCTGCCTGCCTTCGGCATCGTGATGTTGATTACCTGGCTTCTGCTACGCGGTGCCAAGGAAAGTGTCCGCGCCAACGCCGTCATGGTCGTCATCAAGCTGGTCGTGCTCGCGCTGTTCATCTTCGTCGGACTCGGCAACATCAATCCCGCCAACTACGCGCCGTTCGCGCCGAACGGGTTTACCGGCATCCATCAAGGCGCCGCGATCGTGTTCTTTGCCTACATCGGCTTCGACGCCATCTCCACCGCCGCCGAGGAAACCAAGAACCCACAGCGCAACTTGCCGATCGGCATCCTGGGCGGATTGGCGGTTTGCACGCTGATCTATGTGGTCATCGGCGGCGTCATCACGGGCATGGTGCCGTATACCGAGCTCGGCGTCGCCGACCCGCTGGCCCGCGCGCTCGAACTCATCGGCTACAACCGGGTGAGCCTGATCGTCGCGTTCGGCGCCGTCATCTCGATGTCGGCGGTGCTCTTGGTGTTCCAGTACGGCCAGCCGCGCATCTTTATGTCCATGGCCCGCGACGGCCTGCTGCCGCAGTGGGTAGCACGCATCGATCCGAAGACCCGCATTCCTTACCCCGCGACGCTCGTCACCGGGGTACTGGTCGCGGTCGCGTCAGCCGTCGGTGATGCGGCCGAAACCTATGATTTGACCAACGTCGGTACCTTGTTCGCGTTCGCGCTCGTGTGTGCCGGCGTACTCGTGCTGCGGGTCGTTGAGCCCGACCGTCATCGGCCCTTCAAGGTGCCCTTCGTTTGGGTCATCGCCCCGCTGGGTGTGGCTGCCTGCCTGTTCATCATGGCCGGCTTGCCGTATCACGCGTGGGAACGATTCGGCCTCTGGCTCGCGATTGGCATCGTGGTTTACGCGGTTTACGGCTACAAGCACAGCAAGCTCCGAAAGGCCTAAGGTCTTGGGGCCTTGAGGTCTTGAGGCCCAAGACGTCCCAGTCCCTAAGCCCTCAGGTCCACAAGACCTGTGCGTAGTAGTATTGGGGATTGGGGTCCACGCCGAGGGCCCCGCAGTACCCACATGCCGCACGATTGGATTTCCGTCAGGGGCGCGCGCGTCCATAACCTTAAGGACATCGACGTCGACCTCCCGCGCAACAAGCTCGTGGTGATCACGGGCCTGTCGGGGTCAGGGAAGTCGTCGCTGGCCTTCGATACTCTTTACGCCGAGGGCCAGCGTCGCTACGTCGAATCGCTCTCGGCCTACGCCCGGCAGTTTCTCGAGCAAATGGAGAAGCCGGATGTCGACCTCATCGAGGGCCTGTCGCCTGCAATTTCGATCGAGCAGAAGACCACCGGCTCTAATCCGCGCTCGACGGTCGGCACGGTCACCGAGATCTACGACTACCTCCGGCTGCTGTTCGCCAACATCGGCGTGCCGCACTGCCCGAACTGCGGCCGGCAAATCGCCTCCCAGTCGCTCGAGCGCATCGTGGACCTGGTGATGACCTATCCGCAAGACACGCGCATCAACGTAATGGCACCGATTGTCCGTGGCCGCAAGGGTGAGTTCAAGAAGGAACTGCAGGCGCTGCGCACACGCGGCTTTACCAAAGCGCGCGTGGACGGGCAGATGCGCTCGCTGGAAGAGGACATTGCGCTCGATCGTCGCCGTAACCACGATATCGACATCGTCGTCGACCGCCTGATTGTGCGCAGCGGCATTGAGCGCCGCCTGGCCGAATCGGTCGAGGTCGCGCTGACGATGGCCGACGATGTGGTGGTGATCAATTCCCTGGATGCCGGCGACCGGCTGTTCTCGCGCAAGCTGGCGTGCGTGGTCTGCGGCATCAGCGTGCCCGAGATGTCGCCGCGGGCGTTCTCGTTCAACTCGCCCCATGGCGCCTGCCAGTCGTGCCAGGGTCTCGGCGCCACCTGGGACTTTGATCCGCATCGAATTGTCCCGGACGAGTCGCGGTCGCTTGCTGCCGGGGCGATCACGCCGTGGGGCCGGGGGGATGGCAAGCTGGTCGCTGACGCGGTAAAGGCCATCTCGGCCTACTTCGGCATCGATTCGCAGGTGCCATTTGGCAAGCTGCCGAAGAAGCATCGCGACCTGATCCTGCTCGGGCCGGGTGCGGCCCAGCGCGACAGGCCCGATGTCGTGAACAATCCGGCGGCAAAGAAAACGGCGAAGAAGAAGCTGGTCACGCCCGAGCCGTTCGGCCGCGACTTCGAGGGGGTGGTCCCGAACCTGCGGCGGCGCTTCGAAGAGGGCTCGTGGGCAATACAAGAGGAGCTCGACCCCTATCGCGCACTGCGCCAATGCCCGGTGTGCCAAGGCAACCGCCTTCGGCCGGAAAGCCAGTCGGTCACGCTCAAGGGCAAGACCATCGCCGGTTACGTGAACCTGCCCATCTCGTCGGCGTTGGCGGAGTTTGAGGGCCTTGAGCTGCACGACCGCGAGGCCATCATCGCCACCCGCATCCTCAAGGAGATTCGGGATCGATTGCGGTTCCTCAACGACGTCGGTGTCGGCTACCTGACCCTCGCGCGGTCGGCGGCCTCGCTCTCGGGCGGCGAGGGCCAGCGCATTCGCTTGGCGACGCAGATCGGCTCGAACCTCACGGGCGTGCTCTACGTGCTGGACGAACCGTCGATTGGCCTGCACCAGCGGGACAACAGAAAATTGCTGACCACGCTCGGGCGCTTGCGCGATCTCGGCAACACCGTGGTGGTGGTGGAGCACGACGAGGAAACCATCCGGACGGCCGACTACGTGGTCGACCTTGGGCCCGGCGCCGGCGATCTGGGCGGGCAGGTGATCTTCCAGGGCACCCCCGCGGATCTGATCGGTAACGGCAATGGCTCGCTGACTGGCGCGTATCTCGCAGGGCACAACGGCATCATCACGCCCCCGTCCCGCCGCAAAGAGGCGAAGGGCGAGATCGTGATTCGCGGTGCCCGCGCCAACAACCTCAAGGCCGTGGACGTGAAGATCCCGCTTGGCCGGTTGGTGGCGGTTACTGGCGTCAGCGGCTCGGGCAAGAGCACGCTGGTCAACGACATCCTCTACAAGTCGCTGGCGCGCGAGTTTTACCGGGCCGCCGACGAGCCCGGCGCACACGACAAGATCGAGGGCGTCAACCTGATCGACAAGGTGATTGAGATCGACCAGTCGCCGATTGGGCGCACGCCGCGGTCGAATCCGGCGACCTATACCAGCCTCTTCACCTTCATCCGCGAGTTGTTCGCGATGGTGCCGGAAGCGCGCACGCGCGGCTTCAAGCCGGGACGCTTCTCCTTCAACGTCAAGGGTGGCCGCTGCGAAGCCTGCCAGGGTGACGGCGTGATCGCCATCGAAATGCACTTCCTGCCCAACGTCTACGTGACTTGCGAGCAATGCAAGGGCCGCCGCTACAACCGCGAGACGCTGGAGATCAAGTACCGCGGCAAGTCGATCGCCGACGTGCTCGACCTGACCGTCGACCAGGCGTTGCCGCTGCTCGAGAACTTCCCGCCGCTCGCGATCAAGTTGCGGACGTTGCAAAGCGTCGGTCTGGGATACATCACGCTGGGCCAGTCGGCGACGACCCTGAGCGGCGGTGAAGCGCAGCGCGTGAAGCTGTCGCGCGAGTTGTCGAAGCGCGGTACCGGACGCACCCTCTACATTCTTGACGAACCGACCACCGGCCTGCATTTCGAAGACGTCCGCAAGCTGCTCGACGTGTTGATGCGGCTGGTTGATCAGGGGAACACCATCGTCGTGATCGAGCACAACCTCGACGTGATCAAGTCAGCCGACTGGTTGATCGATCTCGGGCCCGAGGGTGGGGAATGCGGCGGCCGGGTCGTGGCGCAGGGCACGCCCGAGCAGGTCGCGAAGGTGAAGAACTCGGCGACCGGTCATTTCCTGGCCGAAATGCTCAAGGCTTGAGGACTTGGGGCCGCGCCTCGCCCGCTGAAGCCCGCTGAAAGTGCCCGGGCGAAAGTGGGAAGTGGCCGTTTCGCCACACTTCCGACCGTTGCGGCTGTGGCTGCCGAAACACAGCCGGAAAGGGATGCCCACTATTAAATTCTGTGTAAACGTTGCAGATAATGGGCTTAGTCCATTCCAGACACAACGTGTATTGTAGGCATCTACTTTGCTTCTCTGGGGTCCGGAACCGTTAGACTGAATGGACGCACAACGGACACTTAAACGGCAGATTTCGTGCGCTGGCATCGGGCTTCACTCCGGCCAGAAGGTCACGCTGACCCTCAAGCCCGCGGCTGCGGACAACGGCATTCGGTTTTACCGCACGGACTTGGGCGTCGAGATTCCTGCCCAGGTGTCACACGTTTCTGGCGTGCAGCACGCCACCGTGCTCGGCAGGGCCGGGGCCACGGTTGAAACGGTCGAGCACCTGCTCGCCGCGCTGGTCGCGGCCGGTATCGACAACGTCATCGTCGAGCTCAATCACAAAGAAGTGCCGATCATGGACGGCAGCAGCGCGCCGTTCCTGTATTTGCTGCAGGAAGCGGGCGTCAAGAAGCTCTCCCCGGCGCGCAAGTACTTGAAGATTCTCAAGCCGGTGCAGATTTCGAGTGGTGACAAGCGCATTGCCATCTACCCGTCGGATCACTTTAAGGTCAGCTACACCATCAGCTTCGACCACCCATTGCTGCGGCACCAGTCGCGCACCGAACGCATTACCGAATCCACGTTTGCCGACAACATCGCCGCCGCGCGCACCTTCGGCTTCCTGAAGGAAGTGGAATGGCTCCGCCAGAACGGCCTGGCGCTCGGCGGCTCGCTGGAGAACGCCATCGTCATTGGTGACACCGGGGTGTTGAACTCGCTGCGTTTTGAAGACGAGTTCGTCCGTCACAAGATCCTGGACGTCGTCGGTGACCTGGCGCTCGTCGGATATCCGATCGTCGGCCACGTCGTCGCCCATCGCGCCGGCCATGCCCTGCATACGCAGCTGGCGGCCGAGATTCTCACCGATCAGGAAGCGTGGT